>Ga0316363_10001193_pt1 | contig 24341 bp, 22 predicted proteins | sample Sb_taG_3_FD_200459 | JGI IMG/M metagenome (GOLD analysis project Ga0316363, IMG submission 200459) | Peat soil microbial communities from Weissenstadt, Germany - Sb_50d_a_PC metaG (v2) (version 2) | ecosystem: Environmental > Terrestrial > Soil > Wetlands > Peat | place: Germany: Weissenstadt...
GAATGGCACTTTCCTCTGCCGCGAGTGCCACGCCGCGCAGTAATTGCTTGTTTTTGCTGCCGGAGAGGAGGTTATCCCTCTCCGGAGTTTTTTCGGCTTTTCTGGTATGAAACTATGAAAAGGATCTTAGTTATACCCACCGCAATTTTACTTGCCGGGCTGCCGCTGCGTCTGCTTGCCCAGATGCCGTTGGAATCCGCCCACCAGCCGACAATGTCGGCCCCGGCGGCGGGGGAGCCATCACGCGCCGCGGTTGCGAGTGATGGGGTGGGGGCGCCGGCCAAACCGCCGCTGACGCAGATTGCGCGTGTCAATGGGGTGGCGCTCACGGAAGCGCAACTCGACGAAGAGATGCAGCGCCTCTTCCCCTATTACGCTATCCACGGGGGCCGCGTCCCGCCCGGCGCCGAAGCGGATATCCGCCAGAAGGCGGTGCACGATCTGGTGCTGCACGAGCTGGTATATCAAGAAGCGCGCCGCCGGAACCTTCAGGTGCCATCCCTGACATGGCAAAAACGCCTGCGGAAGATCCGGCAAGGTTTCCCCTCGCGCCAGGCGTATGAAGCAGCAGCCACCAAGCAGTATGGTTCGGTTGCGGCCTACGAACGCAGCCTGCGCCGTGCCATGCTGGTGGAACAGCTCTGGGACGCCGAAGTTACGCGCAAGGCGGTGGTCACCGCGCAAGAGGAGCGCGCCTACTACCAGAGCCATAAGGCGCAGTACGTTCGTCCCGAGGCCGTCTGGTTACAAACCATCACCATCGCGTTCCCCGGCAGCGCCACCGCCGAGCAAAAACAAGAGGCGCACAAGATCGCCGAGCAGGCCCTGGTTAAGGCCAAAGCGGCGAAAACCTACGAGGAGTTTGGCACGCTGGCCGAGCAGCTCTCGCAGGACGACTGGCGGGTGATGATGGGCGATCACGGCTGGGTGCACCGCGGTACGGTGACTCCTGACCTCGAGCAGCCCCTGTTCAGCATGAAAAAGGGGGAGATCAGCGGAGTGGTGGAATCCTCCAGCGGATATATCATCCTGCGCGCCAACGACTACCAGCCGAAGCGGCAAATGCCGTTTGCCGAAATGGCCGCCTCTATCCGTCAGCGCCTGGAAACGGAAGGGCGCGAGAGGCGCTCAAAAGAATTTGAGCAGTTACTGCGCAGCAAAGCCGAGGTTCAGATGTGATGAATCGTAGATGCGCCAGGAAATTGGCGGCCATATTCGGGTTCGTAGTGGCAGCCATGGGAGGAACAGCTTGGGCACAGGGCTCCGAGCAGCCTCTCAACCTCACTGGACGCGTCTTGTTTGGCTATGCCGACCTTCAGCAGGGTCCTAATAGCGAGAGCGGCCCTTCCGCCACGCTGGAGACCGACTTCAGCGGTTATTGGCGTGATCCCCGGATTCTTGAGTTCGCGGTCAAGCCCATCGTCACCCTCGGTGAAGCCGTGCCCGGAACGGAAATGGGCAACGCGATGACAGGCGGCTCCGCCGTGGGGTTAATCCTGCAGGGCAGTCCGTTCCCCTTGACCCTCACTTATTCCAGGATCGGCAGTTCTATCGGGGAAGGCAACGGTTCCAACCCGAACCAGAATGTGCTGAACGGCGTGGAAGGCAAGACGACGACCAGCCTGTTCGACGCCCACTGGCTGCTGCGATTCAGCCATTGGCCCGTAGTCAGCCTCGAATACCGGGACACTGATTACAATTCAGCGCTGCCCGAGACGCTTGGTGGGGAAGACGAGCATAGCTTGCACAACTTCACTACCCTCATAAACTACAACCAAAAGGGGTGGCAGTTAGCGGGCCGGTATCAACGTTCTGACTACACGACCACAGCGCCCGATATCGTGACGGGTGGCGTGGTAAGCGACAACGGCACCTCATCCGATCTGGGCTTTACCGCCTCAAGAATGTTGCCGCTCCATTCCATCCTGAGTATGGCTGCCGACGATACGAAATCGGACTTTGGCATCGACGGCTTGAAGACGGACCTGAGCGCGCGAACCGCCAATGTCACTCTTAGCGGCCAACCAGTGGAGAGACTCTCTACGACGCTGCAACTGCAATACTCCAGCAACTTGCAAGCCTCCGAAGTGCAACAAGCCCTCGCTGGAGCGGGCGTTCCAGGCAGTGGCAGCCCGCCACCTGCGAGTACGGTGCCGCTCACCTACTTAGCGGCGCCATACCACCAGCTGACTTTTAACTGGAACGCGGCATACCGGCTGGGCCATGGGTTCTCGCTCAATGGGAGCGCCGGGGAGGGCCATTCTTCGCCGTACTCGGGCACATCGACGCAGTGGAGTGCAGGCCTGAACTATAACCGCAAGTGGCGCTCTGGATGGCTCTCCACTGGCTATTCGCATAGCCGATACACGGCGGACGTGGAAGTGGAGAACGAGAACGCTACAGCGGGAGCGGTGAATACGTCCCAAGGCACGGCCACTTACAGCCTCTTTACCCAAGACACAGACCTGGATACGGTCACTGGGAACCTCACCCAGAATCTGCCCCGCCAATTAAGACTCGCGAGTTCGGCGCACGTGTCAAAAGGCACTGTCAAGGACAACGGAATCCCGTACCCTTATCACGACTACGGTGGGCTCGCCATCCTGACCCGGCCCGTGGGGCAGTGGACCCTGACCGGCAGTTTCAGCCTGGACGAGATCGCTGCCAATCAACCGCTGATATACAACCAGAGCAGGTCAGAGAGCGTCTCCCTCGGCGTCGCATATCGCGGCCTGAACTTGTCCGGGGGCTACCAGTACGGCAGTGGCTTGGCGCTGCAACTGGGCACCAGCCTGATCTACGTTACCAACCCCGGGGTGGTCAGCCCTTCGCTGGGAATCCCGGTCCTGAGCAGTACCAGCGGCACGAACCTGACGGGATCCTATCGATCACGGCGCGGCCGGTTAATGGTGCTGGGCTATTGGTACCGTTTCAATTACACTACCGAACACGCGCCGACCACCGACTACAGCTTGCTCAACTTGCACGTCTCTTACAAGCTCCGGCGCCTCCGCCTGATTGCGGGATACGCGAAGCAATCGCAAATGTTTGGCGCTGGCCAGTCGAATATTTATAACACCAACCTGAAGTACTTTCAGATTGAGCGCGTTTTCCGGCTATACTAGAATTTGGGTGCGCATTGAGAGCAGCTAACGTCAAAAGAGCTTGCGCCGCACTGCTGCTAGGGTGTGCGCTCGTGCTGTCCGCTGCGCGGCCGGGATCCGGAACTCGGCAACAACCGAACCCTGCGCTGACGGTGCCGGTGATCACGATGGACGGCGGGCGGCGCCTGGAATTCCTGCGCGACTTCTCCTCCGAAAAGGACTTGAATCCCAACCGCTCCTTCTGGAAACGGGCCCTGGATTTCGTGGCTGGCCCGCCGGATTACCGCCGGCTGATTCGCCCGTATGGCATCACAACCGACTCCCATGGGCGCATCATCGTCGCGGACCCAGGCGCGATGGCCGTCCACATCTTCGATTTTGATAAGAAAAAATACCATCGTTTGGGGGGCGGCAAAGGCGCGGATCTTCTATCACCGATCGGTGTTGCCGTCGATGCCCAGGACAATATCTACGTGACCGATTCGCTCAGCGGGAAAGTTTTCGTCTTCGATGCGGACGGCAAGTTCCGCAGGTTTGTCGGATCTGTGGCCAAGAACGAGGGCTTCTTCAAGCGCGCGACCGGCATTGCCATTGATCAGCAGCAAGGCGAGCTGTTTGTCACCGACACGCTGCGCGACAAGATCTTCGTCATGGATCTACAGGGGCATATGCTGCGCGAATTTGGCGGCCGCGGCAGTGGACCGGGCCAGTTCAATTTCCCCACCGAGCTCGTGCTGCGCGGCAACGACCTGTTGGTGGTCGATGCGATGAACTTCCGGGTGCAGATACTGGACCGGCAAGGCCACTTCCTGGCCCAGTTCGGCGAGCGTGGCGAAAGTATCGGCAGGCTCTTTCGCCCCAAGGGGATGTCGGTGGACAGCGAAGGAAACATCTACCTGGTGGACGCTCTCCTGGAAGCTGTGCAGGTGTTTGGCCGCGACGGAACCTTGTTATACACGTTCGGCCGAACCGGCGGCGGGCCGGGGGAATTGCAGCTTCCCTCGGGACTGTGGATTGACTCGAGCGATCGGGTCTACGTCGCCGATTCCTACAACCAGCGTGTGCAAATGTTCCAGTTTATAAGTGCGAAGCGTGCGGCGGGAGACCGGCATTGATGTGGCTGGTGCGGGAGAAGCGGTGGGCGGTGGTATTGGTGTTGGCGCTGACGCCGCTGGCCGCATATGCGCAGCCGAATACGGTTGAGGGATCGCGGCATGACTTGTCCGTTAGGGGCACTGGGCCGGTCAAGGCGACCAGCGAGAAGGAGGTCTGTCTTTTCTGCCACGCATCGCACATTCAGGATCCAAACTCCCCCCATCCCCTGTGGAACCAGCAGCTCTCGAAGGTAACATCTTACAATCCGTATATCAGCAGCACTTACAAGCAAACGAACAACCAGATATCAACCCGCAGCAAGCTTTGCCTGAGCTGCCACGACGGTACCGTCGCAATCGGCCAAACCTATGCCAGCTACAGCGGCAAAATCGCCGTGCAGGGCGCCCTCGCCTCGGCCGATAACTTTGGCACTGATTTGAGCAGAAATCATCCGTTTGGGTTCACCATGCCCGCTGTGGACGATGGCGAAATGAAATTGTCGCTGACGGCCTCGCCACCGCTCACTGCCGATCCCGCGGTAAAACTCTTCGACAACAAGATCGAATGTGTTACCTGTCACAATCCGCACACGCCCAACCTTGATACCGCAGTGCAGTTCATGGTGCGCAGCAATAACAACAGCGCCCTGTGCAAGGCCTGCCATGATACGACGCGCGGTGCGCTTGCCGGCTGGTCTGCCGGCCAACACGCGATTGCGACGAATGTCGTCAGCGGAGGCGCCCAACTGCCATACTCAACCGTGGCAGTCAACGCTTGCGTAAGTTGTCATAGCGAACACAACAGTTCAGGAGCGGGTGCGCGGCTGCTGCGCGGCAGTGAGGAGAGTACGTGCGCCAAGTGTCATGGCGGCAGCGCGAATGTGAGTCCCGCGTTGTTCAACATCAGCGCCGAACTCAGCCGCGCCTATACACATCCGATTGGAACTCCCACTTCCCCACCGCATGATCCCGCCGAGGCGCTGCCGGTTAGGAATTCGCGCCATTCAGAATGCTCTGACTGTCACAACTCGCATGCCGCACAGGCAACGACCACCCTTTCTCCGCCGATTGTTCAACAAAGCCTGGCCGGAGTCTCGGGGATAAATTCCTCTGGGAGCATTGTTAATCCTGCTAACTACCAATACGAGATCTGTTTCAAATGCCACGCGGACAGCAGCAACAAGCCTCAATCCGCAGCCTATGGTGTGTATGGACGCGAGCCTGTACGGGTGACGTGGTCAACTGATCCTTCCAATATCCGGCTTGAACTTAACTCGGTGGTGGCGCGGCACAATGTGTCCCAACCGGCCAGGCCCGGGATCTCGCCGAGCCTGCGCACAAATATGCTCGATCTGAATGGCAATCCGACAGGCCGATCCCTGGTAGCCAGCGCGTATATCTATTGCACCGATTGCCACAACAATGACGCTGCGCGGGCTTCAGGGGGCACGGCTCCGAATGGACCGCACGGCTCGAAATGGACGCATGTGCTGGAGCGCCAATACGAGCAGAACTCACCTCCACCAGGACCGGGCGCTAAGTTCGCTGGCATTGCATACACGCCAGGAGTCAACAGCCCGTACGCGCTCTGCGATAAGTGCCACGATTTAGATAACAAGCTCAATCTGATCGGCACCGGCCAAGATACCGTATTTGGAAAGCACCGGAACCATGTCGTGGGCGATGGGGCATCGTGTTCAGTGTGTCACGCCGCGCATGGCGTCCAGAGTGGTACCGCCACGAACAACAGACATCTTGTGAATTTCGATAAGCAGATAGTGGGTCCGTACGGCAGGAACCCTCAACCCTATATCGATACCTCGCGCAGGCAGTGCTTTCTGACTTGCCACGGCGTGGCGCACAACGGCAATAGCTACTGATCGGGAATACCCACGCCTGAGACCGTATCTGGCTTTCACCCATTGCTGGATCGCCGCCGCCGCGAGTGCGGGTAAGTCATGAAGAAGCTGGCGGTTATCGCGGCTACATCGATTTTGAGCGCCTGTTTTATTTCAAAGGCTTTGCCGTCGTCCCCGGTTTGACCCCCGAGTGCTTTTTCGCCTGCGCCATCAGTTCCCGAACCTTGTCCTTGCCTTCATAGTTCGGATTCGTGTCCAACAACTTCTGCCATGCGGCAAGAGCTTTGTCGATATCCATCTTGCCCTGCCATTCGACGAAGCCCAGATTGAACAGCGTGTTGGGCTTGTTCGGTTCGTAAGAAAGCGATTTCTGAAATTCCGCGATAGCAGCATCGGCGTTGCCGGTGTACCAATAGGCGGTCGCCATGTCGGTACGAACATTCGTGTTGGCTGGCTCTATCTTCAGCGCACGCTGGTAGTAATCAACGGCTGTGGGGAACTGATGCGCGTCGTAATAGATGTTGCCGATGTTTGCCAGAAGTCCGGCGTTGGTCGGGTCTGCCTTGAGTTTCTCGAGCAAAGGTCCAGCTTGCGTGTCGGCCATTTTCTGCATCTGAGCCGGTGTCGGCATTTGTCCGCCGGCGCCGGCGCTCTCGACAGCCGGCGCAGGCGCACTCGCCGTCTGACTCGCAGCAGTCGCCGGACTCTGGGATCCGCGGATGAACCAGCCGCCGGCGATTCCCACCAGCAGGCAGATGACCGCCAACACATAAGCCTGCACACTTGTCCATTGCTCGATAGGAGTTGCTCGATTTGTATCCGTCATTTGCTCGTGCTCCTTCATATCCCGTTTCGTTTGTCGGCGGAAGCCGCCGCCAGCCGCGTCTCTCCCAGCCAGGGCGCTAGCTCTTGCCCTGCATCTGGACCTGGGCCATCAGTTTCTGCAGATTGGCTTTGCGGTCTGCGCTCAATTGCGGATTCGACTTCAGCAGCTGCTGCCAAGCCACCACCGCTCCCTTGCTGTCATGTTTTCCCTGCCACTTGATCATGCCGAGGTCGAACAGTGAGTTGGCATCCTTGGGGTCATAGTGCAGCGACTGCTGCAGTTGGCTGATCGCACCGTCCACATCGCCGTTGTAGTACATGCACGAAGCCATCTGGGTGCGAACGGCAACGTTCTTTGGCTCGACCTGCAATACCCTGTCGAAGTAGCCGGCCGCTTCCTTGAACTGGTGGGTAGATAGGTAGACGTTTCCGGCCTGGATGAGGAGATCCGTGTTGTTCGGATCGCCCTTCAGCTTTTCGAGCAGCGGTGCTGCCTTCTTGTCAGCTATCTGTTTCATCTGCTCGAGGGTGGGCATCTGTCCGGCCATGCCGCCGGGAGGGGCGGACGGCTGGGCGTTGGCCTGGGAATTGGCCGCGGGTGGCGCTGGCGCCGCGGGCGATTGCGAGCCGCGGAACAGGTATCCGATCGCCAGCCCAACCACGAGGCAGATTACCGCCATCGCGTAGACCTGTTTAGCCTGCCAGACTGATCCCGCAGTTGGTTGCGTCGTTGGTTCATTCGGCATGCCCTATTCCTCCCTAGTCTGTATTGCGCTTGAAGCACGGCTTTCGCTGGGTATCAGGACTGTACGAACGTTTTCCTGCAGCATGAGGGTGCTACCACCCCTTGATCTTGTTAACTCACCTTAAAGGCTGAGCAAAAGGCGGGCAGCATTCTGCGTCACTCGATGATGTGATGGAGATCACACGGACAAGGACCCGTGCGAACCCATTTAACCTGATTTGCATAACAGCTGGGACGGCTCACTAGTAGCTGGGCGGGGCGTAGGCACCCGCTTGGCGGTTTTCGCTGCTCTTCTGATTGAACGCCCGTTGGCGCAGCAGTAACGCAGTGCTGTTATTGGGATCGATCTGCAACGCCGTCGCCAATTTCACCTCCGCAGTTTCGTAATCACCAAGCTCCAACAGTATTTTGCCAGAATTGATCAAGCATGAGAGTGCGATGTCCTTGCTGACGGTAAGACTCCCCGCGAGTTGATACTCTTCTAGGGCGTTTCGAAGTTGACGTCGATCAAATAGGATTCTTGCCATATTGTAATGACAATGTGGGTCATGCGGCTGCAATACGCACGCTTCTTTGTCGTGCAGAAAGGCCTCATCAAACCGGCCGGCGGAAAACAGGGCATCCCCAAGAAACTCTTCGATATCATAGTCCGGTCGCCATGCAACCATGCGCGCGTGTGTAAACAACTGCACGCCGCTCTGCCAGTACGGCAGATAGCGGCTAGTGGCGGCCGCAAACGCCAAGATCAGGCACAGCGCAGCCACCGCCGGCACGACCCGAGGGAGAGCAGCCGCAGTGACAATGTCGTTTAAGCCCCATGCGATGATGATAAAAAGGCCGATGCAAGGAACGTAAGCGTAACGGTCGGCCATGGCTTGGCGGCCGACCTGGATGATTCCGATTACCGGAATCAGGGTTATGACAAAGAGAAACCAGCCCATCGCCAGGTAGCGAGCGCGGTGAAAGTGCAGCACCGCCATCGTGATCGCTACCAAGATAACTGCCGCCGCGATGACGTCGAACCAGGGCAAGGAGTGCCATGGGTGAGGGTAAAAGACGGCCAGCTTGGCAGGCCAAACTGTCTTCCCAAGGTAGGCAACATAGCACACGATGGCATTTTCCAGACGCACGGAGAGCGGCAGTACAGATGCGTCTGCCACAGCACCCCCAGAACGCTGCGCGACCGTGGTAACCGCGGAACTCGCTGCGCTCAGCAATAACAGTGGCAGCTTCTCCAGCGACAACCGCACCCACTTACGTCGAAATGGAAGATCCTCGTACCTCTCTAAAGGCCAGTAGTCGAGAAGCAGCAAGACCAGCGGGAGGCTCACTGCCATGGGCTTGGACAGCAGCGCCAGCGCAAAGGCGGCGACGACGACCAGGTACTTCTTCCAGTCGGGCCCCCGAGCGTACCAGCCATAGGCGGCAATCGTGAGCAAGGAAAAAAGGGTGCAGAGCAGACTTTTTCTTTGCGCCACCCAGGCGACCGTTTCCACGTTCAGCGGGTGCACGGCGAAGAGTGCGGCCACGAGAAAACTGCGCCACACGGTGCCGGTGGCCCTTTGCAGCAGCCAAAACAGCAGCAGAGCGTTGGCTGCATGCAGTACGACATTGACGAGGTGATGAGGGCCGGGATTCAGGCCAAACAGTTGACAATCCGCCATGTGGGAAATCCACGTAAGCGGATGCCAGTTCGACGCGTGAAAACTGCTAAAAGCCCAAACCACATTGCCGAGATTCAAACCTGTGCTGACGTGAATGTTCTTGGTGACATATGGGCGGTCATCCAACGTGAGGAACTCATGATGCGTGACCGGACCATACAACAGCAGAGTGGCGAGTACAAGTAGTGCGCCCAGCAGGATCGGTTTCTGGCGCAAATTGTCAATGAATCCATGCAAAATTGTAGAATTTGGCTCTGTCATGAGGAATTTGTTTTACCTAAGTTCTGCAGGCTAGCGTCTGCCGACCTAAGGATGCGGCAGTTTCATCAGGTGTTTAACTCCCCACTGAAACGACTGGACCCGATTATTCCCCGTATCCGCGACGTAGATGCGATCCGACGAGTCGATCCAGATACCACTCAGCATTCCGAACTGGCCGTAACCAGAGCCCGTGTAACCAAATCGAGAAAGTAAATGTCCATCGCGTTGGAAGACCTGCACGGTGTCTAGCGGTCCATCGAGATAAATCCGGCCCTGGCTGTCTACAGAGAAGGCAACCGAAGGTCCCATAGATTCCGGGTGAATGCTGGTACGGAAATGCCCTGCCAGATCGAACACCTGAATACGATGGTTCTGCGCGTCCAGGACAAACAGCTCCTCGCCCCGAACCACCACATCCGTTGGCGCCGCGAACTCCTCTGAGCCGCTGCCACTGGTTCCAGTGCCAATCTTCGCCAGGATATTGCCGTCGGCATCGAGCATGACGACTATATTTCGCGGAGGGTCGGCAACGTAGATGTGTCCGGACGCTTGGTCCACCGCGATTCCAGCAGGCCCCTCGAACAGCCGCTCCCCTTTCCGGTTGCCGATATACCGGAGGAACTTGCCGTTCGGCTGGTAAACCAGGATCGCCCCGAGTTGCGCGTCGGTGATGTACAACTGGTCGTGCCCATCGACGGCGAGGCCGGCAGGAGATTGCAGGCGCTCGCCGGGGCCACACGCAATAGCCGAGTGTCTGCGCCTGGCGAAATCGAAAATTTGTACTGTTCCACGATCGGCGACGATAACGCGGTCTTTGGAATCGGTGGTTATCTTATAGGGCCCATTAAGCCTTTCGTCGGGGCCAAAATCGCGGATGCCAAGAATCACGTCAACGGCACCCTCACAACGAGAAGGAGATGCTTTCCCGACGACTTCGGAAAGCAGGATCGGCTCCCCTCCCACTAGGCCAAAGGCACCGCAAATCCCGCTGTGTGTCGCCAGATCCTGTACCGAGGAGAAGCTTCCCACGTAGTAAAGCTTGCCAAGATCGCTGACCAGCAAAACACTCTCCGGAGTCCTAGCCGCGCTCCCACTCTGCGCTAGGGCAGGGCTCATTGACAGGAGGGCGAGAAGAAGAACAACAGGAATAAACCGGACGAGCCGGAGCACAAGGACCTCTCAATAACGGGGGCTATTGTTCCCCCCGCCAGCTTGTTAGTGGGATCATCCTACATGAGTTCTAAACGAGTCACCAGAGCACAGGGCTGTGCGATAGGACACCATGTTGAGTGACATGCGTCACTTTTGGGGCCTGATTTCGCGCAGGTATGAGGAGAGCAGCTCAGCCCTCCGTCCTGAATGATCGCCACATACCATTCGGCATCGCCTCTGGAGATTAGTGATGGCAGCACGCCATAATGTGATCGCCGTCACTCACCAGCGCTGTCATCTAAAATATTCTGCAACCTGAAGCGAACCAAATGCCGCAAGAAGTCCAAAATCGCCCTGCCGAGGCCGCGCCCTCCGTCAGCAGGCAGTTCACCATGGTGACCACACTGGCCGTATACTGCACAGTCATCCTCGTGGGCATCACTCACCACGAACCCTGGGCCGATGAGGCGCAAGCTTGGTTATTGAGCCGCGACTTGGGCTACCGCTACCTCGTGTTCCATCAGTTGGCGTATGAGGGGCACCCCCCACTGTGGCCCACGATCCTTTGGGTTGCAAACCACTGGTTTCATCTTCCGTACCAATCACTGGGTTGGATTGCCGGCCTGTGCGCGATTGCGGGATGCTGGTTTTTCGTCAGGTACAGCCCGTTTCCGGCTGTCATTCGGGTACTGCTCCCATTTACCTATTTCATTGCCTTCCAATATGCAATCGTGGCGCGTCCCTACGTGCTCCTTCCGCTGTTCGCGTTCTCCGCAGCACATTTCTTCGCTGGCGCCGAACGGCGCCCATGGAGATTTATTGCCGCGACATCGGCGTTGGCGCTGCTCTCTGCCCACGGTGTGATGCTTGCCTTAGGCTTGACAGCCTCCCGCGCGTGGTATTCCTTCCGGTCATGGAAAGAGATTCCAGTGGACGCGCGCAAACAGTTGCTCGGCGCAGCGATTGTGTTCTGCATCGTCATCGCCTTCGTCGCCCGCGTCAACTGGCCGCCTTCAGACCGTTATTTTGCGAGGTTCGACCGTCCAGCCAACGAGAACTTTGGCCTCGCGGTTCTCCCAGCCGTAATCTCAAACGCGTTCTTCGGTTCTATAGTCCCGTCGATCGCGTTCCTGTTAGTTGTAGGGGGATGGTGTGCTTGCCGACGCCGTTTCCTGCCCTTTGCACTTCCCACAGTTCTCTTGCTGCTTCTCTTCACCAAGGTGTATGCAAATTATTGGCATTGCGGAGTACTCACCCTCATCGTCCTCACGGCTCTCTGGATCGCATGGCCAATGCATCCAAATGAAGCGCGGGGGCCGGAAAGAGTGCTGTACGCCCTGGTGTTATTTGGTGTGATCAGTTTGTCCGTTGTTCAGGTCTACTGGTCCGCAAGAACCCTGGCCATGGATTACTCGGGTCCTTACTCGGGCAGCCTGGACGCCGCAAACTATTTGCGCAGCGTCGGTGCAGATGCGTCGTCAACGTGCGGGTTTGACTACAACAGCGTCGCCGTACAACCCTATTTTCGGGAGAGCATATTCGGCAACTTTCCGCATGGCGAGTCATTCTGGCGATCGGAGATATCGAACACAGTCGATCAGAGCTGCCACAACGCCCAGTGGCTGGTTGGCCCCATCGCTGGCCCCCCTGGCAAGGCTGAACAGGATTTCTCTCAAGCTGATCGTTTAGTGCGCTCGCTCGGCTATGTACCTGTACACGTCTCGAAAGGATCAATGTTTTTTGAGGGTCGCGAGGTTGCGCCAACCGATTTTGTCATTTACAGGCTGATGAACACTGGTACTTCAAATTGATCTGCAAAACAGCGACCGTCGTTATCGCATTATAAGAGGGCGACGACCGGGATGGGAAACCGCGCCAGATTGACGCGAAAGGAGGCAACTGGGTGCACAGTGCCAACCGCTTGGGAATCCAAAAAGGAAATCCCAGCTCAAGCGTAAGTGCCTCTCCCTTTGAGCGATTGAGTGGCGATTTGAGCCAGAGACCGATCCTGCTGGGCGCGCTACTTGTACTCGCCACTCTGCTGTTGTATGGTCCGGTCACGCATCATGAGTTCCTCCTGTTTGATGACAGCCAATACGTCACCAGGAACATTCATGTAAGCACAGGTTTGAATTTCGGCAATGCCGCTTGGGCTTTTACCACTTTTCACGAGGCGAACTGGCATCCGCTTACGTGGCTCTCGCACATGGCAGATTGCCAACTGTTTGGCCTAAATTCCGGACCTCATCACTTCGTCAATGTCGCGCTGCATGCACTCAACGTCCTGCTGCTGTTTTGGCTGCTGCAAAGAGCCACCGGCGCCGTGTGGCGCAGTTTTTTCGTGGCCGCACTCTTCGCCGTGCACCCGCTGAACGTGGAAACCGTTGCCTGGGTGGCGCAGAGAAAAAGTCTGCTCTGCACCCTTTTTTCCCTACTCACGATTGCCGCCTATGGCTGGTACGCTCGGCAACCCGACTGGAAGAGGTACCTAGTCGTCGTCGCCGCCTTTTTCATGGCGCTACTGTCCAAGCCCATGGCAGTGAGCCTCCCGCTGGTCTTGCTGCTGCTCGACTACTGGCCCTTGGAGAGGTACGAGGATCTCCCCTTTCGACGCAAGTGGGTGCGGTTGTCGCTGGAGAAAGTGCCCCTGTTATTACTGAGCGCAGCAAGTTCCGCGGTTACGATGGTCGCGCAGCGTTCTCGCGGTGCTGTGGCATGGGAATCTATACTGCCGCTCTCCTGGCGTTTGCAAAATGCCATCGTGTCCTGCGTTGCCTACTTTGGGAAGACAGTTTGGCCCGCCAAGCTGGCCGTCTTTTACCCCCACCCGTTGCACTCCTTGTCCTGGTCCGACGTCATCGCAGCGGCAGTTATCTTGGTAGCGATCACGTTGGCGGTGCTGCACTTTCACCGCGCTCGCTACCTGGCGATGGGCTGGTTTCTCTTTGTCACAACGCTGATTCCAGTAATCGGAATTGTTCAGGTCGGCCGCCAAGCCATGGCCGACCGTTACGCTTACGTTCCTTGCATCGGCCTTTTTATCATCATCGCATGGGGTTTAAGCGACGTTGTCACTGCGGCCGCCATCCCTCGAGTGGTGCCGGCGGTGGCTGTATTGTGCCTGATCTTGGCATTTGCGGCCGCCGCTACCCGCTATCTGCCGTACTGGCAGAGCGGCGTGAAGTTGTTTACACACGCGCGCATGGTTGCATGGCGACCGGACTCTGTGATCGAAGAGGCTCTTGGGGAGGCCTTGTTTTCCGCTGGCCGGTTTGATGAGGCCTTTCCGCACTCCCAAGAAGCGTGCGTATTGCGTCCGGATGACGCAAACTGTCATTACCATATGGCAGAAATCCTCTTTTTTGTTCGACATCAACTCCCAGATGCCCTGGAACAGTATCAGCTCGCAGCGAGGTTTACCAACGCTAAGGACGTGGAACTCAGGTGCTTGATCAATTCTGGTGAAATACTGTTGGACCTCGGTGATTACGAAACTGCGGAGATGAAATTGGCGGCGGCGTTGCAGATCGATCCCAATAACAGCACTGCGTTACTGCTACGCCACCGGGCATTCAATCAAAAGAGCAGCGAAAACCGATAGTGAAGCCGTCCGATCACAGCAACTGCTCGACACAAGCCGCAGTGACGCCCATCACAGCGCCGCAATTGCATGAACCTCTAAACTTTCGCCCTTAGTGAGGCGCAGGAAGCTGACCCCTCCTGCAAGGCGGTGTATGTGTCTCCAGGAGCTGTGCCGGACGAACCCACGGTCAGTGGCGAACACCACGGAATCCCAGGCGCTCAGGTAAGTAACGAAATGAGCGCTCTTGTCGCAGATCATACCCCTCTGTTAATGCGCCTTGTCCTGATTAGTGTGTCAACCATTGCCATCTTCTACTCGCTCGGGGAACGTCTTCTGAAGTGGGACGAGTCTATTTACGCCGAAGTCGCGAGGGAGATGTTAAATCGGCATAACTGGTTGACTCCTTACTGGAACTTCCAGCCTTGGTTCGAGAAGCCGCCGCTTCTCATGTGGCTCACCGCGCCGATGTACCGCCTGTTCGGAGCGTCGGAGTTTTCGGCTCGGATGGTGGGCGCATTGTGCGGCGTGGCGACGGTTTGGCTCACCTTTGAACTTGGGCGGCGGTTGCTGGACGATTGGAGCGCATTCGCCGCCGCTGCCATCCTGCTAACCAATGGCTATTTCACCTATATCAGCCGATTTAACGGCATCGACATGTCGATTACATTTTGTTTCACAGTGGTAGCCTATGCGTACCTGCGGGTGCGACAAGGCGACCCGCGTTGGTGGTACATCGCAGGTGCATTCACCGGAATAGCAATAATGGTGAAGGGAGCTGCCGGACTTTGTGCTCCCTTAGCGCTGGCCTTCGCGCTTCTTCTCGACCGTCGCTTCTCGGAATTACGCTCGCGTGAAGTTCGCAATTCAGTCCTTCTGGGCTGTGCGATAGCTATGCCTTGGCACCTGATGATGCTGATTCTCCACGGTCGAGCCTTCTTCAATGAGTATCTCGGATACCACGTGCTCGCGCGGATGCGGGGAATTGAAATGCATGCCGAGCCAGCTTACTACTATTTGTCGGAGTACTGGAATGTTTTCGTGCCCTTCGCCCTCGCGGCGCTTCTCGGTCTATTGTTGCATGTTAAAGGGCACAAAGACTCTTCTATCGTCGTCTCGTTCTTTCTGTTAATTACGGCGACCTTCACCCTCATCGGCACTAAGATGTCGACCTATGTCGTACCCGCGTTTCCCTTCATAAGTTTACTGGCCGCAATGGGGATACGAAGTCTGATGAAACCCGTCAAGCATGCGACTGTTCGTGCAATTATCATTCTTCCGCTGTACTTGTTCAACACCGCCTGTCCCCGAGCAGGGAGGGGGTTCGTCGAGTGGAATTACAGCCCCACGTTTAGTTATGATGGGACCATAACCCTAAATGACGATCCTTTGATACGCCTTGCGATTCAGGCGCGTGCCGCTGATCACGATCCGAGCCCGGGACCGCTTATCATATGCCTCGATGCAATTAAGCTGTGGAAAGAGCAACCGCTTTTTTACGCCGATCGTCCTATCATCCTGTCGTACCTGAATGTTCCACCCGACTGGAGCATATCATCCGGCGGTCTTCAAGCTATCCCTTATGGGCACAATCGGTATCAAGCTCGGTATCAAGCTTCGGTGCCACTCGAACGCGCTGTCACCTCTCGTCCAGTTCCAATAATCATTCTCAGCAACTTGTATCCAGAGCTGGCACACTCCGGGAAGTACAATTTCACGACGAGTGCGGAAAGTGGCCCGCTAATACTGGGTCAGATTTCGAGGCGGTAAATGGCGAGGCGACACAATTGATCGTGGCGGCACCACTTCGAAGAATATCGACGATGGCATTAGCAGTTCTTGAAATGCAGTCGCTCGGACCGTCACTTCGCCCATTTATCCTTATATTCCTGCTGAGAGATCGCGATCGCGCCGCCGGACCCGGGCACATAAACGTCCTCTATCACACTCGTCTTGAGATCATACGTTTGGTATTTATCAGAGGCTCCGCTTTCGCCGACCAACATCTCCATTCTTAGCGATTCTTTTTTCCACTTGGCGAGATAATGGGCGTCTCCGAAGGTCCTTTGTAAGGGCTGCGCCGAGCAGTAAATAAAATCGAACCCCCGGATTGAATCGCCATCCCTGACATCTCCGCGTCCCCATCCATCCACACGTTCAATACCGATGTACCGGTGTGGGTGCCAGTGCCAATGAGTTTCGATCACCTGGATTTGCAGCCGATAATCGGCCATGTTCTTTCCCGCAAGCAAGCTGACCGCGAACAGGAAGGGAAGGCTTGCGGTCAGAACGAATTTTCGCATTTTCTCACCTAACTCCAGCGGATTTGAACCGCTTATGCCGGAACTTCCTTTTTTGACCCCAAAAGCGGCTGCCATTTTCCCCTAATCCCTGTTCGCGTCAAAGTGAAACAATTTTTATCCGGATCGCCCCCCACGCTCCGGGCAAGTCAATCAAAGCGGTGGAGTTGGCGCTCTCTCAAAAGGGCTGTTGTTGAAACATCGCGTCTCTAACAATCATCAAAGAAATTAGCCGGCACGCGGGCGCTTCAGGCTGTGGGCCCGATTATGGCAATCGTAGCAGAGAGTGATCAGGTTGGTTTCTTGGTCATCCCCGGATCGGCTCTGGAACTGCTTGTGATGAACTTGCAGGCTTTCCATCGTTCCACACACCTGACATCGCCAGCTGTCTCGCTCAAGCACATGGCAATGCAGTTCACGGTAAGCTTCGGGTTGTAGCTTCAGGCGCGGTTGCTTGGGGAGAATCGTCATAAGACGCTGCGTTCGACTTGTGCCAGGAACGCTTCCTTCTGCGTGCTCGGCATGAGCCTGTAATAGTGTGAAATGGAGGTGCAATCGCCCGCCTAGAAAGGGGCACGAAAACGTGCTGACAGCTAGCGTGCAACGAATTCAGAGTGTGTGGGCAGATGTTCTGGGTGATGCTCAGCCCGTTCTCTGTCATGAATTTGTCTACCTCGGTCTCTTTACTCCCCCTTCACATTCGTCATCTGTTTCAAGGACTGCGTTATCTGAAAGTAGTATCGCATTGGTGATTCCTTTCTTCATATCTTCCTTCGCGTGTCTCTGACAGTTTAGATAACCTGCTAGATGCTTATCTAAATCTTCCTTGCCAAGAATGATAGTCCCGCTGAAGTATATCTCCTCTTCAGTTCTTGTCCTAACAAGCAAGTTTAAAAATGCAGCATCCCCAGCCGGTCGATGTGCTTCATCCAATGCAAGATCAGCCCTTTTTTCGATCGCGTCCATCCTCTTCTTCCAGCCATCAATCACAGCGCTGCATTCCTTCCTTGTCGGATCTTCGCATCTATCAGCTAAATTTTGTGCTTCCTCAAGATACGTTAATCCAACTTCTCGCATATAGTTTGAGATTGGAAGGTGTTTAGGTTTTGCTTGGCTTACAGCGCTCATCGTCAGCATTGCTACTAATACTGCTGTCTCCATGATCTTCATTCATTTTCCCTCCTTCTTTGCAGGGATTCTATTCCTTCGGCCCGAATGTTACGCACCCGAAAGAACCGGACTGCGAGTTCGCCCGTCCGAAATTACCCGACAATTGGCTACCTAACGGCGCTCCCGCTCTGACTGGTGAACTAGACCGCAGCCGGAAGCCCCTTGCGCAGCAATTATCGCACTTCAGAGCCGGGGCCGCCTCCATTCCAAGAATCAAGGAATACGAGTCAGTTTATGGTCGTGCCACCGCAGCATTTCTCGTGCTTCTTCCCTGAGGCGCACGGGCGCGAATCGTTCCGCCCGGCTTTGGAAGCGGTTTGCCGAGGCGACGGTGCCCTGCCCCTACGAACAATGGCGTCACCCTCTAATGGCGGTACTGTGATGTTCGCCACAGATCATACTGGGTCCGCCATGCCGATCCATAGTTCGGGGCTCGCCCAAGGCATCGGACAGCTTCAGCGCCATGTCTGCCGAACTTCCCGCGCCACCATAACCTGGTCGCGAGACGTGCGCCCGTGCGGGAGTGGGCTGTTGTGTGGAACGACAAATGTGTTCTTGCGGGACCTTGGCGAAGGTCCGGGCATGCCTCGGCAACCTAATGTTCCTTCGCAGTGCATATCCGTCCCCATCGCGAAATCACTCAAATTCTAACCGTGCGGCGAGATTGGGAGAATCTCGACTCGCCATAAGGAACTGAATCAACGACTCGCAAAACGCAGGTGTCCCGTGGCTGTCCCGAGTCGAATAAGTCTAAATTTAGACTTTTGACGAAAAGCCGGGTTCCGCCCGGCCCCGGCGTACGCAGATCAGATGCCCGTCAATTACTGCGCGTTGTGGCACTCGCGGCAGAGATAAGTGCCATTCGTGTTGGCTACCCGCAGGAACGGGATGCCACCGAATGTGCCGTTATTGGCCGTGTAGTCGTTGTGCACCTCATGGCAGGTACCACACTCGACGTGATGCGCAGCGTCCCAAAGCGGCAAAGCATCGACGCCAACGGTGGCGGTAGTCCCGTACATCCCGAGCGAGCCAAGAATGGCGGGCTGCACGTAGTCGCTAGTGGTGGGAAATATCGCATCCACCGGATGCTCGGTGCCCAAGCTCCCAGTGCCACCGACGGTGGTTAACAGTGGATAAGGCACTCCATTAAGAGTTACGGCTGCGGTGACGCCGTTCGCGCTCGCCGACGTGCCGTCGTGGCAGGTCAGGCAGAGCATCGAACGGGTGTTGCCGGTGCGGGCAGTCGGGGTGACCAGCGCGCCGGAAGGGTTAGTCGCGGTAACATAGGTGGTAACGTAAGTCGGAATGGTTCGCCACGCCCACATGAACGACTTACCGTAGGTCGGTGTGGTGTGGGGCAGGTGGCAGGATTCGCAACCTATTGGCAGGTGAGTGTCCGCCGCCTGCAGGCCGTGCCTGCCCAAGCCCGGGCCGCCTTGGTTATTCGGTCCAGAGCCAGTAAACCCACCGGGACTCGATAAGATTCCGCCGTTCAAAACTGTGGGTCCCTGACCCGAGGGGATTTGTGCGAAGGTGACGGATGCAACCAAGAGCATCGCCAACGCAAGCATTAGCTTTTTGCTCATAGTTCCTCCTAATCAAACGGTCATCAGCCCAACTGCAGCGACCGCAATCATGATCCTGAATCTTGCCTTTAGACTCATGTCCGCTTTGTTTCTCAGCACGTGCCCAACTGGACAGCTTTCTCAGCGCGCACCGGCAGCATGTCCTGACACCTTCAGCAAGCGGCCTTCGCTCATTCACGGCGAATACTCTCTCCATCGGCGCGGCCCTTGGATCGTTGTGTTACGGAGGGGAGGTATCGAACGATCTACTCGTGAACGCCTCGCGACAGCGGACGCTCGTACCTGTAATGGGTCTCAACCGCTCAATCGGCGTTAGTCAGCCCACGCGGCGGGAGTAAGGTCTGGAGGCGCTGGATCGGGAGGTCGGCGAGACCAGGAAGGACCCAAGCCAGCTAGTCACGCACGGAAATCTTCAGGCGACGACAGCTTTCCAGTTATATCGAAGGCCAAGTGCGGCGGTCGAAGAAACTGCTTTCCATCCTGGGCTCAAACAAGGACCACAACCATGATCTGAAAGGTCTGTTCAAAGGTGCGGCCACCATGGCCAGTGTGCGCCCCGGACCGTTTCAGGACTTCTGCCAAGCTTTACTCTTCGTGATTCAGAAGCCTGCGGGGACGTGGGGCTTGGTGATGCACGTCTACTTCTGGAACGAGAGCTGACGAAGGGGGAAATACAGAAGTTTGATGTCCTTGTGCTCGATGCTTTCTCCGCAGACGCAATCCCCGTCCATCTGCTCACCCCGGCGGCTTTTGAAACTTACTGGCAGCATCTTGATCCGGATGACGGAATCATTGCAGTCCACATCAGCAGCGAGCACATTAACCTGTTTCCAATGCTGCAGGGAGCGAGCGCATACTTCCACGCCGAATATGTAATGAACGTCAATACCGCTATAATAGGTCCCTTTAAACCTAGTTGTTGGGTATTGCTCGCGCGGAATCCCGGCGCCCTCAACATTCGAGGACTGAAGCAGACCCCCCTCTTTTCGAGACACATATTCCTCCGCGTCTTTGGACGGATGACTACAGTGACATTTTCCGGCTGATCAGATAAAAAAACACCATTTCCCTTGATACAAATTAAGCGCCGAGCCATTATCTATGAGCGTTGCGGCGAAAAATGTAGCCAACATGGTCAGAGGCATCACCACGCGAGTGTGCGCTCGTAGAGTAGCAGTTCCGCCGCTCCCCAATTCACCGTCTGTGTCAGCGAATCCGAACTGCCGTCAAAGCTGGTTCTGCCGTTGTACGTCGCTTTTATGCTGTGCGCGCCCGACGCCAGCTTCGAGGTTGTGTACTTTGCCGCGCTTCCGCTCAGAGACACAGGCTTCAGGAGCGTTGTGCCATCGTAGAAGGTCGCGGTCCCGGTGACCGTACCGCTGAACTGCGGCGTCACGCTCGCCGTGAAGGTCACAGACTGCCCAACGCTCGACGGATTCCGCGACGAAGCCAAAGCGGTCGTGGTCGTGGCTTTGCCGTCCACCTGCTTCACCGCCTTCGACGTGCTGCTGGCGAAGTTCGAGTCACCGGCGTACACCGCCTTGATTGCGTTGGTATGTGAGGTGGTGTACCTCTAGGGTCCTTCCCTTGTCTAACGTCTGAATAATGAATAAAATCCGGGAAACTAGCACTAGCGCCTGCCAGGAGAATCTCGTGAAAGTAGTGATGCTGTGCGGAGGGCTCGGTACCCGCTTGCGCGAGGAAACTGAATACCGGCCCAAGCCCATGGTAGAAATCGGCGGTCGTCCGATCCTGTGGCATATTATGAAGTTGTATGCGCACAATGGTTTCACCGATTTTGTGTTCTGCCTCGGATACCGCGGCAACATGATCAAGGAATATTTCCTGAACTACGAGGCGATGAACAACGATTTCTCCATCTGCCTCGGCCAGAACTCCAAGGTTGAGTACAAAAACGTCCATCGCGAACAAGACTTTCAGGTCACCCTCGTCGATACCGGACAGACCACGATGACCGGCGGACGGGTGAAGAGGATTGAGAAGTACATTGGTGAAGATCTCTTCATGCTGACCTATGGCGATGGCGTGGGCGATGTGAACCTCCGAGAGCTGCTGGAGTTCCACAAGAGCCATGGCAAGCTGGCCACGGTCACGACCATCACACCGAGTTCCCGCTTCGGAGTCATCGAGGCAAACTCGACAGGTCGCGTGACCAAATTTAAGGAAAAGGCAAAAATCAGCGGCCGCGCCAGCGCCGGCTTTTTCGTACTCGATCGCCGTGTGTTCGATTATCTCAGCGGCGACGATTGCATCTTCGAGAAGGAACCGCTGGAGCGATTGGCCGACGACGGGCAGTTGATGGCCTATCAGCATGACGGCTTCTTCTACGCGATGGATACGTATCGCGAGTACGAGTACTTGAACCAGTTATGGAGCGCGAACCAGGCGCCATGGAAAGTTTGGCAGGAATAATAATGAAGAACGGCTTCTGGCGTGACCGTGCCGTCTTTATCACCGGCGCCACGGGACTGGTGGGCGGATGGCTGACGAAACACTTGCTGGAGCGGGGCGCGTCCGTGACGGCGCTGGTGCGCGACTGGGTTCCGGCCAGCGAATTTGTGCACCAGGGACTGGCCGACCGCGTCAACGTAGTGCGCGGCGGTCTGAGCAGTCCGTATCTGCTGGAGCGTGTGCTGGGCGAGTACGAGATCGAAGTCGTTTTTCATCTCGCTGCACAAACGATCGTGGGCATCGCCAACCGCAACCCGCTTTCGACTTTCGAGAGCAACATCCGCGGAACGTGGAATCTCCTGGAGGCTTGCCGCCGTTCGCCGATGGTGAAGTCGGTCATCCTCGCTTCTTCGGACAAGGCTTACGGCGATCAGAAGGTGCTTCCCTATAAGGAAGACATGCCCTTGCAGGGGAAGCATCCCTACGACGTAAGCAAGTCGTGCGCGGACCTGATTGCGCAGTCCTACGCGCACACCTTTGGCGTCCCACTGGCGATCACGCGCTGCGGCAATTTTTACGGTGGCGGAGACCTGAACTGGAACCGCGTGGTGCCCGGCACGATCCGCTCCGTGATTCGTGGCGAGCGCCCCATTATTCGCTCCGACGGCAAATTCGTGCGCGACTATTTCTACGTGGAAGATGGCGCCGCGGCCTACATGCTGCTGGCAGAGCGGCTCATGCAGAATTCGAAGCTTTGCGGCGCTGCCTATAACTTTTCGAATGAAGCGCAGATCAGCGTGCTTGAGTTGGTGAATGCGATCCTCGGGAAAATGGGATCGAAATTGAAGCCCGAGATTCAGAACCAGGCTTCGAATGAGATCCGCCATCAGTTCCTGAGTGCCGAGCGGGCACGCACTGAATTGAACTGGAAGCCCATGTTCACGCTGGACGAAGGGTTGGGAAAGACCATCGCGTGGTACCGGGAGGCGCTGAAGTAGTGTCACGAGCACATGAGTTGCGAGCTAACGACTTGCGCGACCGGATCCGCGCCTTGGTGGGCGAGTACTACCGTGAGGCCTTCCCTGCCCCAGCCTTCGCGCCCGGAACATCCCAAGTGCCCATTTCCGGACGTGTCTTCGACGAACAAGAACTCGAACTGCTGGTCGAATCCTCGCTCGATTTCTGGCTGACCACCGGGCGCTTCGCCGAGCAGTTCGAACGTGAGTTCGCCAAATTCGTCGGTGTGCGCGAGGCGGTGCTGGTGAACTCGGGCTCGTCGGCCAACCTGCTGGCGGTCGCAGCCCTGACTTCGCAGAAATTGGGCGATCGCCGCCTGCGCCCCGGAGACGAGGTCATCACCCTGGCCGCGGGATTCCCCACGACGGTCAATCCGATCTTGCAAAACAGATTGGTTCCCGTCTTCGTCGATGTTCAAATTCCCACCTTCAACGTGGATGTCAGTTATCTGGAAACGGCGCTATCCGGCCGCACGCGTGCCGTTATCTTTGCGCACACGCTGGGGAATCCGTTCGATCTCGATGCCGTAACCGCGTTCGCAAAGAAGCACGGCTTGTGGCTGATCGAAGACTGCTGTGACGCGCTCGGCTCGACCTATCGCGGACAGAAAGTCGGAACCTTCGGCGATCTCGCCACCGTAAGCTTTTATCCCGCGCACCACATCACCATGGGCGAAGGTGGATGCGTCTTGACGGACAAGCCCCTGATGCGCACGCTCGTCGAATCCTTTCGCGACTGGGGCCGGGATTGCTGGTGTGCCCCGGGTAAGGAGAACACCTGCGGCAAGCGCTTCGACTGGCAGTTGGGGGATTTGCCGCACGGCTACGATCACAAATACATCTTTTCGCATGTGGGCTATAATCTCAAAGCCACTGACATGCAAGCTGCCGTGGGAGTCGCGCAGTTGAAGAAACTGCCGGCATTCATTGAGGCGAGAAAGCGAAATTTTGCGTATTTGAAGTCAGGACTCAAAGACAAAAACGTCGAGGAGCACTTCGTCCTGCCCGAAGCGACTCCGAATTCCGACCCGAGTTGGTTTGGGTTCCCGCTGCTGGTAAGGGAGACAGCTCCATTCTCACGTAATGCGCTGATTGACTTCCTGTATGAGAAAAAGATCGGCACCCGCCAGCTCTTCGGTGGCAACCTGGTCCGTCAACCTGCCTATGCCGATCTCAACTATCGTGTAGTGGGCGATCTGTCAAGCAGTGACCGCGTGATGAATCAGGCCTTCTGGATTGGCGTATATCCCGGACTCACGCAGGCGATGTTGGATTACGTTCTGGAAACGATAAACGAAATCGCTTCAAAGGGGGTACTTTCCGATGCCGCACGAAAATAATAACCATTCCTCCGGCCAGCTTCCAGAGGTTCGACTGGGGTCCAAGGTGATCGGACCCGGCAGACCTTGTTACGTGGTCGCTGAAATCGGAATCAACCACAATGGGGATATCGATCTCGCGAAGAAACTTATCAACGTGGCCTTGGGCGCCGATTGTGACGCCGTCAAGTTTCAGAAGCGAACCATCGATGTCGTCTATTCGAAGGAGGAACTGGCGAAGCCTCGGGAAAGCC
>Ga0316363_10001198_pt1 | contig 24245 bp, 18 predicted proteins | sample Sb_taG_3_FD_200459 | JGI IMG/M metagenome (GOLD analysis project Ga0316363, IMG submission 200459) | Peat soil microbial communities from Weissenstadt, Germany - Sb_50d_a_PC metaG (v2) (version 2) | ecosystem: Environmental > Terrestrial > Soil > Wetlands > Peat | place: Germany: Weissenstadt...
AGCGGGTTATTGCTCAGGATGACAAACCTAAACTGGCTGGTTGAAAGACTAGGCGTTGGCGGCGCGCGACCGGGACTTTTGGCCGGAGGGATCGCCCGGCTGAGGCTTCCTGTAGCGGAACGCCAGGCCGGCCACGAGCAACGCGGCACCGGCGCCATAGGCGATTCCCTGCTCCAATCCGTCGGTGAAGGCGCCGGATTTCAGCTGAAGGGTAGCGGCGTCGTCTGCTTCTATCTGCTGGCGAAGGACGTCGGTGCAGACACCTTTCGCTAGCTGCGGAGCTGGCGGTTGCGGAGCCGCGGTCTGCGCGGCGACTGTCAGGGAGGCGGCGAGTAGAAGCAGCAATCCGAGGGTCTTCATGGTAAGTCTCTCCGAGTGCTAGTTGAATGCAGCGGAGAGCGGGGTACAAGTTACCGATGTAATGAGGTGGCGGGATTGGGTAGGGATTGGCTTGGGCTGCGGCTTGGCACGGCGGCTGGCTTCGCTCGCCGACGTGCTTCGCTCAGGATGACAAAGCTAGGCAGAATCGCAGACTGCGGCCCGGTAAGGCTGGGCCGCCGGACAGCCGAGGGCGGCTGTCCCCACATGAGCATTGCTCAGGATGACGACTTAGTTGGCCGGAGTTAGGGCGGCCTGGGTGGTGGGTACTGGCAGTTCGTCGCCGCGGAAGAATTTGGGCTTTTTGGAACCCGGTTTGAGATTGGCTTCCCTCATCTCGGGCATGGCGGTGAAGGGCTTGGAGTAGTCGTTGGCGGCGTTCCAGAACAGGAATCCGATGCCGCCCTTGGTGCGGGCGGTTTCCACCTGAATCTTGATGTATTCGGGTGAGTAGGTCTTGGTGCGCCAGTGGAAGGCTTGCAGCCAGGGGCGGATGACGACTCCGGAGCCTTTGGTGATGAGTTCGAAGCGGTCCATGGACTCGCCGATGAAGTGGGCGGGCTCGTCGCCGGGGTGGGGGATGTTGTCCATGCCGAAGAAGTGCGAGGGGTAGATCATGGGGCTGAGGACGTCGCAGTAGCGGGCCATTTGAACGATGTCTTGGCCGGTATGGGAGAGGTCTACCTGGCGCTGCCAGGCCATGACGCCGAACACGTCGAGGGAGAGAAGCACGCCGGTGGGATGGAGTTCGGCGTAGGCCTTCTTCAGGAATGCGGCGATGACGTCGGTGCGCTGGGGGCCGCGGGGGGTGGGCTTGGAGGCGGTGCAGTTTGTCTTACGCCCCTCCGGGGCTGGTTGGTTTTCCGCCACAGCTGTCCCACGGCTTGCGCCGTGGGCTGTATGCTTTCGCCCCTTCGGGGCTGGAAGCGTACAGGGTGAAGCCGTGCTTTCGTCGGCTGTGGTGGTTCCGCCTTGCTTCGCATCGGCGGGACGGCCGAGGCGGCCGTCGCCACCTGGATCTGCACTTGGGTCGGTTTCAGGCTGGCCATTCTGGAAGACGAAGGCGGCGTCTTTCTGGTCGCCTTCGGCGGGGAAGCGGACGTAGTCGAACTGGATTTCGTCCACGCCGAGCTGGGCCACGTGTTTGGCCAGGGCGATGTCGTAGTCCTGAACTTTGGGGTTGGAGGGATCGGTCCAGACGAGCTTGCCGTTTTCGCGCCACGCGGTGTGATTGCGGCGGGACTGGACCGCGAGCTCGGGATGGGCCTTCACCAGGGCCTCGTCGCGGAAGATGGCGATGCGGGCGATGGCGTGCATGTTCTGTTGGTGCAGGAAGTGGACGAACTTGGGCACGTCGTGCAGGTAGACGTTATGCGGGCCGACGAGGGGATGCTCGTAGGCAATGGTGACGCTGCCGTCGGAGTCTTTGATGTCGAAGACGACGGCGTTGCCTCCGACTTCGCGCCAGTGGCGGATGATGCGGAGTCCGTGGTCGCTGCCGGCCATGACGCCGGTGAGGTAGATGGCGCGGACTTCGAAATCTTTGGCGACGGGAATGGTCTTGGCGGTAACGGGCGCGGAGAGGATTCCGGGAATGACGATATTCTCGTTGGCCTTCAGGATGTTGGAGGCGTCGGATTTGCGGTTGACGGTGCGGATGGCCTCGGCGAGTTCGGAGGAAGTTAAGTAAGAAGTCTTGCCCAGATAGCGGCGGGCGATGGTGGGGATGGCTTCGCCGCGCTTGGCGGTGTAGATCTCGGTGCCGGGAGCGACGAGGGACGGCGCGGGGATGTTTGCCGGCTTCGCGGTGGCCAGGCTAGCGCTTACGGGCTGCAGCTGCGGTTTCTGCTGCGCCGGAGCCGGGGACGAGGCGGCGGGCTTCGAGGTTTGTGCTTCGACAGCGAAGTCTGAGGTTGAGTGGGGACTGACGCGCCAGGCGGCGGCCCCAAACAGCAGGCTGGAAACTCCAGTGATGACGCGAACCGACGAAAGGCGCAAGCGTTCCTCCCCGTGCAACTCCTATCGGGATGCTAGCTTTGGCCTTTGTCTGCTGAAAGTTACGTTGGGAGAGACACGGTTGGGGGAGCTGTCGAGCTGCGCTCCGGGTAGGCCCTTCGGCTGCGCTCAGGGCAGGCTTGGGCGGCTGTCCCCACATGGTTGTTGCTCGGGGGCGGGTGGACCTCAGCGGCTAAAGCTGCGATTTAAGGTGGTCGCTGATCGCAGCGCTGAAGCGCTGCGCCACTCAAAAACTCCGCATCCTCTAAAACACAACGCGACCTAAAAGCGACGCGCTGCCCAAAGTCCTGGTAACTCATTGCCCGGTGCTCGGTACTGGTAACCCGGTACTCGGTACTCAGCGCTCGGTACTCAGCTCTGGGCGGCGCATGTTCCTTCCACCGTGCTGCAAAGTATTTCTCTTTAGGCGGGCGGGGTGGTTGGCTGGGGGGGCTGGAACAGGCCGGGATCGCCCCTAAGTGCAGCCAGATGCAGGAGTTTGGGAAGTTGGGAAGTCTGGCTGGGGGGTGGCCTGCCGTTTGCTTATTCTCCTAGCACCTGGAAGTACCCGGACGCGCCACGATTCTGGGACACGCAAAAGGCTGGCGTTGACAGAATTTGGCGCTTCCAGAAAAAGGGCCTGATTTGCGGTGTAAGGCCTGGAAAGTCCGGAAATAGAAGGAAGAGAGCCGCAGAAAACGGCCGAATGGAAAGGGAAAAAATCCCGGTAAGTACGCCGGGCGGGATCCTAATGAGAACGAACCTCGCAACCGTGCTTGATCCGAACCGTCGCAGCAACGACGCCGGAGAGTTTGAAACCGCGCTACGCCGCCGCATTGTGGGGCAGGACCAGGCGGTCGAGAAGGTCGTCCAAATCTACCAGATGTTCCTGGCGGGGCTGAACGCGCCGGGGCGTCCGGTGGGGAATCTGCTGTTTCTGGGGCCGACGGGGTCGGGCAAGACGCGCGTGGTCGAAGCCATGGCCGAAGCGCTGTTTGGAGACGCGCGGGCCTGCATCAAGATTGACTGCGCGGAGTTTCAGCACTCGCACGAGATTGCGAAGCTGATTGGATCGCCTCCGGGATACCTGGGACATCGCGAGACGCATCCGCTGCTGACGCAGGAAGCGTTGAACCAGTGGTTCACAGAAAAGCTGAAGCTCTCGATCCTGCTGTTTGACGAAATCGAAAAGGCGAGCGATTCGCTGTGGCAGCTTCTGCTGGGGATTCTGGACAAGGCGACGCTGACGTTGGGCGACAACCGGCGCGTGGATCTTTCGCAGTGCATCATCATCATGACGTCCAACCTGGGCGCGGGCGAAATGACGAGCCTGGTGGACGGCGGTTTCGGGTTTGCGCCGAAGGCGGTCGAGGTGGACCAGTCGTTCGATGACAAGATTCAGCGCACCGCGGTGGAAGCGGCACGGCGCAAGTTCACGCCGGAATTCATGAACCGCATTGACAAGACGGTGGTGTTCAAGACGCTGCGCGACGAGCACCTGGCGCAGATTCTGGACATTGAACTGGGTATGGTGCAGCAGCGCGTGCTGGTGGCGGCGGGCACGAACCAGTTCGTGTTTAACTGCACGACGGCTGTGAAAGGGTATTTGCTGAAGGAAGGCACCGACCCGCGGTACGGGGCGCGGCATCTGAAGCGGGCCATCGAGCGCAACCTGGTGTTCCCGCTGGCCAACCTAGTGGCGACCGGACAAGTGAAGCTGGGAGACTTTGTGCGGGTTGACATGGCTTCGGAGAACAAGATGATCTTCGTCAAAGAAGCCGAAAACGCCATGGCGCCGGTGCTGCTGGAGCGCTATGGGGCGGCCGCCGCAAACCAGCCGGCCGCACGCGCGGCCCGCACCGCGGCCAACAGCCGCCGCGACTTCGGGACTAGCCCGTCGGTGGCGGAGAGCAAGTAGGGATTCCTCCGCCCCTCGCGTTCGCTCAAGGGTCGGAATGACAAGGATTTTTCGGTAGGGGCTCGCTGGAGCGCATCTCGCGAGTCGTTCTCACAGGCGCCGGAACTTTTCCGGCGCCTTTTTTTCGTGAACTCAGTTCTTGCCGCTTCGGGCTTCAGGGCTGGGCAGGATCGTTCTTGGGGGCCTTGGGGGTGAACCTGCGGATGACGAATTCCTGCAGGAGATTGGTGATGGCGGTTTCGCCGATGCCGATGGCGGTGTTGTCTATGGTCAGGCCCAGGCCATCGCGATCCTGAGCAGGATAGTAGAGGTTGGAAATTCCGCCCGCGGCCAGGCTGCCGAGGACGCCGGAGTAATTGGGCTGCCAGCGTCCGTTGTCGCCCTTGCAGATCACGGCGTTGGCAATGGCGTACAGCATGCGCGATCCTCTGCTCCCGGTGCCTTTGTAGAAGTAGCGCGGATCCTGTTTCAGAAGCGAGGGCAGGATGGCGCCTCCGATGAAAGTGCCGGTCACGGTGTCGGCATAGCCGGCGCCGAAGCGCTTGGCGTAGCCTTGTGCGCCCTGGCCATAGCCACGGAAGTGATTTTGCGCTTGCTCCACGCCTGCAGCGCCGGCTACCACGGCAAAGGAAAAGGGATCTACCACCGCCTTCGAAGCCAGCTCGAACTTTTGTCTGGGGGTGAGGGGAGCGGCATTAGGGACGTAGCTGACGTAGAAATTGGGAATCGCGCCCAGGATGCGCTGCTTCTCTTCGACCTTGATTTCCTCTTCCGCGACCTCGACCTGGGAGACCCCGACCTGCACCTCGGTAAGGTTGGAGGCGACGGCCAAAGCGATCTCCGGGACCGTCTCGGTCTCGCCCGCATGCAGGATTCCAGAAAAGGCTTGAGGCGCGAAGCCGGCCGACGTAATGGTGAGATGGAAAGGTCCGGGGGTGACACTGGGGAAGAAGAATTGGCCATCGGTACCGGAGGTCGCCTCCTGGGTCAATCGATCTTCATCGGTAAGCCGCACCTGGGCGCCGGCGACGACGGCGCCACTTTGATCCACGACCGTTCCGCTGATGCTTCCCGGGGAGCGCGGATCGGGCGTTGGCTCGGCTGAGGGCGGCGCCAGGAGTTCCGTAGAGTGCGTTTCCGGAGTCGGGTGTTCCGCTCCGATCCCCTGTGCCTGCTGAGCGGTTTGTCCCAGGCCGGACGAGGTCCACGCCAGAGTGAACAGGGCAAGGACCACGAGTCCAGATTTGAGCTGGAGGGCCATGAGTAAGTTAACTTTATCCTTTCTTGTGCTTCCCATCCTAATCACTAAAGATGATTCACTTCCGCGCTCTGAACTTGGATGCAGGGGGCAGGCAGGGCGAGTTGCCTCCGAGAACCTTCGGTGAGCGTGGGTATCGTAGCCGGTGACCGCTCTGAGACGGAGCCAACGTCACAGGGCGGCGGCTGGGGCTGCCGCGGTAGAGGCAGCATCCAATACAATTACAATCACAGCGGATGGGTACCCAGAGGCTAGGTGCGGGTTTGTTGCTGGCTGTCGTGGTGGCGGCCGGGAGTTCCTCGCAGAGTTTGTCGCAGGCTTCCCCGCCGAGCACGGGGGGGAAACCCAGTGCGGCCCAGACCGCGCCGGGTAACGAGGCGTGCGCTTACTGCCACGCGGAAATCTACAACTCGTATGCGAAGACGGTGATGGCGGGGGCGAGCGGGGCGGCCGGCGACGGGCTGATTACGGGCGAGTTCCGGCACAAACCGTCGGGCGTGGTGTATCGCGTGTACCAGAAGGACGGCCGTACGTGGATGAGCTACGAGCGCGAAAAAGAGAGCGGATTTCGCGGGCAGCGCGAACTCCTGTATTTCATCGGGTCGGGCGTGAAGGGACGCGCCTACCTGTTTTCGGTGCAGGGATTCCTGTTTGAGACTCCGATCAACTGGTATTCGCAGGAGCACCGCTGGAACATGACGCCGGCGTACACGGAGGCGCGGGAGATTCCGATGAATCTGCCGTCGTACGTGGATTGCCTGAATTGCCATACCAGCGGAATGCAGGAGCCGGTGGCGGGAACGGACAGCAAGTTTTCCGGCAAGCCGTTTCTGCATGGGGGAATTACGTGCGAGCGATGCCACGGCGCGGGCCATGGGCACGGGGACGGCAAGGGCGCGGGCGTTGGTTCGTCGGGCGTTGCTTCGCCCGGTGTTGGTTCGACAATCGTGAATCCGGCGAAGTTGCCGGCGGCGCGGCGCGACGCGATTTGCATGGAGTGTCACTTCGAAGGAACGGTGGCGGTCGAGCAGCCGGATAAGCATCTTTACCAGTTTCAGCCGGGGGACAAACTCTCGGACTACATTCATTATTTCCTGCTGGCGGGGAGTCCGCAGCCGGATAAGGTGCAGGCGCTCAGCCAGGTGGAAGCGCTGTCTCTGAGCATGTGCAAGCGCAAGTCGGGAGACAGGATGTGGTGTGGGAGCTGCCATGATCCGCATGCGGAGCCGAGTGCGGCGGAACGAGTGAGTTACTACCGGAGCAAGTGCCTGAACTGCCATGGCGAACCGTTTGGAGCAAAGCATCATCCGGACAAACCGGACTGCACGCAGTGCCACATGGCGCCGCTGCCGAACCAGGCTGTGGCGCATACACAATCCACGGACCACCGGATTCTGCGCCGCCCCATCGGGTTTCAACTGCCGAGCAAGACGGCGGAGCCGAGCCTGGCTTCGTTTCCGGCAGACGCCGCGCCGCTGGCGACGACCAGAGACTTCGCCCTGGCATGGGAGACGCTGGCACAACGCAAAATCGAAGGAGCTTCGCACGAGGCGGAACAGTCACTGCGCAAAGCGGTGAAGGAACGGCCTGACGACACGAGAGTGTTAGCGGCTCTGGGCTTTATTGAGCAGGACCACGGGCGCGACAAAGAGGCGCGGGAACTTTACGAACGGGCGTTGAAGATTGATCCGCTGGCCAACGACGCGGCTACGAATCTGGGAACGCTGGAGGCGCGGGCAGGGCATCCGCGGCGGGCGGTCGAGTTGTGGCAGGGGGCGTTCGAGCGGGCGCCCAACCGCAGCGCGATCGGGATGGATCTGGCGATGGCATTTTGCGCGGCGGGTCAGAAGGAAGAAGCGCGGCATTATGTGGAGCGGGTGCTGGAGTTCAATCCGGATTTTGCGACTGCGAAGCGGCTGTTGGGGCATTTGAATGGGGATCCGGTGAAGTGCAAACCGTAAGCGGTGGCGAGCCGGCGGAACTGAATGGGATCTTGCCGTTCAGAAGGCGTGTTTCAGTTCGTCGCGCAGGGAGTTCTCAAGGTCCTCAAGTTTAGCCTTGGCCTCACTGGAAGAGGGGTCGGACTGGCGCAGCATCTGAATTTGCCGGATGAGTCCATTGCGGCGCTGTGCGGCATCACTTTTTTTTTCCGAATCCACGTCGCGGGGGACGACCAAGGCACCAAACTTGCCACGGAAAGCCGGCAGTTGAGCCATCTGGGCTTTTTCCTCGCTGGAAACCAAAGGATGAAGTTGACTGGTGATGCTTGCCACCAGTTCCGGGCCCAGGAACGCCGCGAATTTCTCAGGGGAATGCTCCAACAGGGAGAGCAGGGACGCAGGTGAGCGGGCTCCGAGAGAACGGAGCTTGGACTCTTGCTCTTCCGTCAGAGAAAGTGCCTTGAGGTACTCGTACGCCATTCCAGGTCCCAACCGCTATCCAAAAGAATACGCCTCCGTTCCATAGTTTGTCAGGTACGCGTAAGGGAGTGTCCCGTAGCCGGTACCAAAGTCGCAATTAACGCCCCAGTAGCTGTCCCAACTGTTGCGCAGGATGAAGCGTCCGCCGCCCAGTTCCGGTTCGCCGTCCAGGTCTTCATAGCCGACCAGGCAGATGGCGTGGCCTTCGTTGGAAGTGTCGTTGGGGATGGGCATGGTCACGTTGCCGGTATTCCGGATTTCCATCGTGGTCCAACAATAATCGAAGACGACTACCGAGACGGCAACACAGCGGTCCAGGGCGAGTTCGTCCTTGATGTCCTGCACGGACTGCGGGGAGAGTTGCTTGGCGCCGGGGGCCTTGCGGGTGGCGGCATCGGCGGCGGCATTGGGAGGAGGAGGACCCTGCCCCTCATTGCCGGGAATCGGATTGGGATTGTACGGCCAGACGTTTTCCAGGCAGCAGCCATCAGTGAATAACAGAGGCATGGCAACCGCGAGGAAGGTTCCTTCCTGATTGGGCTGGCCGTCGTGGGCCTTGCAATTCCAGTACTGGAACTGTTCGGACAGGTCCAGAGTAGCGCGGTCGCCCTGGCCCTGTTGAATCAGGTAGTGCTCCATGGCGGCCACGGAGGCGTGGGCGACGCAGGTGCCGCGGTTGGCCTGATCGCGAACGGGCGGCATTTCGGGCTCTAAGTTTACTTCTGGTGTGCTTCCGAGAGCAGTGGCAGCGGCCACTGGCGCGGTTCGGCGGGGTGGGACGTGTCTTCCTCCTTCGGCATCCAGTCGGGGCAAGACGGCTTTTGCGGGCGCTCTTAGATGGACACCGTAGGTGTACTTCGCGGACCTAGCCTTGATCGAGAGTTGTGCCGCAATCTCGCGTTTGGGCACGTTCGCCAGCACGTGGGAGATGTCGTCGCCGAGATACGCGCTCAGCCGGGAGCGAACCGGCGCTATCTCCGCGACGGAGAGTACCTGCTCCACGCTCACGTAGCCGAGTTGCTTGAGTTTCTCAATCTGGACGGGAGCGATGGGAGCCTCGTCCAAACGTTGGTGGCCCTTATGTAGAGGGGCGCGCTTGCGAGGGGGTTGCAAATTCATGGGTGCAGCTGCCATAAAGACCTCCTTTGGCAGCGGCATTTTGCACCCAATGGGCGGGGAAGAAGCAAACAGCGCGGAACTGTTCGGATTCTGTAACAAGGGGCAATGGCTTGGCCCGAGCGTTTGTGGATCCGTGGAAGTGCGGGGCATGCGGACGGGACCCCAAGAACGGAAAGGATCGTCCTAAGGAGGGTTTGGGTGTGACCTTCGTAATCGCGCCCGCCCGCTCCCGCATTGCTGCTGCCTAATCCCACTCCTAGAATCGAAGCCAGGGTTTCGTGCGCTTCAATCCTGGCATGCCTGAGATCTCCAAACGACCGGACCGAGCCGAAGTGGCAAAGCGCGTAGAGCGCGCGGAGAAGCTGCTGCAAAAGGGCAAGACCGCGGAGGCTCTGGACGAGTACCTGGCGGTGCTGCGGGACGATCCGGAAAACGATGTGGTGCGGCAACTTGCCGCCGATCTTTGCCTCTCGCTGAATCGCAATGGGGACGCGGTGAAGCTGCTGGGCGATCTGTTTGAGAGGCAGGTGGCGGGCGGAGACGCGACCCGCGCCAGCCTGACCTACAAGAAGCTGGCCCGGCATGGCAGCCCGACGTGGCAGCAGAAATTCCGCTTCGGACAACTCCTGGAAGGATCCAATAAAAAGCTGGCCGTGAGCACTTACGAGACGGCGCTGGCAGAACTGGCCAAGCTGGGCAGGAAGCAGGAATCGGCTGAGGTTTTGGAGCGCATGGTGGCGCTGGAACCGACGCAGGCCAATTTTCTGCGCGTGGCGGAACTGGCGGCCGAGTCGGGGAATCGCAAGATGGCCGCGTCGGCCTTTCAGCGGGTGGCGCAACTGACAGCGGCGGAGGGTGGCGATGCCGCGCACTGGTACGAACGCGCCTATCAAGAAGATTCCTCCGATCCGGCCATCGCACTGGCCTACGGCAAGACTCTGTTGACTCAGGGGCAGGTGGGGGCAGCAATCTTTATTCTGGAACCACAACTGAACTCCGGGCAGGCGGTGCCGGAGTTGCGCGAGACCTATGCCGGGGCGCTGCTTTCGGCGGGCCGCTACACCGAGGCCGAACCGCTGGTGTGGCAACTGTTTGAGCAGAATCCGGCGCGGGTGCAGCAGGTGATCGCGCTGATCGGGCATTTGCTCGACGGTGAGCAGGACGAGGACGCGGTGGCGCTGGCCCGCAAGCTCGAACAGTTCCAGCGCCGGCGGGGCGAGCGCCGGCAGTTCATCGCCATCATCGAGGACCTGACCCGCGGGCATCGTCCTTCGTCGCAACTGCTGGAGTTCCTCAGCGAGCTCTACAACTCCTCCAACCGGGAGAACGATTATTGCCAGACGCTGCTGCGGCTGTTTGATCTCTATTGCAGCACCGGCGAGTTTCCCAAGGCGGCCGACTGCCTGGACCGTGCCGCTGAAGTGGACCCCTACGAGCCCGGCCATCTGAAGCGGCTGGACCTGCTCAAGGGCAAGGTGGAAGACCGGCGGTTCAACTCGATCTCGTCGCGGTTCAACTCGGTCAGCAAGCCGGCCGAGCAACCGGCGCAGGTCGAGGAACCGACGCTGGGCGCATCCACGCTGCAGGACCTGATGCTGCAAGCGGAGATTCTGGTGCAGTACGGAATGCGCAGCAAGGCAGTGGAGCGGCTGCAGAGGATTCAGGAGCTGTTTCCGCGCGAAGAGGAACGCAACGAAGACTTGCAGCGGCTGTACCTGTCGGCGGGAGTGACGCCGCGGTACGCCGGGTCAGCGCCGCTGCCGCCGGCATCCGCGCCGGGAGCTTCGGTGGGGTCGGCGCCGACAACGGCTATAGCTACAGCTCCGGCTTCTGATCCTGCGACCGACATGCGCAGCTTTACGCGCGTGGCCGAGATCACGCGCAAGCTGTATCACCAGAGCACAGCTCCGGCGGTGATGAGCACTGCCGTAAAGGAGATTGGGGCGCACTGGGAAGCCACGCGCTGCGTGGTGGCGATGGGCAAGGCCGGATTGTCTCCGACCGCGATGGACGAGTTCTGCGCGGAAGGATGCAAGAAGGGGAGCCCGGCGGCGATTGCCGAGGTGATCGCGTGCCTGCAGAAGGCGGTGGAAGGAAACGAGCCGCTGGCGGTGAACGACGCGCCCAAGGCGGCTTCGCTGCAGTCCGTGAAAAAGGCGATCGCGGAACTGGGTGCGGCCTCAGTGCTGGCAGTTCCTCTCAGCGACGGCGATGAGACCGTCGGCATGCTGGTGGTGATGCACAACCGCCCCCGCGCCTGGCAAGCGGCGGACATGCTCATGCTGAAGACGCTGGCCGAGCAGATGGTGATCGCGCTGAACAATGCGGGATTGCGGCGGCTGGTGAAGAATCTTTCGGTGACGGACGAGAAATCGGGGCTGCTGAAGCGGGCTTCTTATATTGATCTGCTGCTGGCGGAGAGCAAGCGCGCGATTCAAAATGCGTCGGTCCTTTCGGTACTGCTACTGCAGTTCGGCAAGAGCGCGGCCATGATCAAAGAGTTCGGCGAGGCCGAAGTGCAGGGCGTGATGGAGAAGGTGGGACAGCTTTTCGCCAATAACATCCGCTCCAACGATTTGGCGTTCCGCTACGATACGACCACGATTGCGATCCTGCTGGGCGAGACGGCGGAAAAAGAAGCCATGCTGGCGATCGAGAAACTACGGAAGATCATTGCCGAGGTGCGCCTGCCGGCGAAGGATGAAGCGGGGAAAGAACAGCCGGTGCAGTTCTCGGCGGGTCTGGCCGAGGCGGTGATCCGCAGCGAATACGATCCCGTGGACGTGGTCACGGAAGTGATCAACCGCGCCGAGTACGCCCTGGCGCAGGCCATGGCGCAAGGGCAGGGGAAAATTGTGGCGCTGGGACCGGCAGCGATGGCCGCGGGCGCGGTGGCGTAGAAGCTTCGGCAGAATTCGGCTCCAGACATTCTTCTGCAACCTGTTCGCCGTTCTGGCTCATAAACTGATTCGCAAATCTCCAGGGATGTCCTTACCGTTAAAACCCCATCGTGTCGTCTGCGGAAGGGCCGTAGGTCGCAGGCACGGGTTTATCGTTCAGGCGCAGATAGACGCCCAGTTGAGCGCGGTGATGCACCAGGTGATTCAGAAACATCTGGCGGTACGCCAGAAATCTTGATCCCTGGAAGATGGTCTTGCCCTGAAAGCTCAGTTTCCAGTTTTCTTTCCAGGCTCCCTCCGGAGTGGCTTCGAGAGCGGCACGAACCTTCGCCGCACCTTACATCGAAAGCTTTCACCAGCTGGGCGGAAGATTCGAAGGGCAGCGGCTTGATACTGCCCGTGGAAAAATCGAACTCGGGAGTCGTCAGGATAATGACGCCGAATCCGGCCAACTGCGCCACATGGGGCGCCAACTTTCCCATAGGCATGGACTTGGAGTGAGGTGCAAAGTCGTTCTTGCCGGAAGGAACGCGCTCCAGAGTGGTTCGCGTTTTTTTCATTTCTTCATCGAGTTCAAGCAGCAGAAGTTCGGTGGTAGACATGGTTTTCTCCGATGATTGAGTATAAACGCGGCCACCGCAGCGCGGGGTTGGTGGAGAAACTCGCTGGCCGCTGCTACACTAACGGGTTTGGCTAATTGCTTCTGATCGGTTCTGAGGAGTTCCGCCAGGAAAATCATGTTGAAGCCAGGTGATATCGCCATTGTCAGCGGGGCACGCACGCCCTTTGGCCGCTATTGCGGCAAATTGAAGGACTTCACGGCGCAGGAACTGGGCGTGGTCGCGGCCAAGGGCGCGATCGAGCGGGCCGGGATTGACGCGAAGGAATTCGATCACGTGGTGATGGGCAACGCGCAGCAGACTTCGGGAGACGCTTTGTATGGGGCGCGGCACGTGGGATTGCGGGCGGGGATTCCGATAGAGACTCCGGCGCTGACGGTGAACCGGCTGTGCGGGTCGGGCATGCAGGCGATTGTGAGTGCGGCGCAGATGATCCAGACCGACGAGGCGAAGATTGTGCTGGCCGGCGGCATGGAGGCGATGTCGCAGGCCCCGTTTGTGATTCGCGGGCGGGATGGATTCACGCTGGCTCCGGGCGGGAAGCTGGAAGATTCGCTGATGGTGGCGCTGCTCGATACCTATTGCGGGCTGTACATGGCGAATACAGCGGAGCTTTACGGTGAGGAGCAGGGGATTACGCGGCAGGCGCAGGATGAGTTGGCGCTGCGTTCGCAGCAGCGGGCGGATGCGGCTTATAAAGATGGACGTATTCAGGAAGAGTTGGTTCCGGTGCCGTTGCGGAACTCCAAGGGTGAGGCAACCGGGGAGTCGCTGACGGAAGATGATCACCGGCGTCCGCAGACCACGATGGAGGGACTGGCGAAGCTGCGTCCGGCGTTCGGGAAAAATGGGACGGTGACGGCGGGGAACGCGAGCGGGATCGTGGATGGCGGGGCGGCCGTGGTGGTGATGGCGCTGGAAGAAGCGCACAAGAGGAACATTGTGCCGCTGGGGCGGATTGTGGGATGGGGCATCGCTGGCGTGGAGCCGAAGGTCATGGGACGCGGTCCGGTGCCGGCGACGAAATTGGCGCTACAGAAGGCTGGGCTGAATTTGGATTACATTGACTTGATTGAAGTGAATGAGGCGTTCGCGGCGCAATATCTGGCGGTGGAGAAGGAGTTGGGATTGGATCGTGAGAAAGTGAACGTGAACGGTGGGGCGATTGCGCTGGGGCATCCGCTGGGCGCGAGCGGGACGCGGCTGGTGATTACGCTGTTGTACGAGCTTCGGCGGCGGAAGAAGAAGTATGGGCTGGCCACGGCTTGCATCGGCGGGGGGCAGGGGATTGCGATGGTGGTGGAGAGTTTGAGTTAACTTCTTTGCCACGGATTTCGCGGATTTTCACGGATCAAGAACAAAGGGGAACTGAACTTTCAACCACAGGGGGCACAGAGAGATCAAATCATGATCTTGACCTTGGATGAACTCGTGCTGCTTCTCAAGCGGTCGGCAAATCCCAATGACACTATGCCGTGGGAAGCACTGTGGATCAAATTTGCTCCGTACCCTGAACAGGACGCTAAAAGAAGTGTGAGAACTGTCCGAACAGTGGACTGGCGAACGCCAGACGACAATACTCTGGTGCAAGTCCACGTGGATCAGCAGGATGCCATCCTCGGCATTGAAATATTCCCATAAAGCGGAGACTCGGCATGGAAATCAAGAAGGTCGGTGTACTCGGTTGCGGGCTGATGGGGTCGGGCATTGCGCAGGTTTGCGCCATGGCCGGATTCGACGTCACGGTGCTTGAGGTTGAGCAGAAGTTTCTCGACAAGGGGTTTGCCGGGATTGAGAAATCTTTGGCGAAGTTTGCCGAGCGGCCAGTCGAGAAGGGCGGGATCACGGCGCAGCAGAAGGATGCGATCCGGGCGCGGCTCAAGGGCACGACTTCCAAGGCTGATCTGGCCGATTGCGATATTGTGATTGAGGCCATCATCGAGAATGTGGAAGAGAAGAAGAAGATGTATGCGTCGCTTGATGGCGTGGTGAAGAAAGACGCGATCTTTGCTTCGAATACTTCTTCGATTTCGGTGACCGAACTGTTAACTGCGGTTAAGCGTCCCGAGAGATTTATTGGGCTGCACTTTTTTAATCCGGTGCCGCTGATGAAGTTGGTCGAAGTCGTGCGCACCATCGCCACGGCCGACGACGTTTACGAAACGGCTTACGAGTTCGCGAAAAAGCTGGGCAAGGTTCCGGCGCGCACGTCGGACAAAACGGGATTCATCGTGAACCGGCTGCTGGTGCCGTATTTGCTCGATGCGATCCGCGCGTATGAAGAAGGCGTGGGGTCGATTGAGGATATTGACAACGCGATGAAGCTGGGATGCGGGTATCCGATGGGGCCGTTTACGCTGCTGGATTTTGTGGGGCTGGATACGACTTATTACATTACGCATGTGATGTATGACGAGTTCAAGGAGCGGCGGTTCGCATCGCCTCCGCTGCTGAAACGGATGGTGATGGCGGGGTGGTACGGGCGGAAGTCGGGGCGCGGGTTCTATGATTATTCGGACCCGGAGAAGCCGAAGGCGAATAAGCTTTGATGACAACGGAATAGGGTAGAAATTTATGAACTTCGAAAATATTCTACTTGAAAAGAAAAACGCGATTGCTTACGTGACCGTCAACCGGCCAAAGGTACTCAACGCGCTCAACATGGCCACCATGGAGGAGTTGCGGGCGGCGTTTCATGACATCAAGAACGACAAGGGGATTCGCGTCGTCATCTTTACTGGTGCGGGCGAGAAGGCGTTTATTGCCGGGGCCGACATCGGCGAACTGGCCAAGCACGACGCCGTATCGGGCAAGGAGTACACGCACCGCGGGCAGTCGGTGTTGAACCTGATCGAGAATTTGGGCAAGCCGGTGATTGCATGCATCAATGGATTCGCGCTCGGCGGCGGTTGCGAGATGGCGATGGCTTGCACGATGCGCCTGGCGAGCGAGAACGCGAAGCTGGGGCAGCCGGAGGTGAAGCTGGGGATTATTCCCGGCTACGGCGGGTCACAGCGGTTGCCGCGGCTGGTCGGCAAGGGGCTTGCCATGCAGCAGGTTCTTACGGGCGAAATGATTACGGCGCAGGAGGCGCATCGCATCGGGTTAGTGAATGAGGTGACGGCACCGGGCGAGTTGATTCCACGGGCGGAGGCGATTGCGGCGAAGATTATTGCGAACGCTCCGCTGGCCGTGCAGTACGCGATGGAGGCCGTGAACAAAGGCATGGAGATGACTTTGGCCGAGGGCCTGTATCTGGAGGCGACTTTGTTTGGCGTGTGCTGCGCAACGGAAGATAAGAAAGAAGGAACGACGGCGTTCCTGGAGAAGCGGGCGGCGGTGTTCAAGGGGAAGTAACTTCTTTGCCGCGGATTTAAACGGATTCGGACGGATTCAAAACAACTCAGCACAGAGGACACAGAGGCGCAGAAAACAATTGATCAAGCGAGTAAATATTGGGGCTCTGGTGCGTTCGGCAGACGATTTCGAACCATTGGTCGAATTGCTCACGTCGCTTGGTCTTCGCAAGGGCCAGGTAGCTGAGAACGAAAACTCCCGAGCCGCTGAATTCTCGCCTTCAAAACTTCAGTTCGACTTGATTCAACGGAAGAAGCCTTGGCGCGATGTGGACCTTTCCTTGACGGTGGAAGATCCGGACACCGTCTACGAGTTGGTTGAGCGCCGCGGTCTGAAGATTGTAGACGACCATTCTGGTCCGGAATCGTCGCATGTGGCGCGGCACTTCGTGATCGAGTTTCATGGCGGAACCCGCTTGATGATTCTGGGTCTGCGTGTCGTTGAAAACGTCCTCGACACAGATCACCTCGCGCTCGAAGGCAAGCTTGCGGCCACTGGCAAGCACTTTGGCATCGTTGTGAGCCGCTTCAATTCGTTTATTACGGAGAGGTTGCTGGCGGGGACTTTAGATGGGCTCGTCCGGTGCGGGGCGAAACTCTACGAAGACATCGAGACCGTGCGGGTGCCGGGGGCGTTTGAGATTCCGTTGGCGGCGCGGACTTTGGCTTCGACCGGGAAGTATGACGCCATCATTTGTATCGGCTGCCTCCTGCGCGGGGACACGGCGCATTATGATGTCATCGTCAACGAGGTTACGCGCGGGATTGGGCAGTCGGCGCAGGAAACGGGCGTGCCGCATGCGTTTGGCGTGCTGACCTGCGACACGCTGGAGCAGGCGATTGATCGGGCCGGGTTGAAGATGGGGAACAAGGGCTTGGAGGCGGCGCTGGCGGCGGTGGAGATGGCGTCGCTGACGAAGGCTATCCGGCTTGCGGCGTCGGACCTCGGACCTCGGACCTCGGACGTCAGCCGACAGCAGGTTCCTCCGGCTCGCTCCGCGAGTCGTCGGAATGACAAGGCTAAGAAGAAGACGAGGCGGCGCAAATAACTTTCCTACAGTAAACTGAGAACTCGCCCCTGACCACTGACCACTTTTTTCATGGGTACTCGACGCAAATCCCGGGAACTGGTGTTGCAGATGCTGTTTCAGTCGGACATGGGGAAACAGGACGCGGACCAGGTACGGCGGACGTTCTGGGCGGAGCACGGAGCGGCCAGCGCGGAGGTGCGCGAGTTCGCCGACCATCTGTTTGGTGTGGCCACGGATCGAATAGGCGAGATTGACGGGTTGATCGAGAGTCACGCCGAGCACTGGCGGATGGAACGCATGGCGGCGGTGGATCGGAATCTGCTGCGTGCGGCGGTGGCGGAGTTTCTGGCGTATCCGGAGACGCCGCGGGCCGTGGTGATCAATGAGGCACTCGAGATCGCGCGGAAATTCTCGACGCTGGAGTCGGTGCATTTTGTGAATGGCGTGCTCGACAGCGTGGGGAAAGAGCTGGAAGGCAGGGGTCAGGGGCTAGGGGCTAGGGGCTAGGGGTCAGTGATCAGTGGTCAGTGATTCGGGCTAGTTGGTGGGAATCCTTTTTCAACGTCCTTCTCAACTTATTTCTCTTTCTTCACTTCGGACAGTTCAAGAACCAATCCTGAAAAACTAAGAATTATGTTTGGCGCTGACGTGTGTGCCGACGCTTCTGCTACGGCCTGGCCAGCACGAAGTCCAGGGTACAGGGAGCGTTGGTGCAGAACGGATTGAGCACGTTGGGGAGATTGGGAAATTGAATTGAGGTCTGATCAATGCCGCCGGCGCCGGTGCTGACGCGGTGCAGCAGGCTGTCGCTGCCGGCCACCAGTATGAAGCTGGAGTCGGCTGTGATGTCGGCGGCAACCGGAGTTGCGTTGTTGGCAAGCTGGATCCCGCCGCCCGGACCGCTGTTGAAATCATAAACCAGGATGCTGTTGCGGTCGCTGGCCACCACGTAGAGGAGCGAGCCGTCGGCGGAACTGAATAAGTTGATGGGGTGGATGCTGCCCTGGCCAAGATTAATGGGTTGAACGGTGTGGCTGACTGTCATGGGGCAGAGCGAGTTCGCGGGGTCGGTAAGAGTGGCGGGCGGAATTCCCGTGATCGAGGCAGTAATGTATTCGATGTTGCCGTTGCTTTCGAGCGCGACCAAGTGCAACCCGTCGGGCAGAACCTTGAAAGAGACGGGAGGCGCGGCGAGAGGAAAGCCTGCGCCCGGGGCGAATTGATTGTTGCAGGTGTTGAGGACGCTGACCGCTGGATTGCCACCGCCCAGCGAGGGCGAGACCACATAGGCGAACGCTCCGTTGGTGGAGAATACGATCGAACTTACCGTGGTTAGGGCGGGTAGGTGAATCGTCTGCAGGCCCTGCAGGGGAGAATCCACGTAGAGATTCGGGTTTCCGTTGCCGTCGAATCCGAAAATGAAGGCCTTTAGTCCGTCCTGGGAGAACCCTGCCGTGGTGGCCCCGGAAATATTCAGGGCGGTCGCCTGCGAGGAGGTGGGGTTCGACGTGTTCAAGAGGTACACCTGATTGGGCAGGTGGAGGGTGTCGGAGAAGATGGCGACGGCTCCGTTGGGGGAAACGGCCAGCACTTTCCCGGTGATGGTGCTTTCGGACGTGAATGGGTTGTTGTTGGTTCCGAGATTGCCGGGGGTGACCGCCTGCACGCCGAAGTCGCTTCCCAGGTAGGCTTTGTCGCCGGCGAGATCGAAGAGCAGGGAGTTGGGGGAAACAGGAATGGCGATTTCACCGCCCGGCGAACCGCCGGCAGTGGAGATGCTGTAGAGCGAAGTGTTGCAGTTGATTGGCGACAGATGGGCGCATCCCAGACTGGTGGCGATGGCGTTTGACGCGGAAGGGGCGCCGGTGACCAATCCCGCGAGGGCCGGGATGGCGGGAGGTGGAGGTGGAGGGGGTAGTCCGGGGAGCGGAGGGAGGGGAGAGGAGTACACCGGAACCGGTATGAATTGCTGACAGGAATTAATGTTGGGGAACTGAGCCTGCAGGAACTGGGTGCAAGCGGACGAGAACAGCACGGCCGGGGCCAGAGGGAATCCGGCATTGCAACTGGGCGGAGAGCAGGAGGCGGTGATGGCCGCGGCCCCGGCGGATGGCGTGGCGAGGGAGCAGGAGAGCGTGCAGCCGGTTCCCGTTGCCACTACGGCCGGCGCCGATGAGGTCCACATGAGGGGGATGCTGGCCAGGACGGGCGCGCCGTCGGTGTTGGGCAGGGAGCTGTTGCCCATGACGTCGGTAACGGTGGCAACCGCGGTTTGCGCAGTTCCCTTGGCGGTGACAAAACTGGTGAGCCGCGATCCGGCGCGGCCCAACTCGAGCGCAATATTCTGGATGGGGCAGGTCTCGAAGAAATCAAAGACCGGAGAGATGGTTCCCTGGGAATTCGGGAACTGGGGCTGCTGGAACGAAGTACTGGAGACGCCGCTGCCTGAGGCAAAAATCTGGGTGAGGCCGGGAGTGGAGGCGGTTGCCGTAGCCCGGTTGGTGGCAAAGTTGTAGGCAATATTCACGATGGGAGTCAGCTTCACCACGCCGGGGTAATTCGCCGACCAGGTGAACGGGCCGACCGAGGCGGTAATGTCGGAACCCTGGCTGAAGGCGTGAGCCTCGAGAGTCATGGTCTGTCCCTGGGAAAGGCAGGGCTCTTGAATGGGCACGTTGTCGAGCAGGAGTCCGGTGACGGAGATGCTGTCAATCGGCGGATGAACGAACACGAAGGTGGGTGTGCTGGTGGCTCCCAGGGCCGAAGCGGTTACCTGGACGACGCCCGTGCCACCTGGAGTGCAGTTGGTGTAGGTGGCATCCCAGTGGCCGGCGCAGGCCTGGCCGTTGGGGGCGACGTTCAAGATCGCGGTATCAGTGGAAGCATAGGTAAACGTGGTCGAAATGGGGTTATTGGCGGCGTTTTGTGCCAATGCGAAGAAGGTGACGGTGCTACCCAACTGGAGTGAGGTTGTCACCGCAGGGGAGAGAGTGATTCTTGCCGGGAAAGGCGGTATTCCATTGGTTGCATGCTTGCCGCAGCCGATGAGTGCTGCCGTAAGAAGGACCGCCGCTGCCACCCGAAACCCATCAGAACTCAACCTGCGCATGCACCCCTCTTGACTTGCTAAGTTCTAGACTTCCTAAGTTTCCAGCCGTGGACTCGGCTCCGCACCCGACGCGAAGCGGGCCGTCCGAATGAAGTGGAAAACCTGTAGTGTAGAGGTTGACGGAAGAATCAGCAAGGGCCGGAGCCGCGGGCGCCCCCTCCGCCAGGCGCTCCTCCGGCAGTCCGTAGGCTGGGATGCAAAAACACGGGTTGACGATGTTTGGGAGCGCTTGCTATATTAAATGAGTTCCGCGAGTTCATCCAGGCTTGCAGTGTGCTGCGGGTTTTCTGAGCCAATATGTGTGCGCTCGGACTTGCAGTGGAGCTATTGAGAAATTCGTTTTCGGACTTGAAGTGCTGGTTCGGGAACTTTCCTCGCTGAAACGTGCCTGCGGCGCCTTCTACCCTTTCGTGGAAGGATATGCAGGGCAAGGCTGACGAAACGGAGCGCCCCCGGAGTTTGGCCGGGCGCCACCGTCGGCAGCGTAAGTCTGAATGGGAATCCAGAATCTCTGCGGCGTCAGCTTGCAGTAAGTAAGCCGCGCGGCGAGAAGTAATGGTTGGCAGTTGAGCCGGCCATGCCCACGGATGCGCGTCTAGAACAGCAGGATGGTGAGCCTGCGCTTGCCTGCGAAGTCGCAGGGTGTGCGCGGCCAAGGAGCAGCAAAGAGTGCCTACGTTTAATCAGTTGGTGCGTGACGGCCGCAAGCGGCCCCGTTACAAGACGGCCAGCCCTGCGCTGCAGGGATGTCCGCAGAAGCGCGGCGTTTGCACGCGCGTGTACACGCAAACGCCCAAGAAGCCGAACTCGGCGTTACGCAAAGTGGCGCGCGTGCGGCTGACCAACGGCATTGAAGTGACGACTTACATTCCCGGCGTGGGCCACAATCTGCAGGAGCACTCGATTGTGCTGATCCGCGGCGGCCGCGTGAAAGATCTGCCGGGCGTGCGCTATCACGTGATTCGCGGCACGCTGGACGCAGTGGGCGTTGCCGGCCGCCAGCAGGGGCGTTCGAAGTACGGCGCCAAACGGACGAAAAAGGGATAAGAAACAAGTTTCAAGGTTTCGAAGGTTTCAACGTTTCAAGGTGATGTCGTGGTGGAAACATTGAAACATTGAAACATTGAAACTTTGAAACCTGGAGTTTTATGCCTCGAAAAGGACATATCGCAAAGCGGACCGTCCCGTCTGACGCCGTGTACGGCTCGGACCTGGTGACGAAGTTCATCAACTCGATGATGTGGCAGGGCAAGCGCTCGACCGCCGAGGGCATCTTCTATGAGGCCTTGACGCGGCTGGAGTCCAAGGGCGGCGACGAGGCTCTGAAGCTGTTCAAGAAGGCGGTGGAGAACGCCAAGCCGCTGCTCGAAGTGAAGACCCGGCGCGTCGGCGGAGCGAACTATCAGGTGCCGGTTGAAGTGAATGCCGACCGCCGCACATCGCTGGCGATCCGCTGGATCATCAGCTATGCCCGGGCGCGCGGCGAAAAGGGAATGATTGACAAGTTGAGCAACGAGTTGCTGGACGCCGCAACGGGAAAAGGCGCCGCCATCAAGAAGAAAGAAGATGTGCACCGCATGGCGGAAGCGAATAAGGCGTTTGCGCATTACAGATGGTGAGGAATTGAGTGATGGGGCGATCGGGTGATTGAGCGATTGAAATCGCCAAATCACACAATCGCCAAATCAGAAACTGAAATTGGAGCCCCAGAAAGAGTTAGCGAGCCGTGCCCAGAACAGTCCCATTAGAACGCTGCAGGAATATCGGCATCATGGCGCACATTGATGCCGGCAAGACCACTACGACAGAGCGCATCCTGTTCTATACGGGCAGGACGCACCGCATCGGAGAGGTGCACGAAGGCACGGCCACCATGGACTGGATGGAGCAGGAGCAGGAGCGCGGCATCACGATTACGTCCGCGGCCACGACCTGCACCTGGCGCGACATTCGCATCAATATTATTGATACGCCCGGGCACGTGGATTTTACCGCGGAAGTGGAGAGGTCACTGCGCGTGCTCGACGGCGCGGTCGCGGTTTTTGACGCGGTGCACGGCGTGCAGCCGCAGTCGGAAAAAGTCTGGCGCCAGGCCGACAAGTACGGCGTGCCGCGGATTTGTTTCATCAACAAGATTGACAAGATGGGCGCCGATTTCGAGCATGCCATAGACACCATCCGTAAGCGCCTCAGCGCCAAGCCCGTCGCGATTCAAATTCCCATCGGCCAGGAAGATAAATTCAAGGGCGTCGTTGATCTGATCAACATGAAGGCGATCGTGTGGAAAGACGACACCATGGGCGCCGAGTACGAGACTGAAGAAATTCCCGCCGAGTTGAAAAAGAAGGCGGAAGCTTTCCATGCCCAGTTGGTCGAGACGGTCGCCGAAAACGACGATGACATGCTGCACAAGTTTCTGGAAGGCGAAGAGATTTCAGCCGACGAACTGCGCGCGTCATTGCGCAAGTCCACCATCGGGCTGAAGGTATTTCCGGTGGTTGTGGGCACGGCGTTCAAGAACAAAGGCGTGCAGCCGCTGCTCGACGCCGTGGTGGATTATCTGCCCTCGCCGCTCGATGTGGGCGAAACGCACGGAAAGAATCCCGACAACGGCCAGCCGGTTACGCGCAAGGCCGACGATAAGGAGCCATTTTCGGCGCTAGCGTTCAAGATCATGGCCGACCCGTTCGTGGGGCAGTTGACGTTCATTCGCGTTTATTCCGGACAGCTCGAGACCGGCGATTCGGTACGGAACGTCCGCACCACCAAAACCGAGCGCATCGGGCGACTGCTCAAGATGCACGCCAACAAGCGCGAAGAGATCAGCGAGATTCTGGCGGGCGACATCTGCGCTGCGGTTGGTTTGAGGAACGTGAGCACCGGCGACACGATTTGCAACGAAGATCATCCCATTGCACTGGAATCGATCGAGTTTGCGGTCCCCGTGATTTCGGTAGCGGTTGAACCCAAGACCAAGGCCGATCAGGAAAAGATGGGCATGGCGCTGGCGCGCCTGGCCCAGGAAGATCCTACCTTTAAGGTTCACACCGATCCCGACAGCGGACAGACCATCATCAGCGGCATGGGCGAACTGCATCTGGAAATCATCGTGGACCGCATGATGCGCGAGTACAAGGTCGAGGCCAACGTGGGCAAGCCGCAGGTGGCGTATCGCGAGACCATCCGCAGGCATGCCGAGGCCGAAGGCAAATACATTCGCCAGACCGGCGGGCGCGGGCAGTACGGTCACGCCAAGATTTATCTCGATCCTCAACCACCCGGAACCGGTTACGAGTTTGTCAATGACATCGTGGGCGGATCGGTGCCCAAGGAATTTATCAAGCCGATTGACCAGGGCATTCAGGAAGCGCTCGAAGGCGGCGTGCTGGCCGGCTATCCGATGGTGGATGTGAAGGCCACACTGTACGACGGCAGCTATCACGACGTGGATTCGAACGAAATGGCGTTCAAGATCGCCGGTTCGATGGCGTTCAAGGAAGCGGCGCGCAAGGCTTCTCCGGTGCTGCTGGAGCCGGTGATGGCGGTGGAAGTGGTGACGCCGGAGGATTATGCGGGGACCATCATGGGCGATTTGAGCTCGCGCCGCGGCCGCATCGAGGGCATGGAGCATCGTGCGGGTTCGCAGGTGATCAAGGCCATCGTTCCGCTGGCGGAAATGTTTGGCTATGCGACGCACATGCGTTCCTCCACGCAGGGCCGGGCCGAATATTCAATGCACTTTGCGCGCTATGAGGAGGCTCCGCGGTCGGTGGCGGAGGAAATCATTGCCAAGGTGCAAGGGACAGCGAAGTAGTGGCGCCGGCGACTCGCCGGCCCGATGGCGGGCGGAGCCCGCGGGAGCCGAGAGTTTGGATCTGAGCGAGAGCTTGATCCGAGTACGAAGGTTTGGCGCGGGCGGGACGCCCACGCGACAGCCGGCGGGACGCCGGCGCTACGAGGAAGAAAATGGCGAAAGAGAAATTTGAACGGACCAAGCCGCACTGCAACGTAGGCACGATCGGGCACATTGATCATGGCAAGACGACCTTGACGGCGGCCATCACCAAGGTGCTGCAGAAGCATAATCCCAAGATTGTGTTCCGGTCGTTTGACTCGATTGACAACGCGCCGGAAGAAAAGG
>Ga0316363_10001206_pt1 | contig 24175 bp, 26 predicted proteins | sample Sb_taG_3_FD_200459 | JGI IMG/M metagenome (GOLD analysis project Ga0316363, IMG submission 200459) | Peat soil microbial communities from Weissenstadt, Germany - Sb_50d_a_PC metaG (v2) (version 2) | ecosystem: Environmental > Terrestrial > Soil > Wetlands > Peat | place: Germany: Weissenstadt...
GCCGAGGTCATCCAGGTCGAGCCTCCGGGGGGTGACCCGCTGCGCCAACTGACACCCTTTGGCCGGAAAGAGTACATGTTCGAGGACAAGGAGACGGGAGAGAGAGTTGGCGGACAGTTCCTGCACGAGATGCGCAACAAATCCTCCGTCACTCTGAACGTGGAGACCGAGGAAGGGCGGCGGATTTTTAAGGACTTGGTCGTCCATGCCGACGTCATCATCGAGAATGCACCGCCCGGTCAATGGGACGAGTGGGGTATCGGCTATCGCCAGCTCCGCCAGATCAATCCGCGGTTGATCTATTGCTGGGTTGGCCAACGCGGACAGTGGGGCCCGCTCAAGGACAAACCGGGAATGCTGGATCCAGTGGCCCAGGCAGCCTGCGGGTTTGTCCACGGCACCGGCGATCCCAAGGAGTTCGGAGGACAGCCAACCCGCTCCGCTCTATGGATGGCCGACCACGTGGGCGGGAGTTCAGCGGCCATGGGCATTCTGGCTGCTCTGCTGTATCGCGATGGCGTTTCTGGCGAAGGTCAGTTCGTCGAAGCTACGTCGGCCGAGGCGATCATCCGCATCCTCGATTACAGCTGGGCGTGGTACTCGATGGACGGCAGCATCCGTCCGCGCTACGGCAACTGGGACCTAGCCATCAACATTTACGCCGTGAACCCCTGCAAGGACGGCTACATGATGGTTGGAGGTGGCCATGACCGCCTCTGGTACCGCATCTGGCGAACGGTGGGTGACGAGTACCCCGCGGTGGAGGAAGACATCCTCGGCGACCCGCGCCTCCGGGAAGTCGCAGACCGTCTGGCCCACAACCAGCAGGTGAAGACCTACACCATGCTGGGCGAATGGCTCAAAGACAACCCTCGCAGTGACGCCGAGCGTAAGCTCTCCAAGCAGCAAGTGGCGTCTGGTGGCGTGCTGTATGTCAACGAGGTGGCGGAATACCCGCACTTCAAGTATCGCGGACACGTGGCCGAATACGAGTCGCCGCACTACGGGAAGATCCTCTATGGCACCACTCCTTACCTGCAGGAAAAGACTCCCGGACGGCTGAAATGGATGGGCCGCCCGACCGGCTACGACAACCAAGATGTATATCGGCGGCTACTCGGTTTTACGAGCGACGATTTCGCGCGACTGCAGAAGGCGCACGTCATTTGACGCAGGAGGAATGTGATGGCAACGCAACCCACTACCAAGGCACAGTCGTTTGAGGAGTATTGCCGAGAGACCTTCGATCCCAAGAAGCTATTTGGAAAACCCGAAGTGCTGAAGGGATGCAGGGTGCTGTCCTGTACCCAGTACATTTTGGGTCCCTCCGCCGCTGCCTATCTCGCCGAACTTGGCGCCGAAGTCATCAAGATCGAGGCGCCCCGGCGTGGCGAGGCCATGCGTCACACCACGCCGTTTAACGAGCCATTCCTCTATCCACTTTCCAAGTGGGTACCGGAACGCGGCACCGGACTGGGCTTTCTGGGCGCTAACCCGAACGAGTACTTCGTCTCGATCGACTTCCACCGCCCGGAAGGACAGGCGCTGGTCAAGAAACTGGCCGCCAAGTCCGACGTGTTCGTGGAGAATTACCGACCTGGCACCTTCGACCGCTGGGGTATTGGATACCGTCAGTTGAAAGAGATCAATCCCCGGCTCATTTATTGCTGGCTAGGTGGGTTCGGCGGCTGGGGTCCGGGACGCGTGCGCGCTTCCTACGACATTCTCGGTCAGTCGCAGGGCGGGAACTTTGGCATGACTGGCAAGCAGGAGTTCTTGGGCGGCGCGCCGGCGAAGTCCACCATCTGGCTCGCCGACTACTGGGGCGGCATGATGGGTGCCACGCAGGTCTTAGCGGCGCTGTACTGGCGGGATCATGTCTCGGGCCAGGGCACGTTTATCGAGTACTCGCAGGTGCACGGCGTCACGCGCCAACTGGAGTATGCCTTGCCGCTCTACGGCCGGCACGGTATCACCCGTGAGCGATGGGGCAATTGGGATACGCAGCTGTGCGTGCACGGCATCATCAAGTGCGGCAAGTCCTCGTACCCCGAGTCCGACAATCCCCAGGAGCAGGAAGAAGGTTACATCCTAATCAGCGCGTCCGAGGACAAGGACTTCGCCCGCCTGTGCAAGGCGATTGGCGAAATCACCCTGGCCACGAAGTACGCCAAGGTCGATATCCGCATCAAGCCCGAGAGCCAGATGGAAATTTATCCGGCTCTGGAGAAGTGGGCAGCGGATAAGACGAAGGAACAGGTAGCGGCGGTTATGGACACCAATAACATCCTGAATCAGCCGGTGTGGAACGCGAAAGAGGTTGCCAACCAGCCGCACTGGAACGAGCGCGGAGCCGTTCGCTGGCTGGATGATCCGACTTACGGTGAACTGCTGCACCAGGGGCCGGCGTACAAGATGTCGGCAACTCCACCACGCCTGAAGTGGGCGCTGAGGCCGGTAGGCGCCGACAACGAGCGCATCCTAGGCGAGTTGGCCGGGTTGACGCCCGAGGATATCAAGCGGCTCGAAGACCAAGAATGTATTTGACGGAGATGAACTATGCTGCTTACATGCCCGAAGTGTAAGACCAAGAATTTCCTTGATCCTTATCCTTTCTGGAATTTCAAGGGCACGACCAAGTGCGCCGGGTGCAGTGCCATTTGGCGCATTGAAACCTCAGGAGGAGCGTGCGTGGCTGGGCCCGAGGAAGCTCAAGGCACTCCGGACCTGTTGCCCGGCTTCGCGGAGAGGCAGGACTATTCGCCCCTCTTCGGTCCGGGCCTGACCCGGTCGGCGCCGCGGGCCCGTAAGGATACGGTCTGCAAACCAATCCCAATGGAACGTAACGTGCGAGGCAAGGTCATCAGCGGTCATCCGCTGAAGAAGGAAGACCTTGTAGGCAGCAAACCGAAATTCATCGTTGCCGGATCTCGGTGAAGGGAACTGGAGGCAATAATGGCTAATTACAACAGTGAATGCCTATGCGTCCGCTGCAAGCATCTGCGCGGGGCACTGGATCCCAACATTCAAAAGGCCTACCTCGGCAAGTGTGTAAAGCGCGAATGGCCGTTCACATTGTCGATCACACTGCAAGGTTGGACGGAGTGCGACGTCTTCGAGGACAGCGGCCAGACGTATGTGCCACCCCAGCCGGTGGCCGCCAAGGCCGCAGTCGCAGCCAGCGTCGGTGCCGCTGCCAAGCGAGTGGAGTTCTATTACAGCTCCACCCAGAAGCCCGGCGAGACGTTCCCGTGCGACACCAAGCGAGCCCTCGACTTGGTGAAGCAGTTACAAGCTACAGGTGTGAATTGCAAAACGATTGACGTGGCCGAAGTCAAAGACCGCTTCCCCATCTATCACAAATCGGTCAGCGGGCCAGATGCGAGTGTGCGCCCGGTCTTCGGCTTCAAAGGCGCGCTGGTAGAGGACTTTGGAACCACTGTCCCCGCGCTGCTTGTATTCGAAGGCGGCCGCTATCCCGTATTGGCTTTCCCGCGAACCGATGCCCAGCGCGGTACGATCCGCGTGGAGCAGGCTCTGGAGGATCTGGTCGCTGAGACTGCCGCAATCCCGGTAGCCAAGTTAGTGGGATAAGGAGAATTCCAAGATGGCTGACTATCTGCCCCCACGCGAGTTGTGGCCGAAACGTGTCTACACCTTGCCGGAGTTCGCGACCTATGCTCAAAGGTTCAACCCTACGGAAGAACTGCTCGGCAAAGCCGTCGCTGCCGGTCGGGGTGAGCGCACCGCTGTGCTCTTCGAAGACCACCGGATTACCTACAATCAGCTCCTTACTCAAGCCAACAAGTTCGCCAACGCGCTACGCGACCTGGGAGTGAAGGAAGGCGACCGCATCATTCTACGCACACCTAACATACCGCCGGCCCTGGTCACCAACTTCGCGATCCTTAAGTTGGGAGCGGTCTGCACTCCTACGTCACCCCTGTTCTCGCGCCATGAGATCGCTCACGTGGCCAACGACTCGGAGGCGGTGGCGATCATCGTCAGCGCTGCGCTCCTGGGGGAAGTCGAGGCCGCGCGCGAGAACTTTCAGACTATCAAGCACATCATCGTCGTCGGGGGCGATGCCGCCGAAGTGAAGACCAAAGGATTCCTCGCCTACGGCGAGCTGTTGCAGTCCGGTAATCCAACTCTCGATCCAGTGCTCCGCAACCGCGAAGACGTGGGTCTGCTGCTGTACACTTCGGGCACAACTGGACGCCCCAAAGGGACCGTCCACTTCGTGGAGGAATTGTTGATCGTGCCCGACGGCTTCGGGAAGTATGGCTGGCGAGTCACGGAAAACGACGTTGTCGGCGGGTCCGCTCCCTTGGCGTTTGGGGCGGGCTACTCCAGTTATGCGACCATCCCCTTCCGCTTCGGCGCGGCCGCCTCGCTCATCGCCAAGTTCGAGCCGGAGAAGATGTTCGACACCATACAGAAGCATGGCATCTCGATCTTGACTCTGGCCCCCACCGCCTACCGCAAGATGCTGCAGGTGCCGGACGCGAAAAGCAAATTTGATCTGAGCAGCCTGCGCGTCTGTACGGGTGGTGGCGAGAGCCTGACTGCCCCAACCTATCACGCGTGGAAGGAGAAATTCGGTCATGAGATCTTCGAGGGGCTGGGCACGACGGAGATGATGTATGTCTTTGCCTCCAACGTGGTCAGCCGCAAAGCCAAGGCCGGTTCCTTCGGCCAGGCCGTACCTGGCTACGAACTGAAGGTCATCGACGAGGAGAATCAGGAAGCCAAGGCCGGCACGATCGGTCACTTTGTGGCGTGCGGACCCACGGGCACGATCTATTGGCGCGATCTCGACAAACAGCGCCATGCCATCACCCCGGAGGGCTGGAATCGAGCCGGTGACTTCGTATCTGTCGATGAGGATGGCTATTTCTGGTTCGTGTCGCGGGAGGACGACATCATCAAGAGTTCGGGTTACCGCATCGGACCGGAGGAAATTGAGGTCACCCTTGCCAGCCACCCTGCGGTTGCCGACGTGGGTGTCATCGGAGTGCCCGACGAAGTGCGCGGCCAAATTGCCAAAGCATTCGTGGTGCTGAAGCCTGGGCAAACTCTCAGCTCCGAAGAGTTGATCGCCTTCTGCAAGGGCAAGATTGCGACCTACAAGCTGCCTCGGGAAATCGTGATCGTAAACGAACTCCCGCGTACACCCACAGGAAAGCTGCTGCGCCGCGTGTTGAAGCAGAAAGAACCGGGGGCTCAGCAACCGGGCGCCCCGCTGAAGACTGGCACCGGTTAAAGATTAGGAAGCGCCTGGGTAAAACCGGCTCGAGCGCTTCCGTGCCCGGTGTCATGCCGCGAAAAGATTTGTCCGGCAGCCGCGGTTCCCGTGCGCGTGTCAGCCGCCCTTCGCTCTTCGCAAAGATTCTGTGGTCGTCCGCCTGGGAAATGAGGTAAAACTGTATCCGCGTTCGTTTTCCTGGAGTTCTCCATGAATGACTTCCCCGCTCACCAGTGGCTCTGCGAAAGCATTGTGGAACAGAGCTCGATCGCCATCATTGTTGGGGATCGGGAGGGCATTGTGCGGTTGTGGAATACCGGCGCGGAGACGATGTTCGGTTGGAGTGCCGAAGAAGCGCTCGGCAAGTCCATGGACATGATTATTCCCGAGAAGCACCGGCCGCGTCACTGGGAGGGCTACGACCAGGTCATGGGAACCGGGGTCACCAAGTACGGCCAGAGTGTGCTTGCCGTTCCGGCGCTAACCAAGGACGGCCGCCGAATCTCCGTCGAGTTCAACGTCGTGCTGCTCAAGGATGCCGAGGGGCGGGTTCTGGGCATAGCCGCCAGCCTGCAGGATGTAAGCGCGCGCTGGGAGCGGGACAAGGCCCTCCGCGCGCGCCTGGCTGAACTTGAAGCCAAACTGAAGCACGCCGGTGTTCTGTCCGAAGACAAATCCTAGGCCATCGTGAGGGTTTACTGGATGTCTGTATTTTGCAGATTGCCTTTGTATGCCACAGCCCTCCTGTGGGCCGCTTGGTCACTGGCACAGGCGCCACCTTCGCCAGTCTCGAAGAGTGCGGCTTGTTCCTCCGAACTGGTAGCCTTGCGCACCCCCGATGGTGTGCGTCTGCAGGGCATCGTCTTTCGCGCTTCGAAGCCGCGTCAGAGCGCCCTGTTGCTGGTCCATGGCTACGCCGGCACCTTCTATGGCGCCTACTTCGCGAAACTCGGTGAGGCTGCAGCTCAGGCTGGCTACGACACACTGGCATTGAACATGCGCGACCATGACGCCGGCCCCAAGAAATCCTCCTTTACAGATAACCAGTCCGATATTGCAGCCGGCGCCGCCTATTTGCGTCAACTCGGCCACAAGCGCCTGGTTTTGCTCGGGCAAAGCATGGGCACAAACCGCGTGCTGTTCTACCAGGCCGCCAGCGGCGATCCCGACATCGCTGCCACCATCCTGGTGAGTGGTCCGGGGGATCTCTTCGAGTGGAACGTGTGGCAATTCGGGAAGGAGAAGGCGCAGGCCTCCGTGGATGAAGCCTTGAAGCTGCAGCAGGCCGGGCAGGAAGAGGAGATGATGATGGTGGACCTCGGCCCCATCGGCAAGGCACTCTACACCGCCCGATATCTGCTAAGCATGCGCGGCCCAGACCGGCGCTCGAATCCTTACACGAACCTGGCCAAGGTGAAGAACCCGATTCTCATCGTTCAAGGCACAGCCGATAAGCTCATTGCACCGGACATCGGCAAGCGGCTGCAGACGGCAGCCGGTCCCACCGCCGTGTTGGCAAGCATTGAGGGTGCCGGACACGGCTTTGAGAATTACGAGTCTCCGCTGATTGAAAAGGTATTGGGCTGGTTGAGCACGGTCGCGCCTTAAGGCGGATCTCCGCGGAAGAGAAGTCATAAACCGAGGTGTCCTATGAACGTGGAGCGCGTCACTACATTGACCGCTGCCGACGGCCATAACATCCCTGCCTATCTTCTTGCGCCGGACCCTGCGCGCGGCGGCGCGGTCCTGATCCCTCCCTATGGCGGAACGAAGGAGCACATGCTCGGGATCGCCGTCACCCTCGGAGAGGCTGGGATAGCCGCGCTGGCGATCGACCTCTGCGGCCACGGTGAAAATCGCGCCGCTATCGGTCCGGCGATGCGCGACGAGGTCGAGTCTGCGATCCGCTACGTGCGCCGCTTCGGCCCGACCGCGGCCCTGGGCATCAGCTTGGGAGGCCGGCTGGCGTTGATGTCTTCCGCCGATTGCATGGTCGCCATCTCGCCTTCGGTGGTTGCTGCCATCTCGCCGCAAGGCAAGTGGATGTTTGAGACTTTCCCCAGTCCGACTGTGCGTGAGCCGTACCCGGGGTATGTGGTGCAGTTGCTCGATGCTCTCGGTCCGGTGGCGCCCCATGATCGTCCTTGCCTGCTGCTTTACGCCCAGCGCGATATCCCCGCCATTCTCCAGGGTGCCCAAGGACTGCAGGCGAGCCTTGCGAAGTCCGAATTGCGCTATGTCACGAACTACCTGCACGCCGAGGTTCAGCATGAGAATGGCTTTATCCGGTACCTGCCGCGCTGGTTCAACCATATGGAGCTTAAATTGAACTACGAGGTGCTGGCCGTCACCGCCGCTTGGCTGAACGAACGCTGGGACAAGGCCCAGGTTGCCTAGGAGCCGCTCCCGTGCAGAACATTCACGTAACGAAGGAGTCAAAACGATGCAGTGGGAATACTATGACCGGATGGTGGTTTTCAGCGAGACCGAAGAGGGCATGGTCAGCGGCCTGGATTCATGGATCAACGGCGCCGGAGCCGAGGGCTGGGAGCTGGTGAGTTCGGTCCCCTTGATCGCGCCCAACAAGGACGGCGTCGCTTACGGAACCATCGGCATCCACATGGTGTTTAAGCGGCCACACGAATCGTCCGCGGAAGTGTGAGTCGGCTTATGCCTGAGCTGCGGGGACGGGCGCTAATCGAAGACCGCTTCGGGAAGCTGGGCAGCGGCCGGGACTCTGTTGTCATCGGGGACGAGGAATACGATCTCCAGACTCTGCTCGCCCGCATGGATCTTAATTTCGAAGACAGCTGGCCGATTGACGTTCAGGCGTTATCGGAGAATTGCTTTTGCGTGCGCTACTACGATGGACAGGACCAGCGCATTGTGGCCCACGAGTTCGACGTGAGCTTTGCCTTCGTCGCGGAAACGCGTGGCCATATTGCCGAGTGGATCGGCGAGGAAGCCTATTACGAATGGTTCCGAAGCATGGTTCGTCGTCCGCCGATACCCGGCGCCGACGTTTAAGGTAATTCGAGTAGACTTTGCGTCGAGAGAGGCTCGAACTGGTTTCAAAAATTGGCTTTGGGTAGGGCACGGCTTCAGCCGTGCCGCCAAGACCCACCAAAAATGCGGGCTTTAGCCCCTGACGGCTGACTTTCTGAACCCTAGAAAGGATTTTCGAAACCAGTTCCCGTCCTTTGGGGGTTGCTGAGGAGAGAATTACAATGAAACCGCGCATCCAGGCGATTGCATTCGACGCTTACGGTACGTTGTTCGACGTGCACTCGGTGATTGCTCTGTGCAACCGCAAGTTTCCCGGCCAAGGCGCTGAACTGAGCAGGCTCTGGCGCGCCAAGCAACTGGAGTATACCTGGCTGCGCAGCCTCATGGGGCGGTACGAAGACTTTTGGATGGTGACGGAGTCGGCGCTGGTATTTGCCTGCCGCAGTCTGAACCTCGCTTGCCCTGCCGAGACCCGCAGAGACTTGATGGAATCTTATCTGCACCTCGATACCTTTCCCGAGGTAAAGTCGGCGTTGGGTAAGCTATCGCAACATAAGTTGGCTATCTTATCGAATGGCTCGCCGCGAATGCTCGCTGCCGCAGTGGAGAACTCCGGACTGAAAGGCGTATTCGCCGACGTGATCAGCGTTGACGAAGTGAAGATCTACAAGTCGAGCCCGCGCGTGTACGCCCTAGCATCGCAGCATCTAGCCGTACCCGACAATGCGATCGCGTTTGTATCGTCGAATTTCTGGGACATTGCGGGCGCCAAGTGCTTCGGCCTCTGGACGTGCTGGGTGAACCGGGGCAAGCTTCCCGAAGACGAACTGGGAGTCAGGCCGGACGTCACCGTGGACGCGCTGGATGGGCTCATCACCGTTCTGGGATAAGCGCCTTAACAGCCTGTGGTGCAAGTGCGTTTCGTATCAGGGCACGCCTTCAGGCGTGCCGTAAGTGCTGCGTTAGGAATGCGCCTTCAGGCGCTGGGGCGGCGATTGCAGTTTCACCATAGACTGTTAAGACCTTCCGCATCGACCAGGTCGAGATGAATACGCCGCGAGACCGGGAAGTAATCGAGCGCCGCTTTGGGCCGCTGGGCAGCGGCGGGCAGAGCCTTGCGATCCGGGGAGTGAAGTATTCCCTCGCGCAGTTGCTCTCACAAATTGGCGCCGAGTTCGACGATAGCAAGCCCATCGATGCGCTCGCCTTGGCGGGAGGACATTACGTGCTCCGCTACATTGATGGGCAGGACCAGCGCGTCGTTGCGGCTGAGTTCGACGACGACTTTCGTATACTCAGCGAAATGCGGGCCAGTCTCTCGGAATGGGAAGGCGACGGCTCGAACCTGGCCTACTACAGCGGACACTGAAATGACGGCGAACACAATAGAACTGGTTTCCCAAAGTTGCCCTCAGGGGCTAAAGCCCGCAATGTTAGCGGGTCTTGACGGCACGGCTGAAGCCGTGCCCTTCCCAAACCGATTTTTGAAACAATGCGACTTGTGCAGGAGCCAGCTATGAAAGATACGTTGCAGCCCGGCCTCACCTTTGAGTTCAAGTTTCGGGTGCCCGAAAACAAGACCGTCCCCTACCTCTACCCGGAAGCTCCGGAATTCCAGTTGATGCCCAAGGTACTGGCCACCGGCTACATGGTTGGGCTGTTGGAATGGGCCTGCCTGCGGGCCATCATTCCGCATCTCGATTGGCCGAACGAGCAGACCGTCGGCACGCACATCAACTTCACTCATTCCGCCGCGACGCCACCGGGAATGACGGTGACCGTCCGAGTAAAGCTGGAGAAGGTCGATGGCCGCAAGCTCAGCTTCTCGGTCGTGGCCGACGACGGCATCGACAAGATCTCCGAAGGCACGCACGAGCGCTTCGTCATCGACGCCGCCAAATTCAACAGCAAGCTAGCCGAAAAGGTCGCGCGCGCCGCCGGATGATCCAGCCTTCCGATGGCAAACCGCACAGTGGGTGCCCCATCCTTGCGCGTGTTTTGCGCAGGGGTGGGAGGCGGACTGGTCGTACAGTGGGCTTCGCCTTTCACGCCGCGCGTGCCCGAAACGAAATCTTCCCCCAGCCCTCATTCACGCGCGCCAGCCCAGGTTCGTCCAAAAGATAGAAGCGATAACTGCTCCAACGCCAATCCTCAGGCGCCGCCGCCAGCCCTCGCTTCACCGGATTGCGGTGCATATAGCGCAGTTTCTCCACCCGCTTCTTCTCCGTCCAAACATTGAAGTCGTAGAAGCGGGTCTGCCAGAAAGGCGCGCGCGCCGGACTCTCTCCAAACAGCTTGATCTGGCGCGGATCGCACCGTTTCGTTTTCGGCAACAAGGCGCGAGCCGTGCGCTGCTTCAACACTTGCATCACCGTCGAAGGAGTTCCGACTTCAGGCTCGCTCAGAAGTAAGTGGATATGCTCCGGCATTACGACGTACCCCACCACCACAAACCGGTAGCGCCTGCGCGCTTGTTCTAATACGGAGAGCAAGCGGTCGCGGCTCCTTGCGGAACGCAGAAAGGGCATGCTGCGATACCAAGAACACGTGATAAAGTGCAAGTGATCGGCGCCGTAGTATCGATGCAGGCCGCGAGGCATAACAAGCATTATGCTATCAGCAGCGTCGCCGCCCACCCTTGCGAAAAACGCAAGGATGGGGCACCCACGGTTGTATTATTGGAGAGAGAATCAAACCCGAAGGTGGGCTACCCGCCTTCGTTTTAGGAAAGGAAGAACAGAGGGTGGTGAAGGGTGGGCCGCCCGCCCTTCGATGTATTCAGGTTTCATAGTCTATTTATTTTCCCGAACTATCGAGAGTTGCTTTGTAGTCGATTGGATAGCGCTGCGGCTTATCGACTACCCCAGTCTCATATGTGCCGGTAATTTTTATCCACGCTGGATTTCTCTGAGGTAAGGACCATGGATTATTCGGCCACTGAAACTGGCCATCTTTTCCAACTGTCACGGGTTTTTGGGTGAGGCTTCCAAGAATGATAGTTAATGATTGACCCGCTAGAAGCTTTGGACAATACACTCGCACTTTGGGCATTACGCTATCGTTTGGTGAGGGTGACAACAAAATCGTTTCAGATGTCCCACCTGTGTGAATTGGAACTGCCATGATGGGCGCTCCGGAAGGGCTCAGCATTTGCACATTAGGTACATCAGACAACTGAATTATCTGACGCAATGCAAGGTCCATTCCTACTGTAATGTCAATTGACTCAATAGGCATTGACGGCGTGATGGAAAAGGTCGCTCCTTTCGGACCGTCTGCCGGATTGAGCGAAGACGTAATCTTTGGTGGGGATGGAACGACGCTTACGCACAGCGCCCGGACCGCTCCACTCTGGTCTGCCTGGAAGGACCATGTTTCGCCATTCCAAAGGCGGAGGTACAGGGCGTTTGAAGGTCCGTCTTTCTCCCTGCTCCAGGCGCAGCACGAGGCGACCTCGACACCTTGTTTGACGTGATTGTGGTAAGTCGTCCCGTCCTTGAAAGTGTTGTAGGTTGGGCCGTGGTAGGTGTATCCACGGTTGACGGATTCGTCGTAGAGCGTTTCGAGCTCCTTCATATCCGGCAGGCGCCAGCGGAGACCGCCGAGGTTTAGGTTCTGGCAGAAGCCGTCGGCGTCGTACCAGTTGACGTTCTGGCCGTTGTCTCTTTTTGCCCACGTTAAACCGGTTGCGGGGTCGGTCCAAGATGAGGTCGGAGGTTCTGGAGGAATATCCTCGCACGAGCTGTCAGCCGCAATTGGTATGTACCCCTTCAGAGCCTTCCGCAGCGCATTGACGTTTTGCTTGCGCCTCACTTGTAAGTCTTCATCGGGGGTACTTACCATTCCGGGTAGATGATGAATAAATTCGTCGTGATTGCGGAAGTAGTTGTGCATCGCAGCCGTTGGATCGAAAGAATCACCCCAAAGAGAGGCAATGTCGTTCTCCATCTTTAGGAGCACCCCTGCGGCTTTATTTAGGTGATTCTTAGTTTCGGGATGCTGTCCGAACGCCGGAATGTTATCTTCGACAACAATCCGTGTTGCTGCAACCGCCCACAGCATCTCAGGCCAACTCTCCTGAGTAGCAGCGCAGGAAAACGCAGCTCGCTCGACTAAGCCTTCCAACGCGGAGGACCGCTCACCATCAGACCAGTTAGGGTTCCTCTCACCTCCTGATATTTTTTCAAGGACGTTGTCTATATAGTAGTCGCCCGTTTTTTGCAATGGTGTGATCCTCGTTGAGGGCCGAGAATTCTGACCTTTGGCTGGCGAATCCTTTGAGGCGGGTTTCGATTGATCTTTGGACTTCGAAGTCGTCGGGGTGGGAATGTAATCCGGATCCACAAATTTAAAAATGCGCTCAGAGAACTCCGACCATAAAAGGAGCTTCTCAGAGTCCGTCAGGGTTTTGCTAGCGCGAATCATGGAGCAATACGTTGCTGCCATCATCCCTACGACGACAATTCTGTCGGCATGAGGGTACTTGTCGAATAGGTTCTTTGCCACCACATCTGTCTTGACTCCGACTTGGCCGGCCTTCAGCTTCCCCAAGGAGCCGACGTCGGCCTGAGCTTCCAATCGAACATCATGGTTCACTTGCGTAATCTTGTCTGGCATTGGCGGGCAATCCAGTTGCTGTGCCGTGGACACGCTGACTGTGAATATAAGACCGCCGAGTAAGGCCCATACCCTCAACAGGCGAGATCGGCTCATAGAAATGCTTCCTGGTGATAAGAATTGAGACATATTCTACTTCCAATTCTCCTAAACGGGAAACTGGTTTTATGGTCCCAATGACGAAGATGACTCTGGGGATTGGGGAAAGACGGGGGCAGACGGGGCGGGTGGCCCAGCCTTCCGACGGCAAACCGCACAGTGGGTGCCCCATCCTGCGCGGGTTTTCGCGAAGGTGGGCGGCGACGCTGCTGATACGATATTGTTCGTCATGGAGCAGCCCGGACCGGGGTCGAGTAGTCCGGCGCGTGACCCGTCCAAGGTTCGCTTGGGCTTGGTCTTTGACTTTTCTCACGCAAACCATCCGTGATCGAAATACATTGACTTATAACCCGTCGCGAGCGACAATAACTGTCTGGTTGGGGCAGTTACGAGGTCCGTCCGGTAAGACGGCCTTAGAAGCTGCCCCAAAAACATTTTCAGCGCTCTTTGACAACTTAAGTTGACGCGTTTAGCGGGCGTGAGCGAAGCGGGAGCCCGCTGCCGAAATCCTGAGCGAAGCGAACGGATCTCATAAGTCCTTATTCCGGAATATTTTGCATATAAGTCCTTCAAAACTCAAAGATTTGAAAGGAATTTCCCGCCAAATCTATGATTCTAAAGGGGACGGGATATTAAAATTTCCGTGGCGCCGGATAGACAAGCCGCACTCAAAGTGAGGACAGTCGAGCTAAGTCCTTATTTCGGAATACTTTACAATTAAGTCCTTATTCTTGAATACTTTACGTGAAAATGGTGGGGGGGGAGGGGGGTACAGCAAGTAATCGGAATCTTCTCTCACTGTTCCTCGCGCACGTTCGGCAGCCAGCGCAGCATGTGATGCTGAAGTTTGGTCACCACCCAGTTGAGCAGACGGGCGGCCCATTCAAGCCCGATTTTGGCTTGAGTGGGGTAGTTCCGAACTGGACGGAGAAATTCGGGAACAGACCGCACGTTCCCAGTAACTAGCTCGAATCACACCCCAAAGAGAAGCGCAGAGCAGCACACACTTCATTCATTCGCGCGGAACTAAGCTGGGCCACACGTTTCCCCAAGCGCTGTTGCGACACCGTAACTGCATTGTGCAGGTTCACCGCGCACGGGGACTTCATGCCGTCCTCCTCATTCAGAACGACCTCCGATGGTACGCCGCGAATCGTGGAAGTGACAGGCGCAACCGTGACTGTGGATAAATACGCGATGGCGCTGTTGCGGGTGAGCACGAGGGCCGGTCGTTTCTTGTCGGGCGCGGCAAACTGGTAGAGCCGAACTTCGCCTCGGGCTATTCTTCCGGCCACGTGGCCTCCGATTCCCAACCCCGCGCTTCCGCGTCGGCTTGCGGATGTCGCGAGTAGCCCTGGCGGTCGCGTTCTTCACTGGCTCGCAATTCTAACCGGCGGAGATGTTCCCGCAGGGCGTCGCGCACCAGAGCGGACCGGTTTCGCTTAGTGCGCTTCGCGGCTTGGTCGGCGGCGTGTAACAGCTTTTTATCCAGCACGATTTGAACGATTTGCATATGTGGAATATATTCCACAGTATACTCCACATAGAAGAACATTACCACTCCTCCCGCACAGGGGTTGCTGGTTTTGGATCGGCTCCAACATCCCCACTCTAAATTTCGCAAAGAACGCGAAATTTAGAATGGGGCACCCGGCATTTGCGGGGGTTGCAGGTTACGCTGAGCGCAGCTAAATTAGGTGCGAGAGTTGGAGGTGTACATGAAAAAGCCCGTCCCGGTGGAACCTGCCTCTGCATTAATCGACGAGAAGATCATGGAACTTGGGGACTGGCGCGGGAAGACGCTCGCGAAGGTGCGCCAAATCATACACGAGGCAGACCGTGAGATCGTCGAAGAGTTGAAGTGGGTCAAGCCGACATCGCCGGGGACTCCCGTCTTCTCCCACGGCGGCATCGTCTGCACGGGAGAGGCGTACAAGAACGTCGTCAAGATGACATTTGCCAAGGGAGCTGCGTTGAAGGACCCTTCAGGTCTATTCAACTCCAGCCTCGAGGGGAATGTCAGGCGCGCCATCGATATCCACGAAGGCGAGAAGGTCGATGAGGCGGCCTTGAAGGATCTCATCCGCGCTGCAGTGGCGCTCAATCTCAAGGGCAAGAGCAAGCCGAAGCCCCGGCGAGCGAGCAGCAAGCGGGCCGACTAGCTTCGTCGCAGGGCCCGGCCATATCTCCTCCCATAGGGGAAGAGCTTCGGCACCTGGGCGGGTGGCCCAGCCTTCCGATGGCAAACCGCACAGTGGGTGCCCCATCCTTCGCGGCTTTTCGCGACGGGTGGGCGGCATAGATACTTGCCATAAGAGCTGGGGTTCTCTCACCCCTCCTCGCGCACGTTCGGCAGCCAGCGCAGCATGTGATGCTGCAGTTTGGTCACGACCCAGTTCAGCAGGATCCCGATCATGCCTGCAATCATGATGGCTCCGTAGGTTTCCGGGATGCGATAGCTGGACTGGTAAAGATAGATGCCGCGCCCCAGCCCGCGTTCCCCCAGGCCGATGAACATTTCTACCGCCACCACGAGCACCAGGGAGTACGAAACCGCGGTCCGTATGCCATCGAAGATGCTGGGCAGGGCCTCGTAGAAGAGCACGTCGGAAACCGTCTGCCAGGAGTTCAGGTTTAACAACCGAGCTTGGTAGAGGCGGCTCTGATTGGCCAGGGCTGCGCCCGAAACCGCATTGACCAGGATCACCAGCAGGCTGGGATAGGCCGCCAGCGCCACGATCGACGTCTCTCCGACTCCGGCCACGATCAGGAACAACGGGAACAACGCGGAAGCGGGAACGGAGCGCAGTGCGTGCAATGGCCCTTCGACAACCTTGTAGGCACGCTGGCGATAACCCAGAAACAAGCCCACCGGAATGCCGAACACGCAGGCAATCACCAAAGCCGCCAGCACACGGCCCAAGGTCCAGGCGATATCCGCAAACAGTCTCTCGCGGAGCATGACAGGCACAGCGCGAGCCACGTTCCAGGGCGCGGGCAGAATGATGGGATCCACCAGACGCAGCGCGGTGACGACTGCCCAAACTCCAATCAGGCCGCCGACGAACAACCATGCGCGCCAATTTCGCCTAAACCAATCCATCGCTAAACCAATCCGTCCTTAGGAGCTGCGGAAAACTCACGTCGCGAACCGCAGCGGCCCTCAGCGGCTGAAGCCGCCATTGATCTTGCGATACTTACGGCACGACTGAAGTCGTGCCCTTCCCAAAACTGGCCCGAACCGTAGTTTTTCAGCAAGGTGCTAGACCAACCCATCGCGGATACCGTTAATCAGCGCCTGCTGCATGGCGCCGTAGTCGGGCGTGTTCTCCTCGCGGGGAAAACCCAGGTGGAAGTCGAGATCGGACATCACCTGCACCGGCCGTCTGGCGATAATGACGCACCGCATACCCAGGGCCAGCGCATCCGAGACATTATGGGTAATGAGGACCAGCGTCATCCGGTCTTTGAGCGCCAGCTCGTGCAACGCGGATGTGATCTCCGCTTTCACCTTGCCGTCGAGAGCCGAGAAGGGTTCATCCAGAATCACCAGTTTCGGTTTCCAGGAGAGGCAGCGGGAGAGTGCCAGCCGCTGTAACTCGCCTCCGGAAAGCTGCGCTGGATAAACATCGGAAAGCGCGCTCAGCCGGAACAAGGTCATCAGGTAACAGATGCGCTCGCGGCGCTCGCGGCCTTCCCACCCCAGTTTCTCCAACGGATAGCGCACGTTCTCCAGGACAGTCTGCCAGGGGAAGACACCGTTCATCGGATGTTGGTCTACGTACACCAGGTCCGACGGCCGGGTAAAGTCCTGGGAACGCCGGACGATTCCTTTTTGTGGGATGACGATGCCGGCCATGATGCGGCCCAGCGTAGTCTTACCGGCGCCGCTGGCACCCATGATCGTTACGATCGAACCTTGTTCGATGCGTAACGAGAAGTCCTTGTACAACGCCCCATTGATGCCGTTCAAGCGGGCGGCATAGGAAAAGTCGATGTCCTCCAGTTCAAGTGCGCTACGATTGGAAAGCGCCGGACCGGTCATCGGTTAGGAACCACCGGGGTAGGATCCACCAATCTGTGGGCGTCGATTCGTCCCGGGATCTCGCCAGTTTGGTAGAGCAGATCAATGAACTGCTGGAGGTTGGCGATATCAACCTGGTTCGACAGGGTGACGTCGGCGACATTCACCCGGGAGGCGATTTCCGGTGATAGCTTGATGTACTTGGTCAGCAGTGTGCGCGACTCGGCCGGATGTGCAGCCATGTAGTCCACTCCCTGCTGCAGAGCGTGCACGGCGCGCGCCGCCAGTTCCGGATGGTTGCGCTCGAACTCCCGTGAAATTACTGAGGCGCCAATGGGGCATGGGTTCAGCAGGTCGGCGTACACCGATCCGAAGAGCTGACGATAGCCGCCGTGGACGAGGGCGGTAGTGGTCACGGGCTCATAGGCGAAAAGCGCGTCCACCGCGCCGGACTCGAGGCTGGAGATCTGGGCCTGCGGTGGCAATTGCACCATGGAAATCGTGGCCGGATCCACTCCGTGCTTTTTAAAAAACGCGCTCAGCATGTGACTGGGCGCGGTGCCGGGAAACACTCCGATCTTCTTCCCCCGCAATCCCTCGATGGCACGGAGCGGAGAAGCCTCCTTCACGATGATCTTGTCCAGCGCGTTGGAATCGTTCATGCGACTGTGCGAGAAGATGCGCACGCGACCGGGGCTTTGGATTTCCAGATGAATGATCGGCACCAGCGACGTTGCCGGCAGAATATCGGCTTGGCCGGCGACCATGGCGTTGACCAGATCGTTACTGCTGCCAAGCGCAATCGCCTTCAACCGCAGATTTTCTTTGTCGAAGAGTCCCTGTTCCTGCGCAACGAATACGGGCACGCTCGGGATGATCTGCAAATAAGCAACCCGCACCTCCCCGGCATCCTTATGGGCTGATTTCCAAAACCCGATCAGTGCCAGGAAGAGAATGACTGCGGCGCCGATTGCCCAAAGCCTGGATCGCATAGATTCACCATCCGGCGCCGAAACAAAACGCCAACCGCGAAACGTGTTACTTGCCCACCCAGCACGCCGGCCGCTTCTGCAAGAAAGCCGAGATGCCTTCCTGTGCGTCCGCCGCCATGGAGTTCATGGTCATGATCTCCTTGGCATAGGCATACGCCTTGGGCTGGTCGAGGTCGATCTGCGTGTAGTAGGCCTGCTTGCCGATCGCCAACGTGACTGGGCTGGCTTGGGCGATGCGCAGGGCAAGGGCGCGTGTCTCCTCGCGCAAGGACGTCGCTGGCACCACCTTGTTTAACAGTCCCCAGTCCGCCGCCGTTGCCGCCGGGATCATATCGCCCGTCAGCAGCATCTCCAGCGCACGCTTGCGGCCGATGGCGCGGCTCAGAGCCACCATGGGCGTGGTGCAGAACAATCCGATTCGCACCCCGGGTGTGGCAAACGATGCCTCTTCGGCAGCAATTGCCAGGTCACAAGTTGCTACCAGCTGGCATCCGGCTGCAGTGGCTACTCCTTGGACTTCTGCAATGACAGGTTGCGGGATGGATTGGATCTTGGTCATTAGCTCGCAGCAAACGTCGAAGATTCGCCGATACTCGTTGATGTCCTTTCCCACCATTTCACTCAGATCATGCCCGGAAGAGAAGACTCTGCCCTCGGCGGCTAGAATGACGGCTCGCAGCTGGCTATCCTTGCCGATGCGCTCCAAACAATCCAGCAACTCGAGCATGAGCTCGAGCGACAGGGCGTTGCGGCGATTGGGCCGATTCAGAGTGACCACCGCCAGATGTTGTTCTGTTTCAAAGCAGATGTTCTCGTAGCTCGTCGAACAAGCGGCCTGATGCATAGGCACCTTCCCGTGGACAGCGGTGAAAGCCGTCCCAGTTGTTCCATTATCCACATTCTAGCCTCGCGGCAGACCACAAATTGACGAAAAGAGTGGCGCCTGGAAGCAAACACTGTGAGTCCCAAATCGAAAAAGCTGAAGACCACCGCTCCTGCTTTCATTGTTGCGCATGCTCTTGACTCGTAATACGCTGGGCTCGATTGGCAGTGGAGCCCATCATCGTCAAGGAGTAGAGCCATGCCAGGCAAGTCCAGGCCATCCAGAAACCAGATGGCGACGACCTCCAGATGCGCGACGGCCGCAGACGCCCAGATTATTCTCCAGCTGTATGATCTGCGACGGGATGCAGAGATGCGAAAGGCTCGGCACTTTATCTCAGCCGAGTTTTGGCCGGAAAGTGCCGAAGATACACTGCGAATCGCAAGGGCGTATCCCAGCCCGGAAAATACATGGTTGCGCCAGGTTACGAGCTACTGGGAAATGGCTGCGTCATTCGTGCTGCGCGGCGCATTGCATGAGGGTCTTTTCTTCGATGCCAGCGGCGAGATGTATTGCGTCTATGCAAAATTCAGGCCTTTACTAACAGAAATTCGCCAAAAGCTCCCGTACTTCTTGCTCACCGTAGAGAAAGTTGTCATGAACACGCCCGAGGGTCGGAAGCGGTTGGAGCGGCTTGAAAAACGCCTTGCCCGGCGCAAACAGAAGCTGGCGGAGCGCTCCGCGGCCGTTGCCGGAGCATCGGCTGGCTTCAGCTAGACCGGCGCGCTCCCTACAGAAAAGAGGACATCCGGAGAGATGGCTTGCTGCTCAACGACAACCACGCAGTGCCTTTCCGGATGTCCTCTAGCCCTTCTCGCTAGACGCGGAAACGTGCGCCGACCGAAAGGACCGGGCACGTCGCCTCGCAGGACACCTTATACGCGACGCCTGCGCCCAGGTGTTTGGTCAAGGCGGCTGGCCGTTTTACCCCAAGTACGATCATGTCGGTCCTCCTGGCAGCAATTTTCACGATCGTCTCTGCTGGGGGACCAAATTGCACCATGTACTCGGGCTCATGCCAAAGCTCTGTTCCGTAGGGAACCAGAGCGCGGAGCTGCCTCTCGGTGGAAGCTGCCACTTTGCTCGGGTCAACCACGGGCATAGTTCCGGGTTCTGGCTCCGGCAGAGCGACACTAGGTTCTGGCACCACATGCAGCAGGGTCAGACGAGCCCGATTCTCCTCGGCCAAGGATATGGCGTAAGGCAGACCGTGCATCGACTCTGGCCCGAAGTCGGTGGCATACAGAATGTGCCGCAGGTTGCCATCGGCAGGCCAGCGAGTAGCATGCGGACCTACAGTGAGCACTGGGCACTCGGCAGTGCGGAAGACCTCCTCCGCTACCGAGCCGAGCAGCAGTTTCCCTAGTCCCTTGCGGCCGCAGGTGCCAATCACGATGAGGTCAATCTCATACTTCCAGACCAACTTCGAGAGCACTTCCGCAACTTCGCCCTCCTCGATCAGTTCCTTGTGTCGAATGCCCTGGAACGATTCGGAGCCCACCAAGGCAGCCAGCCGTTGTTCGGCCAACAACCTGGTTTGCTCCGGATCGGGCTGCACCGCTTCGACAAACGGCAGGTGCGGCAGCACGTTCACCGCGTACACCTGAGCATCGTAGCTGTGAGCCAGGTTGAGGGCATAGGACAGAGCTAATTGCGCGGATGGAGTGAAGTCCGTGGCGAACAGGATGTTTTGCAGTTTAACGCGGGTTGGAGCACTTACGGTTGGCATGACAACCTCCTTCTGAAGCCGGAAGCACAGTGCCGGCAAAAATTCTGTCAGACGCCGCAGTCTCCGGCTTCGATGTTGCCTGCAGGCATCCGGAGTATGCGATACTCCTTTCTGCCTGAGGTCGGGAGAAACATCACGTGACACCCTGGTAGCCGAGGGTCACTCTGCCAGTTCCTCTTCCAATTCTTGAGTAACCGCGGAATTGAATTCCGCCACTGGCGTGTGGGGCGTGACATACTCCGTCTGGCACGCTGTGCAGCGCACGCCCGTGTCGAAAATTTCCCAGGTTTGATTACCGCAGCTGCAGGTATATAGGTCAGCCATAAAATACCTCCTCCAAGAATGTGACGCCCTTCACCACCATCAGAGCCGACCGACGAGACATGACCGGTCTGCTACGCTGCCTCCGGGAGCACGGGATGCGCCTCCATTCTGCTGACGGCGGATGACGGGACGGGTGGGTACCTCGAGCCCCATACCTCTCCCTTTGAGGTGGAACTCACGACTAGGCTGATTTTGGGGGGCCACAGAACATCGCGGCCAATGCAGGAGTGTCTTTTCGCCGCTGCAGTGTTCACGCGGGACAGTGTCTTCTCACCGCTCGCTCAGTATGAATTATACTCATTTCCAGTTCCGATGCGGTGATACAGGTCACTGCGCCGTGTGAGAATCCGAGTTCACGGCGAGTCCGCTCTAAAATGTCTCTGTCTTTTCAGCCAGTTCCCCCACGGGCAACGTTCCTCTCGACAGGTGGCGCGAGGTGTCCGACCTCCTGACGAACCCGGGGAGGCTGGCCCTTCTTTTCGCCCCAATTGCACAAAGGCCGACCAACCATCGCTTGGGCGATCATCGTGACCTCCGTCACTGCGGAGGGAAGGTACCGGGGTCTATCAATGTGGGTGGACGATGGCCGAACCGGGAAGCCCCATAGTGATTGCATCTGAGGTGAAACCGGGAATGTTCCTGCGCTTGCCATGATAAGGCGGCGAGGACGCGATCACGCGTGTTACGCCCGCGACTTTCGCAGTCACCACGCTCATGTGGGCCGAGGCCACCAGCGGATATTTTCCGCCCGGAATGTAGCAGCCAACCGAGTCAACCGGCATGTTCTTGTGCCCGAGAATGACTCCCGGAAGGGTCTCGACTTCGACGTGCTGCAACGCCGAACGCTGCGCCTGGGCGAAGTTGCGCACCTGGGCTCGAGCAAACCTGATGTCAATCGAGGTTCTGAGGGGAAAGCTGGGACAGACAGCCCTCGATCTCCTGCTCCGAAAGCCGGAACGCAGGTGGGTTCCATTTGTCGAACTTCTCCGAAATGTCGAGTAGAGCGGTCTCGCCGCGACTTTCTATGTCTTCAATAATGCCGGTGGCGATGTCGCGGACCTTCTTCGCCTCGGCGGTAGTCTGCTCTTGCGTGCGGCCGCTTTTCGATGGCGTGGCATTAAGACCTCCTCTTGAACGAAATTGCGGGCGACAGCGCGGCCCAGGAAAAACAGGAGGTAAGCGTGCCTAGCCAACTGCCGAGACAGGTTCGGTGAGTTCGACGTCGGCGGTCGAACACTGATGTTGTTCAGCGGCATAACCCGCCTTGTAGTCTGCTTTGACCGCGTCCGATGCGGTCGGCAGAACCGGAAAATCCCACCAGCCGACAACTTCCGCTGCGGCCACGGAAGCATCTCGCGTGATGGGTACCTCGACCAGAGCCGGTGCGTTGGCGTCGAGAGCTCGCTTGATGGTGGATCCGATTTCGTCCGCCGCCTGCACCTTGGCTGCGACGCCGAAGCCGAACGATTTTGCCAGCGCTGCGAAGTCCACCGAGTAGGGCCGGCCGTCGCCGCTGTGATGGTTGAACTCGGAGCCGATCTGTCGGCCCATGAGGTTGTTCTGCCCGTCGCGGATCGAGATATAGCCCGAGTTGTTGAGTACCAGGAATACGACCGGAATGTTGTACATCACGCAGACGGCGAGTTCCTGTACGCACATCATGAAGTCGCCGTCGCCGATGATGCACACGACCGGCGCATCCGGCTTGGCAAGCTTAGCGCCGATGGCGGCAGGAAGAGCGAAGCCCATCGACGAAAATGAACCTGAAGTGATGTGGGTTCGCGGCTCGTATACCGGGAAGGCTTGCTTGGTTGTGCTCTGCGGATGACCCGATCCGACGGTCACGATCCCGTGGCGGGGAAGCACCTGGCGCAGCTCCCGCAGCGTGCGCAGCATGGTGGTTGGAATGCCATGATAGGAGCGACGAGACACCAGCTTCTTTTCCCACTCCTGCTTCAGTCCTTCGACATCGCCCAGATAGGAAGTCCTGGCTGCGCGTGCTTTGCGGGCCTGCTCGTCCGAGATTCCAGCCAGGATGTCGGCAAGGGCCAGCTTGCAGTCGGCCACGATGCCGACCTCAGCCGGATAGTTTTTCCCGATCTCGCGCGGATCGATGTCAACCTGAATCAGTTTGGCATCCGGAATCGAGAATGTGACACCCTTGCGGTAAGACGATGCTGACCAATCTGTGAAGCGACAGCCGAGGGAAAGGAGAACATCGGCGTTTGCTGCCGTGTGATTGCCGGGCAGCGATCCTGGCCAGCCCGCGGTGCCAGCGCACATCGGATTGTCCTCTGCGATTGCTCCCTTGCCGTTCCAGGTGAAGACCACCGGGATGCCGAGTTTCTCGACCAGAGAAGTTAGCTCGGGCGTGGCATTGGCGGTGATGGCTCCGCCGCCCACGACGATGCACGGTCGTTTGGCAGTAAGCAAAAGCTTGATGGCCGCTTCGATGGCCTGGGCGTCCGCCCGCGGCCTGCCAACCGGCAAGCGCCGGCCGAGTTCTGCAACGTCAATGTCCGTCGTCTCCACCTGGACGTCAAGCGGCAGCTCCATATGCACCGGGCCCGGACGGCCCGTCAACATTGCATTCCACGCGCGATGCATCACGAAGGGAACCTGATCGGCGCGGATCACATCGAAGGTGCGCTTGGTAACTGCCGCCGCGATGTGCGGAAAATCGGGCGAGGCGACCCGGTCGAGCTCCTGCATGACGCCGTGTCCGCGCATGTGCGTGGCGGCGCTACCGGTGATAAGCAGAAGGGCCGTCGAATCGCAGTGCGCGGTCGCTAATCCAATGACTGTGTTGGTGGCGCCCGGGCCGATCGACGTGCAAGCCGCGATGGGTTGTCCGGTGACCCGGTAGTGCGCATCGGCGATGTGGACAGCATTCTGTTCGTGCATCACCTGGATGAAGGGTAGCTTGGAGACCGGATCGTTGAAGGCGTCGATCATGCTCCAATTGCCGTGCCCCGGGAGGCCGGTAACATAAGGAACTCCGTATGCCTTGAGAGCCTTTCCGATCAGCTGTCCCACGGTGAGTCGCATAGCCAACCTCCTGGTTCCATCTTTTCTGCGCGGTTATTCTACTCTTGGACCAAGCGGGATGCGAACCAACCGGGCAGGACCCTTAGTGGGTTAGTCGGGTCGGAGGAGGCGCGCTTGCGCGCTAGCCTCCGTCCGCCGCTCAAACTGCACGTGCGGTTTTCCCGCATGCAGCTTTCACGAAGACACATGACTTGAGAGGTAAGGA
>Ga0316363_10001207_pt1 | contig 24159 bp, 19 predicted proteins | sample Sb_taG_3_FD_200459 | JGI IMG/M metagenome (GOLD analysis project Ga0316363, IMG submission 200459) | Peat soil microbial communities from Weissenstadt, Germany - Sb_50d_a_PC metaG (v2) (version 2) | ecosystem: Environmental > Terrestrial > Soil > Wetlands > Peat | place: Germany: Weissenstadt...
TGCCGGCCGCCGCCGGGAACCACCCCGGACACCAGCCGGGCACCACGCAGGCCCGCCACGTCACCGGCCAGGGTCAACTGCCGCGCGCCCACAAAGGACCCAATTTCGTGTCAGTGACAACGGCTCCAGGCAACGGCCGGCACAGCGCGACATACCCAGACACCGATTATCCCTCTGAGCTGCGGTAATCAGACCCAACGCGACGTCGTTAGACGAAATCGGCATGCATGGTAAGGAGAAGGTCTACGGTTCGATTCCGTAACAGGGCTCCCAGCTCACAGACAAGACTCGAAAAAAAGTCGTATAGCCCCTAGAGGCCTTAGTGGGGCCTAACGGTCTCAGGACGGGTCATAGCCAGGTCAGCCAGAGCCACTTCGGCGAGGTCACGGCCGCCGGGTTCCGGGGATAATCTGGCGCAGCTCGTGAGATCCCGGAACTGTTCACGACCTAGGGAACAGGGTGCCGGGCAGGCCCTGGCCGGCAACGGCACAGTCAGGTACCGGCACGGTGCGGACGCCTCAGCCTGGACGGCCCTGTCCCCAGAAGATCGCGATCAGGCCGGTCAATCTCGCGCAGCAGGTCGCCGACGCCCGGTGATGGCTCAAGCTGGTCATACAGGCGACGCACAGGTGACGGTCGCGCCAGCACAGCACCCAGTCCCTGGTGCCCCCGGGTGTAGCGGAGCCAGGTGATCGGGAACCGCGTCCACTCGCTGCCAGCGCACCAGCGCCAGGGGCGGCCGGCACTCGACGGCCGCCAGCTGCCGCGGGCAGACGTCGCACTCCACCGACCGGGCATGCCCGGGAAACGCGCTGCAGGCACCAGCGACGGACGCGGGCGATGCCAGGTTCGCGCAGCTGCAGACACGCACTCATGCCGAATTGAGGGCGTTGTCGTGGCGCATATTTATCCATGTATTGGAATACCCACTCACGCTCTCCCGCCTTGCAGGCGTTCGCCGTGGAGCCTTTTCCCATCATTCTGGTAGGAAATCAGATCGCCGACTCTGTATGTTCCGCCATGCTTAGGGCGGGGCCGAGCACGGTGTGCAGATTAACCATTCGGCGCGTGCCGACTCGGTGACCGCCACTCATCCGCTGGGAATTATCCCTGTGATGTCAATCCAGCGCTCCTGGGCCGGCTGTCGTTGTCGGTGGCTGGCCACGTCTGCGGGTGGGCCGTACCCGGTTGGCCCACCTGTCCGAGGAGAAGATCGCGGCAATACCGCTGCTTTCGGCGAAGCGATCGAGGCAGCGGTAAGCCGAACTCTGCAAATGCCGGTTTCCGTCCGGGCTCTCCGCCCGGTCCCGGTGTCCCGCTCGCGCGTGGCTGCGCTGACGGCACCCGGTCCGGCCGATCCCGGCGAGGTCCGACCGCAGCCGCGTCGTGGCGTCGCCTGGTCCCTGCCGGGCATAGTGACCTGCGTGATCGCCCGCCTGCCGCGGCCCCGCTAGCTGGTGGGCTTAAGATCCCCCGCAGCAGCGGCTGGCGCGGATGAGGAACTGCGGCCCGGAGCGTTCGCCCGGCGTCTGGTCGCGTAGGCGGGCCCGATGGTGAGCGAGTTGCAGCTGGAGTCGGAGACCCGCCGACTGCGGCTATGGCCGGGTGACCCGTGTCCCTGACGGTTGATGCCCCCGGATGTCGCGCAGGCGGCGGTGGTGGCGTGGAGCGTCCTGCTGCAGGCTGCGGGCGAGGAGGCCGAATGGGACTCGGCCACCGCCTCAGCCGAGATACGGCCTGCGGAGAAGGCGCGGTCGGGGTTCCGGCCCAGCGCCGGCCGACGGCCTGAACGAGCACTTCACCGGCGGTTTGAGGTCCGGGAGTCTGGACCTTGCCTAGCGTGGCGATGGCGGTCTCATCGTTCACGCACTGGTGTCCACCGGAAAACGCGTGTCGCCACGATAGCCGCGGCCACCCCCCACAGCCCGATGATCGCCAGGTCGCGGGGGGCGAACCCGGCGCCGGTCACGTGCGGGTTGTAGGCGGTGAGCATCGCATTTAGGAAGTGCCGGACCGGGAACACGTTGGCCACGGCGCGCCAGGCCGCCGAGAGCGAGTCGGTGGGGAAGAAATCGCCGGACAGGAAGAACAGGGCCAGGGTGACCCCGAACAGGAGCGGCATGGCCGCGCCCGCCTTGCGGATGACCACGGTGACCAGGCACCCAAGCGCGCAGAACGCGAGCGCGCCGACGATCACGGTGACGGCGGCGGCGAGCAGGTGGCTGGCGGGCAGCGATACGCCTTTGTAGAGGCGGCCGAGGGCGGCCACCAGGACCGCCAGCGTCAGTGAGGCGGCCGTCGCGTTGATGACGGGCCCGGCCAGGAATGTGCTGGTGCGCACCGGGGTGCTGCGAAGCCGCTTGAGGATCCCGTCCTCCCGGTCGTAGACCAGCTGGGCGGCCAGGTACATGAAGGCAGCCGATACCACGCCGATCACGATCACTGAGGCCACCACATAGGTCTGCCCCTTCACCAGCCCGGGCTGGCCGCGCACGGATGCGGACCCCGAGTACGTGGTGGCGAAGATGAACAGGTATAGCAGCGGCAGGGCGACGGTGACGAGCACCGCCATCGGGTCGCGCAACATCACTTTCCGCGCGCAGCGGACCTCGCGCCGCAGCACGGTCGCGGTACTCATGACGCGCCTCCAGCCAGTCGAAGGTAGATCTCCTCGAGGCTGGGCGGCCGCACTTCCAGCCCAGTCAGGTGCACCTGGTGGTCGCGGGCCCAGTCCAGCAGCACCTGCAGGGTGCACTCCGGCTCGCCGGTACGGATGGTGACCCGATCGGTGCCGGTCTCCGCGGTCAGCCCCGGAGGCAGCGGCGGCTGCGTCCCAGCGATGTAGGCGAAGCGGATCTCCGACGCCGCGGTGTCGCGGCCGCCGATGGTCTGCGGCGTTCCTTCCTCCACGATGACGCCGCCGACGATCACTGCGACCCGGTCCGCGAGCGCCTCGGCCTCGTCCATGTAGTGCGTGGTCAAGAACACCGTCTTGCCCAGCCCTCGCAGGCCCTCGACCAGCGCCCAGGCGTGCCGGCGGGCCGCCGGGTCAAAACCGGTGGTCGGCTCGTCAAGGAACACCAGGTCCGGGTCGCCGACGATGGCCAGCGCCACGTCCAGCCGGCGCAGCTGGCCGCCGGACAGCTTGCCAGCCCGCGCCTTCCGCTTGTCGGCCAAGCCGACCAGCTCGATCGTCTCGTCGACGTCCCGCGGGTGCGGGTAGAACCCGGCGTAGCGTTCCACCAGCTCCCGCACGGTCAGCTCGCCCGGCATCTTCGAGGTCTGCAGCACCACCCCGATGCGCGCCCGCCAGTCCAGCGACGGGCGGGCCGGGTCGGCCCCGAGCACCGCCACCTCCCCCGCGTCACGGCGCCGGTAGCCCTCCAGCATCTCGACCGTCGTCGTCTTTCCCGCCCCGTTCGGCCCGAGGAACGCGAAGATCTCACCCGCCCGGACGGCCAGGTCAATCCCGCGCACCGCCTCAAGATCTCCGTACCGCTTGCGCAGCCCCCGGACCCGGATCGCGGTCCCGCCGTCCGTCTCGCCCGCGATCCGGTCCTGTGCTTGCGGACGCGAGCTTCTCGATGTCGTCATAGTTGTCACCTCCGTTGGATGTGACCCGCTCTGAGCGTCAGCTTCCGGACCCCGGCCCTTACAGTGCCGAAGGGCATCGCATGACGGGGCTTCAGGCCCAGCGCCCCGCAAGGTTTCCCGCCGCACGCCGCAGCACGCCCGGTCGCGTTGGTCAGGGGACCAGATCGGGGAAAATCGCCCCGCCAGCCGTCGCCAAAAGCCGAGACCACACTCTTCGATCGGCGGCTAGGGCGCGTCGAGCCCGCACTCTCCCTGCCGAGTATGAGCGCGAGGACTACCAGGTGCGCGGTTTGCTGGGGATACGCATGGTGGCCAATTTTGTGTCCGGCCAGCCGGCAGAGGCGGCAGTCACCGTGGTCGGCCATTCACGAACCGACCCGGCGCTCATAATGACCGTTCCGGCACGGCGCCGATGACCGGGCCAACGATCAGACTGCCACCCAGAACGGCGGTTATCTGGAGCCGCCACTGTCCATGCCGCGCCTGACCAGGACGTCTGCGGCATTGACATGTAGCTGAACAGCGTCCATGCAGTAGCCGTTTAGTTCTAAAAACAGCAGCGACAAGGGGATGTGTGCCAGGCGTGCGGCGAAGACACTGTCCAGGTAACGCGTCCACCACGCACGAAAATGCACACCCGCGGCGCTTACAGCGAAGACACCCAGATTCGGGCTCCAGATAACGGCGGCTCCGTGCGCGGTTATCACGAGCTCAGGACGTCGTTGGCTGCGCAGCGGTCCCCGGCTACAGTCCGACGGACAGCCGGGTTAGGCTGCATTTTTATTCATCGCCGCCTACGTTGAGAACTCACTATTCTGCCGCCGACAGTGCGAGCCCTACTCCGGCGTTCCTGCAAGGACGTTCTTATTACCGCAGGTAGGCCGCGCGGTCGAGAGTGAGGCGCAGAGCATGCTGTAGTACCTGGTTTGATCAGTACCGGGGGTAAAGGCGCAATGCCTGGCGAGGGCCCAGCGCCGGCGAGGAGGCCTGCCGAGATGAAAGTATGCGTACCGGTCACTGCCGATGGCCAGGTTGACCCGCGCTGGGGGCGAGCCGACCGCGTCGCGGTCGCCGAGGTGGCCGGCGGCGAGGTCCGCGACTGGCAGGAGTTCACGGTCGCCTGGGGAACTCTCCACGATCAGGGGACCGAGGGTGCTCATCATGCCCGGGTGGCACGGTTCCTGCGGGATAACGAGATCCAGGCGGTCGGCGTTCACCATGTGGGGCCCGGCATGCAGCGTATGCTCGGTTCGATGGCGATCCGGGTCGTCACCGGTCTCAGCGGCGACGCCCACAGCGCGGCCCGCGCGGCTGGGTGAAGCCTTCGCCTCGCCGGTAGTCGTTGAGCAGGCTCCGGCTGCACTGGCGACCGGCTGCCCAGCCTGCATATTTATACATTGCGGCCGTGCGCGGAACTGCGCGCTAGTAACTCCTTATGCGCGTCGGTGCTGGATGTGGAGACGTCCTCCTGATGCGGTTGTCGGGTTCGGTATCCCAGCGCATCAAGGAGGACGTCCATGAATGACCGTAGTGGCTTGTCCCGGGGAGATCGCAACCGGAACGCGCGGCTGGCGCGGCTTCGGCAGCTGCTGCCCTTTGACCATGCGATCGTGGGGATCGACCTGGCTGACGATAAGCAGGCCGCGGTGGTGACGGATCATGATTCGCGGGTGATCGCCCGGCGGCGGGTCAGTGCCCGGGCGTGGGAGCTGGGTGATCTGCTGGACTGGGCGGTCGCGCAGGCGTCCGCGGCGGGTTTCGCGTCGGTGACGGTGGCGTGCGAGCCGACCGGGCACCGGTGGCGGGTGCTGGACCAGCTCGCCGCCGGACGCGGGCTGGCGCTGGTGTGCGTTCAGCCGCTGCTGGTCTACCGGTCCCGCGAGGGCGAGGACCTGACCCGGGACAAGTCCGATCCCCAAGGACGCGGTGCTGATCGCGCGGCTGGCCAGCGAGCTGCGCTGTTACGAGCCCGAGCGCGCCGACGCGGTGCAGTCGCGGCTGCGTCACCTGGGAGCTCGCCGCCGCCAGCTGACCACCGATGCCACTGCGCAGGTCAACCAGATCCGGGACCTGCTGGAATGCGCGTGGCCCGCGGTCCTGGGCGCGTCGGGCAGCCCGTTCCGGTCAGCGACCTGGTGCGCGGCGCTGGCCGTCGTGCTGGACCGCTGCGCCGGCGACCTGGGCCGCGTCCTGCGTCTTGGCGCGGTCCGGTTTGAGGGCGCGGTCCGCCGCGAGCTGCCCCGGTGGGGCGCGGTCCGCCCGTGCCTGCGGATCGTGCGGGCTGTGTTCGCCGCGCTGCGTGACCCGGCCGGGGTGATGGCGCACCGCCCGGGCGCGCTGGAGCGCGCGCACCTGGCGCTGGGCGACTGGCGGGACACCCGCGCCCGGCTGGCTGATGCCGAGGCCCGGATGGTCGCGGTCCTGGATGACCTCGGCCTGACCGCGCTGGTCACCACGATTGCCGGGCTCACCCCCGCAGGCGCCGCCGCGATCCTCGCCGAGACCGGCGACCCGGCCCGCTTCGCCTCACCGAGATCGCTGGTCAAGCACGCCGGGCTGTGCCCGCGAGACAACGCCTCCGGCGAGCACCAGGGCAAGACCTCCATCTCCGGACGCGGCCGGCCCGGCCTGCGGCTGGCCGCCTGGCGGGCGGTCTGGGCGGCGCTTCCGAACAACCCGGTCATGGCCGCCCGGTTCACCTACCTCACCACCCGCCACGACAACCGGCTGGCCCGCCAGCAGGCCCGCACCGCCTGCGCGGCCGCGCTGCTGCGCTGGATCCACGTCGTCGTCACTCAGCGGGTGACCTGGGATCCCGCCATCGCGGCCGGAGGCAGGCCGCTGCAGCAGGCCGCATGAACCACGCCACCTGAGCGTTCTGACCACCAGCCAGCGGCACCCCAGCCGCGGCCATCAAAGACCCGGGCGGGGCGAGCCCGGACGCCCCTCGAGGAACCCACCTCGCGCATGAGCATGGGCAGCCCCGTCCGTCTCCTCACCGAGCTCGATTCACGCTGTCGGGAACAACCCGCTTGAAAGCTAGGCAGAGCACGAGGAGACGGCGGAGCACCCGCCCGACTTGACACACGCCGCGTTACGGTGCTCATGCCGCGGACAGCGCGTCAGGTTCGGCATGATGTAGCTGTCCCGCTGCAGGGTGCTGCATCAGCAACCTTCTCGGTCTGCGGCCGGCGGAGGCCTCCAGCAAGCTCGACGAGATGAAGTCCGCCCATCCGGCGTGACCGGCTACCGCAACCCGTGTCATCTGTGCGAGGGTACGCGGGATCCCTCACGCGAGCAGACAGGAGGACGGCGATGGCGATGCTGACCGGCAGCTCGACTGCGGAGGTCGGCGCCCCGCTCGAACAGGTGTGGGCGCTGGTGGCGGACGTGGAGCGGGCGCCGCAGTGGCAGGGCGGGCTGAAGGCGGTGCACGCCCTCGAGCGCGATGACGACGGGCACGCGATCGTGTGCCAGACCGAATCCGACGCCAGGGTCCGGACGATCAAGTCCACCGTCCGCTTCACCTACGACGGTCCCGCCACCCTGGCCTGGAGGCAGGAGAAGGGCGAGCTCAAGTCGGTTGACGGCCGCTGGGAGCTGGAGGACCTTGGCGGGAACCGGACGCGGGCGACCTACTCGCTGGAGGTTGACCTGGGCCGCGTGCTCAGCCTTGTGATCCGCGGCCCGCTGGTGGACCTGGTGCGGGGAATGCTCGTGAACGCCCGGGCGGGCGAGCTCAAGCGGGCGATCGAGTCCGGCTGAGGCCGGACGTGAGTACCAGCGGGTGGCCCGGGCGCGACGCTTCAATGCCCGCGCAATGCCCGTTCCTTCAGGACACGCGCTCGCTGCGGTCAGCGCAGGCATAGGCTTCTACAGAACCGGATGCGCACCCATGCCGAATAGAGGATGCCGCGACCGTATATTCGTGCAGATCGGCAAGATGTAACTAGACGCCGTGCCTAGCTGCTCCCATTCATGTCATTTTGCGTCGCTCTGACAGTACAGCCAGCTGGTGCCAGCATCCCTGCAGAAAAGGATAGCCCGAGACAGGCCTCCGACCATTTCCTTAGCCTCTCGCTTCTGTCTTCGGTTATCGCTTCAAAATATCCATCTGGGTGGCGGCTAGCCTTGCGCGCCGCCTCCTCCATATCGTCCAGAGTCACAAGACCATGTCCGGGGCCCTTCATGAAATCCTTGTAGTTTAGCCTCCGAACGGCTGGCATGATCGCTGTCATGAGGGCACCTATGCAGCCTTTCACCCGCGGTTCTGGATCTCCTTTAGAGACGGCATAGAGGCGCACGGCAAGCTCACGAAGAGAGTTTCCAGTCTCCGGGCTAGCGAGGGCCATATGAATTAGAGCGTCTACAATAAGCAGCTTGGCCGTGACGGGAAGCCCTGGGATCCATGCACTATTAACTGAACTTGGCCAGTGAAGGGAATTATTGATGTCGAGCGTGCATGCATTCCGACACAGCAATTCTGCAGCCATTAGTTGCGCGTCCGCTTCGCATGTCTCGAGTGCTGTGTTAATCACCTGGATGGCTGTCTCCGTCGAGACACTAGAAGAATCTGCGGCCGGCTCTTCAGTCGATGGCGCAGGATAAGCTTGCGGGTGCCAAAGGTCAACTAGCAGGGCTACGGCGAGTTCAGCGAAACCAAGCCGCGTGAGCGCTAGCAAGCCGGATGCGGACCTTGCTGCGTTCCCCTTGATATCGCCGGAAGGACCGAACAAAGCGGCCGCCCGCATTGCCGCATCGAGCCTCAACCTGTCATTTTCCTGCGCCTGCTCCTGATCAAGTCGCTTTTGCGACTCTTCCTGCTCTTGGCGCAGGCGTGCATTCGCCTGGTCGCGCTCTTGGGCGAGTCTCTTGTCCGCTTGCTGTTTGAACCAATATCCAAACAGCGTCACCGACGCGGGCACTAGGACAGCGAGAATAGCAAGAAAGACGGTCATCGGGTCCCTCCCAAGTTCCCAAAAAGGACGGTCACGTGCCTACGATGCCAAGCGCGGACCGTTAACTGCCGCAGGCACCAAGATCTAGCAAGTCCTCCGTGCAGGGATGCCGGAGATTCCCCCAGTCCAGTATCCCAACCCAATCCATGCTCCCCCCGCGAATCACTATTCACTTAATTATCGCTCGTCCAGCTGGTCTCGCTACATCACTAGCGATACTTCGGCGATCTTCAGCTGTTGATCCTTGAAATTACCATGTCAGGCCAGGATGCTAGGCGTCACTAGATGTGATCAACTTGTGACATGTGCGTGGCGGTAATTTCATGTTGGTTACGGGATTCTCGTTCGGTTGGGAACCAGTGCGGTACAGATCGGCCGTAGCGTTGCCTGTAGCACCGCTATCCAGGTTCGCGCGGCACACGGCCGACTGCCCGAATTATTATGCGTGCGCCCGTGCCAAAGAACGTCCTCACATGCTGCGATGAGGTACGTTGAGGTGGCTTGGCATCCATCAACTCAGCTGCCGTCGATGAAGGCCTGCACCGCCTGGCCTATGTAGGCCCGTCCTGCAAGGATTTACCGACGTAGACGGTTGGTCTACGGCGAAGTCGCCGAGGTGGTGCAGGACGCGTGGCTGTCCCGGGCGTCGGCCCGCCGCGCGGCCCGATGGCTGGAAGCCCGCGGTCTCGCGTATCCCGGACTCGGAAACCCGCCAGCCGGTCAGTCCGTCCGCGGCCGCGCCGGACGCCGAAGTGTGCGTGCCGGCATCGGCCTTGGTCGTGGCCGGGCACGTGAGCGCCACGTTGCGGAACGGCGTGATGCGATAGAAAGAACTTCAGGACCCCTGTCGATTTTGGTCCGTGCCGCTCGACGTACTGGTGAGCCGGAACGTCCGGCCGGGGAGCAAAGGAGACCCAGATGCGTGTAATGGTGCTGGTCAAGGCCACCGAAGACAGCGAGAAGGGCGAGTACGCCGGGCACGAGGAAGAGTTCGCGGCGATGGGCAGGTACAACGAGGAACTGCTCAAGGCCGGGATCATGCTGGCCGGCGAGGGCCTTACGCCGTCGTCGCAGGGCAAGCGCCTGGACTTCGGCGATGACGGCGGCAGCCGGGTCATCGACGGGCCGTTCGCGGAGACGAAGGAACTCGTCGGCGGCTTCTGGATCTGGCAGGTCTCGTCAATGGATGAGGCCGTGGAGTGGCTGAAGCGCGCGCCGTTCAAGGGCACGACCGTGGAGCTGCGGCGCATCCAGGAGGCGGCCGACTTCGAGGGGCAGATGCCGCAGGAGATCATCGACGCCGAGAGCCGGCTGCGCGAGCAGTCCGCGCAGCAGCGGACCCAGTAGGCGTCGTTGGGAAGCGAGGCGGCGCGGCGGACCGTCGAGGCGGTCTGGCGGATCGAGTCGGCACGGCTCATCGCTGGACTCGCCCGCACGGTCCGCGACGTCGGCCTGGCCGAGGACCTCGCGCAAGACGCCCTCGTCGCCGCGCTGGTGCAGTGGCCGTCGACGGGGGTGCCCGGCAACCCGGGTGCCTGGCTGACCGCCGTCGCGCGCCGTCGCTACATCGATGGCGTGCGGCGGCAGGCCAGCTTCGAGCGCAAGGTCGCTGAGATCAGCCGGGAGCTCGCCGAAGCGGAAAACCCCATGGACGAAATCGAGTTCGACAACCACGTCGAGGACGACGTGCTGCGGCTGATCTTCACCGCCTGCCATCCCTCGCTGTCACGTGACGCGCGCGTGGCTCTCACGCTGAAGCTGGCCAGCGGCCTGCCGGCCGAGCAGATCGCGCGCGCGTTCCTCGTCTCGGCACCGACGATGGCCGCGCGCATCACCCGCGCGAAGAAGGCCCTGACGGACGCCAAAGTGCCGTTCGAGGTGCCGGTCGGTACGGAACTCGCGGCGCGGCTCGCGTCCGTTCTCGAGGTCGTGTACCTGATCTTCAACGAAGGCTACGCGGCGACCTCGGGCGATTCCTGGACGCGGGCGGAGTTGTGCGGGGAGGCGATGCGCCTCGGCCGCATGCTCGCCGCGCTCGCGCCCAGCGAGCCCGAAGTGCACGGGCTGGTCGCGCTGATGGAGATCCAGGCGTCGCGGATCCCGGCCAGGACCGGGCGCGACGGCGAGCTGATCACGCTCCTCGACCAGGATCGCAGCCGCTGGAACCGGTTGCTCATCACGCACGGCCTCGCGGCGCTGGCCACGGCGGAGTCCCTCAGTGGCAGCGAGTTCAGCGGGCCGTATGTCATCCAGGCGGCGCTGGCCGCGTGCCACGCACGGGCACTCGTCGCCGTGGACACCGACTGGATTCGCATCGCTACCCTCTACAGCGTCCTTGCGTCGCTCGCGCCGTCGCCGGTGATCGAGCTCAACCGCGCCGTCGCCGTATCGATGGCCGACGGGCCAGCCGCCGGGCTGGCGATCGTGGACACGCTGGCCGGCGAACCCGCGTTGCGCGGCTATCACCTGCTGCCGAGCGTGCGCGGGGATCTGCTCGAGCGGCTCGGCAGGCGCGATGAGGCGCGCGCCGAATTTCAGCGTGCGGCGTCGATGACTGCCAACACAACCGAGCGCGCCCACCTGCTGGCCCGCGCCGCTGCTTGCGGCTGACACGAGGCGGGCCCTGATATGGTCCGCGCGACGTGTGCGGCGAACCAATCCGCGAGGCACGGCTGGCCGCCCGCCCGGTGGTCCTGACCTGTGTCCCTGCGCCACGCGGCCTATGACCTACCGGCCGCTGGCACCATCGGCCAATGTATCCGGGCCAATGGCGCCAATGCCCCAGCCGGCATCGGCCAAGGCCTGGCCCCAGAACCGGGTAATTCGCCTATTTAGGGCCGGTCGAACGCCACGGATACGGGCGCGAGACCTTGGGCATGCCCACGTGGTCTGCCGGCGGCTGCGAGCTCTGCGAGCCGAGGCCGGAGGCTGACTGGGAAGCCTGTCACGGAGAGTGACCTGAGTCGTCGCGCGCCCGCGCAAAGAGGCATTCGTTCTGCACGGCGGTCCCCCCTTCGGCGCAGGGCAACAGTGGCGCACAGAGCGGGTCAATCTGCGCGGAAGGCCGGTGGCTGCTGGAGCCGGCGGCTATGGAGAGCCGGGTACGTGTTCGTAGAATCCGCCGAGCGCGTCGGCGTAGCCTGACGGGTTCTGAAGCCAGTGGACGTGACCGGAGTCCTGCAGTGTCACCTGAATGGCATGCGGAAACCGGCGTCTGACGATCTCGGTGCCGTCGGCGAAGATATCGGCGGCGCCGTACAGGACCAGTACGGGCCCGTCGTAGCCCGGTGCTCCCTTGAGCGCGTCCGGGTCTTCCCGGGTAACCGCCCGGTCGGTCTTGATCATGGCTACCGGGGAACCGCCAGCCAGCCATGCCGGGTCAGGGTCGGGTGCAGATCCGGGGTCGGGAAAGTAGTTGTGCCATGTCTGGGTCATCACGTGGCGCATCGACCACGCCCGGACCGGGCCGGGGATCACCAGGCCTGAGCCGTAGGCGTAGAAGCGCAGGGTGCCCCGGATGCCCGCGCGAGCATGCTCGATACGGAAGGATTCACGCTTGGTTTGCTTCCACTGGCTGCCGACGCCGAGTGAGGAGCTGACCAGGGCGAGGCTGCTGACCCGGTGCGGGTAGGCACAGACGTACGCCTGGGCGAGCAGGCCGCCCCAGGAATGCCCCAGCACGTGCCAGGCTGCGACGCCCGCGCGGGTCCGGATGGCTTCGATGTCGTCCAGGTAGGCGGTTAGGTCATACCGCCCGTCACGGCACGCGGATGCACCGGTTCCGCGCTGGTCGAAGCTGATGCACCGGTACCCGGGCAGTATCGGGGCCGTTGCGGCCTGCAGGTAGTCCGGCACTCCAGGCCCGCCATGCAGGAGCAGCAGCGGTTCGCCGTCGTCACGGCTCTGCCGTACCGCCAGGACAGCGCCGGCCGACTCCACCAGGAACTGGCTCATCCCGGCATCCTGGCGCCGGGGCATTCCCGGAGGGAAGGGCCATTAGCCCCGATGCCGGTACCGGCGGCTTCCCGGGCGGCAATGCCGTAGTCCCCTCAACGCTCCGTCCCAGGCGATCGATGCCCTGATGACCGGCAGGTGACTCGGTGCCCGCAGGTAGGGTCCGGTGCGACCGGCCAGACGTGCGTCGTCAGCAGAGGCCGCTGAGCCCTCCGTCGATGACCAGGGTCTGGCCAGTGATGTAGGCGGCCTGGTCGGAGAGCAGGAAGATCACGCTGTTCGCGACCTCCCAGGCGGTGCCCTGCCGGCCGAGGGGGATCGGGGTGTCGGCTCGGTCGGGTTTGACGAGGGTGGCGAGCCGGCCGAGGGGGGGTGTCGATCAGGCCGGGCATGACGATGTTGACGCGGATCCGGCGGGGTGCCGCTTCGCGGCCGGCCGCCGTGCGCAGCCCGTCAAGCGCGGCCTTGGACGTGACGTAGGCGGGGGCGTTGGACGTGGTTGGGAGGCGTGCCGCGGTGGAGGAGATGAGGACGATCGAGCCGCCGGCGGTCATGACCGGCTGGGCGTACTTGCAGCCCAGGAAGTGGGAGCGCACGTTGACGGCCATGACGCGGTGCCACTCCCGGGCGTGCGGGTTTCCGTACATGCCGCGGCATCGAGATCGCCGCCGGCTCTCAGCGAGGATCGGCGCGCTTACGAGGTGGCCTAGTGCCCTGGTGGTGATGCCGGCGGATCGGCTGATGCCGTCCCGGGCCCCTCCACTGCCGGCGGTGCGGCGGATGCAGGCAGCTGCGCCTTCATCCGGGCCAGCTCGCCGTCCACGTCATGGCCTGCGGTCAGGGCATCCAGCTGAGACTGGACGTCATCGCGGCCGCCGGGCAGGGTAGCGTCCTGCAGGGCGCCGGAGGCCATCAGCTCGTCCAGCGCGCCAGCCCGGGCCTGCATCTGCTCGGTCTTGTCCTGAGCGCGCTGCATGGCCATGCCGATGTCGCCCATCTCCTCAGAAATCCCGCTGACCGCCTCCCCGATGCGGGTCTCTGCCTCGGCGGCAGTGTAGGCGGCCTTAATGGTCTCCTTGCGGGTACGGAACGCACCCACCTTCGCCTCCAGCCGCTGCGAGGCGAGGACGAGTTTCTCCTCCTCCGCCTGCAGGGACGCCTGCTGCCCCTGCAGGTCGCTGATCTGAGAGGTTACCGCCGCCCGGCGGATCAGCGCCTCACGAGCGAGATCCTCGCGCCCCGCGCCGAGCGCCTGCTGCGCCTGGCCCTGCAGTTTGCCGGCCGACAGCTGCAGCCCGGTGAGCTGCAGTTCGACGCGCTTGCGGCTGGTCGCCACGTCCGCAACCCCGCGGCGCACCTTCTGCACCATCTCAAGCTGCTGCTCGTAGGAGTAATCGAGCACCTCGCGGGGATCCTCGGCACGGTCCAGCGCCTTATTCGCCTTCACCCGGAACAGCATGGCGATACGGCGGCTGATGCTCATCCCAGCCCACTTCCCTTCACTGGCGGGAGGCCCTGGCCCGATGCTACGTCCGGCGCCAGCAGGCCGGGCAGCACCACAGTCGCTGCCGTCGTCCCGGCGGCGATCCCGGAGCTGGCGCAGGCAGGCGAGCAGACCGGTCAGCGCGGTCGCCGCCGCCGACCTGCCTGTATCCCTCATGGCCGGCCGCGGGGCCGGGATGCCATCCCATTTCGCTTCTGCGCAGGCATGACAGTCCATCACGCCGGTCCTGTGATGCGGCCGGGCCGCCGTGACCGAGGGCCGCCTCGCCCGGCGCGCCCGCCTACTGGGTAGCTGTCGGCCCGCCACCCTGGAAGTAGTCCCCGGCATCACCAGTTCTCCCAGGTCAGAAGCACCCAGGGCCACATCGCCGGCATTCAGCGTCCTCGGGCCAGCAACTGATGAGAGGCCGCGCCATGGGCCTGCCGCCGGGGTTTGGTGGCGGGGCCTGGTGGGTAGCCGCCGCCGGATGCCCAACGAACCGGTCCAAGGAGCAGCATGTCATCTGATGCCATCGTGGTACTGAAGGCCGATCACAAGGAAATCCGCAACCTGTTCCGCAAGTTCCAAGCCGCCGGTGACAAGGCGGTCAAGAAGAAATCCAAGATCGCTGGGCAGATCATCGAACTGCTCACGGTGCACACCTACATCGAGAATGAGGTGATGTATCCCGAGGTCTGCGCGCTGCTTCCAGACCTCAAAGAAGACGTACTGGAGTCCTACGAAGAACATCACGTGGCCGACGTCTTGTGCATGGAGCTGGCCGGCATGCCGGCCGGGGCTGAGCGCTTCGATGCCAAGGCCTCGGTGCTGATCGAGAACGTCACGCATCACATCGAGGAGGAAGAACAGGCCTGGTTCCCTAAGGTGCGGGCCGGCCTCGGCCATAAACAGCTGCAGGAACTCGGGGCCAAGCTCGAGCGGGCCCGGAACAAAGCGCCCAGATCGCCGGCCCAGCCCAGCGCGCTGAAGAAAACGATCGACGCCGTCATTCCCTGACGGGCATACGCCCGTCCTCAGTGCAGACGGCGGAGCCGGGCGCGTCGTTCCGGCGCATGCACTGCCCGAGAGGGCATCAAGCCTCTCCGGCATCACGCCGCCCGCCCCCGTGAGCGTGCCGGGAGCGCCTGAGCGTGGCCCGGATCCTTGCCGCGCACGGCGTGGACTACAGGACCGCCGTGGCCAGTGGGCGCCCAGCCGGGGTTCTCGCGGGCCAGGTCATCACGCGCGGTGAGCACGGCGGCGGCGTTCTTGCCGCCGCGGCCGGGCCCGGGACCCGGCTGGGTGACCGGCGTGATTGCCGGCGCGGGTTTTCAGTGTGCCCCCCCACTGGGGATGCCCGAAAGGCATGATTTCGTATAGACATGCTGACGGAGCGTGGTTGAATGCGGCAGAGGATCACGCCCCGGTTGTGGCTACGCCGGCCCGTTCGCCAGGCTGGACGTTGAGATGGCGCTGGAGGATTCGTGGATCTGAAGCTGGGTCACTACAACAAGGACGGCATCAAGGTCGTCGACGTCGAGGGCGAGATCGATATCTACACGGCACCGCGGCTCCGTGAGCTGCTCATCGATCTGGCCGGCAAGAACAACTACCAGATCGTCATCAACATGGACAAGGTCGGGTTCCTCGACTCCACCGGCCTCGGGGTGCTGGTCGGCGGCCTGAAGCGGGTGCGTACGCACGACGGGTCGCTGGATCTGGTCTGCACCCAGGAGCGGATCCTGAAGATCTTCCGGATCACCGGGCTGACGAAGGTCTTCGGCATCCACCAGACAGTGGAGCAGGCCATCGCGGCCAGGAAGGGACGCCGGTAAGGAACGTGTCACGGGGCGAAGTAGCCGGGGCTTCGGGGCGTCCTGAACGACAGAAAGGACCAGGCAATGGCCCAGACCCTGCCGATCCCGGCCGGGCAGCCGCTGGAGGCAACCCGGACGGCAGCCGGGCAAGTCGTCACGCTGGCCTGCGCCGAGGCGGTGGCCGTGCAGGCGGCAGCCTCCATCACGGTGGCCGCACTGCTGTGGCCGCTGATCCCCGCAGCCCACGCAGTCGCCGGCCTGGCCAGCGCGCTGGGCCAGCAGCTGCCGCTACGCCCGCTCCCAGAGCAGCAGGCGGTCGTGGTAACGCCCGGACCGGGCGGTGCACGACGGGCCGCGACGGTGCCCGTCGGCGCGGCGGGGCGGTGCGCGCGGCCGGCGCGATCACGCTGGGGGTAGAGGAGGAGTTCGTGCTCCTGGACCCGTCCACCGGCGCCACTGTGCTGGCCGGCCCCGATCTGGTGCGGATGCTCGACGGGGAGCCGGGGATCCAGCAGGAGCTGATGCGGTTCCAGGTGGAGACCGGAACCAGGGTGTGCACCGGCCTGGACGACCTCGGCCGCGAGCTGACCCGGCTGTGGCGGCTCGCCGCGGCCGCCGCGGCATCTCTGGGCTGCCGCCTGGTGGCCTCCGGGGTCGCGCCCTACCGCACGCCCGGGCTGGCCGCCATGACAGACCAGCCCCGTTACCGGGAGCTGGCACGCCGCTACGGCCCGGTGGTGGCCGAGGCCGGCACCTGCGGCTGCCACGTGCACGTCGGGGTCCCCTCCCGGGACCTGGGCGTCCAGGTGCTGGCGCGGCTGCGGCCCTGGCTGGCGCCGCTGCTCGCCGTCTCCGCCAACTCACCGATCACCGGCGGGCACGATACGAGATGGGCCAGCTGGCGGTACCCGATCCAGGCACGCTGGCCGACCGCGGTGCCGCCCGCGGCGTGGCCGGACGCGGCCGCCTACGACACGGCAGTCCGCCGCCTCATCGGGCAAGGGGCGGCGCTGGACGAGCGGAGCGTCTACTTCCTGGCCCGGCTTTCCCCGCGCTACCCCACCATCGAGGTCCGGGTCGCCGACGTCTGCCTCGACGCCGGCACCGCGGTGCTACTGGCGGGCCTGACCCGCGCCCTGGTCGCCACCGCCCTGACCGAGGCCCGCCGCGGGACGCCGGCGGCAGCGGCTCGACCAGCGGGGGACCGGAGCCAACCGCCAGCGAGCCCTGTTCACCAGCACCGCATCCACGCCCGCGTTCATCACCGCACTCGCCCGCGCGACCCTGTCCGGCTACGAGCCAGGCCGCTGGCGTCGGCCCGATGCCCGGATCCCGGCAGCGGCAGGCGCGCAGTAGTGCGGTATCCGTGGTGGCCGCAATATGCTGCCATGGGCAGCCAGCAGGCCATACACGGCGGTCATTCTGCATCCAGGCCCCAACCGCCGCGCTGCCGGCGCCGACTCGATCATCTACGGCACGGCAAGCGCAACGTGCAGGTGCACTTCGGCGGAACCTTGCCCATCCTGTACCCGACAGCTGATGACAGCCAGTTCAGCGGCCTGGCGGTATTCGCGGGCAGCCTCGAGGAGGCCAACGCGATCATGGATGCCGACCCCGCCGTCCAAGCCGCGTGCTCACCCACGAGATCCATCCGGTGCTCAGTTCCTGACAGATGATGAGGCCGCGGCGTATGGGCGGTACGCCGGGGCGCCGTCGTAGGAGGAGCTACAGCCTAGGATGCCTGGGAGCTAGTAGGATCGGGCCGGAAAAGCCGGGCTGGCCGCGTTTTACCGCGAGCGCCGGCGGTTGACGGAAGCCCGTCCGGCGGGGAGGGACCGTCATGCCAGAGCAGTACCGGGGACACCGCCAGGACGCCATCGCCCCGGCCGAGGAAGCCGTCCGGCTGCGCCGCGCCCAGGCCCGCGACAACCCCGCCTACCTCCCCGGCCTCGCCGCCGCGCTGACCGACCTCGGCGGCTGCTACCGCGGGGTCGGCCGCCACCAGGACGCCATCGCCCCCGTCGAGGAAGCCGTCCAGCTCTACCGCGCCCTCGCCGGCGACAACCCCGCCTATCTCCCTGGCCTCGCCGCCGCGCTGACCGACCTCGGCGTCTGCTACGGCGGGGTCGGCCGCCGCCAGGACGCGATCGCCCCGGCCGAGGAAGCCGTCCGGCTGCGCCGCGCCCAGGCCGGCGACAACCCCGCCTATCTCCCCGGCCTCGCCGCCGCGCTGACCAACTTCGGCGTCTGCTGCCGCGGGGTCGGCCGCCGCCAGGACGCCATCGCTCCCGTCGAGGAAGCCGTCCGGCTCTACCGCGCCCTCGCCGGCGACAACCCCGCCTATCTCCCCGGCCTCGCCGCCGCGCTGACCGACCTCGGCGTCTGCTACGGCGGGGTCGGCCGCCGCCAGGACGCCATCGCCCCGGCCGAGGAAGCCGTCCGGCTGCGCCGCGCCCAGGCCGGCGATAACCCCGCCTACCTCCCCGGCCTCGCTGGCGCGCTGACCGACCTCGGCGTCTGCTACGGCGGGGTCGGCCGCCGCCAGGACGCCATCGCTCCCGTCGAGGAAGCCGTCCGGCTCTACCGCGCCCTCGCCGGCGACAACCCCGCCTATCTCCCTGGCCTCGCCGCCGCGCTGACCGACCTCGGCGGCCGCTACCGCGGGGTCGGCCGTCACCAGGACGCCATCGCCCCGGCCGAGGAAGCCGTCCGGCTGCGCCGCGCCCTCGCTGACGACAACCCCGCCTACCTCCCCGGCCTCGCCATGGCGCTGAGCAACCTCGGCATCTGCTACGGCGAGGTCGGCCGCTACCAGGACGCGATCGCCCCGGCCGAGGAAGCCGCCCAGCTGCGCCGCGCCCTCGCCGACGACAATCCCGCCTAGCGCCAAGACGGTCGCCTACTCTGGGCGCCATCGGCAGGCGCAGGCGCTGCGCGCGATCGCCACCGTGGCCAGGCCGCCGAGCCCGAATTTCTGCACGGCGGTGTCGGCGCCGGGGACGAATTCGAGCAGCGGCTCGGCCACGTACAGCAGGCCGAGGACGGCGATGATCGCGCCGACCTGGTTGCGGATGACGGTGCCGACCCCGACGCCGAGCGCGGCGCACAGCGCGGTCGCGACCGCCGGCGGCGGGACCCATCCGGATAACGCCGGGACCTGACCGGCGCCGGACGCTGCTCCGGGCTTGCGGATCACGTACCGTTACGAGACGCGGTAATGACGAACCGCTCGAGAACCGCCTGCGCGGCAGCCGCTCCATGACAGGTCCGCCTCAAGTCCGCGCAGAGCTGGCCGATCTGGGCGTGTCCGTGGCCGGCTATGAACTCCCGCTCATAGCCTCGCTCGAGCCCTGCGGGGTGGTGGTGTAGTCCTCGATACAGGTCGCGACCGCTGTTTTGGCCGCCGTACGGGTGCAGGCAGGGCCGCGGCGCCGCTGGCATGTCTATGGGCTGGCGGCGTCCCCTGCCGGATGGGGTGCCGAGCCCGCGAGCGGGGTGTCGTCGAGGTACCTGATCTCGTAGACGCGCTCGGTGAACCTCCAGCCGTCCGAAGTGCGCTGGTAACGGTCGTGGTAGATGCCATAGTTCAGCTCCGACCTGCCATCGCGAAAGCGTGTGAGCTCCGACATGTAGGCCCGGCCGGACGCGGTGTCGCCGTCAAGCGCGATCGTGCCCGGGTGCGTGGTCTGCACCATATAGTCCAGCAGAGCCTGCAGTTGCTCTCCCCCGGCGCGCATGTCCTCCCGGCCGACGGCCCCGGCGTAAGCGTGGGGGAGCCGCACCGTGCCGTCTTGGGTGAACAGTGACGCGAGACGGTCGTAGTCGTGCATCATTACCGCGTCGGTGAACTCGCCGCGCAGCGCCTCGATCTCAACGCGGTCGGCGATGGCCTGCAGGTCGCTCATCGGGTCCTCCTTCGTCTGTGCTCCGGTGCCCGCATCACCAACATTGTCACCCGCTGAACCAAGTCATCCTGATGCAGGAACCGGATGCCCACCCGCGGTCTTCCTGTGGAGAGCAGGAGCCGGCGACGGCCGTCCGGCGCTGGATTCAGGCGAACTGCAACTCAGATGGCGTTGTCGCGTTGTGCCATCGCCCATCGGGGCGCGGACTGGTGCTTCTGGCGCGGCACGCCAGCCATCGCCTGCGTGGCGGCGCAGCCTCCGTGCGGCTGGCACCTGCCCGAGGCCGGACAGGCCACCGGCGGGCCGTACCCAGCGTTCGAGGCCAAGCGGCTGCATGGACATCCGGTTGCACTCCGTAACCACGACAGCGATCAGGCACTCGCAAGTACCCGCCGCTATGTGCTGCATCCTGATCGCTCCCATGGCCGGTTGCGCCGCGCCCGAACTGGCGGATCTGTGTGCCTACGGACGCCGGGTGATGCCGAATTGAGTGCATCCTCGTCCGGCTCCTGATTTGCCGGGGCGAGCAATCGCTTGCCGCTTGTGTTGATAGTCCCAGAATGGGGCCGGCTGCGCCGGTGGCGGGATCATCCGGTCCTCGGTGGCGACCAGATACCAGCTGGGCTTGGCCCGCCATGCGGGATCGGTCACCGCGCCGCCCAGCGCGCCGGCGCTCCACGGGACCTGAGCGTCGGCCATGAACGCGGCCAGGCCGGCGGGCAGGTCGGCGGCGGACGATCCGTCGCGGCTGAGCGAGTCGTAGACGCCCCGCCGGGTAAGCGGTGAGCGTGAGCAGAATTAGTGCCCCATCGGCACGGCCGGCTGGTTCACCCAGCACATCTGGGAGGGTATCGAGGTCACCGCCGGGCAACTTGCCCGGCTGGTGAGGCCCGGCCGAGCCTCACACCGAACGCCGCGAACCGTGGCAGCGCGGCACGGAATACCCATATTGGGTGATCGTGTGCCTTCGATCTCGCCCGCCCGGGCCCTCGTGCTCGGAATGCTCAGCCGGCGGCAGATGTACGGGCATCAGGTCCTGCGCGAAGCCGGACCTCGAGAGAGGACCGAGTAGGCCGGGATCTCGCCGGGCTCCCTGTACGGGGTGCTCAGCCGCCTGGGCGACGTAGGGCTCATCCCGGCGATCTGCACCGGCAGGAGGGGGCGGCGGCCCGCCCGCTGGCACACCGAACTCGGCGGACAGCTGCGACATTGGCGGGCCGGCCCCGGCTGGTGTCTGATCAAGCCTCGGCGCGGTAATAGTGGTTCAAATTTTTTCCGGCTTCGCGCCGCGGGGGTGTCCTCTCCGGGCGGGCCCGTCCGTCCTTCTCACGGGTGGCGCTCGCCACCACGCGGAGAGAAACGAGGAGACCGATGACCAGCAAGACCACCACGTCCGCTGTCACCTCGGCCGACGGCACCGGCATCGCCTACCAGACCGTCGGCGAGGGAAGAGGGCTGATCGTCGTCGGCGGCGCCCTTCGAACCGGCGGGGACTATCTTCCCCTCGCCCGGGAGCTGGCCGGGACCTTCGCCGTCCATGTCATGGACCGGCGCGGCAGAGGAGCCAGCGGCCCCCAGGGCCCGGACTACAGCGTCGAGAAGGAGTGTGACGACCTGGCCGCTGTCCAGGCGGCCACCGGAGCGACGGCCGTGTTCGGGCACAGCTACGGCGGTTTCGTCGCGCTGGAGGCGGCTCGGAGACTGGCCGTGTTCTCGCACGTCGCGGTGTACGAACCCGGAGTGTCGATCGCGGGTTCGATCCCCGTGGCCTGGGTGCCCCGCTATCGGCAACTGCTGGCTGCCGGGGACACGCGAGGAGCCTTCGCCGTCTTCGTCCGCGGCAGCGGGGCAGCACCCGGGCCGGTCACCAGGCTGCCGTTCTGGTATCTGCGCGCGGTGCTGCGTTTGATGGTGCGCGGCGAGCAGTGGCGGCGCATGGAACCTCTTCTCGAGGCAAGCGCTGCCGAGCATGAGCAGGAGGCACGGCTAGACGATGGCACCGCCGAGCGCTACCACTCGATCCAGGCTCGCGTGCTGCTCCTCGGCGGCGGCAAGAGCCCGGCCTTCTTGACGGCACAGCTATTTTCAGCCCTCCAGCAGGTGGTCCCCGATGCAACAGTGGAAATACTGGACGGCCTCGACCACTTCGCGCCGGACGAGAAGGCGCCAGCCCTCGTCGCCGAGCGCGTGCGGAACTTCCTGAGCTAACGCCCCGCCGTGTCCGCTGGAGGAACCCCAACCGCACACCCGGCGGCCCTGGAACCGGCCAGGAGTGGTCTGCAGCTGCGGTGTCGCAGATACCCCTCCGGTGAAAATCTCGATTGTCGGGGGCTATCCGTACGCTCCCGGTCATGACCCAGACCTTGATCGGCTACGCCCGCTGCTCCACCGACGCCCAGGACCTCACCGCCCAGCGCGACCGGCTGCGCGAGCTCGGCGTCCCGGAAGAACGCGCCTATCTGAGGTGCAGCCAAGGTAAGCCCAGAACCCGCCATGGGTCTTGGGTGGGGGTTGATTCCGGTCGGCCAGGGTAGGTCAGCCGGAGACCCGCGTTACAGACAGTGACTAATAGGCGCTCGCGCCGCGTGCGATATCCGCCGATCGGCGCGTCTAGCGGCTTCTCGGTACTCATGAGCTGAAGCCTGCATATCAGTTCGATCTGGCGTGCCGCGTCAACTGGCCAGCGGTGGCAGACGAGCACGTACCTGCTCGTCCGCGCCCATTGCAGGCAGTGCGCTGCTGGTTATGGTCTGGGACACTGGCTTCGTGGTGTTCGTTGCTGACGACCTTGCCGCGTGGTTGATCTCGCTGCTCGCCGATCGGGGCCGCAAGGGGTTGGCCACCGTGCTGCTCGGCAGCGAGCAGGAACGGGCACTGCGCTCGGCTGCCTCAACCGCGGTCCGGCAGACTGCCCAAGAGCTGTGCCCAGACGACGATGAGCAGGCCGAGCATGTCGCGCTGGTTATCAGCCAGGTCTTCGGCAAGCCGATCCCGCGAGCGGCCCTGGCCAAGCACCCGACAATGCTGGAGGCGCTGCAGGCAGGCATTGCCGCCCAACTTGCGGTCCTGGACGATCCAAGCCTAACCGGGACGGGGCTATCCTCCAGCGACCTCCTGGAGTTGCCTGATGTCGTTCTTGCGGAGAAGGTGACCGCCCACCTGCTGCGGGAGATCCTCGTCCGAGGATCACGGGAAGGGGCACTGTTCCCGCTGGCCTCTCAGCTGAACCACGACCAGTCACGTCTGGACAACCAACAACTCAAGAGCATGATCAGCGACCTGGCCCGGCCAGAAGGTGCCCATCCCGTGGCGCCCCCGACCGCGCTGGCCCCGCCGTCAGCGTATCTGGAGCAGGTGAGGCGGATCGCCCCGCAGGATCCACCGGGCCTGCTGGGCAGGGAGACAGAACTCGCCGAACTGGCTCGGTTCTGCTTGGAGCCGGACCGAGGCCCGTATGTCTGGTGGCGGGCCGATGCTTTGTATGGAAAGTCGGCGCTGCTGTCCACATTTGTGCTCCGGCCACCCAGCGACGTGTCCCAACAGGTGCGCATAGTGTCCTTCTTCATCACAGCACGGCTCGCAGGCCAGGACACGCGGGAAGCATTCACTCAGGTGTTGCTTGAGCAACTGGCCGACTTGCTGGGCCAGCCGCTGCCGCCGGCACTACCAGAGGCCACGCGGGAGGCGCACCTGCTCAGCCTCCTGCGCCAGGCGGCGACCGCCTGCCAAGACGGCGGAAGACGGCTGGTGCTCGTGGTGGACGGGCTGGACGAAGACCGCGGGGCAGGCCCGGACGCCCACAGCATCGCCGCCCTGCTGCCTGCCAGTCCGCCGGCCGGAATGCGAGTGGTCGTGGCCGGGCGGCCCGACCCGCCAATTCCCGACGACGTGCCGGGCGGGCACCCGCTGCGTGACCCGGGGATCGTGCGCCCGCTCGCCAGATCTCCTCACGCGAAGGAAATAGGTCAGCTGGCTCGCACGGAACTCGCCCGCCTGCTGCGCGGCGGCGAACCCGGTCGGCAGCTACTCGGGCTACTGGCCGCTGCCAGAGGTGGCTTGTCAGCCGCTGACCTGGAAGAACTGACCGACATTCCACTCTGGGAGATCGATGAGATCCTCAATGGCGTGTCCGGGCGGACGTTTTCCCGGCGCGCCGGGCAGTCGGCCACAGGTGCCGCTTCGGAGCTCTACCTGCTGGGGCACCAGAGCCTCCAGGACGCGGCCGTCCAGACGTTCGGCAGGCGACTGGCGGACTACCGAGCAAAACTGGAAGCCTGGGCCGCTTCCTACCATGCACGCAGATGGCCGCCCGGAACCCCGGAGTACCTGCTGAGCGGATACTTCAACCTTCTGGACGAGGTCGGCGACGTGTCCCGGATGACCGAGTACGCGACCGACCTAGCGCGCCATGACCGGATGCTCGACCTGACCGGAGGCGACGCTGCCGC
>Ga0316363_10001211_pt1 | contig 24066 bp, 14 predicted proteins | sample Sb_taG_3_FD_200459 | JGI IMG/M metagenome (GOLD analysis project Ga0316363, IMG submission 200459) | Peat soil microbial communities from Weissenstadt, Germany - Sb_50d_a_PC metaG (v2) (version 2) | ecosystem: Environmental > Terrestrial > Soil > Wetlands > Peat | place: Germany: Weissenstadt...
CTGCCAAGTGGGCCTGTGGCGCAGCTGGGAGCGCGCTTCCATGGCATGGAAGAGGTCGTCGGTTCGATCCCGACCAGGTCCACCAATTCTCTCAACAGCTTAGACAGGGCGAGTGCTTGCAGCGACGGCGTTTTTGTTGTCATGGTTTGTGTCGAAACCCGCCGTTTTGGTGCTCCCGCCAAGGGCTTCCATCGCCGTTCGTTTCGCTTCCATGCCGAATGCACCTTCGTTACATGACACAACTGTCTTTTTGGGATACACAATATGATGCCGGGACTGCCGTAGACGAGAAGGTCAACGAACGAGAGTCTCTATTCAAACATTGTGACGGCGGTCATACCGTAGAGGGAACATGAAAATACTAAGAGTTTCTCTTTTTGTTACAGTGCTTTTGCTGGTTTCACTGCTGCAAGCGCAAAACTGGTCTGGTATTCTTGCGCCCGCACGGGCTATGAACTGGTCCAATGCAGGCGTCCCAGGCGGAATCCCCAACCGCACGACGATTTGCTCTTCCCTCACTTCCACCGCTACCAGTTCAGCAATCAACGCAGCCATTGCCAGTTGCGCCAGTGCTGGTGGCGGCGTGGTTTCGCTCGGAGCAGGAACTTACTCGAACGCCACCAGCGGCTTCTGCATAACCGGAAACAACGTGACAGTGCGCGGTGCCGGGGCAAACCAGACGATCCTTGCGCCTACGTCCGGCTCCAGCTGCAACGGGCTGCCATCGAGTGCTGGTATGTCCTCGTCCGACGACAACTATTCCGGCAACATAAGCAATGGCCCAGTCGCGGTCTCGGGCACGGTCACGCAAGGTTCCACGACGATCACGCTGGCCTCAGTGCCGAACTTGGTCGTCGGTAATCCGATCATTCTCGACCAGCTCGACAGCACGGCGGACGTGGGAGCGGTTACCGTGACGCAGGCCGACTCCGCCCAAAGTGGCGCGGTTTCACCCGGCACCAACGGACCTTACAGCATTAAGGGGTCGAATACCGTCGGCATGCGTTGCGCCAGCGCCTCGAGTCCGGCCAACTGCTACTCGCAAGAGCAGATCGTCACCGTGACCCAGTGCGACGGGGTGACCACCGTCGGCCACGCCTGCGCGTCGGGATCGAATATCAGCATCTCTCCCGGCCTGCACATGGCGAACTGGTCAACTTCCAATGGCATGTCGGCGTGGTGGGCTACCCATCCGATCAGCATGGATGGCATCGAGGACATGGAGATCAACAGCGCCAACAATACCGCACTAGGGACCTACGGCGTTGGCATCATCATCGACAACTGCACGGGATGCTGGGTCAAGGGCGTGATGAGCAGCACCACCGAGGAATCCCACGTCCATTTGCAATACGCCCTTCAAGCCACGGTGCGGGATTCCTACTTCTTCCTAACGCAGAATACGGTGACCATTTCTTACGGGATCGAGCCTTATTCCTGCTCGGATTGCCTGTTTGAGAACAACATCTTTCATGCGGTGGTCGCGCCGGTGATGTTCAACAGTTCAACGGTCGGAAGCGTGATCGGCTACAACTTCGCGATCAACGAGTATTACACCGGAAGCTCCGTTTATAACGCCCTGTGTTTTGACGAGCATAGCTCCGGCATCAGCTTGAATCTGTTCGAGGGAAATATCTGCAACGGCCACACCCCAGACGCTATCCACGGGGTGGCGGACCTCAATACTGACTTCCGCAACTATTTTTCCCAGAACGCCAACCCGGTTTGTTATTCGAGCGGCACGGGCGGAGCGGCGGGCTACGCTACGGCAACCTATGCTCCCTGTACTTCGGCGATGGCACCGATACAGATTTACGCTTACCACAGGTTCTACAACCTGATCGGGAACGTGCTCGGGACCACGGGCATCAACACGGTCTACAACGCCAGCTCGAACAACAATAATTCGCCTGTGCTATACCTCGGCTTCGGGAACGGGTCGGTGCCGAATGATTCGGCAGTCGGCCGGACAATCATGCTCTGGGGCAATGCCGATCCGGTTACGGGCTGGAGTTCGCCCCGCTTCAATTCCACCGAAGTGCCGAGCGGTTTGACCGGGACGCAGGCGGCCTATGCGAACCCGGTGCCAACGAACAACACGCTCCCGGCATCGTTCTACTACACGTCCACGCCCTCCTGGTGGCCTTCGAGCAAGCCCTTCCCGATCATCGGGCCGGACATTACCACGGGCAACCTGCTAGCTTGCGCGGGCGGCAACTTCCCGCTGGCGCTGGTCACAAACAGCAGCGGATGTACCGGGTCGGGAGCCAGCAGCGCCCAGGCAGCAGGCGGCCATGCCTACAGCAATCCAGCGATGGACTGCTACCTCAACGTGATGAACGGGCCGCCAAATGGGGTCACGACTGGAGCTTTATCATTCAATCGTGCGAGCTGTTACAGCAGTAGTGGGAGCGCTCCTGCACCTCCGTCAGGGCTTACCGCGACAGTTCACTAGGTCGAATTATGATGAGGAAAACTATCTTTCTGTTGCTGATGCTGACTAGCTTTGTTTGGGCGCAGCAAGCTATTCCCGCGTAATCCGCGTCTTGAATTTGAGGAGGCGTGCCGGGTGCTGTGAGGGTTGCGCTATCCACCGTATGTTTATTCGTCCTATTTTTTCTCGTTCTTTTTCTCAATCTTCGCCCAGGTATCTTTCAACGCCACGGTGCGGTTGAACACTGGACGTCCGGGCTTCGAATCCGGGTCCACGCAAAAATATCCGAGGCGTTCGAACTGGTAGCGGCCTTCGATCGGCGCATTCGCGAGCGATGGCTCCAACTTGGCGTGCGCGATCACTTCCAGTGAGTTTGGATTTAAATTCGCAGTGAATTCCTGGCCTTCTTCAACCTGATTCGGGTCTTCCTTGGTGAACAGCTTGTCGTAGATACGCACTTCGGCGTCGAGGGCATGCGCGGCTGAGACCCAGTGGATGGTCGATTTCACCTCGAGCGGAACAATAAAGCCTTCGTTCTCGGCGGTCCGCGCAAGTTTTTCTCTGGCAAAATCGATCTGCGTGGGGTTGAGGCCGGCCGACTTGAGGACTGAACGAAATTTCTCTTCATCGCTAACTGGTATGAATTCCGCAGACACAGATTCGATCTTTTTTCCAGATTCGCTGATCGACACCGACGCTTGTGTCTTTAACCGGAAGATTTTGACCATTGCTTTGGGTCTGTAGGTCGCACTCACACCCTTCGTGGCCGGGTCGTACGTACAGTGCACTTCGACCACTTCTCCCCGGTCATTCTTCACCACCGTCTTCGCGGTAATGAAATAGCCGTAACGCAGCCGCACTTCGCGCCCGGGCGACAGGCGGTAATACTGCTTGGGCGGATCTTCGCGGAAATCGTCCTGTTCGATGTAGAGCACCTTGGAAAATGGCACTTTGCGCTTCCCGGCGCTTTCGTCCTCGGGATTGTTGACCGCCTCGACTTCCTCCACCTGACCTTCCGGATAGTTATCGATCACGACCTTCAATGGCCGCAGCACGGCCATCACTCGCGGCGCGCGCTTGTTCAGGTCCTCGCGAACGAAGTGTTCGAGCATCGCCAGTTCGAGCGTGCCATTCGTCTTCGAAACCCCGATGGCCGCGCAGAAATTGCGGATCGCCTCCGGCGTGTAGCCGCGGCGCCGTATGCCGGAGAGCGAGGGCATGCGCGGATCGTCCCACCCGGTGACGCGTTTTTCCTGCACCAGCGTGAGCAGCTTGCGCTTGCTGAGCAAGGTGTAGGTAAGGCTGAGGCGATCGAACTCCATTTGCTGGGACGGAAAAATGCCGAGTTGCTGGATGAACCAGTTGTAAAGCGGGCGATGATCTTCAAATTCGAGGGTGCAGATCGAATGCGTCACGTGTTCGATGGAATCCGACTGACCATGCGCGTAGTCGTACATGGGATAGATGCACCACTTGTCGCCGGTGCGGTGATGCTCGGCGCGCAGGATACGATACATGACCGGATCGCGCATGTTCAGGTTCTTCGACGCCATGTCGATCTTGGCACGCAGCACGCGCGATCCGTCGGGAAACTCGCCTTTGCGCATGCGCTCAAAAAGGTCAAGGTTCTCTTTCGGCTCGCGGTTGCGATGCGGACTTTCCTTGCCGGGTTCGGTGAGCGTGCCGCGATGCTGGCGAATTTCTTCCGCGCTTAGATCGTCAACGTACGCTTTGCCCTCGTTGATGAGCTTGACCGCCCACTCGTAGAGTTGATCGAAGTAGTCGGAAGCATAGTAGAGACCGTCCCACTCGAAGCCCACCCAGCGAACGTCCTTCAGGATAGAGTCCACGTACTCCTGCTCTTCTTTCTCCGGGTTGGTATCGTCGAAGCGCAGGTTGGTCTTGCCGCCGAACTCGTCGGCTAATCCAAAGTTGAGGCAAATGGACTTCGCATGGCCGATGTGCAAATAGCCGTTGGGCTCGGGAGGAAAGCGGGTCTGAATGACGGCGTCGCCGTACTTCTTCGCTTTCAGGTCTTCAATAACGATGTCGCGGATGAAGTTCGAGGGGCGAGACTCGGAAGAAGAGTTCGCGCCAGCTTCAGATAAAGATGATTTCGCATCGCTCATATTCTTTGTATTTTATATGGAAGAGTGGATTCGCGGCGGGCGTCTCGCCCGTCCAGCCGGGCGGAGACGCCCGGCTCTCCACTGCCGATGAACAATCCGCATGATAATCTGCGTCGAGAGGCCCCGCGCCCTTCCGGAAATATGTTGGGCGCGGCGGGCCCCCATCTTTCATGGCAAATTGTGTTCAATGCGGTCGTCAGCTTCCAGCCCTCAGCTTCGGCAAGAAGCTTTGCCAGTGGTGCGTACAGCACGAAGCTGCGAAGCGCGGCGAAGATATCCCCATTCAGCGAGTCGAGCCGGCGCCATGGATGCGGTCGCAGTCCAGTTCGATGGCGGTCACTCAGGCCATTTTCGGCATCAATGTTGCGGTGTTCGCCGCCATGGCATTGGCTGGCGTTTCGATGCTCGACAATCCTGCGGGTCAGGATCTCGTGCGCTGGGGAGCCAATTTTGGGCCGCTTACCGTCGGTGGCCAGTGGTGGCGGTTGCTGACTTGCGTTTTCGTTCACGGCGGCTTGCTGCACATCGGGTTCAACATGTGGTGTCTGTGGAGCCTCGGCAGAATCGCGGAATCGGTCTACGGCCACTGGACGTTTGCCGCGGTGTACCTAATCAGTGGGTTAGCGGCAAGCCTCACGAGCCTGATTTGGAACCCCGTCATCTTGAGCGTCGGCGCTTCCGGAGCGATCTTCGGGATTGCGGGGGCTCTGATCGCGTCGTTTTATCTGGGCGAGTTTTCGCTGCCGCGCGCCGCTCTCAGCGCAACGTTGCGCAGCGTTGTGGTATTTGTCGGATACAACCTCTTCTTTGGGGCCGTGATCGCTCGCACTGATAACGCGGCGCACGTCGGCGGCCTGCTCATGGGCCTGCTTCTCGGCGCGCTCATCGCAAAGGTCGCTCCGGGACATGACGACTTTTTGCGGCGGATCGCGGTGCTGCTGGTTGGAGTTGTGCTCGTGGCCGGTGGCGTAATGTGGCTGCAGCGCTCGCGCTCTTATATGTTTCATGGACAAAACGGAGTGGGACTTCTCGAACAGGGAAAAACGGACGAAGGGATTGCGGAGCTGCAGAAGTCCGTAAGGCTGCGGCCGGACTTCGCCCCCGCCCACGCGGCTTTGGCGCGCGCCTACATTGCGAAGCATGACTTCGAAAATGCGGCGGCGGAAATGCAGCGCGTAATCGCGCTGAATCCGCGCAGCGAAGACGCGTATTACCGGCTTGGACTGATTTATCTGGAGCAGAAGCTGCCCGCAAAGGCCCAGGACACTTTTGCTCAATTGCTCAAGATCGATCCCAACAGCGCCGATGGACACGCCGGACTGGCAGACGCTTTGTCGGATCAGCATCGGAATCTCGAAGCGCTCGAAGAGTACAAGCGCGTGGCTGCACTCGACTCGAGCTATCAGGGCGTGTACTACAACTTGGGCGCCACCCAGGCCCGGCTTATGCGCTACGACGATGCCGTCTCTTCGTTGTTGAAACAGCGGCAAACCGCGGACGATGCCGACAACGAAAATCTGCTGGCCGATGTCTACGAAGAAAAGGGAATGAAGCGTGAAGCCGCGGACGCCCGCGGGAAAGCGGGGCAATTTCAGGCTGCTCACTAGGAAACGGCGAAAAAAGTCAGCGCTAAAGTGTGCGTGAGAAGGTCGTCCCTCCGGGACTTGGATCATTTCCTCCACTTTTCCCAGCGCTGAAGCGCTGGGCTTAGCTAGTTCGCCCCTCCGGGGCTGGATTCTCGGGCATTTTGCTCCACCGGATCCCCAGCAACCTGCTAGGACGGCGTGCGCTAGTTCAGCTTTTCGATGGCCTGATCGATTCGTGCCAATGTCGTTTCTTGCCCGAGAACCTGGAGCGTCTCGAATAGCGGCGGGGCATTCTTTCGCCCGCAGACGGCTACTCGAATCGGTTGAAACATTTGTCCGACTTTTACGCCCGTCTCCTGGGCGGCGGCGCGGAGGGTTTGGTCCAAGGGGTCGTGCTTGAATTCCGTTTGCGCCAGGACTTCTCGAGCGCAAGTCAGAACTTTGAGCGCCATGGCGGCATCGCCCTTCTGCGGTATGAGTTCGGCCGGATCGTAGGACGGGAGCTGGTCCACAAAGAAAAAGTCGGCAGCGGTGAGGACGTCGCGCAGAAGTTTGATGCGCTCGCGGATGAGCGGGGTGATGGCGTGCATTTTCTCCGGCTCAATTGGGAATCCGGCGGCGTGGACAACGGGGAGCAGGCGCGCGCTGAGGTCGTCGATCGAAAGCCCGCGGATGTGTTCAGCATTCAGCCACACGGCCTTGGGATCGAAGGTTTCTTCGGGTGTAGCGGCGGGCTCCTTAAAATTGATGACCGCGTTAGCGCGATTGATGCCTTCAAGGGAGAAGGCGGCAGTGAGTTCCTGGCGGGTCATCTTTTCGCGATCGTCTTTTGGCGACCAGCCGAGCAGGCATAGAAAGTTGATGAAGGCTTCCGGGAGGAACCCGGCGTCGCGGTACGTGGTGACGCTGACCACCGGACCGTGGCGGCGCTTGGAGAGCTTCGATCCGTCGGGGGCGACGAGCAGCGGAAGATGCGCGAACTGCGGCAGCTTGGCGCCAGCGCCTTCGAAAATGAGCACGTGCTTGTAGGTGTTCGAGAGATGGTCCTGGCCGCGAATGATGTGGCTGATGCGGAGGTCGATGTCGTCGGCACAGGAGGCGAGGTGGTAGGTGGGCATGCCGTCGGAGCGGAGGAGCGCGAAGTCTTCTATGTCGTCCGCCGCTTTGATATGCTCGCCGTAGACCGCGTCAGTGAAGCGGACTTGCTCGCCTTTGCCCCGGGGAACACGGAAGCGAAGGGCGAAGGACTCTCCGGCGGCGGCTCGGCGGTCGCTCTCGGCGTGGGGAAGGTCGCGCATGCCCGGGTTGAAAAGCCAGGTTTGACTGGCACCGGATTTTTCGCTCTCCCCAGTGTGGGCGGGGGTGAAGTCGCGGTAAGCCAGGCCTTTCTGGAAGATGGCGTCGGCGATCTGGCGATGCAGGGTGAGGCGTTCGGATTGCTTGTATTCCTCGTCCCAACCGAGGTCGAGCCAGCGCAGACCGTCGAAGATGGAGTTGACGGAAGCGTCGGTGTTGCGCTCGACGTCGGTATCGTCGAGTCGGAGCACCATGGTTCCTCCGTTGCGACGGGCGTAGAGCCAGTTGAAGATGAAGGTGCGGGCACTGCCGACGTGCAGAAAACCGGTGGGAGACGGCGCGAATCGAACGCGAAGCATAACTCTTGAGTATAGCGGCACTTAAGTATAGCGGGATTCGGGTTTGGCTCTAGGCTCTGGGCGGTCCCAGCGAGGGGGCAACGGGTTACTACCGGGTTACGAAGGTAACTCTTCGGCAGAAATCGTTGTGGCGGCACCGCATCTCATAAGAAGATACTCTTGGGAACGTTGTGCCCAGGGCGGAACCTGCCGGAAGACACTTGTTGATTCGATTTGTCTGGTGTGACAGGATTAGGCCAACCAGAGTTCCATCCGGGCCACAATTACGGATTGATGAGGAAGCGTTAATCGAGGGTTCGTTAATCAATGCATAGCGTTGCCACAGGTCTGGTGCTGATTCCTGGGGCCGTGGCCCTGCTGGTGCTTCTCGTCTTCACCTACCTGTACGAGCAGAACCGTCACAACTATTTTCGGGCGTGGCAACTGGCCTGGGCCGCATATACGCTGCACTATGCCCTGAAGGCCGTGGAATATTTTCAGGGGCCTTCCGCGCTATTGTTTTTTCTGAGCTCGCTGCTGCTGGTGGCCATGGCGATTTGTATTTTCGTCTCGACCCGGCTGATGAAGGAGCCGTTCCAGCTGAAGTGGTATGACGTTGCGTTGACGATAGCCGGGGTTCTGCTGGCGTATGTGAGCTTGCGGGCGCAAATGGCGAGCGGGATATTCACGGAGAGAGCGACGCCGGTGCCGATCTATTTGCGGCTGGAAGTGGGCTTGGCGGTGACGCTGCTCTATTGCTCGTTCCATTTTTACCGTTACGCTTTTCGCAGAGATTCCGTGGCGTTCCGGACGCTCGCGTTTTCGCTGGCACTGTGGGCGGCGCTGATGTACGCGGGGCAGCTGCATCAACCTTTCCTCGAGATTGTTGGCCAGTTGGGAGGTTTCCTGGGGCCGATTCCGCAGATGCTGCTGGCCATCGCGATGGTGATGGTGCTGTTTGAAAACGAGCGCAATGCAGTGCAGGAAAACGCGTTGGCGTTCTCCACCCTGGGCGTCGATTCGCGCCGGTGGTTCTCGGCATCTGACCTGGAACCCAGCTTGCAGACTTTTGTGGAGAGGTTAGTGGCGCCCCTGCCCTCGCGCCGCGCCGTCTTTTTTGTTTCCCAGCAGTGGCGCGGCACCTTGCCCTCGGTACAAAAGGGTTTTTCAGCGGAGTTCCTGGAAAAGCTGCAAAAGACGCAGGCCGGGGATTACATTGCCGAGCTTGCCTACCGGCGCGGGGGGGTAGTCACCTTCAGAAGTCTCGCCGAACTGGAAGAGCCTTTGCCGGCGCTTTCGGGGGGGAAGTTCGAGGCCTGCAAGCAAACGCTGCTGGCGGAGGGAATCACTGACTTGATGGCGGTGAGCCTGCAGACGCGCGAACACAACTTCGGAGTCCTTCTGTTTCCGCACGCGGAACGGCGGATGTTCGGTTCTTCGAACCTGCGCCTGCTGATCGGGCTGGCGCTGCAGATCGCGCTGACGCTCGAAAACTATGTCGTAATGCACGAAGCGCAGCGCCGAACCAAGGAATACGAGCTTCTCACCGAGATCGGGCAGGCCATCAGTTCTCATCTCGACCAGGACGAGGTGTTGCGCACGGTGCATGTGGAGTTGGGCCAGATTTTCGACACCAGCACTTTCTACATCGCCTTCCAGGAAGAAGATGAGATCCACTTCGAGTTGGAGATCGAAGGCGGCGTCGTTCTTACCAAGCGCTCGCGCCCGGCCGGCAATGGATTGATCGAGCACATCATCAGGACGGGGGAACCGCTGCTGATCGAGTCCGATCTTGAACAGGTGCTGTCGAAACTGGGCGTCGATCTCGTGCCTCCGCAGTCGGCCCGGTCCTTCTGCGCCGTGCCTATTTTTCTCGGCGGCAAACCCGCGGGAGTGATGGCGGCGCTGAGCACGGAGCGGGAATCGCAATTCCAGGCGAGGGATCTCCAGGTCATGCAGACCGCAGCCGGTCAACTGGGGGTAGCGATCGAAAATGCGCGCCTGTTTACCCAGGAACAGCGACGCGCCAGGCATCTCGCGTTTCTCAACACCATTTCGAAAATGGCGATCTCGAGCGAAGACGCCGAGCAGATGATGGCCGGCATCGTGCGCGAGATCCAGAAGAACTTCCGCTACGATCACATCGGCATCGGCATCATGGACTACGCCACCAAGGGAATCGAGATCAAAGCCGAGGCGGGAACGACATCGCAAACGCTGGGCCGCCGGATCGTGCTGGGCAGTGGAGTTCTGGGAAAGGTGGCGCGCACCGGGGTGAGCGCACTGGTACAGAACGCCGGCCCGGGCCAGCTCGCCGGTGTGCTGCCGGAATCGCGGGCGGTGCTCTGTCTGCCGATCAGTTATGGCGAGACGCTGCTGGGCGTGCTCAACGTGGAAAGCCGGGATGAGAATGCGTTCGCGCCCCAGGATGTTTTGATCCTGAACACGCTGGCCGATCTTCTGGCAACGGCGTTGCACAACTCCTTCGTCTTCCAGAAGCTGCAGCAGCAATCGATCACTGATGGCTTGACCGGCATCAAGACGAGACGCTTTTTCTGGGAGGCGCTGAGCTCGGAGTGGAAGCGCGCGTCCCGTTCGGGCCGGCCATTCTCGGTGGTGCTGATCGATTTGGATAAATTCAAAGAGGTCAACGATTCGCTCGGCCATCTGGAAGGGGATGTGGTGCTGACACGCGTTGGCCGGCTGCTCGAACAGAAGTGCCGCCAGTCCAACGTGGTTGCCCGCTACGGCGGAGACGAATTCATCATCCTCATGCCCGAGACCGGGATCGAGCAGGCGCAGGTGCTGGCGGAGAGATTGCGGCTGTGGCTGGCCACCGATCCGATGCTCGAAGAGCACCATATCACCGGCAGTTTCGGCGTCGCCAGTTTCCCCGCGCATGGTTTTTCTATGGAGGGCCTGATTCGCGTGGCCGATGCGGGCATGTACGTGGCCAAACACGCAGGCGGTAACCAGGTTTCCACCTGCGATGTGTTCGGCGAAGGTTCCGCAGTGCAGCGACAGCTTGTCTCCGGTTATGTCGAAGGATTTCTGCAGCGCGAGCATAACGGGCCGGAGCACCTCGAAGAACTGGTCACTACGCTGCGCAAGCTGTGCGGACGCGAGGATGATGCGGGTCCTAAGGCAATGAAGGAAGCCGTCGAAGCCTTGGCGCACGCGGCCGAACTCCGGGAGCCCGACGCTGCGGGACATGGCGAACAATGCGCGCACTATGCCGGGATGATCGCGCGCGGACTCAAACTCTCTGCGCAGGAAGTGGAAAACATCGCCTTCGCGGGGCGGGTGCATGACCTGGGCAAGCTGTTCATTCCCGATCGAATCCTGAACAAGCCGGGCACACTTACGGAAGATGAATTCGCGGTGATCAAGACCCACCCGCAAGTGGGGGCGGAGGTGTTACGGTCGATTCCTGAAATCGAGCACGTGGCGCAGGCCATCGAATCCCATCACGAAGCCTTCGACGGCAGCGGCTATCCTTTCGGATTGAAGGGCGAGAGTATACCGCTGTATGGCCGCATCCTCGCCGTCGCGGACACCTATGCGAACATGACGAGCGATCGCTCTTTCGCCCTTCCCAAAACCGACGAGCAAGCGCTGGCGGAACTGGAAATGCTGAGCGGCACCCGCTTCGATGGCATGATCGTCCGCTTATTTGCCCGCATACTCAAGATGGAGAAAGCCTCAACCTAGCTCAGGGTCAGCACCAGGGTTGCGTCTTTGGGCAGATAGCTCTTGCGGCGAAACCAGTCTTCCATCGCATCCCGGAGTTGATCGAGCGGGACATTCGTTCCAATTTCCAGGCACCCGTCAGCCACCGGTAGCGTGTCGTCAAAAACGGACGCGTTCGTGAAGCTGCGCATACTAAAATTGTCGAGCCATTTCAACGGACATGGTTGAAGCTGCCCTTTGTGTTGGTATTCCACGCGGAGTTTCCGGGCGAACATGCCTTGATTTAAGCACAGAACTTGACTTAACCACGGAGAATGACCGGCCGCTTGGCGAGGCTACGCGAACCGCTTCTGCCCTTGCCACCAAGGACAGGACTAACAGTGTCCCTCATTTCGAGGGCTCTTTCCAACTAGCGGGTGGCAGCGACCTGGGGCTCGACCTCCGCCACGACAGCTTCCAGGTGCTTGAGAGTCTCATCGATGGTAAGCGAATACATTTCGCGGCCCAAACCTTCGCCCGATTCCAGCGCCGTTTTCAGAAAATGGCCAGCGATTTCCTTCGCCAAGGAGTCTGTGATCAGCCTCCCGGTGCGGTTCTTGTACTCGACCCAGGCCGGGTGTGGCAGGGCGACCCAGACCGGGCGTCCGTCGACCAGGAACTTGATGTCCACCGCATCAGCGTGGCGAGTGGCGATGGCCACTATCAGGGCCTGGTAGAGGCAGTGCACTTTTTTTTTCGTCCAGCGGTCGGTGGCGGTGAAGTCAGTGAACATAAGAAACTCAAAAGAAGACCAAGTTGTAACTATATCGCTGGACGGGGGTGGGGAGCAAACGGATGGGTCCCGATCAATCGGACTGACCGCGAATGCGATTGGCGGGCGGGGGAAATCTGGCAGTTGGAACAAATTTAGTGCCTGGTTTCTGATCCTCTCATTGTTCTTCTACCTTATTGAGCGCGGCTAGGTACCCAGCCCGTTGTAAAATCAAGGATTATTCATTACTGCACTATCCTTATCTATGCCACAGCAAGACAAACCTATCACCACCGCCCGCGACGAGCGTTACGACGCGCAGCGCATCGAGCAAAAATGGACTGAGCGCTGGCAGAGCGATCCGTCGCTGTATGCCGCCGAGGCCCACTCGACGAAGCCGAAGTATTACGTTCTGGAGATGCTTCCCTACCCTTCGGGCGCGCTGCACATGGGACACGTGCGCAACTATGCGATCGGCGATGCACTGGCTCGCTACATGTGGATGAATGGGTACAACGTGCTTCATCCGATGGGCTGGGATTCGTTTGGGCTGCCGGCCGAGAATGCCGCCATCAAGAACAACACTCCGCCGAAGGAGTGGACGCTGGCGAATATCGCGGCCATGAAGGTGCAGATGAAGCGCCTTGGATTCACCTACGACTGGTCGCGCGAGGTTACGACTTGCCTGCCGGAATACTACCGCTGGAACCAGTGGTTCTTTCTTAAGCTCTACGAGTCGGGATTGGCCTATCGCAAGAAGAGCAAGGTGAACTGGTGTCCGGAGTGCGCCACCGTGCTGGCGAACGAGCAGGTCGTGGGCGGAATGTGCTGGCGGCATGAAGACACTCCGGTTGAGCAGCGCGAACTGGAACAGTGGTTCTTGCGGATCACGAAGTACGCGGACGAGTTGCTGCTTGATCTCGACAAGCTGCCGGGCTGGCCGGAAAAAGTCCGCATCATGCAGCAGAACTGGATCGGACGCAGCGAAGGCACGCTGGTGGACTTCGATCTGGGCGGAACGGTGGGGCCGGCGGGGTCGACGATCACGGTGTTCACCACGCGCGTGGACACGATCTATGGCGCGACCTCGGTGCAGTTGGCGCCCGAGCATCCGATCATAGCGGACATGATCGCCCGCGATGCGGCGCTGCGCGCCAAGGTGGAAGAGTTGATTGCCGAGCAGCGCCGGGCGAAAGAAACGGGCGATATTGGCAACATCGAGAAGCATGGCGTGTTCACCGGACGCTACGCGAAGAATCCTTATAACGGCGAACCTGTGCCGGTGTGGGTGGCGAACTACATCCTGATGGACTACGGTACGGGCGCGATCATGAGCGTGCCGGCGCATGATGAGCGCGATTACGAATTCGCCAGGAAGTACAAGCTGCAAATCCGCTTGGTGATTTTGCCGGCGAGCACGGATCCCGAAGAAACCATGGCGGAACCGGCGCTGCCCTTTACGACTATGAACGGGATTCTGGTGAACTCGGGCGAGTTCAACGGGCTGATTTGCGAGGCAGCGATCGCTAAGATGTCGGCGCGCGCCGAAGAAAAGAAATTCGGCAAGGCGACGGTTACATTCCGGTTAAAAGATTGGGGCATCTCGCGGCAGCGCTATTGGGGAACGCCGATTCCGATGGTGTACTGCGACAAAGACGGCGTGGTGCCGGTCGCGGAGAAAGATTTGCCGGTGATTCTTCCCGACAGAGTGAGTGTCACGCTATCGGGCGGATCGCCGCTGATGAATGTGCCGGAATTTCTGAACACGACTTGTCCGAAATGTGGCGGCCCGGCGCGGCGCGAGACCGACACTATGGATACGTTCGTCGATTCGTCGTGGTATTTCTATCGCTACGCCGACGCGCAGAATGACAGGGCTCCGTTCGACAGCGCAACCATTGCCTATTGGTTTCCGATTGATCAATACATTGGCGGCGTGGAGCACGCCATTCTCCACCTTATTTATTCGCGCTTCTGGACGAAGTTTATGCGCGACATGGGCCTCGTGAAAAACGACGAACCCGTACAGCGTCTGTTCACGCAGGGAATGGTGATCAAAGACGGCGCGAAGATGTCGAAGAATCTGGGCAACGTTGTGTCTCCGGACGAGATGGTGGCGCGCTACGGGGCGGACGCGACGCGCTTGTACAGCTTGTTCGCCGCGCCTCCGGATCGCGATCTTGATTGGCAGGAATCGGGGATCGAAGGCATTCAGCGTTTCCTGGGACGGGTGTATCGGTTCTTTCTGCGCAATCCTGTAGAGCCACGGCTTGAAGCGGCTGCGGAAACGGGGCAAGGTCCGTCTCTACGGGCAGAGGCACGGGCCATCCAGCGCAAGCTGCATCAGACCATTAAGCGCGTCAGCGATGACTTCCAGGGGCGCTGGCACTTTAACACCTGCATAGCGGCCATCATGGAACTGGTGAACGAAGTTTATGCAGCAGAGGAGTCGATTGCTGGCGGGCGAGTTCCCTCTTCGCTGATCCTGAATGTGCAGCGCAACATCGCTTTGCTGCTGGCGCCCATGGCTCCATATCTGGCGCACGAATTGTGGGCGATGGCCGGCGAGACGAGCAACCTGCTGAAAGCTCCCTGGCCGCAGTACGATCCGGCGCTGGCGGCGGAAGACGAAATCGAGATTCCCGTGCAGGTTAACGGGAAGCTGCGCAGCGTGGTGGTGGTGCCGGCGGGCGCGACTAACGATCAGGTCGAGCAGGCTGTGCTTGCGGACGAAAGAGTTAAGACGGCAATCGCGGGCAAGCAGATTGTGAAGAAGATTGTGGTGCCGGGAAAGCTTGTGAATATCGTGATCAAGTAGCTGTCGGGCAAGATCGGGTCATCTCATCATCGGGGTCATCGGGCCATCGAAAAAGATCACCCGATGGCCAGATGACCCGATCACCCGATTTGTTTGCAACCGGGGCGTCAATCTGAGAAACTCATCCGTGGAAACCCAATCCATCGTTGTCCTCGACTTCGGAGCGCAGTATTCGCAGTTGATTGCGCGCCGCATCCGCGAACAGAAAATTTTCTCGGTCGTCCTGCCGTTCAACGCCAGCCTGGAAGAAATTCGCAGCTACTCTCCGGTGGGAATCATTCTTTCGGGCGGGCCGTCGTCGGTGTACGACAAAGATGCGCCGCTGGCCGACAAGAGTGTCTTCGGTCTCGGCATCCCCGTGCTCGGCATCTGCTACGGATTGCAGTTCATGGTGTACGCGCTCGGTGGGAAGGTGCGCCCGGCCGCTAAACGCGAGTACGGCCACGCCAAAGTGGAGATCCAGCAATTCGACTCGCAACTTTTCCAGGGACTGCCCAAGCTGCTCGCGGTCTGGATGTCGCATGGCGACTCGGCCGAAGAACTGCCTCCCGGTTTCCGGCTGACGGCGAAAACTCCCAATGCTGTTGCCGCCATCGAAAACCCCGAGCGCAAGATGTGGGCGGTGCAATTTCATCCCGAAGTGCACCACACGCCGCTCGGCGCTGACATCCTGCGCAACTTCGCGCTCGGCATCTGTGGTGCGAAGCCTTCGTGGACGCCCCAGCATTTTATTGACGCGACCGTGGCCCAGGTGAAGCAGCAGGTCGGCGACGGGCGCGCGATCTGCGCGCTTTCAGGCGGCGTGGATTCTTCCGTTGCGGCGGTGCTGGTGGATCGTGCTATGCGCGATGCCTCCGGGCATTCGCGCCTGACTTGCGTTTTCGTGAACAACGGGGTGCTGCGCAAAAACGAGTTCGAGAAAGTTCAGCAAAATCTGCGCGACAATCTTGGACTGCACCTGGTTGCAGTCGACGCCACCGAGCGCTTCATGCGGAAGCTGGCGGGGGTCAGCGATCCGGAGACGAAGCGCAAGATCATCGGCAACGAGTTCATCGAGGTCTTCGACAGCGAAGCGCATCGCATCGAAAAAGAAGAAGGCGAAGTGGAGTGGCTGGTGCAGGGGACGCTCTATCCCGACGTCATCGAATCGCGCTCGGTCCGTGGGCCGTCGCAAGTCATCAAGTCGCATCACAACGTGGGCGGGCTGCCCGAGACGATGAAGCTCAAGTTGATCGAGCCGCTGAAAGATTTATTTAAAGATGAGGTGCGGCGCATCGGGCGCGACCTGTGCATGCCTGAGGACATTCTGCAGCGGCAGCCTTTCCCTGGCCCGGGGCTGGCGGTGCGCATTTTGGGTGAAGTAACGAAAGAACGCGCCGACTTACTGCGCGAATGCGACGAGATTGTGGTGGGTGAGATCAAGAAGGCTGGGTTGTATCAGAAAATCTGGCAGTCGTTCGCCGTGCTTTTGCCGGTAATGTCGGTCGGCGTGATGGGCGATCAGCGGACTTACGCATACACCTGCGCCGTCCGCGCCGTGCACTCGGAAGACGGCATGACGGCTGATTGGGTTCCGCTGCCGTATGAGGTGCTGAAGACGATTTCGAATCGGATTGTTAATGAGGTGCGTGGCGTGAATCGGGTGGTGTATGACATTACGTCGAAGCCGCCGGGGACGATTGAGTGGGAATGAGCAAGCACGATGATCAAGACGGGCAAGATCGACTTCACAACGCTGCGCATCCTGCGCGGTCCGTAATGTATGAGCTGATCCAGCGGCATAGTTCCCCTTACTGGACACATTTGCATTCCTATCTGCTCCTCGGATTGGCCACACTTGGCTGCCTGCTGCCTTTTTCCGGAAAGGCCTTTCATATTGACGACACACTATTTGTCTGGACGGCACACCAGATCGCGCATCATCCTTTCAATCCCTATGGATTCCGGCTCGTTTGGTATGTCACCGACACGCCCATGTCCGCCATCACCAAGAACCCTCCGCTTTCCGCCTATTATGGAGCCTTGGTTGGAGTCGTGGCGGGTTGGTCGGAAAGAGCATGGCACCTCGGCTTTCTTCTGCCGGCACTCGCCCTGGTTTTGGGAACATATCGCTTGGCGGAGCGCTTCACCGCATCTCCCCTGATGGCAGCTGCGGCCACGCTGTTCGCTCCCGGTTTCCTTGTCTCCGCCACGGGTGTGATGTGTGATGTCATGATGCTCGCTTTATGGGTTTGGGCCGTCATTTTCTGGCTGAAAGGAATCGATTCCGGCAGGCCGCTTCATTTCGCGGCCAGTAGTGTGCTGATTGCAGCTTGTACTCTGACCAAATACTTTGGCGCGTCTTTGATCCTGCTGCTACCCGCCTACTCACTCCTCCAGCAGCGGCGTCTGGGAACCTGGGTCTGGTATCTGTTTATACCCGTAGCGGGCCTGGTGGGATACCAACTCTGGACCAAGGCACTTTACGGCCGAGGGTTGCTCTGGGACGCCGCTCAATATGCGCGGTCACCACAACACGTCGATCAAGCCTCGCGCCTGACCAGCGGACTGGTGGGCCTCAGCTTTCTCGGCGGATGCGCGCTGCCGATATTGCTTTTTTTTCCTTTTCTCTGGAATCGTCGGCAGTTGATTCTTGGGAGTCTGGCTGGGGCACTCGCCGGGTTGGCCGTGGGTAGGCATTGGCTGCTTCCCTTGATTCACGACCCGCAACCGCATTGGGTGTGGATCGGGGTGCAGTTCGCCTTTTATGTTGCCGGCGGAATTTTCGTTCTGGGGCTGGTAATTGCGGACTATAGAAAAGGAAGAGACGCGGACTCGGCCCTGTTGGGTCTTTGGGTTCTTGGTACTTTCCTGTTCGCTGCGTTGCTGAACTGGACGGTCAACGCTCGCTCGCTGCTTCCACTCATTCCCGCCGCGGCAATTCTGCTGGCCCGGCGGCTGGATGAAACCCAGCTCGCCTCCACCCGCTGGTCGACCGGAATATTGGTTGTCCCCCTCGCCTTGTCGGCGATGATCTCGCTTTCAATTTCCTGGGGAGACACCGCTTTCGCCAACTCAGGGCGCGCCATGGCCAGCTTCTTTCATCGACAAACTCAGAACCAAGCCGGCAGTGTTTTCTTCGAGGGACACTGGGGGTTCCAGTACTACATGCAACTGTTCGGAGCGCGTCCGGTGGAATATGACAAGTTCGCCTTCCAGACCGGAGACCTGGTGGTGACCCCGGAAAACGCCACTAGCACGTTCCCCATCCCGCCGCAATTTGTGGCCGCACAACAAATTTTGCAGATCGATCCACACGCCTACGCCGCCACCATGCGATTGGGGGCGGGATTTTATTCCTCGGTTTGGGGACCGTTGCCTTTTACTTTCGGCCGGGTTCCTTCCGAGCCTTATCTTTTCGTGCGCTTGCAACAACCGGGCAAAAGTGCGCGTTAGTCCAAGCTGAGTACTCCCTATGACATTACTTCGAAGCCGCCGGGGACGATTGAGTGGGAGTGATGGAGAGACGGGCGTCCTCGCCCGTCCGCGCCGACTGATACGGGTTCTCGGGAATATCAAAAAATAAATTTCCCTTTCCCAGTTAGGCCACGCTGCAAATGGCCTGGATGTTTACTGGTTAGTACCGGTACCCCCCCTCCCCCTGGTCTCATAGGAATCATAAGGTTACGGGCAATTTTCGGACTTGGTCTTTGAAAAGTAAGGACTTATATCAAAGTATTCCGAAATAAGGACTTACGGGTTTTCGACCTGTTTCTTGGTGTTGGACCCCGTTTCGTCCCGATTGGTTTGTCAAGCCCTGCTCGGGGAATCGAAAATGTCAAAGAGCGTTTGTTTCCGCACAGATCTGGACCGCCTCTGGAGACGGGCACACGCTTCGCATCCACAATCTGGAAATGATTCTCGCATGGCATAGGGATGGAGTCAGTGATGGTGGACACAGCGCGGATGTGATGAAAAAAGATGGACAGTCGGGCGAGGGTGGACAATTCCCCACTGAAGCCAAAGGAGGGCTTGAGTGGGCCGCTCGCCTACTCATGGACGGTCAGTGCGATTACGCTTCCGGTCGTGGGCTCGTACAGCCAGCAGCCCCTATGATCGAACATCATCCTTATCGAAAGCTCTTTGGATCGTGGCCAGTTCAGAGCAGCGCGAAAGCGGGCCGCGTTGTTTTTGACCACAACCTGCCAGTCCGCCAGCTCCGCGAATATCCTGTCACAATCCCTTCGGTCATCGGAGCAGTCTCCTGAAGCCATGAGGCCGCCGCCCGGTGCCAGGTAAACCGTGCCATCTCTCATCGTCGTGGTAAAGTTCGCATTATGATTGCGGAGATCAAGTCTTTCGCTTGACGGCTTAGCCTCACCCTTAAGCTTGTGGCATTTACCTGCCGCGATTTCTTCCGGCCAGTTGTCATGTAGGATTTGAAGAAGTGATGTGTCCACCTTCCACGCATCGTCCCCGTCACAGTGCGGCAACGCTTTGATTACAAACACGTCGGTGTCGGTGATTTTGCACAGCAGGATATCCTTCGTCCCTCCGTCCCGAAAATGTAAGTGTTGTGTTCCCCACGAATTGAGTATCCCGTCGTTTTTGTCCGCGCGCTTTCTCTGGATCTGGTGGCTCAAATATGGTTTCAAATCTCCACCCGACGTTATCAGCCTCTTCAGCGCCACATAATCATCTTCATATCCCTGTGGACTGGACCACCCTCGCGGCTCATGCACCGTTCTTGGTGCAGTGATCGGAATTCTCCTGTGCGCGTTGAGATAGCGCATCGTGTTGTCTTCCACGCTCTTCAAGTGATCGTAGGCAAGATCGCAGGCCGCCATCCCTTTTTGCCGGAGGAAGTCGGACCAATCGCCGATAAAATCTATGCTCACCTGGCTTGAGGTGAGATCACACACTGCGGCTTTGGCGGCTTGCGCCTGAACGCCAGAACTCGGCTTTCGCAACAGATTGAAGTAAGGCCCGAGCCTTTGACTCCGGCCCATGGCCACACCCATAGCCGCTGCTGCCGCATAGGGATTGGCGTTGGAATGCACCACAAAAGTGCGGCTGTAACCTTTCAGTTTGGCTAGAAGATCACTCGTGCTCATCAGCTGCTAGTCTAGCAGCTCTCGCTATTGGCGGGTCCCCACTCAAGCCCTCTTTTGGCTTGAGTGGGGCAGTTCGACGGCTGGACAGAGTGTCCCTGCTGCTCGCTCACGCCTTCTTGCCGTCCACTCGCACTCGATCTCCACTCGTCCTTCGCAGCCGATTGGGTATTGACGAAAGCTGCTCCACTCCCAATCTTCCGGACGTTGATGGCTCGGGTCGAGCAGGGGTCCTTCGACTTCGCGCTGCTCCGCTTCGCTTCACAGCGCTGCGCTCAGGATGACAGAGTTGGGCAGATGCGGATACGCGGCGGCTAGACAGGGCGAGACTCCCCTATTGCCGCTCGCGTCCCTTACGCACAATTGCGACGAGATCCGCGGTGGGCACCTTTAACTTGACGCCCTTCACATCCAGCGGCGATGCCTGAGAATGTGTTTGAATGAGTAGGCGTAGGGCGGCTTCGACGACCGCTTTCTTTGTGGTTAGGCCGCTGAGGCGCATTGCCTTGCGCATCAGAGCGTTGTCGATGTCGATGGTGGTCCGCATGGGCTTTTGATCGGGAAACGTGATTCTTTCATATACATCGGCGACGATGTAGTTACCCGTGAATTGACATGCCGAATGACCGGAGGGATCTGCACGCTGCCAACGAATGCAGATCCCTCACTTCGTTCGGGATGACAAAACTAGAGGGTGATTGAAGATTCCACTCCTGACGAACTACCATATTCCCATGCCCGTTGACACCGAATCTCCGACGTCTTCTTACACCCGCATCCGCGCCCCGCGCGGCACCACACTTTCCTGCAAAGGTTGGCAGCAGGAAGCGGCTATGCGCATGCTCATGAACAATCTTGATGAAGAGGTTGCTGAGCGGCCTCAGGATCTGGTTGTTTATGGCGGCACGGGCAAGGCGGCTCGCAATTGGGATTGCTATCACGCCATCGTCCACTCGCTGAAGAATCTTGAGAACGACGAGACGCTGCTGGTGCAGTCGGGCAAGCCGGTGGGCGTGTTCAAGACTCACGAGTACGCGCCGCGCGTGCTGATTGCGAACTCGAATCTCGTCGGGTATTTTTCTAACTGGGAGAAGTTCAACGAACTCGAGCGGGCTGGGCTGATGATGTATGGGCAGATGACGGCCGGCTCGTGGATCTACATCGGCTCGCAGGGGATCGTGCAGGGGACTTACGAAACGTTCAACGCGGCGGGCGACAAACATTTCGGCGGCGACCTTAGCGGGAAGCTGATCGTCTCGGGCGGCATGGGCGGCATGGGGGGCGCGCAGCCGCTGGCGGCGACCATGACCGGCGCGGCTTTTCTTGGGATCGACGTCGATCCCGAGCGCATCAAGAAGCGGCTCAAGACCGGCTACTGCGATTTCCTTGTGACCACGCTGGACGAGGCGCTGCGGATTCTGAAAAATGCCATCCGCAAAAAAGAAAACGTTTCAGTCGGGCTGGTGGGCAATTGCGCGGACATCATTCCGGAACTCGCCGAACGCGGCGTGGTGCCGGACATTCTCACCGATCAGACCTCGGCGCACGATCCGCTGAATGGATATGTGCCGAACGGCATGACGTTCGAAGCGGCGCTGGAGCTGCGCAAGCGCGACCCGCAGACTTATCAGGAACGCTCGCTCGACGCCATGGCGAAGCACGTCGAAGGCATGTTGCGTCTGCAGAAAATGGGCGCGGTCACGTTCGACTACGGCAACAATATTCGTACCTTCGCGTTCCAGCGCGGCGTGAAGAATGCTTACGACTTTCCGGGATTCGTTCCGGCCTATATCCGCCCGCTGTTTTGCGAAGGGCGTGGGCCGTTCCGGTGGGCAGCGCTTTCGGGCGAGGCTTCGGACATCGCCATAACCGACGATCTTGTGCTCGAACTTTTTCCCGAGAATCGCAGCCTGCGCCGCTGGATTGAACTCGCCCGCAAGCGCATCAAGTTTCAAGGGCTGCCAGCTCGCATCTGCTGGCTGGGGTATGGCGAGCGAGCGCGGTTCGGGCTGGCGATTAACGATCTCGTGAAGAAAGGTACGATCAAAGCTCCCATCGTGATTGGACGCGATCACCTGGATTGCGGCTCGGTGGCTTCTCCGTTCCGCGAAACTGAAAGCATGAAAGATGGATCGGACGCCGTGGCCGACTGGCCGCTGCTGAATGCGCTGGTGAATACGGCGGCGGGCGCGTCTTGGGTTTCGATCCACGACGGCGGCGGCGTGGGCATTGGCTACTCGCTACACGCCGGACAGGTCACTGTCGCCGACGGCACTGAAGCGATGGCCAAGCGCATCGAGCGCGTGCTGACGACCGATCCGGGCATGGGTGTGATTCGGCATGTGGACGCGGGATATGACGAGGCTGAGGAGTTTGCGAAGCGGAAAGGCGTCAAGGTACCGATGGCGCGACGCCGCGTCCTATGACACACGAATTTCTCCGTGCCTCCGTGTCTCCGTGGTGGGTGTTCTTTCTCCGGAGCAGGAATGCGTAGGCTATCGGCACTCTTGCTGGTCAACATCGGCCAGCTTCTCACCCTGCGTTCAGCGGCAGACGGCCCTCGACGCAGCGCTTCCCTTTCCGAACTCGGGATCATTCAAGACGCTGCCGTGCTCTGCATTGCCGGCAAGATCGTTTCGGTCGGCACAACCAAAGACGCTCTGCGCGATCCGTGGCTCAAGAAAAATCGCAAGAAGGTCGACGAAATCGATTGCGGCGGGCGCGTGGTCTTACCCGGCTTCGTCGATTCCCATACTCACCCGGTATTCACGCATCCGCGGCTGGTGGATTTTGAGCAGCGGATTTCTGGCGCCAACTACGAAGAGATCGCCGAGACGGGCGGAGGAATTCGCTCCAGCATCGACGGCGTGCGGAAGGCCAGCAAAACCGCGCTGACGCGGAGGGTTTTCGCAATGCTGGCAGATTTGGCGCGTCACGGAACCACGACCGTCGAGGCCAAGTCCGGCTACGGCCTCAACCCCGAATCGGAACTGAAGTCGCTCGAAGCCATCCGCGCGGCCGCGCGCGAGTGGCCCGGGACCGTGGTTCCCACGTTTCTGGGCGCGCACGTGGTCCCGCCGGAATATTGCGGACGTTCCCAGGAATATGTTGACCTGGTCTGCAACGAAATGATGCCGGCAGTCGCGAAGCGCAAACTCGCCCAGTTCGTGGACGTCTTTTGCGATCACGGAGCCTTCAGCGCCGGGGAAGCCGCGCAGGTTTTCACGGCTGCGGAAGAACACGGCCTCGCCGTCCGCGCACACATGGGGCAGCTCAGCGAAACGCGGCTCGGGCCGCTGCTTCGCTATCGGCCCGCGTCTCTCGATCACATGGACCACGTGAATGATGCCGACCTGCCCGTCCTCGCCCAGACGGACACGGTCGCAACTTTCGTCCCGGGGGCAAATTACTTTCTCGGCTTGTCGACATATCCGGATGCCAGGCGGTTTATTGATTCCGGAGTGGCGGTCGCGCTGGCCACGGACTACAATCCAGGCTCTTCGCCAACTCTCAGCATGCCGATGGCGATGTCGCTGGCCTGCACGCATATGAAGATGTCGTCGGCGGAGGCGATCGCGGCGGCGACGATCAACGGAGCCTGGGCGCTGCGCTTAGCCGGCCGCAAAGGCAGCGTGGAAGCGGGTAAAGACGCCGACCTGGCCGTGTTTGACGTGAGTGACTATCGCGAGATCCCGTACTGGTTTGGCGCAAATCGCTGCGCCCTGACGATTGTGAATGGCGTGCCGAGCGGCCATATCTCCTAATGAAAAAGAACGTGAGCAAGAAAAGGCGCTACGAAAATTGTCTGGGTGACGTAAATTCGATTGTGTAAAAGCGAAGAGGGTGTAAGTTGGCTTTGGCCTCGCAAGCTAAAGCCGTTCCGAAAAGGAGACCTACACCCATGGCGAAGATAATCCCAATCACCGAGCATTTC
>Ga0316363_10001212_pt1 | contig 24036 bp, 23 predicted proteins | sample Sb_taG_3_FD_200459 | JGI IMG/M metagenome (GOLD analysis project Ga0316363, IMG submission 200459) | Peat soil microbial communities from Weissenstadt, Germany - Sb_50d_a_PC metaG (v2) (version 2) | ecosystem: Environmental > Terrestrial > Soil > Wetlands > Peat | place: Germany: Weissenstadt...
AGCGGCCGGAATAGATTTCGGTGGCAAGCGTGGCGTCCGCCGTGCGCAGATCCTGCGGCGCGATCAACAGGCGGTCGGCCTTGAGCTGCGGCAGCGGCCAGCGCAGCAACGGATGGCCGTTGAGCCGTCCGGCGGCTTGCCGCAAGCCTCCGCGCAGCAACAGCCATGACAGCTTCAAATGATTTGCCACTGAACCGCGCGCCATCGCCGCGCTCGCCCCTCCTAAAAGTACGCCCTCTCCTTACCCTCGCCTGCTTGCGGCGAGGATGAGGAGGCTTGCCGCACCATAACGAAACGTCATAGGGACGGGGAATAAACCCTTAAATCATTGAAATTCTATAGCTTTTCAAGCCGCGCCGCGTAGAAACCATCGACTCCGGCGAAGCGCGAATCAGCATCGGTAAAATGGCACGGTAGCGTGCGCAGATCGCCGTCGGGGTTGATGAAGTCGGTTTGGCCAAAAACTTCTGAGATGCCGATCGGCACGCGCCGCACGCTTTGCTCGCGCGCCAACAGAGCGGCAATCACGTCGGCGCCTTCTTCGGGCTCGAGCGAGCACGTGCAGTACACCAGCGTGCCGCCTGGTTTGACCAACGTGATCGCGTGATCGAGCAGACGGCGCTGCAACGCGGCGAGCGAGGCGATGTCGGCCGAGCGCTTGAGCCACGGCACGTCGGGATGGCGGCGGATAGTACCGGTCGACGTGCACGGCGCATCGAGCAGGATGGCGTCGAATGGTTGCTCCGGAGTCCACGCCGCGGCATCGGCGCAGACCAGTTCGGCTTCGAGCGACAAGCGGGTGAGATTTTCCTGCAGCCGCTTGAGCCGCCCCGGCGCGCGATCGACCGCCGTGACTTTTGCGCCGGCGGCAACGAGCTGCGCCGTCTTGCCGCCGGGCGCGGCGCACAGATCGGCGACGCGCAAGCCCAAAACATTGCCGAGCAGCCGCGCCGGGATCGAGGCCGCCGCGTCCTGCACCCACCATGCGCCCTCGTCAAAGCCCGGCAGCGCTGTCACCGCGCCATGCACGATGGTGCGCACCGAACCGGTCGGCAGCACGCGGCCGTCGAGTTTTGCCGCCCAAGCTTCGGCTTCCGATTTCACCGTCAGATCGAGTGCCGGCTCGCGGCCATTGGCGGCGGCAATGGCATGCGCGGTCGCCTCGCCGTAGTTTTTGATCCAGCGCGCCATCAGCCACGGCGGCGTGTCGAGCACCGGCGCATCGAGCGCCGCGATCCGCTCCTTGCCTTCACGCGCGATCCGTCGCAGCACCGCGTTGATCAGGCCGGCAAAGTGCAACGCCATGCGGTCCTCGCGCGCGAGCCGCACCGCGAGATCGACCGCGGCATGGTCCGGCACTTCGAGGAACAGAATTTGCGCCGCGCCAATCAACAGCGCGATCTCGACCCGCGGCGCTTGCGCCGGCAGCCCCTCCTCGAGCAAAGACCCAAGCAGATGGCGCAAGGTGCCGAGCCGGCGCAGCGCCACGGCAACGATCGCCCGCGTCAATCCGCGGTCGCGATCGGAAAGCGCCGCAAGCGCCGCCGTGGCGGCACGCGCATCGGAGCCTTCGAGCATCTCGTCGAGCGCGCGGTGCCGGCGCAGCACGCCCTCGACGATATCGGCCGCGACCCGCCGCACGGCGAGCCCAGGCGAGTCGTCGCGCTCGCCAGCCCGAGGCTTCTTCTTGCGCGCATTTTTCGCCAAAAATTCCTCCTTGCGGGAGGGCCACGGCTACGCCAAGTCAGAGGCCATGCCAACCGACCCGCAATCACAGAGCCCTCCGACGCCCGAACCCACCGAGGGCCATGCGAGCGAAAAGCACCCGCTGCCGTCCGCCGCCGAGCGCGCGCTTGCTGAAGCAGCAGTGCGCCGCGCCGAGCAAGACCGCAAAGCCGCCGAACAAGCGAAGGAATCCGGCGGCCGCGGCGGTCTCGATCCAACCCGCTACGGCGATTGGGAAAAGGACGGGCTGATCTCCGATTTTTAGCCTTACGTCGCCGGATTGACCGAAGCCGACTTGACCGCCCGCGCAAATAAAGGAATAATATCCCAATTATGGACTTGACTCCACAAGGCACAAGTGCTAGGTTTTCCTCAGATTTAGAGGAACCCGGCCATGTCGAACGCCTTTGTAGCCCCCCATTTCCAGTCCCCGGAAAACGCCCGGGAATGGCTTGAAAACCTGCGCTGGCCGGAAGGCCCGATTTGCAGCCATTGCGGGGTAATTAACCACGCCTACAAGACGAAAAAGCCGGGCTGGTATCGCTGCGCCGAGAAGGAATGCCGCAAGGATTTCACGGTCACAACGGGGACCGTCATGGAGCGCAGCCATATCCCGCTCAACAAGTGGCTGATGGCCTTCTATCTGCTCAACGCCAGCAAGAAGGGCATGAGCGCCCATCAGCTTCACCGCGCGCTACGGCTCGATTACAAGTCGGCCTGGTTCATGTGCCACCGTATCCGCGAAGCCATGCGTGCTGGCGACCTTGGCCCGCTGGGCGGCGAAAGCGAAATCGTCGAGGCGGACGAAACCTACTTCGGCAAGATGGAACAGCCGCGCGTCTCTCCGGCGCGCAAAGGCCGTCCATACAAGGTTGGCTCACGCGGCCCGCGTGATAAGCGCCCAATCGTTGCGCTGGTCGAACGCGGCGGCAACATCCGCACGTTCCATGTCCCGTTTGCCGACAAGGCGACGGTCGGCAAGATCGTGTCCGAAAATATCGCCCACGAGTCCCGGCTGCACACTGACGAAAGCAATCTTTATCCGGCGATCGGCAAGCTGTTCGCCGCACATGAGACGGTCAAACACAGTGCTGGAGAATACGTCCGCGATGACGTTCACACCAATTCTGCGGAAGGATATTTCTCAATCTTCAAGCGCGGTATGCGTGGCGTTTATCAGCACTGCAAAGAGAAGCATTTGCATCGGTATCTTGCCGAGTTCGACCACCGCTACAATCACCGCACGGCGCTCGGCTACAGCGACATCGACCGCACTCTTGCCGCCATTCGCGGCATTGAAGGCAAGCGGTTGATGTACCGGCAACCTGATTAAGCCGGACTACACTTTCAGGGCCAAACGGGCTATTCGGCGCTTCAATAAGTTGCGCGCCGTTCGCCTGCCTATCCAGCTTGAATTGCCGTTTGACGCTGACTGATCGGCTCGCCGAATCAGTGAAATGTCTGCTAGAAACGATTCGGCCGGGGGTGGTGCCCCGGCCGAAATTCCCGCGATGGAATGAGCGCCGCGCGGGCCGAGAATCAATTGCGTCTAGTTTGCGCACATCGGGATTCTCGTCAAGACGGCGCTCCGAATACAGGAGCCTACGTCATGGCCTCAAAAGCCAGCATCGTTGCCGCAATCGAAAGCAAGATAAGCACTACCAAGTATTCAATATGGCGGATCGGGCTTACCAACGACCCGAAGCAGCGCAAAGAAGATTGGGAAAATCCGAAATACTGGTCTCAGTGGGCTGCGGACTCACTGTCCGATGCCCAAGACATCGAATCGGACTTCATTAACAAGGGTATGAAGGGAGGGACAGGCGGAGACCTGTCATCCCGATACACGACTTACGTCTACGTATTCTAGGCTGGTCGGGAAGCAACTTCCTCAGCGGTTCTCAGTTCCGCTAGGTACGCCTCCCATTCGCCGCGATGTTGCTCGGATTTGAGCAAGCCGCCCTTATGGAAAAGATCATGAAAACGGTTATGAGCCATGAGCCATCGCGTCCGATAAAGCGACGCGGATTCCGGGCTTCGATCTGATTGCTGATCGGCGGTGTTGGACAGTTCTGCTAGTGCCATAATGACAAGCGCCTCCGCTGCGCGTATAAGGATTCGCGCGAAGGCGTTCGCACATTGATACATGGCCCTCCGATTGCAGTCGGTGGGCCGTTTCTATTTTAGGCGCTCGCACTGGGTTCAATCTTGTGGAATAATATGGCAAACAATTAATAAAATGCCGATCACGTTCAAACGGGGAGAAGTCAAATGCGTACCCTGATAATGCCAGTCGCAATAGCGATTGTAATTGGATGCTGTGCCGCCCAAGCGCAGAACGCTCCGAAAGCGTGCGACACAGGATGTGGCATAGCCGTGCCCGTCGTGGCTGTCGCTCCCGCAATTACCGGAACTCAAATTTCCACATATACCTATATGCCAGACCCGCCGACGCTGACGCCGTATGTGTCGGCGCTCAGTTGCCAGCATCACGAAGAGGTCGTGACGGTTCCCACAGAGGGCGGCGGCACTCAGCAGATTACCGTTCGACGGTGTTGAGATGACGCGAGATTAAGGAGTTTTTTACCAAATCCCGATTGGCTGTCGGTTCAGCCAAAAGGGAGGATCTAATGCTCCGTCTTAGGCGTCCGGAGAAACTTCAAAGCCCGTAGCCATCGCTGCCTACGCGCGGGATAACCACGCCCCCCGGACATAAATGACGGCACGCCTATCTGGCGCCCGTAGAGGGTTACTTCGTGGAGGAATTATCGAGGCCGCCTCAGTTGGCGGCCTCATCACATTGGCCCTAAACGGTACCGTCTGTAGGCTTACGCTGCTTCTTCGATTGTGCCGGAACACCTTTCGGCGTGATACTCTTCAGCGGCGTGGGCTTCGTATCCAATCCGGCCTTAACCGCGATCAGGAAGCGGCGTTGAGCCTCTTCGTCGCTGTACGGTTCGTTGTCGTTTTGTGGGTGGCGTGCCATGTCGAATCCTTGGGATGTACCGCCTAAGCCGTCTCATGCACCCGATCATCGTGACGAACTATATGCCGCTGTTGGCAAGGCACTTTCAAGCTGGGAATTGATCGAACGGGCGCTAGCTGAGATTTTCTCCCTCTTCGTCGGCGCTCCGGTTATGGGGTACATGCTCGATGAGCCGGCCATTCGCGCCTATGGTTCAGTCATCAGCTTCAATGGCCGTGCCGAAATGTTGGCCGCTGCGGCGGTCGGATATTTCTACAAGAAAAAAACACCGCTTCCGGAAATCGAGAAGAGAGTCCTTGGTCTTTTGAACGAGTGCCGCAACTTTTCGGGGCGGCGTAACGACATCGCTCATGGCCGAGTCGAGTGCATAATTGATGACGAAGAATACGCTTGGTGGAAGGGCAACTGCCCCTGCTATCTGTTCTTGCCGGGGCTTCTCTCCACCAAAAAATACAGCCTCAGCCAAGAGCCACTATATGTCTATACAACCATCGAAATGGCGCACTTTACGCAGCATTTTGAGGCCCTGGCCGACAAGCTGCATGATTTGTGGCGCGACATACTCGACTCTTATTCATCGCCCTGAAAATAGCTTCAGCTAGGCTCTCGGCCCAATAGCCGTCCGCCACCTCCGCAGTCCACAAGACGGAGGCACCCGCCGCGATCATCTCGGGCGTAATCTCAGGAATTCCTTCCGTTTCGGGCTTTGTGCTCATGACCCACCAGAAATGCCCATGGATGCAGGGCTTTTCAAGGTAACGCTACCCCTAGCGGCCTGTGGAGTCAAGTCCATAATTGGGAATAATATCCTAAGAACTCAACATCGCGCGTGGGAAGCGGACGGTAATGCTTCATCCGTCTTTTCCAGCTCTGGCCAATCCGCGACGCGGCAACGTTTGTCTCGTTGCCTGCCTGGTGCTGGCCGCAAGCGTGATCGCCGTCGAGTTCATCAATCCGAGCCTGCTGCCGCACCCGAAGGCCGCGCCGGCTTACCGGCGGTACGGCGATGGCGGCCACCAAGCGGTGGCGAACACGCGCGTCTATGCGGCCGAAGTGGTGCGCATCATCGACGGCGACACCTTCGTGGCGCGTATGCGGACGGGGCCCGGCGGCGAGGTCGAAACCCGCGTGCGGCTGCGCCGCATCGATGCGGCGGAGCTGCATGCCCGCTGCAGCAAGGAGCTGCGCCTGGCGCTGGCCGCGCGTGCGGCGCTGCAACGGCTGCTCGCCGAGGGACGCGTCACGCTCTCCCGCGTCGGGCCCGACAAATATCCAGGACGCATCGACGCCAATGTCGCGACGCGCAGCACCAACGACATTTCGGCCGCCATGCTCTCGGGTGGCTTCGCACGCGCTTACGATGGCGGGCGGCGCGGTACTTGGTGCAGAAGCTGACGACGGAAGACGGACGACAGAGGACGGATCACAGTCGCCGCGCCGCGCTCTTATCCGTCGTCCGTCGTCTGTCGTCTGTCTATCTGACCACCACCACCGGCGTGCCGACGCCGACGCGACCAAACAAATCCGTGATGTCTTCGTTGAACATGCGGATGCAGCCGTGCGAGACGAAATGGCCGATCGAAGACGGCTGGTTGGTGCCGTGGATGGCGTAGTCGAGGCCTTGGAGCGTCATCGCCGCGACCCCCATCGGATTGTGCGGCGAGCCGCCGGGAATGAGCGGCGGCAGTTTGGGATTCTCGGCCCTGATGTCCGGCGGCGGCGCCCAGTCCGGGCTGACATATTTGGCGTCGATCGTCGACGTGCCGGACCATTGCTGCCCGGCGCGGCCGACGCCGACCGGATAACGGATCGCCTGGCCGGCGCCGATCACCAGATAAAGATGCCGCTCATTGGTTTTCACCACGATGGTGCCGGGCGCATAAGCCTCCGGCAGCGCCACCAGATCGCCGTGCGCCTGGGCCGGTACGGCTGCGAGCGCGGCAATAGCAGCCATGAGCGCGGCCGAAAGCAGAAATCTCCCTCGCATCGTCGAATACTCCAGTACGCAACTATGACTAATCGGGATTCACCATAATCCAATCCGCGCGCCCACTCAGTAGCGCCGCTGGAACACGGTAAAGTTTCTCTAAATTTTTGTCGGGGACGATGATCTTCACCTCTCCCCGCTGCGCGGGGAGAGGTCGAGCGAAGCGAGGGTGAGGGGGCCTCTCCGCGATTCTGAGCGTCGCAGTTCCTAGCGACGAAGTTGGAGCTTGGCGCTCAACTCTCAGCCCAGCGGAGAGGCCCCCTTGTAACTTCCCCGCGCCGTTGTCGGGTAATATTTCGGCTGCGGTGGCAGGCGATAGACCGACGCCCCCGAGGGACGCCAAGCCCGTGGATGAGCATGGGTCTTCGCCTGCCGTTCCATCGAACCCGGACAGTCGCTTGGGCCGCATAGCGAGCCCGCTTGCGCAAGGATGGGATCAGATGGACGCCAGTATTGTCGGGATCGACGTCAGCAAGGATCGATTGGATGTTGCGGTGCGTCCGAGCGGTGAGAGCTTCGTCATCGCTCGCACCGGTGCCGGTATTGAGGATCTGGCGGAACGGTTGCAGAAGATCGCGCCGCGTATTGTCGCGATCGAGGCAACAGGCGGTTTCGAGACAGTGGTAGCGGCCGGCCTGGCCTCGGCAGAACTGCCAGTCATTGTGGTGAACCCGGCGCAGGTGCGAGCTTTTGCCCAGGCGCTTGGCAAGCGGGCTAAGACCGACCCGATCGATGCTGCGGTGATCGCGCATTTTGCCGAAGCCACCAAGGCAGTGCCGCGTCCTCTGCCAGACGAGATGACGCGATTGCTCGCCGATTTGATCGCGCGCCGGCGCCAGATTGTCGAGATGATGGCCGCCGAAGGTCAGCGTGCACGGCGAGTGACCGATCAACGTCTGAAGAAGAGCATTGTCCGGCTGCGTAAAGCCCTGGAGAAGGAGTTGGCCGAGCTCGACGGCGAGATTGATGATCACGTGCGTGGTTCCCCGGTGTGGGTCGAGAAGGAGGATTTGCTGGCCTCCGTTCCCGGTGTCGGACCGGTTGTTGCCCGCACTCTCATCGCCGAACTGCCGGAGTTGGGCTCGCTCGACCGCCGCAAGGTCGCAGCCTTGGTCGGCCTTGCGCCCTGGACCCGCCAGTCCGGCAAATGGCGCGGCAAGAGCTTCATCGGCGGCGGCCGCAAGACCGTCCGCAATGCCCTGTTCATGGCCGCAATGGTTGCCGCTCGTCACAACCAGGTCCTAAAAAGATTCCGCGATAAAATGGTCGCCGCTGGCAAGCCCAAACGCCTTGCCCTCATCGCCGTCGCACGCAAGCTCCTAACCATCCTCAACGCTATTGTGCGAGATAGACGCCGATGGCAGCCAGAAACCGCTTGACCGCCAAGACAGTCGCTCATCCCGGCCTTCTCCCCGCACGCGGGGAGAAGGAGGAGATTACGCGCTCTCCTTGCTCTTGTTCTGCCGGTTGTTGACCAGATCGTCGACCACGGCGGGATCGGCCAAGGTCGAGGTGTCGCCGAGATTGCCGAATTCGTCCTCGGCGATCTTGCGCAGGATGCGGCGCATGATTTTTCCCGATCGCGTCTTCGGCAGGCTCGGCGCGAACTGGATGAGATCGGGCGAGGCGATGGCGCTGATCTCGGTGCGCACCCATTGCACCAGCTCCTTGCGCAAATCCTCGGTCGGCTGCACGCCGGTCATCAAGGTGACATAGGCGTAGATGCCCTGGCCTTTGATGTTGTGCGGATAGCCGACCACGGCCGCCTCCGACACTTTCGGATGCGCCACCAGCGCCGATTCCACTTCGGCGGTGCCCAGCCGATGGCCGGCCACGTTGATGACGTCGTCGACTCTGCCGGTGATCCAGTAATAGCCGTCCGCGTCGCGGCGGCAGCCGTCGCCGGTGAAATATTTGCCCGGATAGGTGCTGAAATAGGTTTCGACGAAGCGGGCGTGATCGCCATAGACGGTGCGCATCATGCCGGGCCAGGCATCGGCGATGCACAGATTGCCGCTGGTCGCACCCTCCTGCACCTTGCCCTCGGCATCGACGATCTGCGGCACGATGCCGAAGAACGGCCGCGTCGCCGAGCCGGGCTTCAGCCGGGTCGCGCCCGGCAGCGGCGTGATCAAAATGCCACCGGTCTCGGTCTGCCACCAGGTATCGACGATCGGGCAGCGGTCGTCGCCGACCACGCGGTGATACCATTCCCAGGCTTCCGGATTGATCGGCTCGCCGACGGTGCCGAGGAGCCGCAACGACGCGCGCGAGGTTTTCGTCACCGGCCCATCGCCGGCCTGCATCAGCGCGCGAATCGCCGTCGGCGCAGTGTAGAAGATGTTGACCTTGTGCTTGTCGATGACTTCCCAGAACCGCGACATCGACGGATAGTTCGGCACGCCTTCGAACATCAAGGTGGTGGCGCCGTTGCAGAGCGGGCCGTAGACGATGTAGCTGTGGCCGGTGACCCAGCCGACGTCGGCGGTGCACCAAAAGATGTCGCCGTCGTGATAGTCGAAGACGTATTGGTGCGTCATCGCCACGTAGACCAGATAGCCGGCGGTGGTGTGCAGCACGCCCTTCGGCCGCCCGGTCGAGCCCGAGGTGTAGAGAATGAACAGCGGATCCTCGGCGTTCATTTCCGCGCACGGGCATTCCGCCGTGACCATTTCGGCCGCCTCGTGGTACCAAACATCGCGCACCGGATCCATGTCGACCGGCGCGCCGGTGCGCTTGACGACGATGACGTGGTCGACGCCGCCCGCCTTGGCGATCGCCGCGTCGGTATTGGCCTTCAGCGGCACCTTGCGGCCCCCGCGTAAACCTTCGTCGGCGGTGATGACGACGTTCGACAGGCAATCCTCGATGCGGCCGGCCAGCGAATCCGGCGAGAAGCCGCCGAACACCACGGAGTGGATGGCGCCGATGCGCGCGCAGGCCAGCATGGCGTAGGCGGCTTCCGGGATCATCGGCAGGTAGATGGTGACGCGGTCGCCTTTCTTGACGTTGCGGTTGCGCAAGATATTGGCGAAGCGGCAGACCTCGTCGTGCAACTGCTTATAGGTGATGTGCTTTGAATCTTTCGGATCGTCGCCTTCCCAGATGATGGCGGTCTGGTGGCCTCTCGAATGCAGGTGACGGTCGATGCAGTTGTAGGCGACGTTGGTGGCGCCGTCCTCGAACCATTTGATCGAAACGTGCGGCTTGTCGAACGAGGTGTTCTTGACCTTGGAGAAATGCCTCATCCAGTGGATGCGCTTGGCCTGCTCGGCCCAAAAGCCGTTGGGATCGGCCAGCGAGCTGTCGTACATTTTCTTGTATTCGGCCTCATTGATGAAGGCGCGCTTGGTCCATTCGGCGGGTACTTCGTAGATCTTATCCGACATACTCTCCTCCACTTCGTGCGCGACCGCGCGCGCATTCTGTATGTTTGGCACCCATTATTGACATCCCTCCCGCAACCGACAAGCGGGCCAATAGTCTCAATGGCCGAGATTTTCCCACCGTTTGCCGTAGGGCAGCCGGCAGGGCGCGGCCTTGATATGCATCAAGGCAGCCGCGCCGGCGAAGCTACGGCGCTATGCCTAGTGTCGCGGCTTGAATTCCTGGTTCGGAAACGCCGATACATCGGCCGGTTTGATCACGACATAGGGGTGATCGAGCTCCATGTGGCAGGCGTTGCAGCCTTGGCTGAGCTGATCGTAGGCGGCGGCGAATTTTTGCGGGTCCTGCTGCTTGATGGCGGCGTCGACGGCGTTCAACGGCGGCGTCAAGGCGACATCGACCAGATCGCCGACCGGCATGCCGGCGAATTTCGGCTTGGCGCTGACGATATTGGCGAAGGCAGCGCGCAGCTGCTCGAGCGCGTATTTGGCGAGCGGCCAGTTCTGCGCCTGTCCGGCCAGGCCGAGCTTCAAATGGCGTGGCTGCACCAGCGTGTTCATCAAGTCGCCCATGGTCATCAGCACTGGCACGGCGCTCGGTGGCGGCGGCGCCGGCGCGGTTTGCGCAAAGCTCGCGGCAACCGCGCCGATCGCGCCGGCAAGCGACAGCGCGGCGACTACGACGATACGCGTGAGGCGCATGGTGATAGCGCTCCTCACACTCCGAGCCATCCGATAACCGCGCCCGTGAGCACCATCACGATCAGCCAGTTGCCGAGATCGATCAGCAGCAGGCGCCCGCTGCGGCCGGAGAAGCAGAAATTGACCACCATGGTGGTGAGGATGAAACCGAACCACAAAAATGCGCCGGAGATGACGCCGTTCTTGGGCGTCACCTGCCCGAGATGGCCGAGCACGCCGGCCAGCATCCAGGCGATGACGAGATTGCCGATGAAAGCGTAAAGGAACGGCAGGAACGCGCCGGGCTTTTTCATCTCCTCCTTGCACTGTTCCGGCGTCTTGCCGAGCGCCGCCTGATAGATCCGGGAGAGGCTCATGTACCAGACGGAGCTGGCGAGCCACGCCGCCACGGCGGCGACGAGAACGGCGACAAAGTTGATTCCGGCAAATGGCATTGTGTTTCTCCCGGCGCTTTAAGCTTTCATCCCGCCCATCTTGCAGACGAGATGCCATTCGTCGGCGGTCACCGGCTGCACCGACAGGCGGGTGTTGTTGACGAGCACCATATTTTTCAATCCGGGCACGGTTTTGGCCTCGACCAGCGTCACCGGCTTGGCAAACGGCGCGATCGCCTTGACGTCGACGACGACCCACGGCTCGCCGGCTTTGGCGGTCGGATCGGGATAGTGCTCGCGGATCACCTCGACGATGCCGACGATCTCCTTGCCCTCGCCGGAGTGATAGAAGAACGCGCGCTCGCCTTTTTTCATTTTCATCAAATTGAGCTTGGCCTGATGATTGCGCACGCCGCTCCACGGCTCGCCCTTGGCGCCGCGCTTGACCTGATCCTCCCAGGAAAAAGTCCCGGGCTCGGTCTTCATCAGCCAATGCGCCATGGTCATTCCTCCGACTTCAGTGGCCGCGTCAGCAAGGATTTTATGGCCTCGTCCAATGTCATCGTCTCGGCCAGCAGCGCCGCGACCGCGGCCGCGATCGGCATGTCGACCGAGTGTTCGCGCGCCATCTCGAGCAGCACCGGCGCGGTGAAGGCGCCTTCGGCAAGGCCGGTGCTGATCTTGCCCGGTTTCTGGCCTCGGCCGAGACTCACACCGAACTGGAAATTGCGCGACTGCGGGCTGGAACAGGTCAGCAGCAAATCGCCGAGGCCGGATAGCCCCATCATGGTCCGCGGCTTGGCGCCGAAGGCGTGGCCGAAGCGCGTGAGCTCGGCGAAACCGCGCGTGGTCAGCGCCGCGCCGGCGCTGGCGCCAAGGCCGCGGCCGGAGACGACGCCGGCGGCGATCGCCAGCACGTTCTTGGTGGCGCCGCCGATCTCGACGCCGCGGATATCGGTGGAGTGATAAGGCCGGAAACTCGCCGAGCCGAGGGCCTGCGCAAGCTCTTGGGCAAGCGCACCGTCGCGCGCGGCAAGAGTCACCGCGGTCGGCAGGCCGCGCGCCACGTCGGCGGCAAAACTCGGTCCGGACAGGATCGCCGGCGTCGCGTTCGGCGCGCATTCGGCGACGATCTCGGTCATGAATTTCTTGGTGCCGCGCTCAATACCTTTGGCGCAGACGATCACGGGCGTGCGCGCTGCGAGCGATGACGCAAGAGATTTCGCCGCGCTGCGTACTGCCTGCGCCGGCACCACCAGCAGGATCGCCCGCGCCCGCGCGGCGTCGGCGAGGTCGGCCGCAATGGTGATGCTATCGTCGATTCGCACCCCAGGCAGGAACAAACTCTCGCGGTTGTTGGCGAGTTGCGCCGCATTGGCGGCGTCGTGCTCCCACAGCGTCACCTGCCGCCCGGCGCGCGCACAGGTCAGCGCTAGCGCCGTGCCCCAGGCGCCGCCGCCGATGACCGCGATATGATCGAACGCCATCGTCCCGGAAGTCATGCCGGATTTATAACACTTCGCCGCGCAGCAGTTTGGGCACTTCGCCGACCAGGCCGGCCGCCTCGCGGATGAACAGCCGCTTCAAATTCGGCACCCGGTCGACCAGGCCGAGCCCGACATCGCGCACCAGGCGCAGCACGTCGGAGCGGTTGGAGAACAACCGGTTGAGGCCGTCGGTGGCGATGCCCATGGTCACGGTGTCGAAGCGGCGCCAGCGCTGATAGCGCTCGAGCACGGTCGGCGAGCCCGGATCGAGGCCGAGCCGCGCCGCATCGACGATGACTTCGGCGAGCGCTGCTACGTCCTTCAATCCCATATTGAGCCCCTGCCCGGCGATCGGATGGATGAGATGGGCGGCGTCGCCGATGAGCGCAATGCGCTCGGCGATGAACGAGCGGGCGACGAAAAAGCCGAGCGGATGCACGCGGCGCGCGCCGACCGTTTTGATCTCGCCGAGATGCAGCTTGAAGCGCTTTTCAAGCTCGTCGTGGAACGCATCGTCCGGCAGCGCCACGATGCGCTTTGCCTCCTCGGTCGCCTCGGTCCACACGATCGAGGAGCGGTTGCCCTGCAACGGCAGGATCGCGAACGGGCCGGCGGGCAGAAAATGCTCCTCGGCGCGGCCGCGATGATCGCGCTCATGGCCGACAGTGGTGACGATCGCCGACTGATCGTAAGTCCAGCCGTGGGTGGCGATGCCGGCGCGCTCGCGGATTTGCGAACGCGCGCCATCGGCGGCAACAAGAAGCCGCGCAGCGACCGCGCTGCCGTCTTTAAGCGCGGCGACGACCCGCTCGCCGTCATGGCGCACCTCGACCACACTGGAAGAAAGCAGCGTGACGCCTTCGGCTTTCGCCTTCGCGGCCAGCGCCGCGACCAGATGACGGTTCTCGATCATATGGGCGAACGGCTCGCCCTCTTCGACCTCGCCGGCGAAGGTGAGAAACACCGGACGCATGGCGTCGTCGAGCCGGCTGTCGGTGACCACCATGTCGAGGATCGGCTGCGCCTGTGCGCTGACGGCATCCCAGACGCCGATAGTCTCGAACAGCCGCCGCGCCGCGGCGACGATGGCGGAAGCGCGCTCGTCATCGGCGTGGCTTTTGCCGAGCGCCGGATCGGCCACGGTGACGGCAAACGACGGGCCGAGCGCCTGGCGCAGCGCAACGGCAAGGGTCAGGCCGGCAAAGCCGCCGCCCGCGATCAGCACATCGATAGTCTCGCGCGTCATAGTGCCATTCTATCACGCCTGGGCTGGACTTGACGACGGACGACGGACGACAGACGACGGATAAAGAAGTACTTATCTGCCATCTGTCCTCTGTCGTCCGTCATCCGTCGTCCGTCCTCGGAGCACGCATGCCCTCCGCCGTTCAGGAAGTCCTCGACATTCTCGATCTCGAGCCGCTGGAGGTGAATTTGTTCCGCGGCCGCTCGCCGCAATCGCGCTGGCAGCGGGTGTTCGGCGGCCAGGTCATCGGCCAGGCGCTGGTCGCCGCCTGCCGCACCGTCGCGGACGTCACGGCGCGGCCGCCGCATTCGCTGCACGCCTATTTCCTGCTCGGCGGCGATCCCAAAGTGCCGATCATCTACGAGGTCGACCGCATCCGCGACGGCAAGAGTTTCACCACCCGCAACGTCAAGGCGATCCAGCACGGCCACGCCATCTTCTCCATGTCGGTCTCATTCCACCTCTCCGAGCCGGGCCTGAGCCATCAGGTGAAAATGCCCGAGGTGCCGAAGCCGGACGAACTGCCCAGCGACGAGGAACTGAAAGACCGCATCTATCCGCTGTTGCCCGAACCGGCGCGGCGCTACTACGAGCGCGAGCGGCCGATCGAATTCCGTCCCGTGGAGTTCAGCCGCTATCTCGGCGAAAAATCCGAAAACGGCCGCTTCGATATCTGGATCCGCGCCACCGGGCGGCTGCCCGACGAGCCGGCGATCCATCAATGCGTGCTGGCTTATGCCTCCGACATGATGCTGCTCGACGCCGCCCTGATCCCGCACGGCCGCAGCGTGTTCTCCGAAGACATCATGGCGGCGAGCCTCGACCACGCGCTGTGGTTCCACCGCCCGTTCCGCGCCGACGAATGGCTGCTCTACGCCCAGGACAGCCCGAGCCTCGCCGACTCGCGCGGCTTTTCGCGCGGCCTGATCTTTGCCAGCGACGGCACCCTGGTCGCTTCGGTGGCCCAGGAAGGGCTGCTGCGGCAGCGCCGGCATGCCAAGGCCTAAGTTATCGACAGGATGCACGAGGCGATTGTCTAAGGCCGCCTGGCACTGCTATGTTCACGTTTTGGTCTGCAGGGGGGTATCGCCGTGGGAATGGGTGCGAGCACGTTGCCACTGCTGATGGCGCTGAAACGGCGCGGCTTCATTCCGAACGGGTCCGCCGTAATCGAAATCGGCGCCCAGCAGCTCGACGAATCCTTTGTCGCGGCGAAGGCCGACATTGCGGCGACGGGCCGCTTCTTTGGCGTCACCGACCCACCGCCGCCGTTTGCCTGGACCGGACCCCGCAGCGACACCAACGTGCTGGCCGGAGCGCCGCTGGCGCGCGAGTTCTGGACTTGGCTCGGACTCAGTTACGCGTCGATCGACATCGACGGCTCGCCCGGCAGCATTCCGCTCGACCTGAACTACGACGAAGTACCGACCGAGTTCATCGGCAAATACGACGTCGTGACGAATTTCGGCACCACGGAGCACGTTGCCAACCAGCTGCAGTGTTTCAAGATCGCTCACGATCTGGCGACACCGGGCGGCCTCATGCTGCACGTGCTGCCGGCCAGCGGCGGCCTGAACCACGGGCTGGTGTCCTATAATCCGAAGTTCTTTTGGATGCTGGGCCGCAGCAACGGCTACAAGATCGCCTTCATGACAATGGGGCAGTCCGAGCGCAATTCCGGCTTGCCGCAAAACCTGCTGGAATTTCTTGCGCTTTACGAGCCGAAGGCGGCGGATGATTTTGCCGCTTTCAGGATGCCGGTCACGTCGATCGTCGTCGCGCTGCAAAAAGTCTTCGACACGCCATTTGTCGCGCCGCTCGATGTGCCGACCGGCGCGACGACCGAGCATGCCAGCTTGCGCGACCGCTACTGGTCGGTGTTCCAGCCCGACCTTTCGTTTCAGGCGCGCGAACGCGACCTGCTGGCACGGATCAGGGAGGTCTACGACCGCGAACAGGCATTTGGCGCGAAGCAAGCCGATTTCGAGCGCCGCAAACGCGACGTCTACGAACGCGAACAAGACGTCGCGGCGCACGACCGGGCCGCACATATGCTCGTGGCGCCGAAAAAGGCGATGCACAAATTTCGCCGCTGGGCGCACGACCGGGCGCCGCGATGGCTGGTCGCCGCCAAGCGCAAAATGTTCGGCATTGCCGGCGCGACATCCGACGGCACGCCATCGCGCGGAACTTGAGCGAATGAGGTTGCCGGCACGCCATTCATATCCTGGGCCGCGTGGAGTATTCTGCCGCAAAGGCCGCCCATTGTTTCCGACCATGCGCCGAGGGAACGCCGCAAGGGAACGCCCAAGGAATCGCCCAAGGAATCGCCAATGAAGCTCGTCATCGCCATCATCAAGCCGTTCAAGCTCGAAGACGTGCGCGACGCGCTCTTGGCGGTCGGCGTCCACGGCATGACCGTCACCGAGGTCAAGGGCTACGGCCGGCAGAAGGGCCATACCGAGATCTATCGCGGCGCCGAATACGCGGTGAATTTCCTGCCGAAAATCCGCGTCGAGGTCGCGGTTGCGACCAACGAGGTCGAGCGGGTCGTCGAAGCCATCGGCAGCGCCGCCAAGACCGGGCAGATCGGCGACGGCAAAGTCTTCGTCACCTCGATCGAGCAGGCCATCCGCATCCGCACCGGCGAAACCGACGCCGACGCGCTGTGACTAACCTGCGGTTGCTGCACCGCAAAATCGCGCCGCCTAGTTTTTAATCAGTCAGGCTAATTTCTGCCCGGCAGCCGAGGGCCGCGCCGCCGCCCGCTGCCGCGAAATCGAGCATCTGCCCGAAAAGATGTTAGTTATCAAACCGTTAAAGCCAGCCGCCGAGTTGGCACGGCGCTTGATTGCTTGCCGCCCGGTACCACCGCAAGGGGGCGAGTTCCTGCGCGGTCGCAAAGCTGTTGTAGTCGCCCGAGCGTCGCCGCACGCCTGGGCGACAGGGGGTCACATCACATGAAAATCGTCATGGCCGTCATCAAACCGTTCAAGCTCGACGAGGTCCGCGACGCGCTCACCAAGATCGGCGTTCAGGGACTGACCGTCACCGAGGTGAAGGGCTACGGACGTCAGAAGGGCCACACCGAAATCTATCGCGGCGCCGAATACGCCGTGAGCTTCCTGCCGAAAATCAAGATCGAAATCGCCTGCGCGTCCGATCAGGTGGACCGGGTCATCGACACCATCACGGCGGCGGCGAAAACCGGCCAGATCGGCGACGGCAAGATCTTCGTCTTCGGCCTCGATCACGCGGTGCGCATCCGCACCGGCGAGACCGACGCCGCCGCGCTTTAGAAATATTCGCGCACCAATTCCACGGACAGGAGCAAAACCATGTCGTTGAAGACGTTCTCACGCGCGAGGCTGTTGGCGCTCGCCGGAGCGATTTTGTTGGGGCTCGCGCTGAGCGCGCCGACGTTCCATCCGTCTTACGCGCAAGCGCCCGCGGCGCCCGCAACTGCAGCACCGGACGCCGCGGCGCCGGCCGCGCCCGCCGCCGATGCCGGACCGCAAGCCTGCGACGGCGTCAAAATCACCGAAAACTGCACGCCGAATTCCGGCGACACCGCCTGGATGCTGACCTCGATGGCCATCGTGCTGATGATGACCATTCCCGGGCTGGCGCTGTTCTACGGCGGCATGGTGCGCAAGAAGAACGTCGGCGACACGGTGATGACGAGTTTCGCCATCACCTGCCTGATCAGCATTCTGTGGCTGTTCTTCACCTACAGCCTGGCGTTCCGCTCAGGCACGCCGTTCATCGGCGGGCTCGATCGCGCCTTCCTGCAGAACATGATCAGCAACACCTTCAACAGCGCCGGCGTGGCGCAGAACATCGGCACGCCGAATTCGCTGGCGCCGACCATCCCCGAATCCGTCTATTCGATGTTCCAGCTGACCTTTGCGATCATCACCGCGGCGCTGATCGCCGGCTCATTCGCCGAGCGCATGAAATTCTCGGCGATGCTGTGGTTCATCGGGCTGTGGGCGATCTTCGTCTATTCGCCGGTGGCGCACTGGGTGTGGGGACCGGACGGCATCTTCAATTCGTCGAACGACAAGGCCTGGGTCAAAGTGCTCGATTTCGCCGGCGGCACGGTGGTGCACGTCAATTCCGGCACCGCCGGCCTGATGGCGGCGCTGATGCTCGGCAAGCGCAAGGAATCCGGCCCGCCGCACAACATGGTCTACACCATGATCGGCGCCTCGCTGCTGTGGGTCGGCTGGTTCGGCTTCAATGCCGGCTCGGCGGTGAGCGCCGGGATGCAAGCCGGCATGGCGATGCTGGTCACGCATATTGCAACGGCAACCGCCGGCTTCACCTGGATGCTGGTCGAGTGGTTCATGCGCGGTAAGCCGACGGTGATCGGCATCTGCTCGGGCGCGGTGGCCGGACTTGTGGCGATCACGCCGGCCTCGGGCTTCGTCGGCCCGATGGGCGCCTTTGCCATCGGCGTCGCCGCCGGCATCGTCTGCTACTGGGGCTGCACCGGCCTCAAGCACATGTTCGGCTACGACGACGCGCTCGATACGTTCGGCGTGCACGCGGTCGGCGGCGCCGCCGGCGCCATCCTCACCGGCGTGTTCGCCATCGCCGCCTACGGCGGCACCTCCGGCCTGATCGAAGGCAATGCCGGCCAGGTGCTCAACCAAGTCATCGGTGTCGGCACCGTCTTCATCTACGACGTGGTCGTGACCTTGATCATTCTCAAGCTCGTCGATCTCGTCATCGGCTTGCGCGTCAGCGAAGAAGTCGAGCGCGACGGCCTCGATCTCGCTCTGCACGGGGAGACGGTGCAGTAGTTAGAGCATGATCCCGAAAAGTGGATACCGGTTTTCGGAAAAGATCATGCTCCAATAAAAAGTCCGTCTACGGTCGGGGCGGACATCCCGGCACTGTCCCGATCGTCGAGAGGCCCTGGCGCAAGCCGGGGCCTCTTTTTTGCGAGTGTAGCCCGGATGGAGCCCAGCGAAATCCGGGACGGCATCGACGCCTCGTGGCAATCCCGGATTACGCTCCGCTCCATCCGGGCTACGCTTGTTGTCCACCGTCATGGCCGGACTTGTTCCGGCCATCCACGTCTTCGGTTTGACGCGCGCCGTAAAGACGTGGATGCCCGCGACAAGCGCGGGCATGACGAAGGCCTGAAAGGTTGGATCGCCGAATCCCGGATTACGCGGCGCTCCATCCAGGCTACGCTTGCTGAGTCACGCCGTGATTTGCAGAAACAAATCCTGCGGGTCGACGCCGGGGTGATTGTCGGGCAACAGATCGAGCGCCATCGCCGAAATCTTCGCCAACACTTCGTCAAGCGTCGGCGCGTCGGCCGCTTAACCAGACCTAAGCGGCAGCTCGCTTGCCGGAGCGGCGCGCGGCTGACCGCTTTGGCGGCGGCAGCAAGAGATCCGCTGGAATGTGGAAACGCGCACGCAGGCGCTGCACCATCGCCATGCTCAGCTTTTTCTTGCCGCGCAGCACCTCGCTGACGCGGCTGGGCGTGCCGAGGATCGGTGCCATGTCCGCGCGCGAAAGAGCGTGCTGATCCATGAGGTGGCGGATCAACGCGGCGGTGCTCGCCGGCCGCCGCGGCCATCTGCTCTCCTCATAGGCTTCGATCAGGCGCGCTTGTGCCTGCAGTCGTGCTACGTCGGCCGCATTGTCGGAATCCCACAGCCGATCGACGAGCGCGCGGGCGCGGCCCAGCTCTGCGGCGCTATCAATCAAAATCAGCATTGCGTCCATCACACATTCTCCGCATCAATTTCGTCGTATTCGGCATGGGTGCCGAAGAAGCGAATCGCCAAGACCCCCGCCTGATATTGAACGCGAGCAACCAGCCGATAGTCATTTCCCTTGATGTTGAAGACAACGCGGCCGGCCTTGAGGATGCTTGCCTTGGGATATGATGTTTTCACGTCCTCCGGCTGTCGCCACTGCGCGCGGCTGACAATGTCGCGCCAGGCTTCGTATTGCGACCGTGCGGCCTTGATTCCTTTATGGCCGGATCGCTCGGCGAAATAGATTTCGACCAAGTCCGCGCCGATGACGATCATAAAACAAGCATAGCACAAAATTCCAAAATTTGGAAATGCAAAGCCAGCGTAGCCCGGATTGAACGAAGTGAAATCCGGGGCCGGCATTGTCGCCGCGCGATCGTTCCCCGGATTTCGCGGAGCCTGTCATCGGGCCGGCCACTTCGGGCCGGACCCGTTGGCTCATTCCGGGCTACGCATTTGATTTCTCTTCCAAAAATCGAATCCTTGCGAATCTTTTTCACGATCTCTTATCGATTTTCGGATGCGGGCCGCTCGTGTGTCGAAGCCGTTGCGATCCAATGTTTCGCGGCAACAAAGCCGCAGCTTCAATGACTTACAAGGACACCGCGTCCCCAATTCGGCGACCGCATTTGACAACCGTCGCGGCATCGTTTTGAAGGAAAAAATCCCGCTCACCAAGGGACGCCTTCCGGAGGCAAGCCGTGAGGTGGAGCGGGTGCGGTGCCCGCGGGCGGATTTGCAGTCCGCTCCCGGGCGGCTTGGGTATCAGTCCCCCGGCATTATGACCGGGGCGGGAGGTGCATCCCTGGACTGGGACAGGCGAAGGCGGGTAACGCCCGTTCAGACCGCGTCCCAGGAAGCCTGGCCTGAAGCCGAGCCTTTGGGATGAGATACTCCCTTAGGTGAGAGCCGCGGTGGAACGCCGACAGGCGTGCGCGCTCCGTTGGGCGCGCGCCGCATCGCAAGATGCGGCGGTTGGTGACCTGCGTCTGTCGGCGTTCTGCCTCCCCTCTTTGCAGAGGGAAGAGAAAAGCAAGTGGCGAGTGGTGGATAGCGAAGAAGCTTTGCCGCATTCGCACCTCGCCATTGATAAAACTCCGACGCGGATCGCGTTGCGAGAACGGGATCGCACATTTCACCTCTCCCCGCGTGCGGGGAGAGCGTAGGCGTCCTTCGGACGCCGTTCTTAACGTGAAGAACGCCGATCCGAGGGATCGGCTATGTGAGCGGAGCGAACGAGGGTGAGGGGGCCTCTCCGCGATTCTGAGCGTTGCGGATGAAGCGATGCAATGCAGACACTTCACCAATTCAGCGTCCAGCGGAGAGGCCCCCTCACCCCACCCTCTCCCCGCACGCGGGGAGAGGGAGTCGCAAGCGTCGCGGCCTGCGCCCTTTCCCCCGCTTCGCGGGGGCGGAAAGCCGATGGTTAATCGCGCCTTAACCTCGGGGCTCCTATGCTATGCGGGCGCTGCTGCGGGTGGCCCCGCTGTGATGATGTATCGTATGACCGGCGACACTCCCCTGACGCAAATTGGCGCGAAAGCCTCGCGCGCCACCGGCTCGCGCTCGCCGTTCGTGCGGATGCGCGAATTGATCGACCGCTTTCCGCCGGGCCAGCCGGCGATCAGCCTCGCGGTCGGCGAGCCGCAGCATCCGATTCCGCCGTTCGTCGGCCCGATCATCGCCGCGCACGTCAACGAGTTCGGCCGCTATCCGGCCAACAAGGGGCTCGACGAGTTCGGCGTCGCGGTCGCGGGCTGGCTCGGCCGCCGCTACGCGCTGCCGCGCCCGGTCGATCCGGCCAACGAAGTGCTGGTGCTCAACGGCACCCGCGAGGGACTGTTTCTTGCAGCACTCGCCGCCAAGAACTGGGTGACGCCGCGCGCCGGCCGGCCGGCCGTGCTCATTCCCAATCCGTTTTATGCCGCCTACGCCGCCGGCGCGATCGGCGCCGATTGCGAGCCGGTCTATCTGCCGACCACGCGCGCCACCGGCTTCCTGCCCGATCTCGATGCGCTCGACGACGCACTCCTGGCGCGCACGGTGGCGTTCTACATCGCCTCGCCGGCCAATCCGCAGGGCGCCGTCGCCGACCGCGATTATCTCTTCCGCCTGACCGCGCTGGCGCGCCGCTTCGGCTTTTTGATTTTCTCCGACGAATGCTATTGCGAGATCTACAGCGATACGCCGCCCGCCGGCATGCTCGAAGCCGCGGGCGCGGATTTCGCCAATGTGGCCGTGTTCCATTCGCTGTCGAAGCGCTCGAGCCTGCCGGGCCTGCGCATCGGCTTCGCCGCCGGCGACCGCTCGTTCATGCAGGCCTATCTCGAATTGCGCAACGTCGCCGCGCCCATGGTGCCGACGCCGATACAGCACGTCGCCATCGCCGCCTATAACGACGAGACGCACGTCGAGGACAACCGGCGCCTCTATCGCGAAAAGTTCGATCTCGCCGACCAGATCATCGGCGACCGCTACGGCTATCGACGCCCGGCCGGCGGATTTTTTCTCTGGCTCGACGTCGCGGCGCAAGGCGGCAGCGAAGCGGCGGCGCTGAAGCTGTGGCGCGAAGCCGGCTTGCGCGTGGTGCCCGGCCGCTATCTCGCCCGCGAGCAGGCCGACGGCAGCAATCCCGGCGCCGACTATATCCGCGTCGCCATGGTGCAGAACAACGCAATCACCGCCGAGGCGCTGCACCGCCTCGTCGCGGTGCTGGGTTAGAGCATGATCCCGAAAAGTGGCAACCGGTTTTCGGACAAGATCATGCTCCAACTGAGAATACTTCGATGTCGATGATCGATCGCAGCCTCGACGGCATGGCCTCGCTCTCCGGGCATCTCGGCGCGTTGCTGAAGCGGCGCTTGCGCGAGGTGAGCGGCATTGCGCTGCTCAGCCTCGCCATGATGGCGGCGCTCGCGCTCGCCACCTGGTCGGTGCAGGACCCGTCGTTGAGCCACGCCACCGATGCGCCGGTGCGCAATCTGCTCGGCCATCCCGGCGCCATCACCGCCGACCTGTTGATGCAATTGCTCGGGCTTGGCGCGCTGGTGCTGTTGTTGCCGATCGCGATCTGGGGCTACCGGCTGCTCGGTCACCGGCCGCTCAGCCGCGAGCGGCTGCGCATGCTGCTGTGGCTGTTCGGCGCGGTGGCGGCGGCGGCGTTTGCGTCCTGCCTGCCGCGCAGCGCGCACTGGCCGCTGCCGTGCGGCCTCGGCGGCGTCATCGGCGACGCGATCTTGCGGCTGCCGATGGTGCTGTTCGGCATGCCCCTGGCCGGCGCCAATCGCCTCGCCGCAGCCATCGTGCTCGGCATCGCGGCGCTCGTCGCCTTCGCCGGCGCGGCCGGCATCATCTGGCGCGATGCGCCGGACGACGAAGACGACGATGCGGAAGAGACCGCCGAAGCCGACGACGAAGGCGGCTGGGTCTCGCTTGGCTGGCTGATCCACGAAGTGTTGAGCATCCGCGCCCGCATCGCGCGCCTGTTCCGCCGCCGCCCCGTAACGCAAACCGCGGCGCGTCCCGCGGCGCCGCGGCGCATCGAGCCGCGCTTCAATGCGCCGCCGGTGCAATATGCCGGGGACGAAGCCGACGACATGGCCGAAGAGGCCGATGAGGCCGACGCGGCCGAGCCGCGCGCGCCGCGCAAACCGCGCGCGCCAAAACCGCGCCGCTCGAGCGGCGGCTACACGCTGCCGGCGCTCGAACTGTTGACGCAGCCGAGCAAGGTCGGCCGCACCACCGTCAGCACCGAGACCTTGCGGGAAAACGCCACCGCGCTCGAAGGCGTGCTCGGCGATTTCGGCGTGCGCGGCGAGATCATCAATGCGCGGCCGGGACCGGTGGTCACGCTCTATGAGCTCGAGCCGGCGCCCGGCATCAAATCGTCACGCGTGATCAGCCTGGCCGACGACATCGCCCGCTCGATGAGCGCGCTGTCGGCGCGCGTCGCGGTAGTGTCCGGCCGCAACGCCATCGGCATCGAATTGCCGAACCCGACCCGCGAGAAAGTCTATCTGCGCGAGCTCTTGGCCTCGCGCGATTATGGCGACACCACCCACCGGCTGCCGCTCTGCCTCGGCAAGTCGATCGGCGGCGAAGCGGTGCTGGTCGATCTGCAGCGCATGCCGCACTTGCTGATCGCCGGCACCACCGGCTCGGGCAAATCGGTCGCCATCAACACCATGATTTTGAGCCTGGTCTATCGGCTGCATCCCGATCAATGCCGGCTGATCATGGTCGATCCGAAAATGCTGGAGCTTTCCGTCTACGACGGCATCCCGCATCTGCTCACCCCCGTCGTCACCGATCCGCGAAAGGCGGTGGTGGCGCTGAAATGGGCGGTGCGCGAGATGGAGGA
>Ga0316363_10001213_pt1 | contig 24034 bp, 18 predicted proteins | sample Sb_taG_3_FD_200459 | JGI IMG/M metagenome (GOLD analysis project Ga0316363, IMG submission 200459) | Peat soil microbial communities from Weissenstadt, Germany - Sb_50d_a_PC metaG (v2) (version 2) | ecosystem: Environmental > Terrestrial > Soil > Wetlands > Peat | place: Germany: Weissenstadt...
TCTCACGGTAGTATTTTTCTGCGTCATAACGGTTTGCTTTCCCTGCGCCGATGATACACAGATGTGTACACATCATCAAGATTCACGGCCGGGTGCGCCACATCGCTGGGAGCCACTGGAATTTTTCATCACAATCAACTGGTGAGCGCCATCACAGCCTCCCCACCCGCCCGATGTGACAATGACCTCTGACGGCAAAGCCGCGACAGCCAGTACTCTTTGATAAACCGAGGTGTTCAGCGCGTGAGAGCGGGCCCAGGGCAGAGAAGCGGGAATCCGCCCCAAACCGCCCCAAAACGGGAATTTAGGCCGAGAATCGAGCTTAAGTCCATATTCCGGAATACTTTACAAGTAACTCCTTTAAATTCAATATTTTGCAGATAATTGGGGGGGGGGACATAAACTACTGGGTAATATCTCAACAGCAAACATGCAAGAATGAGTCAAGCCAGAAGCAAAATAAAAAACCCTCTCGACAATCCGAGAGGGTTTGCGAACTGGTGGGAGAAATTTAAGCCGCGCGCACGACGTTGCCCGCCTGGAAGCCCTTAGGGCCTTTGAGCAGATCGAACTCGACGGTCTCACCCTCGTTCAGCGAGCGGTAGCCGTTCTCCTGGATGGCCGAGAAATGCACGAAGACATCCTCGCCAGTGGAGCGCTGGATGAATCCGTATCCCTTCGCCCCGTTGAACCACTTCACAGTACCCTTCTCTCTCACAAAGAAACTCCTTTCGCCTCATCGCTAAGAATTATTCTCCCGCCTCTTGTCTGTTTGCCCTGGTATGCCGGACACTCGACACCAGACATTCGGTGCCAGACACCCGATACCGGGGCACCCCCTCAAAGGGACGGTAGAAATTTTTGCTGGCGTCGCCGCGCGCGAGCGATACCGCACCAACAGAAACGGCTCCCCTGCATTCCGTCGGACGGTTGGCCGCGACGAAATACCGCGAAGCCGCGAAAACGAAGGCGCGATATCGGACTGCTGACACAGAAACGTCAACCCTGCTACTCGCTCGTCAACCGGGTCCGGTTGGCGAAACACAAGATAATAGCAGGTCGATTGCGGTTGGCAAGAGCTAAGTTGCTGAAAACGAACATGACCCCGGGCTCAATCCAAGCCACGCCGCTGGGACCCGACCCAGCGTGCCTCGACGGAAAGCCGTAAGTATTTGATAATATTTGAGAAACCAGTGTCGTCGCTCACTCCCATCGAACTTTCTGACAAGAAGGGCGCGGCCGAGTATCGCGCCGCTCCGGCCGAAGGTCTGGTGCGCTCCACTGCGCGCTATCTGCTCCGGACCGAGGTGCACACCTTTGCCTTCTCCGTCGCCGCCAACTCTATTCTGTCCTTCTTCCCGTTCCTGCTGGTGCTGATGACGCTGATCCGATACGTCTTTCGTTCACGGGTGATGTACGGCATAGTCGAGAACCTGTTGCGCGACTATCTTCCAACCGGCCAGGAATTCGTGATCCGGAACCTGAATGTGCTGGTCGGCGCGCACCATCGGGCGCAAGTGTTCTCGCTGGCCATGCTGCTGATTACTTCCACCGGAATTTTTCTGCCGCTCGAAGTCGCGCTGAACCGCGTCTGGGGATTTCGCAACAACCGCTCCTATCTGGGAAATCAGTTGATGTCGCTCGGGCTGGTATTTGCCTGCGGATCGCTCGCCCTGCTCTCGGTAGGATTGACCGCCGGAAACGTTGCCATCTTGAAGAGTGCGCTGCACGGCTACGGCGCCTGGTATGTGCAACTGGTGGACTTTGTGACCATGAAGATCTTTTCGATCTTGGCCAGCATCGCGATTTTCTTCCTCGTCTACTGGCTGTTGCCGAACGGAAAGGTTTCGGCCAAAGGCGTCCTGCCGGCGGCGGTGCTCATGGGATTGCTCTCCGAGGCGCTGAAGTACGTTTATATCTTCGCCCTGCCCCGGCTGAATTTCGCGGAAGTGTATGGGCCGTTCGCCATCTCGGTCAGCCTGATGTTCTGGGCCTTCCTGTCGGGGATGCTGCTGCTGACCGGAGCCCATCTGTCGGCGCGAAAAATATTGCGGGGCTGAACAGCGCGCAGAAAAACTTCGGGTTCGTATCGGGGCATCGCTCCAGTGATGCCCCCTGATTTCGCCTACTGCACCGTCACCTTGAGGTTCAGCGACTTGACCCCAGCCGTCGAGGCGGTAATGGCGACCTTCCCCGTATTCGGGCCGGTCGTGTACTGCGCTGCGGCAGTTCCGTTCGAACCGGTGATGACCGAAGTGGCAACGAAAGTCCCGCCCGCGCCACTGTCCGTAAAGTTCACGGTCACTCCTGACACGCGATAACCGTGAGCGTCCTGCACCTTCACAACCAAAGGCGCTGCCAGCGGCGTATCCGGCGCCGCCGTTTGGTTGTTCCCGGAAATAGTGGTCATACCCGCCGGAGCCCCCGCCGTACTCGTTTCGCTGAACAAAGCGCTGCTATAACCCGGACTGGTGCAGACAATCGACACTGCAACCAGCCTGCCGGGAAGTTGATAACTGTACGTCACCGTTCCCGTCGCGTCCGTCGTCTGCATTGCGCCTGGGGTGAACACCCCTCCCACTCCCCCGTCCCTGCAGGTCACAGATACGCCGGCCAGTCGCCCAGAACCGTAGGCAGAGTTAGCAGTGGCCACCACACTCAGCGGTACGGGCAAAACGGTTTTTTCCACGCCTGACTGGTTATTGCCCGTCCCTACCGAGAGCGCCGGCAGCAGTCCATACACCGCCAGAGCGGCCGTTCCCCCGATATACACCTTGCCGTTCGAGATAGTTGGAGTTACGAAGCGTACGACGGGAACCAATTTGTCCCGTAGTTGCAGCGCTTGCGTGCTGTCGTAGAACTCGTGCGCGAGGTTGGTTGGATCGAAGGCGAACAGGGTCGGGTTGGAGTGCCGGATCGCCCAAAGGATTCCATTGTTATTTCCGTGCGCAGTAATCGAGGTAGAAGCCGGACCGGCCCCGCCAAAAAGCACTGTGGTTTGGGAAACCGGCAGTTGCGTGAGCATTCCGTTGACCAAGGAAAACTGCTTGATATAGTCCAGGTCTCCGGCCACATACACGCTGTTGTTCCAGTACGAAGGCACGCCGACGAGTTCGTCCGCCACTGCACCGGGAATGGACTGGATGACGTCGTCAGTGGTGGAGTTGAACCGCCCCTCGTTATCCCGGTTGATCAGGTACAGAGTGCCCTGCTTTCCTCCCGCAACCAGCTCGTGCCGGTAGAGGCCGGGTTGATCCGGCAGAACCAGAGGGCCCGACGAACCCAGATCCAGATCGTTCTGCGCGAGTTGCAGTTGGTTATAAGGCGTGAAGAAGTCCAGCACGCCGAAAACACTCCCGTTCCATCCCATCTTGAGGACGCTGTCGCCAAAGTCATTGCCCCCCGCGGGCCCGTCATACGTCCCGTTCGCGGTGGCCACGTAAATGTAGCCGTCCTCGTCTGCCGCCGGGCCACTTCCGCCTTGCCAGATCGAACCCTGCGTCCCGTCGGGAGTCACCAGGAAAGCGGACTCCTGCCGCAGCGTTTGCGAGTTGTAGGCAAACAACCAGCCGTTGTAGGCGTATACGTCGCAACCGTTTCCACCAAATCCAATGTAGAGAACACCGTTTTGCAGCAGCAGCGCGGGACGCTGCATTTGGATGATCGGATTGAAAGTTCCCCTTCCGTCGCTGGACGGCGCCGTGCCGGTAATAATCACCGGCCCTCCCAACAGTTCGTGGCCCGACGTGATGTCCAGGGCGTGCAGACTGAAATTGCGCACCGAGTTGTTCACCGTCTTGGCCACGACGTAAAGCGTCGTCTTGCCCGGATCGATCACCCCCGTGCCCGTAATCCCGATTTCGGTGTAGTGCGTCCCGGTACAACCATAGTCGGCGATCGGATCGCTGGTCCCACCATCGTTCAGGCTCACCGACCACAGCGGAGAAGCATTATTGCCCTGCTTGCTATCGGCATCAAAGGCATATACGGTGTTGTGCTGCGTCGCGACGTACACCACGTTGTGCACCAGGCCGTCGTTCATCAAAACCTTGCTGGCATAAAGCGGTTGCCCGACGATGATGCCGTCGACACTCTGCGTGAAAAGCTTTCCGAAACTATTCACGTTGACGTTCGCCGGCGTCAGCAGGGTCTCATTCGCATTCAAGCCCGACCGCGTATTGTCGTTGTGCTGGGTCAAAACATCGTTCTGACCCCAGGCCAGAGAAAATGCCAGGCAGAGGACGGAGAAAACAGCGGCCACCCTTGTAACCCGCTGTAGGCGGGGCATTCGGCTTGCTCCTCGACCATGATTCATTGTTTCAGCATTCTGATTTTGCAACCCGGAAGAAACAGCTCGGCTGGTCATAATATTCCCTCACCACATGGAGATCGTCTTCGAAAAATCGCCCTCGTGAGCAACCTCCTAGATGTACACGCCCACGTCTTCACGGCTAATGAGTGCAGTTGGCCACACAGCAGATTCAAGGGGGAAGGAGGTTCGGACTCAACTCATTTTTCCATATCAGCCACCGAACCGCAACCACCAAATCGTGCCTTCTCGGCTTCGGCAGCAAACCACTAAACCCCTTACCAACAGGGGGTTCCGCTGCCTCATAGTTTCCACCGCGTTGCGGACTGTGGAAAGGTTTTTTCCACGAAGCCAAAGGCCCGGTTGGGCTGGACGCGGAAGATCGGTTCTCCCATGCTCCGCGGGTCCATCTTGTATTTCTTCTTGTAGGCGATCGCGACGCGCTCGAGCGCCGCTGCATCCTCGGCCTGAGTCGCCAGTCCCTCGACGACCACAGCCTCTTCGCCATCGTCGTTCGCAATCGTGCACGCGGGATTGGCGGAAAGGTTTTGACCTTTGCGGGATTTACGCCCGGTCGAAAAGAAGAAAGCGTCGTCGAGCCACACCCCCCACACCGGCATCACATGCGGACGACCGTGACTCGCGTGAATCGTGGCCAGCCAGAACGTGCGGCAGTTGTTCATTTTCCTGACAACCCAGGCCCACGGAAGCAGGCCCTTACCCTCTTCAGTTCCGACAATGCCATAGCCCGGCGCAAACGGACGGTCCGCCTTAGGTTGCGATTTCGCAGCCGTCACCGGCCGCGTCGCCGGCCGCAACACCGATCGCTTCGCAGGACGCCTGGGCATAGAGCTTCGAGCCTCCAAGCTACTTCTTCAACTCCTGCACAGCACGGTAAGCCTGATCGATGGCGCAGTCGGCGTAAGCGTAGGCGTCCGCGTCCGAGTTCGCGATCGCCAACCGCCCGAACGGTTTGCGCGCCACCTGGCACGGGGTCTCGCCGCCTTCCAGCCAGAACTGATCGAACAGCGAATTGTATTCATACGCATAGCCGTGCGGCCAGCGGTTGACCGTGATTTCCAGGATGTCGCGCGCGGGGTCGAATCCGCCCGAACCCAGCATCCGCGCTAACTGCTCGCGAATGTTGCGCTCGTAAGTTTCGAACGTCGTGGTATAGAGCTGGACGCGTCCCAGCTTATGCTGCTCGCGCGCCGGGCGTCCCGGCTTGCAGGCCGCTTTCATCATGTGCACCACGATCGGCTCGTCGGGCTTTTTCGTGCATTCGTAGCCGCCGATGCTGACCGGAAGATCCAGGTTCACGCCGGTGTGGTACATGCCGGGCGCGTAAATCGCACTCGTGCCCAGCTTCTGAAACGCGCTCCAGTTGCGCACCAGGACGTTGTTGTAGAGTAGCGGAACTTTCTGCGCCGAAGCGAGCGCTTCTTTCTGCGCGTCCGGCAATTCCTGCGCGATGTACGGAATCACTACATGCCAGCAGGCCAGAATGCAGTTCGCCGCACGCACCGTATTGAGGCTCTTCTCGGTAAAATAGCTGACTTCCACTTCTTTCGCCGAAGCCGGATCGCCCCGGTGGTTCACCTTGACCACCGTGCTGTTCAGCCGTATCCGAACCGTGGAAGACGGCTCGTCGAGCTTGGCGTAATCCGCCTTCGCCAGCACCACGTCGGTGGCAGAGCTTCCGGGAATCGCCCCGGGGATCAGCTTGCGCACCAGCAGCCGGGCAATGGTGGCCACGCCGTCGGGATAGTGAAAGAAGTATTTTTCCGCTTCGTCGTTGCGAATGCAATCGCGGTTCATCCCCTTGCCCGGTGTGGGATCGAGTTTGAGGCCGTTGAATCCCGGCATTTCCAGGCCCCAGGCGTCTTGCGCAGGGACCGCATCGATGCCCACGCCGAACAGCGGGTGCGGAAAGGCCTGTAACAACTTCACGATTTCGTTGCTCACGCCAACGGTGTCGGTCAGGTATTTCGCATAGCTCATGCGAGCCAGGCGCGCCTTCTTTTCGTCGGAGCTGAGACCGGGGAAATAATCTCTCTCTTCTGTCCGCAGACGCTGAAAGTCTTCCTTAGCTTTCGCCGGAAGCGGAGCTTCTTTCAGAAACTCTCGCCAGCCCGCTTCGCCGGCCTCGTCGTTGATGCCGCTCTCGTCTCCTCCCGTATGCACCGCATTCAAGACCAGCTTGTCGGTCCCAAAGGTTTCCTTGTCGAAGAAAATGCGCGGCTTCAGGCCCAGCGAACGGTAGAGATCTTTGCTGATGTACTTGGGATACGAAGGCACATCAATGCCGAGTTCCTCGATTAGAGCCTTCGCGACCGCGCTATAAGGCGCCGGACTTTCGATGGAATACGTGCCGCCGAATCCCAGAATCGTGCGACCGCCCGCTCGGAATTCGTTGCGCTTGGCGTGTCCGCCGAAGTCATCATGGTTCTCGAGAATCAGGACGCGCGCCTTGTCGCCCGCGGCCTTGCGGAAATAGTGCGCCGCAGCCAGTCCGCTGATGCCTCCGCCCACAATCACCAGATCGTAGGATTCGCCCGTGTCCACGGCCTTGGGAGCGTCGTCCCAAAAGGCGCCGTCGCGGACTTTGTGGATGGTTTCGAAACACCCGGGATGACTTCCGCGCAGGCCGGTCCTGCCCGGAGGATAGTAACCGGGAACGTGCTGCGCTTCCAGATCGGCCGCGGCCGCGGCCCACATTTCGTGCGGGATTATGGCCGGAACGACGGCCGCTCCCACCGTCAGTGCGACTCCGTTCAGAAAATCCCGGCGCGTGATCCTCGCACCCATCCCCAGTGCTCGGTGCCGTTCATTTTTAGCTTCAGCTGACACAAATTCGTCTGACACAAGCGCCTCTGGCGAGGCAGTCTATCACTCTTAATACTCCGCCGCCGCTACTGCCCCGTCCCGCCGCCGTTCTCGCGGTCGTTCGCACGAAGGCTGGCCGTCTCCAGCCCCGACTGCGCCGTCGCTTCGAGCACCTCATCCCAAAACGAAGTATTCGGATCGACCGCGGCCACCCCGATCTGACCTGCCGCCGAAGTGTCCTGTCGCCCTACCCACGCGACGCGAAACTGTTCCTTCTTGTGCAAGCGGGCAAGAGAAACTATGTCGCCCTGCCCCAGCATTCCGTGGATGCCATCCAGCAGCGCTCCGCGCCGACCGATATTGATCGTCATCACTCTCTGATCCAGAGGACGACCGCTGACGTCGGTCCCGCTAAGCAGCACGGGCAACGCCAGATCAATTCGCGGGTCGCGGCGCTTGCCGAGTCGCTGCGCTCGCAAGTCGTTCAGAAACTGCTCCACGGTCAACAACGGCCCCTCGCGAATCAGTTCCAGGAGCGGGTCGGGCGATTCGGCATCGAGCGCCGCGTCGGGCACGGGATTCGGCGCCGCGTGCTGGGCTTCTGTCCGGTCTTCCTTGCGGCCGACGAAAATTCGCGGAACCTCGCGATTGCTCATCAGCCGCCCGATCAGCTCCTCCACCCGCGCACGATGATCGTGCGCTGGTGCTCCTGTGAACTCGACTCCCATTCCCGTTTGCTCATGCGACACCCGCACCACTCCGTCGAGCAGACACTCCGTGTCCAGCGCCCGAATGCTCAGCAGCACCGGAGTACCGGCGGAAAATGGCGCGGTCGTCTCCAGGTAGCAGGCGCCCACGCTGATGTCGGTGAGGCGCCAGCGTCGCGAACGAGCCGACTTCGCCGCCGCGCTCGGCTCTTGCTCTAGCCGCTGCTCTGCGACGGGCGACGGGCTCTCCTCGATCTTCCAATCCGAAGGCGCGTACTCGATTCCCCAGAAGTTGCCAGGAACGTCGAGTTCCAGGCCGACCAGCCAGGTCTCGGGATCGCCGCCCAGTGGAACCACCTCCGCCACTTGCGCCGTGGTGTGCCGTTTTGCCGAAACGATTTCCAGCCGGACTTGAATGCCCTGCGCGAGCGCGCGTGGTACGATCAGCCCACATCCGTGCGCGTTCACCAGCGTGGTGTTGCACGGCACGGAAAATGGCTCGGCGGCGTTGAGGCTGGTCACCAGCACCGGAACTTCCAGCGGCAACCGTGTGCTGCGCCGAATGGCGTGCTGTGTTTTTTCGGAAGGACCCATAAAGTTAGCAGGCAAGAAGTTCTTCGGCCTGAAAACGTCGATTTGAAAACCAGCGCCGGGAATTCCGGCGACAATGGTCCACGAACCATGCTAGATCACAAGAAAGCCCCGGGCACGGAATTTCGCCGCCCCGGTTTCCAGTTAGACACTAGGACCAGTCTTGTAAATGGTCCCGGGAAGGCTTTTGGGAAGGGCACGGCCTTCAGCCGTGCCGCTCAGAGCCACAAAAGGCGCGGGCTTTAGCCCCTGAGGGCCGGGCTGCCTTCGGCGCGATGTGCGGGAACGAGGGATCTGCAGTTTGCCAACCATCGACAAAACTGCAAGATTCCTCGTGGCCGCCCGCCCGTCGGAATGACAGTGAGGTTTTTCGACCGACTCAAATGGTCCATCGGGAACAGAAATCTCGTCGCCAAACCCGGCAGCTACCCGACTTTGATCGCCGTATCGGGCGCCTGGAAGGCGATCTTGTGACTACCGTCGCAAAAAGGCCGGTTGGCGGAAGTGCCGCAACGGCAGAGAGAAAACACCGGCTTGCCCGTCAGGTCGTACTTGTTGCCATCGGCGTCCACCATTTCGACAACGCCGTTGGGATCGTCTACGCGCAAAGGACCGTTCTTGCGCACCGTAATCGTGACTTGCGGCATGGAACCTCCGGTGAAGATGAATAGCTTTCAAACTATCGCAGAATCAAAGAAGTTGCCAGTTGTCGGTACCCAGTACCCAGTCAAAGGCGCGAGCGCAAGGATGACGACGAGTGAAGGTTCTGTCCTGGCAACTGGGTACGGGCAACTGACTACCGCCACCGGTCTACCGCTTCCCACCACAGCATCTTCAACCACTCATCAAGAGTGACTTTTGCCCATTCGCGGTTCGTCCACCAGGCTTCGCCGAATTGCGTCGGATTGCGGGCCGCGGCCACATTGAACTGGTATTGCGGCAGGCGATGGCGAAAGGTCATCAAGGCGCGGCGGGTGTGATAGTCGGAGGTCACGATCAGCACCCGATGCGCGCCCAGCGACTGCAGGCATCGGCTTACATCGTCGGCCTCGGCGTTGGTCGAGAACCCGACGATGGGGCATACCGAGATGCGGTTTGCTTCCGCAAGACCGTTCACGTATTTCTGCGCAATGTCGATTAGGTGCTGATCGTAGATCAGATCTCGCGTCTCAGCATTCATGAACGCGCGCGGCGCCATTCCCTGGCGCAGCAGTTCCAGAGCGCGGGCCGGACGGACTTTGGTCTCCCCGGCCAGCACCACGATGGCATCGGACTTTTCAGGTTCGTCCACCACCAGAAAGCGCGCCGCTTGGCTCGCGAGCGCAGCAAAGATCAGGAACACAAGGAGTACTCGTAAGAATCGCATCTGAGGCGCATGTTATCGCACACCGCATGTTACTAAGGAAACCGCTGCGCGGGCGAATTCGATTACCAGAGTAATCAAGATCGCAATCCGCTCTGCAAAAATCGCATGAAAATCGTATGATAACTGTAGCTTCCGCGCACCAAGCGCGATCTCCAAATGCTAGAATTATTTCTACCCTATGACTACTCAACTCACCGCTTCTTCCCTCTTTATTGATTTGAAAAGCCGCATCGATGCGCGCCAGGCTCGGGTCGGAATCATCGGCCTCGGCTATGTCGGATTGCCGCTGGCCCTGCTCTACAGCGAGCAGAAATTTCCCGTCACCGGTTTCGATATCGATCAGCGAAAAATCGATACCCTCGACAGCGGCGGCACCTACATTTTCCGCATCACGCCCGAGGAGATCGGGGCGGCCAAATCGAACGGCTTCAAAGCCACGGCCGACTATTCGCAGATCACCGCCATGGATGCGATCATCATCTGCGTCCCCACGCCGCTCAACGAATATCACGAGCCCGACCTCAGCTACATCACCAACACCGCCCACGCTGTGGCGCCCTATCTGCGCGCCGGTCAGATCGTCATCCTCGAAAGCACCACCTATCCCGGCACCACCGAAGAAGTTCTGATTCCGATTCTCGAACAGGAAAACAAAGCCGGCCTGAAAAGTTCCCGCAAGGGCGCAGCCGGCGACAACGATATCTGGGTCGCGTTCTCGCCCGAGCGCGAGGATCCCGGCAACACCCAGGTGGCTCGTCACGATATTCCGAAAGTGATCGGCGGACTCGATCCCGAGGCCAGCGAAATCGCAGCCGCGCTTTACGGCTCCATCTTTCGCCGTACCGTTCCCGTCTCCTCGCCCGCGGCCGCGGAGATGACCAAGCTACTCGAGAACATCTACCGCTGCGTCAACATCGCGCTCGTCAACGAACTCAAGATGCTCTGCCTGCGCATGGACCTCAACATCTGGGAAATCATCGACGCCGCCGCCACCAAACCCTTCGGCTTCCATCCGTTTTATCCCGGGCCGGGTCTCGGCGGACACTGCATTCCGGTGGACCCGTTCTATCTTTCCTGGAAGGCGAAGGAATTCGACTTCCACACCCGCTTCATCGAACTGGCCGGCGAAATCAACGTGGCCATGCCCTATAACGTAATCGCCTCCACCATCTCTGCGCTCAACCGCCAGAAAAAGGCCATCAACGGATCCAAGATTCTGGTTCTGGGCATCGCCTACAAAAGAGATATTGACGACCTGCGCGAATCGCCCGCCCTCACCATCATCGAGCTGCTGCAAAAAGAAGGCGCCGTGGTCGGCTATAACGATCCCTACTTCCCCTTTGTCGGCCGCGGCCGCAAGTACGACCTGCAGATGAAGTGTACCTCGCTCGACAATCTTGGCCAGTACGACTGCGTGCTCATCGTCACCGATCACTCCGACTACGACTACAAGAAGATCGTCAACGAGGCCAAGCTGGTGGTGGATTCGCGTAACGCCACGCGCGGCATTAAGAGCGACAAGATCGTGCACTGCTAGGCGGCCGCGGCGAAGTCGGCCCTGGTGGGGTGCACGAGCCACACTTTTCACAAATTGTCCCGCAAACTGTTTTCTGTCGTACCACAGCGCTCAGAACACTCAGCCTTGTGCTAGTATTTCGCGGGGAGCCGGGGCAGCGTCCGCGTCGCACGTTGCACGTTGCATCCATACGGTGTGCCAATGAAAGATACGCTCGGAATCTTGCTCGCCGGTGGCGCAGGCGAGCGCCTCTATCCGCTCACCCGCGACCGCGCCAAACCGGCCGTGACCTTCGGCGGTATCTACCGCATCATCGACATCACGCTTTCCAACTGCGTCAACTCCGGCCTGCGCCGCGTTTTTATCCTCAGTCAATACAAGGCGCTCTCGCTGAATCGTCAGATCCGCGAAGGCTGGAACATTTTCGGCCGTGAGATCGGGGAGTTCATCGAAATCCTGCCCCCCATGAAGCGGGTCAGCGAGAACTGGTACATGGGGACGGCCGACGCGGTCTATCAGAACATCTATTCCATCGGCTCCGAGCAGCCCAAGTACGTGATCATCCTGTCCGGCGACCACATCTACAAAATGAATTACGGGCGCATGCTCAAGCAGCACCAGGATGCCGCCGCCGACGTCACCGTCGCCACCCTGGTGACCGACCCGGCCGAATGCCGCCGTTTCGGCGTCGTTGACATCGACCACGACCATCGCATCACCGGCTTCCTGGAAAAACCAATACAGACCGAGCTGCGATCGCCCTACGATCCAACGAAAATTTCAGCATCGATGGGCATCTATATCTTCAACACCGACGTGCTCATTCCTGTGCTGCTCAAAGATGCCGAGGATCCCGATTCCAGTCACGATTTCGGCAAGAATGTTCTGCCCAAAATGCTGGATGACTACCGCGTCTTCGCTTTCAATTTTGTCGACGAAAACAAGAAGGAAGCCCTCTACTGGCGCGACGTGGGCACGCTTGAAGCTTACTACGAAGCCAACATGGACCTGGTTTCGGTTTCTCCGGTCTTCAATCTTTACGACGAGCAATGGCCCATCCGCACCCACCAGCGGCAGTATCCCCCCGCAAAATTCGTGTTTGCCGAAACCGAGCGCATGGGCCACGCCCTCGATTCGCTGGTTTCTTCCGGCTGCATCATTTCCGGCGGGTCCGTCCAGAATTGCGTGCTCTCTCCGGATGTGCGCGTCAACTCCTACACCGAAATCGAGAACAGCATTTTGTTTTCGCACGTGAACGTGGGACGCAGTTGCCGCATTCGCAAAGCCATCATCGACCGCGACGTGCACATTCCCGAAGGAACCACCATCGGCTACGATACCGAAGCCGACCGCGATCGCTACTTCGTCACCGACAGCGGCATCACCATCGTGACGCGGGATTACTCCCTGTTTGAGAACCCCGTGAGCGTGGATTATTTCACGAGTGAGTAGGGGAGCAGGTCCCAGGTCTAAGGTCCCAGCCGCCAGGTCTAAGGTCCCAGCTGCCAGGTCTTAGGTCGCAGGTCTCGCACAGAAAACCCATGCTCTTGAGATTTTCCTGACACCTAAGACCTGAGACCTTCTCCTGATTTTGCCCAGCACTAATGCTTCACTAAATCTTCCGACAGCAAATGTGCTTTCTGCGCCAGCGTGCTCGCTCTCCGCGTATCGCCTTCCTTCAACGCCGAACGCGCACCATTCATGAAGTTGCGGATCTGCCCCACCGTCTCCTGCTGTCGCGCGTCCAGCGTGCGTCCCGCCAGCTGTTTCAGTTGTTCGTCGGTAGAGCCCAGCAACTGTTTCGCGTTCTGGCGCTGACGTGTGGCTTCTGCGGGAGATATATCGGGCGCAATCTGCGCCGCGGGCTCGCGCGCTCCGCCCTCGCGAACGACAATCTTCCGCGGAGCGCCATCCGGCGCCGGCGCTGTGCGCTGGCGGTGTTTTCTGGTTCCGCTCGCCGGACCAGCATCCGTCTTTTCCTTTGCTACCCTCTCCGGTGCTTTCTTGCCCGCAGCCGGCGTGGTCTCTGCCGGAACCTGCTCCGCGGGAGCGGGCTCTGTGCGCGCCTTCTCCGCGGGAGCCTTCTCTGCCGGAGCCGCGGGTGCAGCCGGAGCTTGTCCGGCGGAATTCGCGGAGCCTGCCGGGTCCTGTTGCCGGGAAGCCATTCCCGCAGCCGGGAAACACAGCCAAAGCGTTATCGCGAGTCCGCAGGCAAACCTCATAACAGTGCCAAAACGATTGTTTCCCACCCTAACAAAGAACGCAAGGGTAGGGTGGGCCAGGTTTTGCGCGCCCCTCCTTACTCTCGCGGGTACCTCGAGAATTCAAACGATCGCGATAGGCTGGGCAACCGTCTACTCCAAGAAAAACCGAGGAAGCGTTCCCGCTTCCCCGGTGAGTAGCTTCGCCTTGACTTCAGTTCTACTCGGAGCTGCCGGCTTCGGCGGCTGCGCTGATGGGTTCGTTTTCCGGTTGTAGGACGACGCCATCAAATGGAGTCGCGCCTACGAAGCGTCCGCCAATTACGCTGACCCGACGCAGCGGGAATCCGCTGTCGGGACCGCGCTGCCAGGAACGTCCGCCGTCGCGGCTCTCGAAGATCACGCCCGTCGCGTCGCTGGTGGCCAGCATGCGCTTGTGGGTGGGATCGAAGCTGACGGAAGTGATGTCCTTGCCGGGAAGGCCGTTGACGACATGCTCCCAGGTCGCGCCACCGTCACCGCTGCGGAACGCGCCTTCGCGTGAGGCGATCATGATCTGGCGATCGGAAGCAATCGCCGCGCTGCGGATGCTGACCACATACGAGGGCAGACCGGCCCGTTTCCAGGTCGCGCCCCTGTCATTCGAGACCAGCACGCTGGAACGTGTAGCCGCGACCACCGTGGAACCTTCGGCTCGCACCGAAACGAAATCTATCTGTGCCAGAATCTGTCCGCCCTTCCAGGTTTTGCCCTGGTCGGTACTCGAGTAGATGCCCGTGGTGGTTGCCGCCAGCCAGCGTTCGGAACCGAGTTCCAGATCGTTGACGCGCGATTCCAGTTGCGACTTCTCGAAGGTTGTTGTAGTGACCGCTTTGCGCGAACCTTTACGCGGAGTTTTCAGCGTTGACTCGAGGAGCAAAACGTTCATGGGACGCCATTCGCCGGCGTTACGGTCCAGCGAATACACGCCGTGGTTGGTGCCGGCGACCAGCATTCCGCTGGGAGCCTGTTTAAGCGCGAAAACGTCCTTTCCGCCGAGGCCGGCCGCTTTCTGCGACCAGTGCTGTCCGGCGTCATGGGAATAGAACAAGCCGCCATATTCGCGGTCGTTGACGACGCCAACGTAGAGCGTGCTGGCATCTTTGTTATCGGCCAGGATGGCCGAAACATAGCGATGCGCGTAGCCGTGGTTGGAAGTGGTCCAGTTGGAGGCGCCATCGGTCGAGGCCATCACGCCGCTGCGGTCGGTGGCCAGCAGCACGCGCTTGGAATCCCGCGGATCGACCATCACGTCATTGACGACGACTTCGGGATTGCTCACACGCTTCCACACCTTGCCCAGGTCAGTCGACTTCCAGAGGCCTTCGGTGGTTCCGGCGTAAATGATATTTTCATTCGTCGGATCCTGCTTGAGCACGCGGGTGCGGCGCGCCGAAAACGGGATGCCCTGAATCTTGGTAAACAGGTTGCCCGCGGTCTCGCTCTTGTAGATTCCCGAGCAGGCGCTCGCGAAAACGACCGAGGGATTGTCATGGTCGACGATGACCGAGAACACGTCGGAGTCATCGATCATGCCCTTGTTAATATGTTGCCAATTGGCGCCGGCGTCGGAAGTTTTCCAGGCCAGGTGCCAGGTTCCGGCATAGACGGTGTTGGGATCTTTGGGATCGACCGCGATCGATTCAATATTCTTGATGTCGGCGGAGTTCGCGGGCGTCAGACGCTCCCAGGTATCGCCGCCATCTTTGGTCCGGTAGACGCCATCGAGCGCGCCGGCAACGAGCACATTGGAATTGCCCTTGTACATGGCCAGGGCGCGGATCGATTTGCCGTGCATCGCGGGCAGCGTATCCCAGTTGCGGCCGCCGTCGCGCGTGCGGAAGATTTCGCCGATCTGCTGGCTCGAGACGCTCCACGCCGACACATAAATACGGTTGGAATCCTGCGGATCGATGGAGATGTGGTCGAGCACGTAGTCGTCGCCACCCAGGCGCGCCAGGCGCGACCAGGTGTGTCCGGCGTCATTCGAAGCAAACATCTGGCCGGTGCTGGTGCCGAGCAGAATGTGATCGGGATTCTGCGCGTCGTACGCCAGACTGCGCGCATCGCCACCATCCGGACCTAGCACCTGCCAGGGCCCGGCGGCCAGCAATGCGGCGCTCAAAAGACTGACCGCGAGAACCAACAAACTTGTGCGGAGAACGTTCCGTTTCATCGTGAATTCCATGCGCGTAGATTGACCCCTGCGAACAATATTCGCCTGCGCTCCACATTAGACAGGCTAGCACGGCTAGGACAAGGTTACCGAAGGACAAAAAATAAAAAGGCCGGCAGGGTGAAGCCCCACCGGCCTTTCGTTCTTCCTGCCTCAGTTATTCGGCCTTTTTCGCCGCTTTCTTCTTGGCGACCGGTTTCGGATGATCCGGAATCGCCTTTACCTTCGTCTCATCGACCGGGGTCGTGGTGCTGGCCCCGGGGAAGGTCGCGCCGGCGGGAACGATCCAGTGTTCCGAAGTCGCCGTGCCTGCGTTTCCGGTGCGGGTCTCGATGCGGCTTGGGTCGATGTTCTGTTTTGCCTCGCCTCCCGAGATGTACGCCTTCACGTCGACCGCGCGCTCGCCCGCCAGGTTCTTACGCTTTTCCGTCGGATCAGCGTTCCCGACGACGACCAGCTTGGCGTCTGGATCCTGCTGCAACTTGAGTGCAACATCGTCCAGCGCAGCCTTGCAGGTGTTGTCCACGCGCCACGGCTTCTTAACGTTGGGGTACTGGCACTCGTTCACCTTGCTGGCCTGCGGCGCGGGCGGGGGCGGATTTTCAACCGTCACGGAGCTCGAAGTCGAAGCCGTTAAGCCGCGCGAGTCGGTACAAGTAGCGCTGATCCTGATGGGGCCGGACGAGGCGCCGGTGGTGTTCAGGGTGGCAGAGTTTCCGCTGCCCGAAATACTGCCGCCGCTCGAGGTCCATCCGCCCACCGTTACCGGAACGTTATCCGGACTGGTGCAGGTACAGGTGATGGTTGCCGAAGTACCGGTCTGGACCGTCGACGGGCTCGCCGAGCAGGAAATCTGCGGCGGGTTCTTGGGCGGTTCCTTCACGGTGAAGCTCGCGGTACAACTGGCCGTGTTGTTCTTCTTGGCTTTAGAATCGGTGACCGTTGCGGTGACAGTGGTCGTATAGCTGCCGGAGATGCCGCCGCCGATGCCGTTGGTGTCAATGGTGGCACCCGTGTCTTTGCCTTCGATCTTGCCCCCGTTGCTGGCCCAGGTGTAGGTGAGCGTGTGCTTGGGGTTAAAGTTGCTGGCGACGACGGTCGCGTGCACCGGTTCGCCGACCATGACTTCGGCGGGCTGCACCGAACAGGCCGCCGCTACCGGAACTTCGGGAGCTCCGCCAAAGTTGAACACCAGACCGGTCGTCAGCCGGACACCTTCGTATTCTGGATGGCGCAACGGGTCACCCGCAGTCGACACGAGGCGGGCGAAGTTTTGGTGCGACCACTGGTAGTCGGCTTCAAACAGGCGGAGCGAGACCGGTTTCCAGAGCTTGAGATCCATACCGCCGCCAAGAACGAAGGCGACGCCTTCGCTGGCAAAATCACCGTGGGTCCTGGCCCCCAGGCGTTCCCACCCGACCAGCGTGTGCACGAAATAGTTCACGCCTTCCCCTCGCCCGGTGAATTTCGGCCCGACGGTGAGGGCTTCGACATTGGCGTAGTGGTTATAGTCGAAGCCGAAATTACCTTCGAGACCCAGGTTTTTGGTGAAGTTGTAGGTGACGTTCGTGCCCATGCCTGGTGCGATCGACGGTAGCTTGAAGGCGTTGGGCGGGGTGTTCTGGTCGGGGACGTTGCCGCCTGGGTTTAACCACTGATAGCCAATGAACCACTCCGCCTTGGGCACAGCGTCGCCCGACGACATAGTTGAGGACTTGGGTGCAGTTTGTGCGTTCAGCAAAGACGGCAACGCAATCAGAACGAGGGCCAGGGCGAGCGCGACGCTCGCGCATCTCCGGTAAGCTTCTTGACAGAGTGACATTAGAGTTCCTCCGAATCAAATCCTAACAAGCTACCTAAAGTAGAACTGGAATCAATGCGGCCTGACGGCACGGACGCATAGGCCTGCATCTAGGAAACATAGAATTCTACAGCAAGCGGGCATGTTTGCAAAAGAGGAAGAATTAGTTAACCGGTATTTTCATAGCCATCGCGGGTCGCGATTCCGTTTTTCTGTAGAAGATTGCGCCGAACTTATCTCAAATTGATATTCCCGCATTCCCGGCCGGGTTGCGAGGCGGCGCGCTTCCCTGAATAATGCTGATTGGGCCTATGACACAGGAACGCGTACTGATTGTGGAAGACGAAGAGAACGAACGAACCGGGCTCGCCGAACTGGTTTCGGGATGGGGCTATCGCACCGACACCGCGGCGGACGGCGTGGAAGCTCTGGACAAGATTCCCGTCTTTGCTCCGTCCATCGTAATCACGGACGTGAAGATGCCCCGCATGGGCGGCATGGAACTGGTGGAGCGGTTGGCGGACCTGGCGCAGTCGATCGCGGTGGTGATGGTCACGGCCCAGAAGGCGACCGACACCGCATTTCACGCCGGCCGGCTGGGCGTCCAGGACTACATCGAGAAGCCCATCGACTTCCGGCGGCTGCGCTCGATCCTGACCAACATCGGGGAAATCCTGAACGCCCGCACCGAAAACGAATCGCTGCGCCGCCGCTTGCGCGATAAGGGAGCGCTCGGCCTGCTGGTCGGCGCGTCCCCTATAATGCAGGAGATTTTCCGGCTGATCGAGTTGGTGGCGCCGAGCACGGCCGCGGTGTTGATCACCGGGGCGAGCGGGACCGGCAAGGAATTGGTGGCGCGTACCATCCACGATCTGAGTCCGCGGCGCAACAAACCTTTCGTCCCCATTAATTGTGCGGCTATTCCCGAGACGCTGATCGAGAGCGAAATTTTTGGCCACGAAAAAGGCGCATTCACGGGCGCGCTGGAGCGCCGCACCGGCTGCTTCGAACTGGCCGAAGGCGGAACGCTGCTGCTCGACGAGATTGGCGAGATGCCGGTGGGCACGCAAGCCAAGCTGCTGCGCGTGCTGGAAGACCACAAACTGCGGCGACTCGGCAGCAAGGTCGAAACTTCGGTGGACGTGCGCGTGCTCGCCGCCACCAACAAAGTTCCCGACGATGCCGTGGCCAATGGAGACCTGCGCGAGGATCTCTATTACCGCCTCAACGTTTTCAATATTCATATGCCGGCGCTGCGCGAGCATAAAGAAGATATCCGCGAGTTAGTAAAGAGCCTGCTCGCGGATATGAACCAGAAGCACAATCGCAAGGTGGCGGACGTGAGCGAGGCCGTGCTCAATCTTTTCCAGACTTACTCGTGGCCGGGCAATGTGCGCGAGTTACGCAACACGCTGGAACGCGCCGTGATAGTCTGCGAAAGCGGGCTGGTGGAAACCAAGCACTTGCCGCCGGGTTTCGGCCAGAGTGTGCGGCCGGTGGTGAACGATCCCGATGCTGTGCACCTGGGCGTGGGCACGACGGTCGGGGAAGCGGAGAAGCTGCTCATCCTGAAAACTCTGCAGGCGACCAATAACAACAAGACGCGAGCAGCGGAGATACTCGGCATCAGCTTGAAGACGCTGCATAACAAGCTAAAAGAATACGGCCGGCCGCAGGAAACGATCATGGCTGCGGAGGAGTAACGAGTAGCGCGCACACAGCGGCGCGTCACTGCGCCTGCTGCAAGGTCTTAGGTCTCAAGTCTCAGGGAGCGCCACAAGACATTTCTGAGACCTAAGACCTGAGACCTGCTCTAAGATGAGCCGCAAATTCATTATCGTGCTCGTGATCACCACGCTGTTCACGGCGCTGGTGGTCGGCTTTTCCTGGATTTACCTGTCGCAACTGCTGCGCCAGCGCTTACTATGGGCCGATGAAACCGCCTCCCAGCTTACGAATCAACTGGAGTACGCCGCCTCCAAAGCGGTGCCGGATCTCACCAGCACGCGGGTTGACACCGAGAATCCCAAGGCGATGCGTACCGCCATCACAAATTCTCTGCAGACCGATACCAACCTGAACGACATGCTGGAAGCGGTAGTAGAGAATTCTCGCATCATCTACGATGCCGCCATCATTGATCCGAATGGAGTGGCGATCCTCGATACGAACCCGGCTCTGAATGGCAAGCCGGTTTCGGAGCGTGCCCGTTTGGCTGTGTTGCGCGATGCGGGCTTCCGGCACCAGTTGCGCCTGCTCTACGGACCGGCCACCGTCTATGACGTGAGCATCGGCCTGGAACTCGACCGGCAGGCATTTGGCAGTGTGCGGGTGGGCGTCTCGACGGTTTTTCTGCGCAACGAACTGACGCCGAGACTGCAACAGGCAGCTTTCTTTTCCGTGGTCGCAATTTTTTGTTCGCTGCTACTGGCGGCGGTGGTTTCGAATGTTGCGCTCGGCCCCTTAAAGGCCATCAGCCGCAACCTCGACAGTGCCAGCGCCGGAGATTTATTGCCGACCGAAGAGTCCGGTTCGGAGGACGAAGTTGGCCTGGTATCGCTGAAAATCGCGCACCTCGGCCGGCAGATTCGCGATACCAACCAGATTTTTTCCGCGCTCAAAGACAACGTCGAGCAGGTCATGACCAAGCTGCAGGACGGGCTCATGCTGTTCACGCGCGATACGCGAGTCGTGCTGGTGAGCGCCTCGGCGGAAAAATTTCTGGGACGCCCGCGACGCGAAATTCTGGGGCGCACCGCGGAAGAAATTTTTTCCGATGGAACGGTTCTGGGCGCGGTCGTTCTGCCCGCCTTCCAAAAGCAGCGGCCGCTGCTGCAGTACGAATTCGACGCCGTCGATGGCCGCCGGGTTCAGGTTTCGCTCGACTTCATTCAGGAAAAGGGAACGCCGATTGGCGCGCTGCTGACCATGCGCGATGCCGAATCGGTGCGCCGCATCGAGGACGAGATTGAAATTTCGCGGCGCCTTTCCGCCAGCGGACGTCTGACCCGAGGCGTGGCCCACGAAGTGAAGAACCCCATCAACGCCATCGTGCTGCACCTGCAGTTGCTGCAAGACAAACTGCAGCGGGACGATCCCGAGACGCGCCGCCACATGGACATCATCGGCAATGAAATCCACCGCCTCGACCGCGTCGTCCAAATCCTGGTGGACTTCACCCGTCCGCGCGATTTGCGGCTGGAAGACGTGGACATGCGCAAACTTCTGGAGGGTGTATCGGTGCTGGCCGCGCCCGATGCCGCACGTCACGGCGTGCGCGTGGTGCTGGAACTGCCGAAACACGAACTGCCAGACGAGGATGATCCGCTGATGGTACGAGTCGATTCCGACCTGATGAAGCAGGCAATTTTAAACCTAGTTCTGAACGGCGTGCAGGCGATGAACCAGGGAGGAACGCTCACGCTGAAGGCGCGGCGCGATGGCGAAATGATTCTCGCCGAAGTACTGGACCAGGGCTGCGGCATTCCTCCCGAAGCACAGGAGAAAATTTTCGAACTCTACTACACCACCAAGGGCGACAAAGGCGGAAGCGGAATCGGTCTGGCGCAAACCTACCAGATCATGCAGTGGCATTATGGCTCGGTGGAATTCGATACCATCGTCGGAGCCGGCACAACGTTCCGCTTGCGGCTCCCAGCGGCGGTAGCGAAACTAGATCGCCAACAGGAGATGACGGCGTGACAGGCTGCGGAAAAACTCCGGTTTCGTATCAGGGCATCGTTTTAGTGTGTGCGTGAGAACTCGTTTTCGGGCAATCCAGTGGAATGAAATGTCCTGGAATCCACCCCCGGTGGGGCGTCCAGCGCTTCAGCGCTGGGAAAGTGGAAGAAATGATCAAGTCCCGGAGGGACGGCCCAGTTCTCACGCACACTCTGAAGCCCGTAGGTTTTACTGAAGAGCTAAGAGCTGACAGCTAAGAGCTGACAGCTGACAACTGCCCTACGCAAACCGAACCATCACATCCGGCCCCTTGTCCAGATGGATGCTCTCGATAAATCGCACCCGTCCGGTTCTCAAAGTCAGAATCACCGATGAAGTCCTCGTCCCTTCGCCAAAGAAGCGGACGCCTTTCAGCAGCGCGCCTTCGGTCACGCCAGTCGCGGCGAAGATCAGCTGCTTCCCCGGGGCCAGGTCTTCCGCCTCGTAAATTTTGTTCTTGTCTTTAATCCCCATCTTCGCAATGCGCTCTTCCAACTCCGGCTTGTCGATCACCAGCCGTCCCAGCATGTATCCGTGCAGGCAGCGGATGGCGGCCGCGGTAATCACGCCTTCCGGTGCGCCGCCCGATCCCATGACCGCATGCACCCCGGTTCCGATCACCGCCGCTGCAATGCCCGCCGACAGATCGCCGTCGCCAATCAGCTTGATGCGCGCGCCCGCCTTCCGGATATCGGCGATCAGCTTTTCGTGCCGCGGACGATCGAGCACGACCACCACCAGGTCCTCCACGCCGCGATGCATCCGCCGCGCGATGTTCTTCAGGTTGACGCCCACCGGAGCGTCCAGTTCCACCGCGTTCTTGCACGATGGCCCCACCACGATCTTTTCCATGTAGCAGTCGGGAGCGTGCAGCAACCCGCCTTTTTCCGAAGCCGCCAGCACCGTAACCGCTCCTGGCGATCCTGTGGCGCAGAGATTCGTGCCTTCCAGCGGATCGACGGCGATGTCGATGTCCGGAACCTCGCGGCCGTCCGGATACGAGCCGCCCACCTGCTCACCGATATAAAGCATGGGCGCTTCGTCGCGCTCGCCCTCGCCGATCACAATCGTGCCGTGCATCGGGACCGTGTCCATCGTCTTGCGCATGGCTTCGGTGGCCGCCTGGTCGCTCAGCGGGCGGTCCCCTTGGCCCATGGTACGCGCCGACTCGATGGCCGCGTTCTCCACCACGCGCAAAAATTCCAGCGCCAGATCGCTTTCAATATTTTCCCCGAAATTCTTCGCATGCGGTTCGGGACGAGTTTGGGTGTGGGTTGGCATCAGTGCCTCCTTGAATACAAATGCGACTTGCAATATATTCCCTTCGGAGCAGAGATGGAAGTGCAAGCGTCACACTCCGGTCGATGAGAGCTGGTCGGTGGAGAGCCGGGCGCCCCAGCGGCTGAACGGGCGATAGACGCCCCATTGCTCCACGCCCAGCGCGAGCATCCGCGACGGCAAGACCGTCTGCTAATCTTCCCTCATGAACACTGAACTGACGACCCCTGAACTCACGACCAAACACCGCAAAGAACCCACCTATCTCCTCTCCGAGAAGCAGGTTGCTGAAAAAAGTGAACTCGCCCGGCGTTTTCTGGACAACCGCACCCGTCTGAATGAAAACGTCGGCAAAGCCGACAACTTCCTCGTCAAGCGCTTCTACAACCTGGATCACAACACTTACCTGGAAGGCGCTGTGCCTGCGAAATACAAAGAATTGATGGGGCTGGTTGCCTCCGCCTGTTTGCGTTGCGACGACTGTATCTACTACCACGTCATTCAGTCCTATCGACTGGGCGTGACTCGCGCCGAGCAGGAAGAAGCGATCAACGTAGCGCTGGTCGTAGGCGGCAGCATAGTGATTCCACATATGCGGCGAGCGTATGAGTTGCTGACGGAACTCTATTCCGCCTGAGGGTGTGTGCTCCAGGGAAACTCTGACTAAGCTTGGTTCCCGGATAGCTTTGAAATGGTATGTCTTTAGCCATGCCGTCAGAACCCGCCCCACGAGCGGCTTTAGCCGCCAAGCATCCCGCGGTCCACGTCCGACCCCACCATTCCGTACATCTCGAGGTCGAGGAACTCTTCCCACTTCAACACATGAGCGCGCAGGCTTCCTTCGTGGCGCATGCCGATTTTTCTCAAGACTCTTGCCGACGCAGGGTTGTTAGCGAAATGGCTGGCGAAAATTCGGTGCAGCCCAAGAGTCCCGAATCCATATTCCACTACCGCCCTGGCCGCTTCCGTGGCATAGCCCTTTCCCCAGTAAGGCACCCCGATCCAGTAGCCGAGTTCGGCGCGACGATGGTCGGGCTCGATCCGCAGTCCCACGCCGCCGCACAGCGGGCCGCTCTCACGTAGGACAATGGCCAGGTGCAAGCCTGTGCCGCTCGAATGATCCTCCTGCGAACTGGCGATAAAGTGCCGAGCGTCGGACTCGGTGTAGGGATGCGGAATGCGCAGCGTGGTCGCCGCCACTTCGCGGGTGCCGATAAGGGGCATGAGCGCCGGAATATCCGAGAGCGCGTAGACGCGCAGAGTCAGCCGCTCAGTTTGCAACGGGGCGAACACCATCTTTCTACTCTAGCGTGATTTGAGCGGACGCTCTGTTCATCGCTTTGCCTTCGCTAGTGGCCTGTCGCAGTGAGTTCGTTACGGACACGGCGGGAAGTGTCAGAGTATTTCCACTGGATCGGCCGGGCGTTGGCGGAGTAGGCGTTGATGTAGCGGCGGAGCTTGCGAGCCAAGTCGGAAACCGAAGTGAAGATGCCGCGCGCGATGA
>Ga0316363_10001214_pt1 | contig 24027 bp, 19 predicted proteins | sample Sb_taG_3_FD_200459 | JGI IMG/M metagenome (GOLD analysis project Ga0316363, IMG submission 200459) | Peat soil microbial communities from Weissenstadt, Germany - Sb_50d_a_PC metaG (v2) (version 2) | ecosystem: Environmental > Terrestrial > Soil > Wetlands > Peat | place: Germany: Weissenstadt...
AGCCAAAGCGTTGCCTTGCTTGTCAAAATTAAACGTCGAGTTGATCTGACTGACCATGCCCATCATGGCGATCAGTGGGTAGTTGTATGAAAGATTGAAGCTGGGATCAATCCCGGGCGCGCCGATACTGTTTGACGGGTCGAGCGGGCTGCTGGTGTTGGCGATGCCGGCGGTATTCAAGCCCGAGGAGTTAGTGGTCCCCGAGGGGAACGAAGTCAGAAAACTAGAACGCGGATTGCGGATAAACCGAATGTTCCCTCCGAATTGCAGTGAATGTCTACCCTTCGTCCACACCAAGTCATCGACAAAGTTATGTTCGGGGGTGGTGAACCCGCGACTGTAAACGTAGGCCAAACTCGAGTTGTTGGGGGTGCTGTTGTCATTCAGACCCCGGAAGAAGATGACCGGACTACTTGTGTTTCCCGGATTGCCGAAACTCTGCCGCGTGTAACCCCAGCGGAAATTGTTAATCAAGGTGGGACGGAGCAGCGCCGTGTAGCCGACCGTGAATCCGCTGCTGTTGTCTGACGTCAGTTCCAGCGGAGCCGTTCCCGGGAGGTAGGGCGGATCGGCGGTTACGTCATTGCGCAGAGCACCGCGCCAGAACAGGGTATGGCTGCCGCTGCGCGTGATCTTGTAGTCGACCCTGCCGATATACCAGTTGTAGTGCAGCGGCGCGGAACCACGGAAGCGGTAACCCAGGAAGTTGAGGCCATCTCCCTGGGAGTTATCGTTTCCCTGGGGGAACGCGTTGAAATAGTTCATCACCACAGAGTTGGCACCGATATGCAGAGGGTCCATCTGCGTTACCTGGCCCGGCGTCAGGCCATTGAAACCGGGCTGGATCGGCCAGTTTTGAGTATTGCCCGGAACACCAGTCGCGTTACCAGGGCAGGCGGTGGTATTCAGGGTTCCATCCGGATTCAGCGTGCACAGATATTGGACAACCCCATCTCGCAAGGCACCGCTGGGCACGATGCGGACCGCGCTTTCCTGCTGCGATTCGCGCTTACCCTCATAGTTCATAAATACGAAGAGGCGGTCTTTCAAAATCGGGCCCCCGTACGACGCACCGAAAATATTGTAGTTAAGCTGCAGGGGTTTGTTGGCCGCGCCGGTGTTCACCTCCGCCAGATGCACGAAGTAGTCGTTGGCAGACGTATAGGTATTGCGCAGATATTCGTAAAGCGATCCGTGAAAATTGTTCGTCCCGCTTTTCGTGATCAATGAAACCTGCGCGCCGGAAGAACGGCCCTCGTCGGCGCCGTAGCTTGTGGTGGTGACGCGAAATTCTTCCATCGAGTCCAGCGTAACCGGCAGAACCGAAGTAAAGGCATAACCGTTGATATTGTCGTTTACGTCGACGCCGTCCAGGGTAATGTTGCTCTGGTCGCTCCGCGCCCCATTCACCGCTCCGTTGCGAGTGTCGGCGTTCTTATTGATGTCGGTCCGGTCCCCGGTGTACGTGACCCCGTTTTGCAACGTCAACAGGTCAGGAACATTTCGGCCTTCCATAGGCAGTTCTTTCACCTGTAGTTCATTGAAGGCGTTGCCGAGCGATGCGTCTGTAGTGTTGATCGCGGTCTCTTGCGCCGAGACCTCGACAGTTTCTGTAGCTGCGCCAACCACAAGCCTAATGTTTACCGTGCCGGGAGTGTCCACCAGCAACTGGACGTTCCGCTGCTCGTACCGACGGAACCCGGTCATCTCTACTGCCAACAGATAAGTCCCGGGGGGGACCTGGAGAAACTCGTAACCTCCGCTGGTTCCGCTAGTCGCCGAGCGCTCCACGGCGCGCTCAGGGTTACTCAGCGTGACCTTTGCGTTAGCAACTGCGGCCCCGGTCGGATCTGAGACCGTTCCATGTAAAGAGGTCGTGCCAGACTGCGCGAACGCCAGAATTGGCAGCAGGGATAGTACTAAAAAGGTAACTACACGCGAGGCAGAACGCATGGGAGCTCCTCCACCACGGGACGTCACGCTTGGATTGTTTTTCGCCGGGGACCTGGAAGACAGTTGAGACCCTGAGACCCGACGTGGCCGCTATTGTGCAACTAGAGGCCCATATCTGCAAGCCTTAATTTTCAATGGTTTGGATTCTGAAAAACAGCCTCCACACCTGCGGCCATACACCTTTCCAGAGATCATGTCCCAGATATTGGAACCTGGCATGCGTGTGATCAGATGTTTGTTATCAAGGCCTCTGAAGCGTCGAGAGTCGATGAAACAGGGCTGAAGCTACAACAATCAGGGCGGGATAGCACTCCAGCGTGTAGCGCGGTTCGGGGTTCTCCAGGGTTCCCAGAAACAGCGACCGCAGCACCACGAATAGAACCAGCAGACCAATGCCGGCCATTCCGCGGGCTCGCCACCATCCCGCACCAGCCAGCACGACGTAGGCCAGGTTGATTACGCCGAAACCCAGGCTGGCGGCCAGCCAGGGAGCCTCGTCGTTAAACTCCCACCAGCGCGGGTCCGAGGCCAGGAGCTCGGTTCGTGGGCGCAGCCACATGTCGGCAATGCGCAGGACCGGCAGCCAAACGTAGTAGCGCAGAGGAGCGGCCCGGACCCGTTCCGCCGCCAGAGCCGCAAATCGTGCGTCCAGTTCGGGAGTCATATCGTGATCGACGTTGTAGTCGGCGAAGAGCTCGCCGGTCACCTTCCTTTGCTGCTGCGAATCGAAAGCCCGGTTCGGCAGGCGCGATACATCGATCGCGTCTCCGGGCACGTTCCAGTAAATCTCCTGCACCGACACGTAGTCGATGGTCCACGTCTTCGTCCAGCGATTGAAGCCCTGCATCACCAGTTCGTCGGAATCGTTGGCGTAACGCGGCGCCAGAGGCTCGAAGCGGTGCAGCGTGTGCAGATTGCGCATCGTCCAGGGAATCAAGGGAGTTGTCGCCCCCACCACGACGAGAACTGCCGCCCACAGGAGCGGACTTGAGCCACGCAGCGCGCTATTTTCAGCCCAGGCGGCGCGTGCGAAGCGATACAGCACATATCCCGCCACGGACATGAGCAAGATCCCGCCATCGGGGCGAAGCAGGATGGCTGCCCCAGTCGAGAGCCCGCATGCGAGCCACAGAAGCCATGGCCGCTCGGGCCGCGGACTCTCGCCCACGCCCAGGCCGCGGCACGCGAGATCGAGCGTGAGCGCGGTAAAAAAGATTTCCAGCGTTTCCGTCAAAGCGGCCGCCGCATAGTCGGCGAGAAATGGACACAGCCCGGCCAGCAGAAACGCCGCCTGCGCCGCCCGGTCCCCAAAGAAACGCCGTGCCAGATCCGCCACCAGCAGACAGGTCACAAGGTCGAACCCGACCTGCACCAGCAAGACCGCGCGAAAGTTGTCGAGCCCGAACACCGCGAAGATCGCCGCCAGGAACGCGGGATATCCCGGCAACCGCGAAAGTGTCGGCATGATCTGGCCGGAATCGGTGATGCCGTAGATGCCGTGCCTCAGCCAGTTCTCGGCGATGTTGGCGTAGAGCCGGGAATCGTCCACAATCCCGGGAAAACGCAACACAAACAGCAGCCGCAGCGCCAGCGCCGCCAGGCTCGCTCCCAGAAAGAACCGCCACTTCTCGCGCAGCAGGTTCTGCACGCAGCGAATCATAGCGCGTTTCAGCGGGCGACGGTCGCAAAACGCACCGCTGCTCGCGACGTCTCACGGCTCCAGCTTCGCCCCTCACCGCATTGACCCTGTGCCCGGTGCGGCTTACGATGAGAGGGCCGTTTCCCATGACCCAACCGGTCTTTTATGATCCGCAGCGCGCCCGCTGGAGGCGCCTGCGCCGCCTGTTCGACTTTGTCGCTGTCTTCGTCTCGGCGCTGATCATTTTCTTCGTCTTTACCGCCCTGCGCGACGAGCCTTTGCCCGAACTGTTGTTCTCTCCGCAAAAACGCGCCTTCAAAGCTTTGAAGGAAAGTGAAAAAGAGAAAGCCCGCGACCGGCTGAAGAAGGCCGCCGCCCGCAGTCATCGCAAATCCAAGCTGGCCGCCTCGCAGGTCAAGCTGAATCAGGAGGAAGGCATTCGCGCCGCCTTCTACGTGCCCTGGGACGCCGCCAGCTTTTCCTCCCTGCGCGACTACGCCCACCAGATCGACATGCTCTACCCTGACTGGCTCCACGTTCTCACCGCCGATGGCCGCGTGCAGGGCGTCGACGACCAGACCAACAAATTCTTCGACATCGTGCAGGGCGCCACGGTCCGCTCCGTTGACGACCGCGTCATGCCCTTCCTCAAGACGGAAGACCCCAGCATGGAAGTCTTCCCCATGGTCAACAATTTCGACAATGCGGACTGGGTCGACATTTCCGCCTTTCTGAACAATGCCGATTCGCGCGCGTTGTTTCGCGGCCAGGTTTCGCAGTTTCTTTCCTCCGGTCATTATCGCGGCCTGATGGTGGATTTCGAGGCCTTCCCCGCCGCGGGCCAGCCCGGCTATGTCGCGCTGCTGAACGAACTCGCCGCTGTCCTGCACGCTCGCGGCATGAAGCTCTACGTCGCCGTGCCGCCGCACAACGGCGAGTACAACTACCCGGCAGTCGCGGCCGCCGCCGACGGCGTGGTGCTTATGAACTACGACGAGCACTATCCCGGCGCCGCTTCCGGCCCCGTGGCCTCGCAGGACTGGTTTGTGCAGAACCTGACGTTCGCCAGGACGGTCATTCCGCAAGACAAGATCATCTGCGCCATCGCCAACTACGGCTACGACTGGGTGCTCAAGCCGGCGAAAGGCACACTCCCTCCCGGCGTTCACGACACCTCCGTCACCGTGCAGGAAGCGTGGCTGGCGGCGCGCGACTCCGACGAAGACGTCAACTTCGACGACGACGCCATGAACCCGCACTTCAGCTACCTCGACGAGCGCAGCCTGCGCCACGACATCTGGTTTCTCGACGCGGTCACCGCCCTGAATCACATGCGGGCGGCGCACGGGCTCGGGATCCAGACTTTCGCGTTGTGGCGGCTGGGCGGCGAAGACCGTTCCCTGTGGAAGGTCTGGGACGTTCCCGGCGACGCCGGCGCGGTGGACAAACTGAAAAAAGTGCCCCCCGGAGCTGATGTGGACATGGAGGGCCAAGGGGAGATCCTTCGGATCGAAGACGCGCCGTCCCCCGGAGTTCGCGATCTCACCTTCGACGCCGACAGCAAGCAGATCACGGACGAAGTCTTTCAAACTCTCCCTGAACCCTACCGCGTCGGCCGCTACGGCTACAGTCCCAACAAAGTCGCGCTCACCTTTGACGATGGCCCCGACCCCGATTGGACCCCGAAGATTCTCGATGTGCTTAAGGACAAAAACGCAACCGCAACGTTCTTCCTGATCGGCATCCAGACCGATAAGTTTTCCGGGATCGCGAAGCGCATCTATCGCGAAGGCAACACCATCGGCAATCACACCTTCACTCATCCCGACGTGAGCAACATCTCCACCACTTACATGAAGGTGGAATTGAATCTCACCGAGCGCCTGTTCGCGAGCCTGGTCGGTGTGCGCGCCACGCTGATGCGGCCGCCGTACGCGATTGACGAAGAACCTGACACCGCCGACCAGGTCCGCCCGCTCGAGATTCCGCAGGAAATGGGTTATATCACCGTCGGCAACCGCATTGACCCCAACGACTGGAGCAATAACCCGCGGCGCTCGGCCGAGCAGATTACTGCCTATGTGCTGGCTCATCTGCCGCCCTGCCGCCCCGACGATCTGCGCTGCGGCAACATTGTGCTCTTGCACGATGGCGGCGGCGACCGGGCGGAAACCGTGCGCGCCCTGCCCATGATCATCGACGGCATTCGCGCCCGCGGCTATGAAATCGCGCCCGTCTACGAATTGCTCGGCAAAACCCGGGCCGACGTGATGGCGCCCCTGCCCCGCGGTGAACTCTGGGCCGCCCGGCTTGACAGTCTCGGCTTCTGGCTCTTCGATGCCGGCGTCGTGGCCATTACCTGGATTTTCCTGATCGGCGATCTGCTCATGACTGGCCGCCTCCTCTTCATCGGAGCGGCCGCCGTTTATGATCGAGTGCGGGAAAAAATCTTTGGCCGGCCCGCAGAAGTGGCTTCCTACAAGCCATCCGTCGCGGTTCTGATTCCGGCCTATAACGAAGAGAAGGTGATTGAGCGGACCGTCCGTGCCGCGCTGAATTCCGACTATCCTCATCTGCGCGTGATCGTCATCGACGATGGCTCCCGCGACCGCACCCTCGAAGTTGCCCGCCAGGCCTTCGCGCGCGAGGCCGCCGCTGGAAGAGTTCTGATCCTCACCAAACGGAACGCTGGCAAGGCCGAGGCGCTCAACTACGGCATCGAGCACATCGGCGATGCCGAGCTTTTTGTCGGCATCGACGCCGACACCATCATCGCCCCCGACGCCATTTCGCGCCTGGTGCCGCATTTCATCAATCCCCGAGTGGGCGCCATCGCCGGCAACGCCAAGGTCGGCAACCGCGTGAATCTCTGGACGCGCTGGCAGGCTCTGGAATACATCACCAGCCAGAATTTCGAGCGCCGCGCTCTCGACATTCTGGGAGCGGTGAGCGTCGTGCCCGGCGCTATCGGCGCCTGGCGCGTCTCCGCCGTGCGCGAAGCCGGCGGCTACCACACCGATACCGTCGCCGAAGACGCCGACCTCACTATGGCGCTGCTTCGCCTCGGCTATCGCGTCGAGTATGAGGATATGGCCCTCGCCTACACCGAAGCTCCCACCCACGCCAACGCCCTGATGCGCCAGCGCTTCCGCTGGTCGTTCGGAATTCTCCAGGCGGTGTATAAGCATCGCGGAGTCTTTGCCCGCAAGGGCGCTCTGGGATGGGTGGCGCTGCCCAACATCGTGATCTTTCAAATTCTTTTGCCTCTGGTCTCCCCGCTGATCGACATCATGTTCGCCGTGGGCACGATCTGGTACTTCATTCAGAAGCACTTTCACCCCGACTCGACCGACCCTGCCAGCTTCCATAAGCTGGTCGCGTTCTTCTTCGCGTTTCTGGTCATCGATTTCCTCGCCTCGGCCATCGCCTTTGCCCTCGAGCGCCACCGCCCCGAAGCCAAAGAAGACGCCTGGCTGCTCAGCCAGGTCTGGTTGCAGCGCTTCGCCTATCGTCAGCTGTTTTCGATTGTGCTGTTCAAGACGCTGACACGCGCGCTCGAAGGCAGGAAGTTCGCGTGGGACAAGCTGGAGCGCACCGCCGCCGTGAAGTACGTGCCCGTAGAAAACCACGACCACGTTAACGTTCCCTAGCAGGCTGCTGACAAACTCACTTCGGCGCTTGATTTTCGGCGCATGATTTTCGGTGCTTGATCTTGGGCGCTTGATTTTGGGTGGCGCAGCGCTTCAGCGCTGCGATCACTGGCTTAGTTTCATGGGCGGCTTTAGCCGCTGAGGCAGGCCACTACCTCGGCCCCATATCCCGCGGCGTCGCCGCCCTCGTCAGCAGGTCTTTGCACAGTCCTGTCAGGTTTACGGGGCAATGCAGCCGGGCGTTCTCCCGAATCTTCGGAGCGTCGTGCTCGAAATCGATGGTCGAGTCCACGTGGCGCATCACGAACTTCTCGAAATTCTTGTCGTTGTTGGCGATGGTCACAAACTCGGCGACCGAACCCCAGTGATTCGCGAACAGCTTGGCCACGCTGTCGCTGACTCCTTCAGCAACTCCGCCGTCGTCGCACCGCGCAAACTTCTGATAGAACTCATAGACTAATTCCCACGACTTGAGACTGTCCGTTGCGGCTTCGGCTTGTCTCATTAGTTCTAGAGAGCAACCCTTTTTCTTCGCGAAAGAGGCGGTGCCTCCAACAGCGCTGAGCAAGACCAGCGAGGCTAGAAGACGTATGGCTAATCGCATCCTGACCCCCTTCATCGGAACAGAAGCGGCGCAAATTCTGCCAGGTTCCGCCGCCACACCATCCAGGTATGCTCTCCCGGCGTTTCGATGTCGGCATGCTGCACGCCCTTCGATTTCAGCCATTCGCGCAGGTTGCGGTTGGGCGTGATCAGATGATCCTCCGTGCCGCAGGCAATCCATAGCAGGCGAATCGCCTGATTCGCTTTTGCATCGAGAGCAGGAAAATCCTTGTCGAACGGTTCAGGCAAGCCGCCCGAACTGAACGCGCCGATCCAGGCAAACTTGTCGAGATTGTTCAGGCCCGTGCGCAACGATTCCGATCCGCCCATCGAGAGCCCGGCAATGGCGCGCGAACTGCGGTCCTTGTTGATACGATACGCGCCTTCGACTTGCGGCATGACCTCAGTGAGGAGGGCCTCGGTGAACTTCGCAAAATTACGGTCGCGCAACTCGGCGTGATTCCATGCATTCCATCCGGCGCGCACGAACTCCATGGTGCCGTAGCCGAGCGGCATCACCACGATCATAGGCTTCGCCTTGCCCTGCGCAATCAGGTTATCGAGGATGACGTTGGCGTGCCCGACTGCGGTCCATCCGCTGGCGTCGTCACTATACCCGTGCAGCAGATAAAGCACGGGATAAGCCTTCTTCGCGGCCGGGTCGTAGCCCACCGGAGTGTACACGTAGTAGTCGCGATCGTCGGCGGCCAAGGCCGACTTGTAGAAATGATGATGAATCTCGCCGCGTGGGACGTCGTTCAATTCCCACGGCAGCGACGCCGGGCCGGGAACGTGCAACATGCTCTGCGTGTCCAGCAGATTCGGCACCAGCACCGGGTTCGACGGATCGACCAGGCGCACGCCATCGGCCACAAATGAATATCCATAGTAGTCAGGACTCAGTGGCGCCGTCGTCACGCTCCACACGCCTTGCCCGTCTTTCTGCATGGGCACCGGCTCGGCGCCCTCGCGGTCCAGCTTCACCTCGAGCGCATTGGGTGCCCGGAAACGAAACGTCACACTGCCATCGGCATGCACTTCAGGAGAAACGAGTCGCTCGGCCTCGGGTCGTGGAGGAGGAGTTGGTTTAGCGTTTTGTGCCACAGCAAGCACAGGCAAGAAACAGAAGCTAAACCAGAAAAAGCGAAGGATGTCGTTCATCTCGCTGCTCCAAGCTTGGCGATCATGGAAGACCATCGGGTCGCCGTGGAAGAGCGGCGCTTCAGCGCCGCGTGAAATGCCCGGAAACGACCGGGGTTTAGCCCCTGTGATCGCATCTCTTCCGCAGGAGAAAGCTGCGCCGGGAAGCCGCTACTTGCTTTCCGAAGCCACCTTTAGCCGCGACTCCGCCCGCTGCAGCGCATCCAGCGCCCGCTCTACGTCGACCGCCGTATCGCCGCTCGCCAGCCTCTGTTCCGCGCGCTCTTTGGCCTTGCGCGCCCGTTCCACATCAATCTCTGACGGCCGCTCCGCCGTTTCAGCCAGCACCGTGACCTTGTCGGGCAAGACTTCGGCAAATCCCCAGGCCACCGCCAGCCGCTGCTCGTTTGATCCGGACTTCTCGCGGAACGTGATCTCGCCCACGGCCAGCTCTGTGATGAGCGGCGCATGCCCTGGCAGAATGCCCAGATACCCGTTCTTACCAGGTATCTGAACTTCCTCCGCCGCCGCGTCGACAACTTTCTTTTCCGGCGTAACGATCTCGAGTTGGAAAGTATCGGACATCAGTGCTCAGTACTCAGTACGCAGTACCCGGTACCCAGTACGCAGTACCTGGTGCAATCAGCCGCTGCCGACAACCGGGTACCGGGTACTGGCCTCTGCTCTTACGCTGCTTTCATCTTCTCTGCCGCTTCCAGCACTTCTTCGATCGGCCCCTTCATGTAAAACGCCTGCTCGGGGATGTCGTCATACTTGCCTTCCACGATCGCCTTGAAGCCCTTCACCGTGTCGGCGATCTTGACGTATTTCCCCTTCGCGCCCGTGAACTGCTCGGCCACGTGGAACGGCTGCGACAGGAAGCGCTGAATCTTGCGCGCCCGCGCCACGGTCAGCTTCTGGTCTTCGCTCAACTCGTCGATGCCCAGAATCGCGATGATGTCCTGCAGGTCCTTGTAAGTCTGCAGCGTCTTCTTCACCATCTGCGCCACGTCGTAGTGCTCCTGTCCCACGATGCGCGGATCAAGAATGCGCGAAGTCGAAGCCAGCGGATCCACGGCCGGATAAATTCCAATTTCGGTCAACGCACGCGAGAGCACTGTAGTCGCGTCCAAGTGCGCGAACGTAGTCGCCGGCGCGGGATCGGTCAAATCGTCGGCGGGCACATAAATCGCCTGCACCGACGTGACCGAACCTTTCTTGGTCGACGTGATGCGCTCCTGCAACTCGCCCATTTCCGTCGCCAGGTTCGGCTGATAACCGACCGCGCTGGGCATGCGCCCCAGCAGCGCCGAAACTTCCGACCCCGCCTGTGTGAAACGAAAAATGTTGTCGATGAACAGCAGCGTGTCCGCGCCTTCCGCGTCGCGGAAATATTCCGCGACCGTCAGTCCGGTCAGCGCCACGCGCAAACGCGCCCCCGGAGGCTCTGTCATCTGTCCGTAGATCAGCGCGGCCTTCGATTCCGCCGGCTTGCCGGGCTTGATCACGCCCGACTCCGACATTTCCAGCCACAGGTCGTTGCCTTCGCGCGTGCGCTCGCCCACGCCGGCAAACACGGAGTAGCCGCCATGGTTCTTGGCGACGTTATTAATTAGCTCCATGATAACTACGGTCTTACCCACGCCCGCGCCACCGAACAACCCAATCTTGCCGCCTTTCAAAAACGGCTGAATCAGGTCGATGACCTTCACTCCGGTCTCGAACATTTCGGCAGTCGTGGCCTGCTCGTCAAACGCCGGCGCCAAACGGTGAATCGGCATTCTTTCCTTGTAATCGATCGGGCCCAACTGGTCGACGGGCTCGCCGATCACGTTCATCACGCGGCCCAGCGTCCCGCGGCCCACCGGTACGGAAATCGGGCCGCCCTGGTCGATCGCCTTCATGCCGCGCACCATGCCGTCGGTGGGCTGCATGGCGATGCAGCGCACCCGGCCTTCACCCAGGTGCTGCTGCACTTCGAGAATCACGTTGATCGGGCTGGGCACGGTGAAGCCGTCGCTCACCACTTTGACCGCTTCATAAATTGGAGGCAGGTGTCCCTCGGCGAACTGCACGTCCACCGCCGGCCCCGCGATTTGAATGACATGTCCTGTGTTGTCTGGCATAAATAGCTTCGAGCTATGAGCTATGAGCCGCGAGCAAAACCTCGAACAAGACGCGCGCCTTAGCTTTCAGCCCTTGACCTCTCTTCAGTCTCAACTTGTCGCTGCTCGCTCGGAGCTCATTGCTCAAAGCTCACAGCTCTACATCGCCGCCGCGCCGCTGACGATCTCGATGATCTCTTTCGTGATCTTCGCCTGCCGCGCCCGGTTCATGACCAGGGTCAGGGAATCGATCATGTCGGTCGCATTGTTCGTTGCCGAATCCATCGCCGTCATGCGCGCGGCGTGTTCGGCGGCCACCGATTCGAGCAGCGCCCGGAAAATCTGGATGCTTACATACTTCGGCAGCAGCGCCCGGAACAGATCCTCCGGCGCCTGCTCGTAGATGTAGTCCACCTGCGCCGTGCCGAACTGCGACGCCTCGTCGCGCTCGGCGCTGCGCATCCCCACGCCCGCGCTTACCGCCGCTTCTTTGGCGCGCTTCTTTTCCTCTTCTGTCAGTTCTTCGACCAACCGAACCGCCTGCTCGCCGATCTGCTCGATGGGAAGAATCTGCTCCACAATCAGCCGCTGCGCGATCACCGACTTGAATTCGTTGAATACGACATAGACCGCGTCAATTTCCTCGCGGCAGTATCGCCCGATCACGCTCTCCGCCAGCGCCCGCGCCTGCGCGAACGCCACCTTGCCCAGGATTCCGACGTGCTCACCGGTGACCTGAATCGTTGCGACGCGCTCCGCCGCTGCCGGCTCGGCCTCAATCGATTCCGTCAACTCCGCCAGAGTCCTTGTCTGCACCTTCGCCGATGGATACCGCCGCCGCAGAAAATCGCGCCCCTTGCGGCCGATCGCCTCGATATCAATGTTCTTTCCCGCCTTCGACTCCAGGAACCGCGTCGCCGCCTTGAGCACGTTAGCGTTGAATGCCCCGGCCAGCCCTTTGTCGCCGGTCACCACCACCAGCAGGATCGTTTTCTCTTCCCGCTGCGCCAGCAACGGATGCTTCGGCTCGCCCGTCTCCGGATCGTAAATCTCCGCCCGCGTCACCAGCGACTTCAGCACATTCGTCAGCATCTGCCCATACGGACGCGCCGCCAGCGCCCGCTCCTGCGCCCGCCGCAGCTTCGCCGCCGAGACCATCTTCATGGCCTTGGTGATCTGCCGCGTGTTGATCACGCTGCGAATCCGCCGCCGGATATCGAGAATGTTGGGCATCAGTCGTTAGTCGTCGGTCGCTGGTCGCTAGCCAAAATCAAAATCCCTGTCATCCTGAGCGAAGCGAAGGACCTATGCACTCTTCACTGCGCTGCAGACTTATTCCACGTGTCGCGAAGTATTTTCCAAGGTCCCTGAAAATCACGTTTCCAGATCACCAACCGCTTGCCCTTGAAAGGCACCTCTTTGCCGTCCTTAATCAGTACTCCTGAATAATTTGTGCTGTCGATCAGCAGATCGCCCTCTTGCACCGAATTGATGTTCTCGAACTTCTGCTCTACCAGTTTGTCCTGCTGCGCGAACCAGCCAGCATAGAATGCTCGAACGGCATTTTTCCCGGATACGGCCTCTTTCTCCTCCGGCAGTACTGTCGCATCATCCGTATACATGCTCACAATCGCATCCACGTTCTTCGCTCTTGCCGCTTCTGTCCAGTGAACATAACCGTCCGCTATCGTTTTCCGAGCGTCCGCCAGCTGCCGCAAGAAAGGAGGAACATCTTTGTTCTTTACGTCCTGAGAGGTCTGAGCCCCCGCCACACCGATGGTACCCAAGAGCGTAAGCCAGACCCAAACTTTCATGAGACGTTCTCCTTACTACTTCGCCACTGCTTCGCGTGACGCCACAAACTGCTGCTTCGCTTCTTTGATCACGCTCTGCATCTGGCCTTTCAGCGCGTCATCCAGAATCTTCTTCTCCATGATCGCGCGCAGCACGCCGGGATTGGTCGACTCCACGTATCTGTAGAGTTCCGCCTCGAACTCGCGCACCTGCCCGACTGGCAAATCGTCGAGGAATCCTCCCGTGCCCGCCATGATGATCAGAATCTGTTTCGAGAACGGCAGCGGAGAGAACTGATTCTGCTTCAACAATTCAACCAGCCGTTGCCCGCGATTCAACTGCGCCTGCGTGGCCTTGTCGAGATCGCTGCCAAACTGTGCGAACGCCGCCAGTTCGCGGTATTGCGCCAATTCCAGCTTCAGCGTGCCCGCCACTTGCCGCATGGCCTTGATCTGCGCGCTGCCGCCCACGCGGCTCACTGACAGACCGACGTTCACCGCCGGCCGGACGCCCTGGTTGAACAGATCGGTTTCGAGATAAATCTGCCCGTCGGTGATCGAAATGACATTCGTCGGAATGTATGCCGAAACGTCGCCCGCCTGCGTTTCAATAATAGGCAGCGCCGTCAGCGATCCGCCGCCCATCTTGTCGCTCAGCTTCGACGCGCGCTCCAGCAGCCGCGAGTGGAGATAGAACACGTCTCCCGGATACGCCTCGCGCCCTGGCGGGCGCCGCAGCAACAGCGAAATCTCGCGGTACGACGCCGCGTGCTTCGACAAATCGTCATAGATCACCAGCGCGTGCCGCTTGGAATCACGGAAGAACTCGCCCATCGCGCACGCCGCATAAGGCGAGATGTACTGCATCGGCGCCGGCTCTGACGCCGACGCCGCCACGACAATGGTGTACTCCATCGCGCCGGCGTCTTCCAGAATTTTCACCACCTGCGCAATCGACGACCGCTTCTGTCCGATGGCGTTGTAAATACAAATCAGGTCGTTCCCTTTGCTGTTGATAATGGTATCGAGCGCGACCGCCGTCTTGCCTGTTTGCCGGTCGCCGATGATCAGCTCGCGCTGGCCGCGGCCAATCGGAATCATGCTGTCGATGGCCTTCAGTCCGGTCGCCATGGGCTCGCGCACCGGCTGCCGGTCAATCACACCGGGCGCCAGCCGCTCCAGCGCGATGAACTTGTCGCTCGAGATTGGCCCCTTATCGTCGATCGGCTCCCCGAGCGAGTTCACCACGCGCCCGATCATGCCGTCGCCCACCGGCACGCTCATGATGCGGCCCGTGCGCTTCACCTCGTCGCCTTCTTTGATCTCGGTGTATTCGCCCAGCAGCACCACGCCCACCTGGTCTTCTTCCAGGTTCATGGCGATGCCGGCCACGCCGTGCGGAAACGAAAGCAGTTCGCCGGCCATCACCTTGTCCAGCCCGTAGACGCGCGCGATGCCGTCGCCCAGCGTGATCACCGTACCCGTTTCGTCCACGGAGATCTGCGACTGGTAGTTCTCGATCTGCTCGCGGATCAGTTTCGTGATTTCGTCTGCCTTGATTTGTGCCATAAGATCAGCTCTTAGCTTTCAGCTATTAGCTCCTAGCTAAATCCAAACCCCCTGTCATCCTGAGCGAGGATTGGTTTTTGCGCGGAGCGCAAAGACCAACCGCAGTCGAAGGATCCCTTGCACATCGGCGCTAACAACGTCCTGAAAAGGGGGTTCCGACCCCGACCGTTCGCGCTAGAAGCTAGAAGCTCGCAGCTCAAGAGCTAATTGCCTCTTTAATCCTCTCCAACTGCCCTTTCACCGAACCGTCGTAGATCGTACTGCCCACCCGGACCACGGCCCCGCCCAGCAGCGATGCGTCCAGCCCATACTGCGCCCGGACCTTCTTTCCCGTAGTCTTCTCGACCTGCGCCTCGAGCGCGCCTTTCTCGGATTCGCTCAGTTCACGCGCGCTCGAAATCTGCGCCTCGGCAAATCCCAGACGCGCATCCAGTTCTTTCTCCAATTGCTCGATGATCCTCGCCAGGAACGGGATTCTTCGGTGATCGATCAGCACCGCAATCAGATTGCGCTCCGGCTTATCCATTCCCTCGCGCTGCGCAATCGCATCCAGCAATCGCCGCTTCTGCTCCGCCGGAACCGCCGGATTCTCCCATACCCGCCGCAAGTCAACGTTCTCCCCGAGCAGCGCGCTGATGCGCCGCAATCCGCCGATCGCCCGCGCCGCATCCAGATGCGAATTGAGCACCACGTCTGCGAACGCCCGGGCGTACGTGCTGGCGACCGAAGCCACTCCTTAATTCCTGTCCTTTCCCGAATTCTCCGAAGCCGCGCCCAACTGCCCGGCGAAGTTGCGCACCAGCGCCTGATCGGTAGCGGCATCCACCCGAATCTGCTTCTGCGCCAGCCCCACCGCCAGATCAGCCGCGTAGGCGGTCAATTGGCGCCGCGCCGCTTTGGCCGCGGCCGCAATTTCCTGCTCCGCCGCAACCACAATCTTCTTGGCCTCTTCCTGAGCGGCGGCCTGTAGCCGCGCCTCCTCCGCCGCGCCTTCCCTCTCTGCGGCGTCGCGGATGCTTCCAATCTCCGCGTCCAGCTTCGCCAGCCGCGCTTCCACCTCGCCTAACCTGCGCCGCGCTTCTGCGCTCGCCTTCTGCGCTTCCTGCATCGCCTTCTGGATCGCCGCCGTCCGCGCCCGCAGCAGGCCCGGCAGGTACTTGCGTCCGGCCCAGATGATGACCCCGGCAATCACCACAAAATTAGTGATCACGCTCAGCCAATAAGAGCGCTGCAGATCCAGCCCGGTCCACTTTGAGATCAGCCGCACCGATGCCGACTGCTTGAATTCGGCGGTCTCATCCTTTTCTTCGCCAGCCGCCTCGCGCGACTGGTGTGCCAGCTGCCTGCCTGGCGCAGCCGACTGCTGCGACGAATCATTCTGCGCCTGGGCCGGATCGGGAGAAGCAGGCCGGTCCTGCGCGCGGACAAAGGTCAACCCGGCGCAGCTCACCAGGAGCAGTGCCAGACCCAACCTTCTCAGAATCGTCTTGGTTGGAATCATGAAAGCTTTGAAATCATGAAGGCTCGGAATATCCACTATCGCCCCGCTGCCGCCGGCGCCAGCACCCGCCGCACGATCTCCTTTGCCAGCGCCGCCACTTCGGCCTCCAGGCCAGACTGAGCCGCAAGCCGGTCACTCTCGATATCCTTCTTTGCCCCCTGCACCTGGGCCTGCGCCCTGCCATGGGCTTCGGCCACGGCTTTGCTCCGCGCTTGCTGCGCTGCCTGCCGCCGCGCTTCCTGCGAGCGGAAAATCGCCGCCCGGGCCTCCCGCAACTTCTGTTCGTACTCAGCGGTCCGCGCCTCCGCCCGGGCAATATCCGCTCGCGACTTCTCCACCGCCCCTTCTGTCTTGCTGCGCCGCTCCTCCAGCACCCGGCGGAGGGGCTTATACACAATCGACGTGTAGAGCGCGTAGAGCAGCGCCAGCAGAATGACCGTCGGCACGGCTCCGAGCAGTAATTCGCCTAGTTGATGGAGTGTCTCTTCCATTGCGTCGCTGAACTATGTTTTGCTGAGGTGCCTGCCGAGCCAGCCAGCAAAATGAGGGCTTTGAAAACTCATAAGTCTAGCGTCACCAAGGACTTTCTGTCAACGCCAACCGCGCCGAAAAGGCTCCCGCATTCCCAACCCAGAACGCTCTGCAGCGCCTCGAGCAACAGGACTCGATCGTTTCCTTCGTGCCCTTCGTGTCCTTAGTGGTATGAGCTTTCTGATGCCGTTAGGGAGGCGCTCGGGAGGGCCAAGCTGCATGCAGTTTTCTGCAACATTCCGGCAATAATATACTTGACAAAATAGACTCTTGAGCTTATCGTTGGTTCATGGCACGCGAACCGAAAAGCCTCCAGCAAGCGATTCTGTACTTCGCTGATCCGAATAGCTGCCGCGAATACCTTGTGGCCCGTCGCTGGCCGGATGGCGTTGTCTGCCCCCGCTGTGGCAGCAAGAACGTCCTATTCTTAGAGAAGTACAATCGCTGGCACTGCCGCGAGAAGCATAAGGCCCCACAGTTCACGCTAAAAACCGGGACGATCTTCGAGGATAGCCCGCTCGGTCTTGACAAGTGGCTCACGGCGATGTGGATGATCGTCAACTGCAAGAACGGCATCAGCTCTTGGGAGATTTCCCGCTCCCTGAAGGTCACCCAGAAGTCGGCATGGTTCATGGATCACAGAATCCGTCTTGCACTGCAAAGCGGAACGATCTACAAGCTAGGTGGGCCGGGAACCGAAGTCGAGTCGGATGAGACCTTCGTCGGGGGCAAGGCTCGTAACATGCACGCAAACCGCAGGGCGATGTTCAAGGCCGCCCGCGAGTCCGCCGATTACACCGGGGATGCCAACTACATCAACAAGGCCACGGTGTGGGGTGTGCTGGATCGCCAGCAGCGCAAGGTCCGCGCCACCGTCGTTCCGAAGGTTAACCGTGAGGCTTTGCAGACCGCCGTGTTGAATCAGGTTGAACACGGCTCGACGATCTACACTGACGAAGCAAAGGTCTATCGCTCACTGCCGAAGGAATATACCCACGAGTTTGTGAATCACATGGAGAGGTACGTCAACGGGCGAGTCCACACGAACGGGCTGGAAAATTTCTGGAGCCTGCTGAAGCGGACAGTCAGCGGCACCTACGTTGCCGTAGAGCCGTTTCACTTGCATCGCTACCTCGACGAATACATGTTCCGATACAACAACCGCGCCACGAAGGAAAACCCGTTAAACGATTCGGATCGCTTCGATCTCGCTGTGCGCCAGATCGTTGGAAAGCGCCTGACCTACAAGGAACTGACGGGGAAGGAGGGCGAAATTACGGCGGCCTTCTAGCTGGTTTCGCAAAAAACGCGGCAAGAATAAAAAAACCTGTGGAAATGGTCAATGATCACAGACATCCACAGGGATTAACCCCCATATTGGCAATGATGCCCCGATTGTGATTAAATTCAGCCACTTGATGGCTATCGGGTGGCGTGGCGCCAGACGCCGTCAATCAGAAGGGCGATAGGGTGATATTTCCGTCCCCCGCAAAATTCTCCCTCTGGGCTTCGAAATACTGCAACCAATGCAAAATCGTTGCCATCTTCATCGGTGTATAGGTAAGCAAAAGACACGGTCCCTTTGGGGTATCCGAGGTTCTTGGGCGCTGGTCCATAATCGACCTCGGCTGGTCTGAGGCTTTCCATGCGGCCTTCGAGGCCGTTGTTGTCGAAGTAACGTTGAAGCTCCGCGAAGTCGATACTCTTTGCGGGTGGCCGGTTTTTGGGAGGTCTTGTCATGAACGTAAGTACAGAAGTCTTGAATCAATTGTCTGCTTATCTGAGCGGCACGCTGTCTCTCCAATCTCTCAGGGAATGGGAGGTTGCTCTGTTCCTACGCCGAGATGAACTCGCAGACGAAGACCACAAATTTCTGATGGTGTTCGAGCGGCATTTCGCCGAACTGCTGCTCGGGCTGCCAGAAAGTGTATTCAAGCAAATGCTCCGATCTCTTGCCGAGCCGTCTATGGTCGTGGTGCAAGTAACGGTCCAACGCGCACGCCTCTTGCTAAATGACTCGTCAACTTCTCACTATCCATCGGAGTTTCCGCGCCTGCTCAATAATGTCCCCGAACTGTCCCCGGCCTAGCGGATATTCATGGGCGGGCCCCCTTGCTGGCCTGCCCGTGGTACTACCAATTGAACGTTGAATGTTGTGACGATGGGTGCCTGATCCTGAATTTCCAAACTGAAACTGTATAGGCCCGCGCTGTTGATTTGTGCATTCCCGAACTTGACGGGACAGATGATTGGCTGCGAGGTATCGACCACTGGCAGCATCGCAATAGCCTCTGCTATATCGCTTCCAGCATCTTCATGGCGAAGCTTGACTCGCATACTGAAATTGCCGGGCCGATCCGATTCCAGATTGCAGAAGAAGGTTAGAGTCGGCAACACGAACGGGATTTGCGGCACGGCCATATCCGGCAAATAGAGACCCACGATTATGATCTTGCCGTTATCTTCCCGACGAACATCGTCACAGACCAAGATGTACCTTGCGGTTATTGCCATCCGATCCCCCTTGGCCCCGTTTGAAGGCGAGGTTCTCCCTTTGATTTTTCTTGACTTTTGGGGATCACTACAGGAATACTCTGAATACGAGATCAGCTATACCCGCAGCCGCCCAACAAGTCTTTCAGCGCCCTGCGACCTCAGCCTTCCGCTTCCAACGGAAGGTTGAAGTGTTTTGGGACATCCTTCACTCTGCAACATTCCGAAGTCGAATTGCAAGCAGATTCTATAGACAGAATGAAGGATTTTGCATCCCCCATATCTTGGGGGATGTTAACTAGCTGGTACATTGCGCTGTGGCCCTCAAAAGGCATAGTGTAAGAGCCTATGAAACCGCTACCAGCGCCGACTATTCCCGGCAAAACGGAGTTCCAGAAATTCGACAATGCTGTGCGCCAAGTGCTCACGGTTTCGAAAGAAGAACTGCTTCAGCGGGAACAGGCGGAACAGGAAACGAAAGAGAAAAGGCGACCGAAAGAAGTAACTGGCCGCCGATCCTGTCACGGCAGGATTCCAGCCTAGACCTCCATCCTCATTTTGCCAAGTATATTATTGCCAACATTCCCCTTGACTTCCGCGGCCAAAGGATTAGCATTGAGTTATCACCTCCGATCCAATTCAGGATCGAATGGGCCGATAGCCAAGGAATGTCACCGCTTCTTGGTTGCCGGCCCATTTAATTTGCTACCCTCAAAAGCATTATCCAGAGAGTAATTCCCGATGCGAATCGTCGTCTGGAACTGCCGCATGGCCCTCGCCAGGAAGCGAGAACTGCTCTATCAGCTTCGGCCGGACATCGCCGTCATCCCCGAATGTTCCCGCGATTCGATGAGGCTTTGCCAGGAAGACGGCTTCGACGCCTGCTGGTGGGGAGAAAACAAACACAAAGGTCTCGGAGTATTGGCAGCCAAGCCCTATCGTCTGGATGAAGAATGCAGGCCGGGCCGCTCATCCGGGCAAAGCTCGCCCCGACAGATCCGCCCCCGACAAAGATGGATCGCTCCCGTGCGCGTCGTCGGCCCACGAAACTTCCTGCTGCTCTCGGTGTGGGCTTGTCCGGTCGGCGGCGTCAGGGAGCACAACTACGTCGGCCAGACCTACGACGCCATCGTCCGCCATCCCAAGTGGTTTGCCGACAATCTTCCCACAGTGATTTGCGGCGACTTCAACAGCAACCCGATCTTCGATCCCGGCCGCAAGAAGAAAACTCATGCCGCTGTCGTGCAGCTGCTCGCTGCCCGAGGCCTGGCCAGCGCCTACCACGAATTCTTTTCCGAACCCCACGGCGCCGAAACTCGCCCAACCTACTATTTCTGGCATCGCCAGGAGCGCAGCTTCCACATCGACTACATCTTTCTTCCCAGCGGCTGGACAAAATCCATCACCGCTATCGAGGTCGGAAGCTACATTCAATGGAGAGCCGCCAGCGATCACGTCCCGATCGTGGTCGAGCTCGCCGACGCCGCTTAGCATCAAGCTTCACTGCGAATCTCCTGCGCATCTCGGCGTCCGCACCGCAGGAAGTATCCGGCCAACCAAGTCAGCGCTCGCGGCCTCATCCTTCAAGATCTCCCATCCCGTGAACACCGCAATCAGCTCTTCCTCTGGAAACACCATGAGCCGCTGTCCCCCGAAGCCCCGCGCCATCCAGACATAGCCTTGCCGATCCTTGCGCGGCAGCAGCCACCACTTGAATCCATATTTGAAAGCGTCCTCCGCGTCGATAGCCGGAGTCAGCGACTGCTTCACCCATTCTTTCGAAACAGTCTGCCGGCCGTCCCACACGCCATCGTGCAGATACAGGTAGCCAATCTTCGCCAAGCCCTCGTTCTTCAGAAACAATCCGCCCTCGGTATCGGCCACTCCCAGCGGAGTCCGCTTCCAGTAATGCTCAATCCCTAGCGGCCCGAACAGATACTTCTCCCCGTACTTGGCGATGTCCTGCCCCGTTTCCTTCTCGAACACGTAGGCCATGAACATCGACACGCCGCTGCTGTAGTTGAAGACTGTCCCCGGCTCGTGAGCCATGGGCCGGTCGATCACATACTGCACCCAGTCGTCACCCGCCTCCATGATGCTCGAATCGTTCTTGGGATCGTCGTACGCGACCTCTTCGTTCCAGTCGAGCCCGGTGGTCATGGTAAGCACGTGCCGCAGCGTGATGCGCCGCTTGCGGTCGTCCACATTCTTCACCTTGGCCGCGTCGAAGTATTTCAGCAACGGAGTGTCCAGCCCGGCCATGAAATCGCCCCGCGTAATCGCGATCCCCCAAATAACCGACGACACCGTCTTGCTCACCGACTGCATGCTGTGCAGCTCAGTCCCGTGATAGTACGGGTGCCAGGCCGGATCAAAGTAGTTGTAAGGCCCCGTCAAATGCGCGTTCAGAGGCCCGCGCTCCTTCGCTTCCTTCCCGTAAATCTGACCGTAGTCGTGGGAGTACTTCCTCTCGAAGACCTGCTTCCCACACCGGTACACGGCGAAGCTGTCGACCAGCGAATATTTGTTGCTCGCCAGATCGGCATCAAACGCCCGGAGCACTTTTTCATCGAGCCCCACGCCGCCGGGCTGATCCTTCGCCCAGCCGTGTGTCGGCCAATGGATTGCCGAAGCTTCGGAACTGCTCTGCGCCAAAGCCAACTGCGAAAACACAAGGCAAACTATAGGAACGACTAGCGCCCGTACATTCTTCATGTTGTCCTCATGTTGTCCTCTGAAGATGGCCCCAGCATCTAGGTCGCAGGCAAAGCATCGAACTCCACATGCTCCCTTCGCAGCCGTATCGAACTGTAGAGCATCAAACTGCAGCACATCGAACTGCAGTCGCTGCCGTTCTCCAGTCGCGAAGCGACGGCATTCATTAGCCCAGGGCGTAAGCCCTGGGTAGCACGGCACGTTTGAATGAGTCCCGCAGGGACGGCACGGTTCGCGACGCCCACCGCAGGGCCGGGCCCGATGCTACCGCCGCCCCCGAATAACGGTCTCTGCCATCGGCACCACTTGCTCCCTGCGCAACCGCATCGAACTCTAGCCGCAGCCGTGCTCCAGTCGCGAAGCGACAGCATTCATTAGCCCAGGGCGTAAGCCCTGGGTAACGCGGTGCGCTTGGATGAGTCCCGGAGGGACGGCACCGTAGGCGAGGCCCAATGCTACCGCCGCCTCCGAACCATGTTCTCTGACATCGGTTCTCCGGAAATCTTGACCGGCCGAAAGTTCTCCTCGACCACCCACTCCCGCACCCGCCGCACCACCGACTCCGGCGCCTCCGCCTCCAACTCCACCGCCCCATCCTTATATTTCCGCGAATAAATCCGCGCCCGCGCCTCCAGCAGCGCCAGCATTCTCCCTTCTTTCTGCGGCACGCGCAAACGTATCCGGCTCACCGGATCTTCCTCAATCATCACGTCAATCCGCTCCAGCAGCCGGTCCAGGCCCGTTCCTTCCACCGCCGAAACATACAGAGGCTTTGACTCAGCCGAACCCGCGTCCCCGCGTGCCGAATCCGCCATCAGGCTCGCCGCCATTTCCTGATCCAGCAGGTCAACCTTATTCATCACGCGCAGCCGCGGCTTCTTCTCGGCCTCAAGCTCCTTGAGCACGATCTCCACCTGCGCGTCCTGCTCCGCCGATAGCCGGCTACTCGCGTCCGACACGTGCAGAACCAGCGACGCCCGCTGCACCTCTTCCAAAGTCGCGCGAAATGCCGACACCAGCGTATGCGGCAGGCTGCGGATGAATCCCACCGTGTCCGACAGCAGCACCTTCCGCTTCGAAGGCAGCGTAACCGCGCGAATCGTCGGATCAAGCGTCGCAAACATCTTCGGCGACGACAACACTCCCGCCCGCGTCAGCGCGTTAAACAGCGTCGACTTCCCCGCATTCGTATATCCCACCAGCGCCACCGTCGCCACCGGCGCCGACTCCCGCCGCTGCCGCTGCTGCGCCCGAGTGCGCCGCACGTTTTCCAACTGCTGCTCCACGTGCCGCATGCGCCGCGCAATTTTCCGCCGGTCGGTCTCAAGCTGCGTTTCGCCGGGACCGCGCGTCCCGATGCCGCCGCCGAGTTGCGACATCTCCACCCCGCGCCCCGCCAGCCGCGGCATCAGATACTGCAGCTGCGCCAGTTCCACCTGCAGCTGGCCCTCCCGCGTGCGCGCGTGCCGGGCAAAAATGTCGAGGATAAGCTGCGTGCGGTCGATCACCCGCCGCTGCACCGTCTTTTCAATATTGCGCTGCTGCGAAGGACTGAGATCGTGATCGAAGAGAAGAACATCGGCATTCACGGAAGCCGCCGCGCCCGCGATCTCTTCGAGCTTGCCCGCGCCAATCAAGGTCGCAGGATCGATGCGATCGCGCCGCTGCAGAATTTCGCCCACCACCCTGGCCCCGGCGCTCTCAGCCAGCGTGCGCAGCTCGGCGAGAGATTCGTCAGCATTGAACTCAGGAATGCTGGGCTTGCTGTTGGATCTGGGTGCAGCGGGTGCCCCATCCTTAGCCGCGTTTTTTGCGGCTAGGGTGGGGATTCTCGCCGCATCCCGCGCGATCGCAGCCTGCGCCGTAGTTGTCCCTCTCCCGCCGCGTCCGCTGCGCACTTCCAGACCCACCAAAAACGCCCGCTCGCCTGCCGGTTCTTCGCGCGCCGCTTCGCCAAACGGCACACCTCTCCCCGCGCGCCCCACACGGGATTTCTTGGAGTGAGAACTTCGCAAACCGAAAGCGCCCCGTCTTTATCCTTCGCTGCCCGAAGCGCTCGCCGCGGTCGCGGCCGGAGTCGCCGTCGTCCCGCCGCCCGCCGACGTCTTCTCCCCATGCACCGCGTGCACGGCGTGGGTCGACACCCCCCGCCCCATCACCACCGTCGAGATGGCGTGCTTGAAGATGAGTTGCTCCTGCGCGTTGGCCTCCAGCACTACCGAGTACTTGTCGAAGGAGCGAATGCGGCCCGTCAGCTTCACCCCGCTGAGCAGATATATCGTGATGCTGGCTCTTTCCTTGCGGGCCGTGTTGAGGAAGGAATCCTGAATGTTTT
>Ga0316363_10001215_pt1 | contig 24008 bp, 27 predicted proteins | sample Sb_taG_3_FD_200459 | JGI IMG/M metagenome (GOLD analysis project Ga0316363, IMG submission 200459) | Peat soil microbial communities from Weissenstadt, Germany - Sb_50d_a_PC metaG (v2) (version 2) | ecosystem: Environmental > Terrestrial > Soil > Wetlands > Peat | place: Germany: Weissenstadt...
AGGACCAGCAGTTCTCCCGCCTCGGCAGCCGCACCGTGGTCAAAGTCGACGTCCGCATCCTGGCTGCCACCAACATCAACATTCCCGAAGCGCTCGCCACTAAGCGTTTGCGTGACGACCTTTATTACCGCCTGAACGCTTTCACCCTGTCGCTGCCTCCGCTGCGCGACCGCAAGGAAGAAATTCCGATCCTGCTGAAGCATTTCATGTCGCGCATGTCGGATTCCTACGCGCGTGCCCCGTTGCCACTTTCGCCCGCGTTGATGGAGGCATGCCTGCGGCATTCCTGGCCGGGCAACCTGCGCGAACTGAGCAACTTCATCAAGCGCTACCTGGTTCTGGGAGACGAAACCCTTGCGGCATCCGAGTTGCAGCCCCGGCCCGATGGCGGTGGAGGAATGCACGCCCACGCAGTGGGCAGAACCGCAGTCGCGGGTGCTGAGTCCGGCGGCGGCCTGAAGTCGCTGTCGCGCAACGCCAAAGATGAAGCTGAGGCCGAAGCCATCGCCCGTGCGCTGGAAGAGACGAACTGGAATCGCAAACAAGCCGCGGCGCTGCTGAAGATCAGCTATAAAGCTTTGCTCTATAAAATCCGCCAGTACGGGATAGCGCAAAACCGCAGCACTCACCGCCTCTCCGCTGGCGCTTGAGGTGGCGCGGACGTTCTGCCCCGCACGAACACAGTTTCTGGGTGAAAAGCTACGGGCTGCGAGTGACGAGCTAGAAGCTAAAGGCTAAGAGCTTTTCTTGGTGCGGATGAGAGGACTTGAACCTCCACGACCTTGCGGCCACTAGGTCCTGAACCTAGCGCGTCTGCCAGTTCCGCCACATCCGCATAAAAAGAAAAAATCAGCAGGCCCTTTTTTAGGGGGGACTACACTAATATCTACTGGCTGGCGTCCGGCTGTCAAACGAACGCAAAGTCGTATCCTTCGCCGCGCTTCGTCATATGCAACGCGCCGGGCCGCCCAAGATCATGGAAAATGCCTCCGATAAAATCCCGCCAGAACTGGCGAGGGAACTCCGCGCACTGGCGCACGATCTCAGCAATGCGCTCGAAACCATCGTGCAAGCCACTTACCTGATTTCGCAGGCAGGACCGCCCGAGAACACACGCCGCTGGGTCGAGCTGATCGATCAGGCCTCGCAGGAAGCGGTAAAAATCAATCACAAGCTGCGCCAGCTCTTGCGCTCGCAAAGTTAGTCGCCAACTGCCAGGCGAGCGCTGCACAAGCGACACTCTTCATGTGTTGTCATCCCGAGCGAAGCGAGGGATCTGCAGTTCGCCGCAAAATGCAGATCCCGCGCTTCGCTCGGGATGACAAAATACGGCGAATTGAGAGTTATCTTACTTTCGCCACGGGCGACTAGCCCAGCTTCGTATCCATCGTAATCTTCGCGTTCAGCACCTTCGATACCGGGCAGCCCGCTTTTGCATTTTGCGCGGCTGTGCTGAAGGCTTCCGCGCTCGCGCCCGGCACCTTCGCGACCACATCCAGATGCACGGCCGTGATGGTCCATCCCGCGTCGAGTTTGTCCATGGTGAGCGTAGCTGCCGTGCTAATGCTCTCCGGCGTCAGGTTCGCGCCTCCCAGTTGCGCCGACAGCGCCATCGAAAAGCACGCCGCATGCGCCGCCGCAATCAGCTCTTCCGGATTCGTCCCCGGAGCGTTTTCAAACCGCGTCGTAAACGAATAGGGCGTATTCGAAAGAACGCCGCTGGTAGACGAGACCGTCCCCTTCCCGTCCTTAAGACCACCCTTCCACACTGCACTCGCTTTGCGTTGCATTTCAATCTCCCAAGGTGAGGATTAAAACGAAGTCGTACTCTATTGTAGAAGCTAGGAGGAATTCGCGTGCACCGCCGCAGTCGTGGAACCGCCCAACGAGTTCTATAATCTCGCTCATGTCATTTCTCCGGTTCCTCATGCTGTTGTCGCTCGCGGTCTGGCTTGGCGGCCTGATCTTTCTCGCGTTCGTCGAAGCGCCCATCGCTTTTTCACCCGGACTTCTCCCGACCCGCCATATGGCGGGATCGATCGTAGGACGCTCGCTCGATTTACTGCACTACATGGCCATTGTTTCCGGAATTGTCTTTCTGATCGCGTCCATGCTCTACAGCCGGATGGCCACGGGAAATGCGCGACCGCTGGCGGCGCGGCACCTTTTGATCGTGCTGATGCTGTTGCTGACGGTGATCTCGCAATTCGCCATTTCTCCGAAAATGCACGCCCTTCGCGCCGAGGTTGGAGTGATCGATAGCGTGCCTCTGGACAATCCGCTGCGCAGGGAATTCGACCGTCTGCACGTGTGGTCGGAGAAGTTCGAGGAGGCGGTGCTTTTGCTGGGGTTGGTTGCGTTGTACACGACCGCGCAAGCGTTCAGGTGAGCGGGCTATTGCTGAGCTTTTTCCTCCCTACTGCATCAGCTGCCACGCGCCGTACGCCCACACCACCGGCACCGCGAACAGCATGGCGTCGATGCGATCGAGCATGCCTCCGTGGCCGGGCAGAATCGTGCCGGAATCTTTCACTCCGGCGCCGCGCTTTATGAGCGACTCGACCAGATCGCCCAATTGCGCCGCGATGTTGACCACCGCCGACAGCAGAATGATGGGCCACAGTTGCGGCTGCTCCAGGCCGAACATGCCATCGCGGCGGTCAATCAATCCAACCCGCAGCAGCGCGGAACTGATTCCGGGCGCGTGCTGAATCCACAGCGTGCCGACGATCACGCTGGCCAGGACCGAAGCCGCCGCGCCTTCCCAGGTCTTCTTCGAGCTGATCTCGGGCGACATGCGATGCCGCCCCAGCGACTTGCCCACGAAGTAAGCGAAGATGTCTCCCGCCCACACGGCGAGCAGGGTGTAGATCGTCCAGATCGCTCCCGCCGGCTGCTGGCGGATCGCGACCAAAAGCGCCATCGGGATCGCGATATACACGAAGGCAAACACCGAAGCGGCGGCCGCCGGATAGCCGATTGCCAAATCGGCGCGCTTCATTGTCATCCTCATTGCCACGGTCAGAAACACAAAAGGCGCGAGCGCCGCCGCCAGCGTGATCCCGTAGAGCATGGCCGTGGTCTCAACCAGCGGCGTGCGATTGGTGCAAGCGACAATTACAAATACAAAGAAGAGCGCGACGAAGGCATAGGTCGCCGGCCCCAGCGGCTGGACTGCATAGTGCGTCACCAGCTTCAGGAACTCGACGATGGCCAGCAGGGCTACCGCCCCGGCCACAATGGCCAGCACATAAAGCGGCGCTTTCAGAACCAGCACCAAAACCAGGGGAATTAGAACGACGGCGGTCGCGACGCGCTTGATCATGGAATCACGCTACGCCTATAGCAAATCCAGAGTTGCTTTGATCGCCGGGAGTTGCCGAGCTGCGCTCGGCTGGACAGCCGAGGGCGGCTGTCCCTACGCAACCCTGGACGGGCGAGGGCGCCCGTCCCCACACGAGCAGTGCTCATCAACGTTTCGCCTCAGCGTGGGCCCGGAGCGACGTAGGCCGCGGAGCATGCCCGTCCGGGCCCAGCCCGCCATAGCGGCGGTCGCGCCTCTGATATTCTTCGATCCCCTCGAGCAGTTGAAGGCCGCGGAAATCAGGCCACAACGTCTGCGTCACATAGATCTCCGCGTAGGCAAGCTGCCAGAGCAGGAAGTTACTCAGCCGCATCTCGCCGCTGGTGCGAATTACTAAGTCCGGATCGGGCAGACCCCGCGTGTAGAGATGGTCGCTAATCGCCTGCTCATCGACTTCCATGTGATCGAGGCCGCCATTGCGGGCGGCAGCCTCCGCCAGCGAGCGGAAGGCGTCGACGATCTCGCTGCGCGCGCTGTAGTTCAACGCCAGCGTCAGCAGCATCCCGGTATTGTTCGATGTCGCGCAGCTCGCTTCTTCCATCTCGCGCTGCACCGACTCCGGTAACTCATGCTTCCGTCCGATGTATTTCAACCGGATATTGTTTTCGTTGAGCGTCTTGATTTCCGCTTTGAGGTAGCGGCACAAAAGACGCATCAGGAAATCGACTTCCGTCTTCGGACGCTTTTTCCAGTTTTCCTCGGAGAAGGCGTAGAGCGTCAGCGCCGGAATTCCGATGCGCGCCGCGGTTTCGACCGTCGAACGTACGGCGGCCACACCGGCGCGATGTCCGGCGACGCGCGGCATATGCCGGTGCCGGGCCCAGCGTCCGTTTCCGTCCATGATAATGGCGATATGCTGGGGAAGACGCGCCGAATCGAGGCGCAGGTAAACGTCGCTCTCCTTGCGCTCCATCCCCGCCGGAACCGTGTGTCGCAAAGCGGAACTCTCCGAGTCGAAGCTAACACACGAAATCCAGTGTGTGCAATGCGATAGCACGGTCACGGGCAGTAATTAGTCTCTAGCGTGCCTCTTCGGGAAAGATCGGCAGGATCAGCCGCTCGGCGTGGCGAATGACCGTCAAAGCGCACCGCGCACCGACTTGAGCATCGGTCAGTAAACGATGCAGGTCATCCACGCCGGCCACTGGCTTGTCGTCGAGCGCCACGATCACGTCGCCCTCGCGCAAGCCCGCTGTCCGCGCCGGGCTTCGGTCGCCGTCTTCAATGCCGACCACGACCACACCACTTTCTCGCGCCAAACCGTAGAAGCGCACCACTCGGCGGTGAATGGGAACCGTTTGCGCCGAGACTCCGATGTAGCTGCGCCGGATCCGCCCATCGCGCAGCAAGCGGCTGGCAACGAATTTTGCGGTATTGATCCCGATCGCGAAACAGATTCCCTGCGCCGGCAGAATCGTCGCCGTGTTGACGCCGATTGCCCGGCCTTGCGAATCGACGAGTGGGCCGCCGGAATTTCCGGGGTTCAAGGCCGCGTCGGTTTGAATCACATCCTCGATCAGGCGCCCCGAGTACGAGCGCAGCGATCGCCCCAGCGCGCTGATCACGCCCGCCGTCACGGTGGACTGAAACCCGTACGGATTGCCGATCGCGATCGCCATTTGGCCCGGCCGCAGGAGCTGCGAATCTCCCAGTGGAACGGCCTGCAATCCGGAAACATCAATTCGAACGACGGCGAGATCGGTCGCCGGATCATCGCCGATCGTCCGAGCCGGAGCGCGCCGTCCGTCCGCCAACGTCACTTCGATCCGGGTCGCGTCGTGCACGACGTGGCTATTGGTGAGAATCAATCCATCGGGCGTGAAGACGAAGCCGGAGCCGCCTCCACGGCGCTCGCGGGGCTCACCCGAACGAGTTTGGGCCGTCGTTCGGAGTGACGTTTGATGTACTTCAACGTTTACTACCGACGGACTGACTCTCTCAACCGCAGCCGTGACTGCCCGCGAGTAGGAGTCGAGCAAGCCGGCGTCGACTGATTCGGCAGCAGCGGCGCGCACCGATTCCTCCGCCAAGCTTCCGCCGGGCGGTTGGTGCGAAGAGAGGGGTTCTACGGAAAGACTATCCAGGTTCTGACTATCCAGGTTCATGCTGCATAGATGAAGCTGGAGGCAACTTGGATTCCGCGGTGAGTCGGACAGCCGAGGGCGGCTGTCCCTACGCAATTCCGCCGCTCAGGCGCGGCTTACACCGTACGCATCCAGCACATCCCGCAGCGTAACCATACCTTCCAACTCGTGCATATCAGCACGGTTCACCACCGGCAGGACTTCGATCTGGTTGGCGCCCATGCGCTCGAGCGCCAAATCAAGCGTTTGGTCGGGGTGGACGTGCGGAAAAACCAGCGCATCCGTGAGTTCGCCGAGCTTTTTATCCGCACCTTCCGCCAGTTCGCGCTCCAGCGTCGCAAGGTTGATTACGCCAACCACACCTCGTCGATCCGTCACCAGCCACGTTCGGACTTCGCTCGATCGAACGCTTTCCAGCGCTTCCCGAACCGTGATCTCGGCAGACAGCAACTGGCTCGCAGTCTGCATCACTCTAATTACCTGACGCTGACCATGTCGTTGGCGCGTCTTCGCGGTCGGCAGCCGCACAACGCACCGGTACCGTACCGAGACACCGTGAAGTTAAGATAAGAACCCTACGGCAATCCGAATCTGCAAACAGCTTGCAGTTCCCGACCCGCTTCGCTGAACACGCGTAACTGTCTTCACGCCAGGAGTGAGTAGCTTCCACCCGCGTCTTCGATCTCAGCCATCTCTTTCAGTTCGGGATAGTGTTTCACCAGCGTCTCCGGGGCGCGAACTTTTTTCCCGTCCAGCAGATGCCTCAACTCCAGCGCATTCACCGCAGCCTTCGCTTGAAAGTGATTGTTCGCAATCACGTACGTTGACTCCGCTCGGTGCGCGATGATCTCGATTTTTTCTTTCCACTTCTCCAACTCCGCGGGCTTGTAGAGGTAGTTGTAACGGTCGTTGCGGTTGTCGCTGTCGAACCACTGCTCGTAGTTGCGGCCGTGCAACCGGACGTATCCGACGCCCGACGTGACATGCTCGGTCGGCCCGAGCGAACGCCCCAGCAAAGGCTGGTCGATGTTGCAGAAACCGACGTTGTGGCGCATGAATTCGGCGAGCGTTTCAGGATTATTCCAACTCTCGTGCCGCACTTCGACCACGCGCGGATACTCGATGAACTGCCGCAGCAACTGCTCCAGGTATTCGCGGTTCAGACTGGTGTTCTTGAACGAGACGGGGAACTGGATGAGCAGCGCGCCCAGCTTGCCTTCCGCGGCCAGCGAGTCCAGACCTTCGCGGGCGAGCCGTTCGTCCCGGTCATTTGGACGTATGCTCGCCGCCGAAGTTGGTTCCATCACCGCCAGCGGAGAATGGGTGAACGAGCGGTGCAGCTTTGCGGTGAAAAGAAAATTTGGATTCGTCGCCGCTGCCTTGCGCGACCACAGACGCCCCAGCTCCGGCCGTATGTGTCCATAAAACGACGTGTTGATTTCGATGACGTCGAAGAATCGCGCCAGAAATTCGACCGGATGCATCTTCTTCCGCGTCACTTCCGGCGGATACAGAATCCCCTCCCAGTCCTTGTACGACCAGCCGGCAGTCCCGATGCGGATTCGCGGAGCAGGTTCCATACGGCGGGCCAGATGTTCGCAGGTTAGCACAGTGCTTGGAGCCCGTCGTGAAGGTCGGGTCCGGAGCGGTGCACGAGCCGCTACGCCTCATGAATTGTCATCCCGAGCGAAGCGAGGGACCTGCATTTTGCGGCGAACTGCAGATCCCTCGCTTCGCTCGGGATGACAAAAGTCTGGCGAATTGAGAGTAAATAGATAAGCTCAATAGAGCAGAATCGCGACCCAATACATTCCGGTCGGATACGCCGCATTGCGCGCGTAGCAGGAGCCGACTGCAAACTGGCGAACGCCCGGGTCGCGCAGCAGACGCACGGCGCCCGGCGGCAGGACTTCCGGACGGCTCTGCGTGTAGGTGATAATTTTTCGATTGTCGTAGGCGGCCGCGAGCAGGTGGGCGTTCGGACGATTCTCTCGCGCCAGCGAGCAAGCGGCCTCGTCAAGATTCGGCGGCGTGAGTTGGACGAGCTGCGGCAATCCTGCCTGTTGACGCATCTCATCGACGGCCTGGCCCACTAATTTTCCACTCTGCTGCGCGGAATACGACGGCACCTCGTGCGCGAAATCCTGGGCCACATACAGCCGGCCTTTGCTCCAGATGGCGGCGACGCCCGCGATATTGAATCCGCGATCGAGCAGGTTCTCGCGGTGCGGGGCCGAGCGCATCAGGGCATCATTCGCGCCCAGAGCGCAATTAGAGTAGGCGATGTTTTCGCCGGCGCGATCCATTCTTAGCGGGCTGACTTGGGCAATTCTTTCGAGCAGGGAGGGCTCGCCGGGCAAACGATGCTCCAGACGCTCGCTCTCCGCCATCCGCCGGGCGTGCGCTCGCGCCGCTTCGCGCAGACTTTCTTCCATGCGCAACGGGGGCACGCCGGTTAGTTCGCGGCTCTGGTTGGCCGCTTCCAAAAGTTCGTTCTCGGTGGCGGAGTCCTCACCAGAGGATGATCCGGCCGCCGAGTTCGAGTGGGGGGTGGGTTGCTTGTTGGCAACGCCGGTGCTAGCGGCGTTGCAAATATCGACTGCTGGCGGAGTCGCTTCTGCTGCGCAGGGTCCCGGATTTACCGCTAACATCGCGAATGAAACCACCAGGGCCCGGAGCATGATTTTGTGGTTGGCGTTGCGGCGCGGGGATCGCCGGCAAAGTTTTCCGCTTTCCATCTCTCACGCTAGCTTCTAGAATTCACTTCAACTACTTACTATGGAGACCATACTGCTGGTTACCGTGCTTGTCGGAACCCTTGTCCTGCTTGGGTTCTCGGCGGTTCTGCTGCGCCGCATTTCGGCCGCCGCGCAAGTGGATGTAAAAGCGGAAGTTGCAGGTCAGCTCGAAAGGTTCAATACCGCCCTTGGCCAGAAGATCAGTATCAGCACTGCCGACATGGCCACTCGCCTGGAGCAGACTAAAGGGGACCTTCGCCAGCAGGTCACAGACCGCATCCAGCAAGGGTTTTCAGAGATTCGGAGCTCGGTCGAGCAGCAACTTGCCGCGGGAAGGGAAGAACAAAACCGGAGCTTGAGCGATGGCCGCAGCGAGATGACCAGTTCTCTTCTGCTCACCACGCAGCAACTGAAGAGCGAATTTCAGAGCCTGAATCAGCAGACCGCGCAGAGCCTCGACTCGATTCGCGATCGCGTGGACTCGAAGCTGATGGCCATCACCGAGCAGGTGCAGGTGAAGCTCGATCAGAACATCAAGGAAGGATTTGCGCAGTTCGAAAAAGTTCAGCAGCACTTGAAGGCGGCGGAAGAGCAGCTCCGTGAAGTGGGCGCGCTCGGCCACTCGATTAACGATCTGAACAACCTGCTCAAGCTTCCGCATCTGCGCGGCCAGTTCGGCGAAGCGAGCCTGGAGCGGCTGCTCGCGGACTTTCTGCCCGCGCATATGTTCGCGCTGCAGGCATCGGCGGGCGAGGGCGGAGGACGCGCCGACGCCGTCATTTATTTCCCCGATCGCAAGCTGCCGATCGACGCCAAGTTTCCACGCGAGCAAGTGATTGCGCTCTTCGAAAGCAACGACAAGGCTGAGATTGAAGCGGCGCGCGTGGCGCTGGTGCGGGTGATGAAGGCAGAAGCCAAGCGCATTCAGCAGTACATCCAGCCGGAGAATGGCACGACGGAAATCGCGCTCATGTATCTGCCGAGCGAGACGCTCTACATGGAAGTGATCCGCAACCGCGAACTGGGCGACTGGATGAATGAGCAGCATGTGTTTCCCGTCTCGCCCAACACCTTGCTGATGACGCTGCACACGATTGCGTTGGTGCATAAGTGGTACGAAGTCGCCAGCCGCTTCGAGAAGAGCCGCGCCGAACTGGCCAAGGCGCAGAAGTCGTTCGACTTTTTCCAGAACCAGTTTGAAAACGTTGGCAAGAATCTGAACAAAGCGCAGGAAGCATTCGAGACCGCGCAGCGGCACCTGAAAAGTTATCGGGGAAAAGTTTCCGCGCTCAGCGGGCAGGAGCAGTTGGAGTTGGAGTCGCCAGCGTCAGGCGAAAAGCCGGTGCCGCTGCTCGACAAGGCCAGCGCGTAATCTTCCTTGCAAAACCTCCCACTGTGATATATACCATTGATAGAGTTCGTGGTCGCTATTTGTGGTATATACTATTGGCGCAGGAGGCCGAATGCCTGGAACGGGGATCGCCAAGCTGTTTCGCAATGGACGCAGCCAGGCCGTGCGGCTGCCCCGCGAGTTTCGCTTTGAAGGCAGTCAGGTGCGCGTGCGCCGGTTGGCGGAGGGAGTGCTCTTGGAGCCGCTAATCGCCGATCCCGGCGAGTGGTTTGCGGAACTGGACCGGGTCAGGGAAGGACAGTTCCTCAGCAAAGGAAGGAACCAGCCCGCAACGCCGCGCCGCGAGATTTTCAAATGAAGTATCTGCTCGATACCAACGCCTGCATTGCGCTGATCAACGGCAAGGCGCCTTCGGTCCGGACCCGGATGCAGAAGGCACTGGCTCAGGACGCGAAGGTGATGGTCTCTTCCGTCGTAGCGTTTGAGCTTTGGTATGGGGTCGCGAAGAGCGCCCGTCCGGAAGCAAATGCGCGACTGGTGGAGACATTCTTCGCGGGTCCGATGAGCCTACTGGCTTTTGAGCCCGAAGATGCGAAGATTGCAGGCCGGGTGCGAGCGGGGTTGGAAGCCGAGGGAAAGCCAATCGGGGCTTACGACCTGCTGATTGCAGGCCAGGCCTTGCGCCATCAGTTGACGCTGATCACCGCTAATGGGAGGGCATTTGGCCGGGTCAAGGGGCTGGAGTGGGAGGATTGGGCCAAAGGCTGAATTGCGCTCGCGCTGGTCATGACGACTAAAACCCCCGCCCCAAGCAAGCTTGGGCAGGGTACCCTTCAGAGTTTGGATGGACGCGCGAAGGCCCCGCCGACAGCTACGCGACCTCGCGGAGGGTACCTGACGGTGGTTGCTGCGGCGTGGACTTCAGGTGGTCCGCGTCTTTTACTTCCCAGATTCCGTCGAACTTCACGAAGTAGGGCTCAACCGAAATGCCGGGGAAGTTTGAGGTGAGAAGTTCTCCGGCGCGGAGAAGTTCGCTGCGATGATGTTCAGCTTCGGCTTCGCGGTCACCTTTGAAATGGTCCAGGCCACCATAAGTGGCGCAGTCGGAATGGGTCATGACCATGACGCGTTTGGTCTGGTGCAGGTAGACGGACATACGGACCTGTTCGAGGATGAAGTCCTGTTCGAAGTCGTTGCGCGGGGAGGCGAGGGTCTTGGCTCCTCCGGCGACGGTGATCATGTCGGCGCGCTCGACGCCCTGCTTCTTCAGGAACTTTCGCACGGCCGTGCTGATGCGGTGATCGAAGCAGCAGAGGACAGCGGCGTCGGCTAGGTACGGGCCGGCTGGTGAGTCGAAATGGAAGACTTTGCGCATGGAACCCTCGTGCTGATTCTAACTTACGCAACAAAATGTGCCACCACTTATTTGGAGACTTTTCAGCCATCGACTCTGGCAGGCAAACGAGGACTCTTTTCACGTTGGATGCCCCTTTCGAAAATAACTCGTTCGATGCGCCCGGCCCCTATCGCCTTATCTAAGACGCTTCAACAGCAAAGCCACGATGAGCGCAGCGATGCCGATGAGCACCCCAATTAAACGGGCCTTGTTCGCTCTTTCCGACATGATTTTCCGGTTACGCTCCGCGCTTTGTTTTTAGCTCGGTTAGTAACTGCTCAATTCGGTCTTCTTTTTCCAGGGCGGCGAGGCGGTTTTCCACGTCGTCGGCCAGGATTTGGGCTTTGGCTCCGCCGATCGCTTCTTCGCGGGCCACTTTTTTCTTCATGCGATCGAAGGTGGCGGACTTGCTGTTGGCGTCCATGCCAGACTGCGCATCGGTGGCTCGATTGGCGGCGCGGGCGCGCCGGTGCTGCGCGATCAGCAGATCGGCTTTGGCGTTGGCCTCGGCTAACTTCTGATCGAGATTGCGCAGGGCCGATTTCAGATTCTCGACCTGGGCTTTCTGGTCTTCGAGCTGTTGGGCGAAGTTCGAGCTCAGGTCGCGATAACTTTCAACGCGAAGCAGAGCGGCGCGGGCCAGGTCGTCTTGTTTTTTGTCGACGGCGAGCTCGGCCTTGCGCATCCACTCCTGGATTTTGTCGTCGTTTTCTTGCTTCTTTTTGTCAAGCAGATGCTGGTCGGCGATGGCGATGGCGACCTGCGTTTTGACCTGCAAGAGCTGGTTGTTCATGTCGAGGATGACTTGCTTGATCATCTTTTCGGGCTCCTCAGCTTTGTCGATCAGATCGTTGAGGTTGGCCCGGACTAAGGTGGAAACGCGTTCGAGTAATGCCATAAAACACCTCGTGTAAGTCAGTCGTTGGTCGTTCGTCGTTGTTCGTTTGGTTTCTTACTCCAGGCGCCGCCTGCCAGAGAAATCGCTATGTAGGCTGCGATTCCGGCAACGACCCAGACGCCCATGTGGCCGGTGGCGGCGCCGATGGCCGCGCCCATGGCAGCTCCGAGGGCGACGGATAGGCCGAGTGATCTGGCGTGATGAAGTTCCTCTTGCACAGAATACCTCCTAGAATCTGTCGTTAGTCGATGGTCGTTCGCTATTCGTCGTTCGCTGTTCGCGTTTCTGCGGAACAACGATTGCTGACGACCGACGACTAACGACCAACGACTGCTCCACTTACTACTTCTCCTCCGGCTTCGGCGATTTGTCGCCGATATGCCGCACCTTACCCAGCAGCTCTCCTAGCGGCATGCCGGAGAGCGTTTCGAACAGAGCTGGCACCTGTGCCGCCATTTTTGTGATGTCGCCGGTAATCTTGTTCAGTCCCGCGGTGTCGCCGTTGCCGGTGGAGACGATGGTGATCTTGTCCACGTTGGCGAGCGGCGCGGCCAGGGCTTTCACGATTTCTGGCAACCCGGTGATCAGTTTGTCGACGACCGCGGCTTGGTTGTACTCCTGATAAGCCGCGGCTTTGACGTTCATGGCTTTGGCTTCGGCCTCGCCTTTCTTGAAGATGATTTCGGCCTCGGCTTCACCCTGGGCGCGAATCGCCGACGCACGGCCTTCGGCTTCTGCGATCAGGCGTTGTTTCTCGGCGGCGGCCAGGGTTTCGATACGCTGACGCTCGATCTCGGCTCCTTTCAATACGGTCGCGATAAGTTCTTTCTCGCGGCGGCTGATTTCGGCGTCCTGCACTTTGACCTGGCCTTCTTTTTCGACTTGTTGCACCCTCACACTTTCGGTGATGACCTGCTGCTGCATGACATTGGTTTGAATGTCGTAAGCCTTGTCGGCCTGCGCCTGCTGTTTTTTCGTGACTTCGAGGTACTGCGCTTTCTTGACCTCGAGGTCGCGCTGCGCTTCCGCCTGCTTGGCCTGGGAGAGCGTTTCCGCCAGCACGCGTTCCTGATCGGCTTGCGCTCTCGCAATCGCGGCTTCGCGAGTCGCCATGGCTCGCTTGATGGCAGTATCGCGCTCGGCTTCGGCGGTGGCGACGTCGGCGTCGCGCTTGATGCGAGCGACATCGGGCTTGCCCATGTTGGTGATGTATTCGTTCTTGTCGCGGACCTCTTTGATGGTGAAAGAGATTACTTCGAGGCCCATCTTGTTCATGTCGTCGGCGCAAGTGGCGCGCATGCGATCGCCGACCATCTCGGGCTGCTTGACGATTTCTTCGACGGTGAGCTGTCCGATGATGCCGCGCAGATGGCCTTCCATCACCAGGCGGATCAGGCCTTCGCGCTCCTGATCGCTTTTGGTGAGGAACTGCTCGGCCGCGGTAAGGATGGATTCCTTGTCGGACTTAACTTTTATTTGAGCGACGGCCTCGACGGTGACGGCTACGCCCTGCTTGGTGTAGAGATCCTGCTGCGGGGCTACGTCGAACGACATGAGTTCGAGAGAAAGGTCCCGGCAGTTTTCGACCATCGGAAAGATGACGGTGCCGTGGCCCTGGACCACGCGGGTTCCGCGAAAGCCGTAAACGATCAGCGCTTCATGGGGTCCCGCTTTGCGGTATAAGCGGGCCAGCATGCTCATCAGGAACAGGATGGCCAGAACCATCAGCCCCGCGATGACCCAGATTTCAATTGCTATGCCGAGATACATATCGCCTCCTGAAAAATCGTTGCTCGCTGCCCAGCCCCTAAAGGGGCGTCTAATTTCGAAAACTTACGGCATCGCTAAAGCGATGCCCTGATACAAAACCCTAACTTACGGCATCGCTAAAGCGATGCCCTGATACGAAATCCTGCTTCTCCGCAGTCGGTCTAACCGCGCGTCAAAACGCCCGTCACCATATCCAGGTCTCGTACGATCCGCTCCGGATCGCTGTGCCCCAGAAAAATCTCTCCGTTTGAAGTCCTGATATGCACGACGTGGTTGCACCAGACGTAAGCCCGCGTGCTGCCGATGCCGCGAATGCCGTAGCCGCGAACAACCGCCCAGGGCTCGATCGAATAACTCACAATCGACTGTTTCGGAATTGAGCGCAGGCGGAATCCTAGCATACGAATCTCGACCCCGTGCCGCAGGAAACGGTACTGAAAGCCGCTCCACGCCATGGCGCACGCGCCGACACCGACCAGGCCCACGAGGATCATTGGCCAGAAGATTGCCGTCGTCCGTGCCCGCGACAATGCGATTACAGGCCCAATCATTGCCAGCAGGATAATCAGACTCCACGCTCGTCCGGAATGAGTCTCTTCCGCCAACACGTCGCTCTGAAATGCATCGCTCATATTCGATCTCGCATCACTGTGGGTCACTCCACCGCATCAGCTCTCAGCTTTCAGTCACGCGTTCCTCGTTGCTCATCTCCTCCCACAGCCTTACATACGCAATGCCCTTGTCGTAACGTGTGACCACAATCTCGGCGCCTTTTTCGAGGGCGCTGCCGTTTTCGCTGCGCGCGCCGCAGGTCCGGCGCGTGCCGGCCTGCGAGTAAATGATTTCGCCGGTGCCATTTTCACGGATGGACATCGAGATTCGTCCCAGCACGCCGACCATCTCGTAGTCGGCGGAGTCCATGTTTTCCTCGTGCGAGATCAGCACGCGCGTCAGGAACAGGAACACGATGGCCGCGCCAACGATTCCGGTCCCCATGGCGATCGCCAGGCCGAGCGCAAACCATATGCTCGAGAAGCGCGTGATCAAGAATCCGGTGCCTCCGAACCACGCGAGAAACGCGGTCAGCGTAACGAAGTTGAACGGTGACATGGGCGCCTCGTGCCCGGCGTGCGCCGCTGTGCCGTCACCGGCGCTGCCATGCACCACCGGCGCGTGCCCGCCGCCAACGTGCCCGGCGCCAACGTGCCCGCCGCCACCCGGGAAGTGCGGGAGATGCAGATGCCAGCGCAATCCGCCGGCAATGAAAGAAATCGCGCTCAGCAGAAAACCGACGGCGAAACAGGTCAGGTAAAAATCAGCCCACGTCATAAATTTCGCCTCCTGGGCGCGGAGCCGGTGGCGCGTGCGGGTTCCGGACGCAGAGCTTCGAACAGGCGGTCGGCGAGTCCGGGCGTGTTCAGGATTTCGCCGAGCAGCAGCAGGCAGCGCCGGGTGTCCTGGTCACGCGCGACCTTGATCAGGACGTCGCTCACCTCCGGGTCGCTGGCGAAACGCTCCGAGCCTTGCAGCAGCCAGACATCGAGTTGACCTTCGGTGGTGCGCAGATCGGAGACCAGTTCCGTGTGGTAGCCCTCGGGGTCGTCGACCAGAAAGCCCGGGTGCACCTTGAAGAAGCGCGCCAGCAAAGCGCGCGAAGATTGCGTCATATGCGGACGCTTGCCGCGCTCAATCTGCGAGAGGTACGACTGGCTGATGGTCTTGCGAGTCTCGGCTTGAATGGCCTTCATCAACTCCTGTTGGGTGAGGGGCCGATTCAAGCCGCGGAGGGAACCTTCGACCTCGCGGAGGTAGCGAATTTTTTCGCCCAGCGTCATATATTCCAGATCGCGATAATAATATCGCAATATAAAATATTGTCAAGCACTGGATTGGCTTTGTTTGCAGTGGCTTACGCAGGGATTCCACGGCGCGCGTCCAAAGAATAGAGCCTCCGCCGGGGCGGAGGCTCCAATCGAGAGGTTTGAGCAGGGGGCCTTGCGTTGGTTTAGTTCACCTGCAATGTCACCGGATAGGTGTGCACCGCTCCCGTTCCGGCAGAGCCGGTGATGGTGATGGTGTACTCTCCAGCCAACGTGCCCCCGGCAGTGGCGGGAGTGTTGCTGCTGGATGACCCACAGCCCGGCTGCAGCAGGATTATGCCCGCGATCAGGCACAGGACCGCTCCGACTAACCAGCGGCGACGTTTGCGACCAACACCAATCCCCAGTCCGACGAGGCTCAGGCCTCCGATGGGGAGCCAGGCGGCGTAGAACCAGCCGCGGCGGAAGAGGCTGCCGGTGGTCACGGGGCGAGCCACGGTAGCGATTGTCAGGGTCGTAGTTGCAGGAGCGGTCCCCGAAAGCGTGACGCTGGTGGGGGCGAAGGTGGGAGTGCTTGCGGTCACCATCGACGGCGACGTGCTTTGGCTGGGAGTGATGACGGCGTTATAGCCATAGCTATTATTCTGGGGCGAGGGAGTAAAGGTGACCAGGATTGTGGCAGGGTCGCCAGCGTTAACGGGGGCCGGGGTCGTGGCTTTGATCTCGAAGTCGACGACGTACACGATTGGCTGCGGGACGGGCTTTCCCATTAGACCGCCGTTCGCGCCGACGCCGCCCGAGATAGTGATTTTCGGAAGGACGACAGGAATGGCCGGGGTCACGAAGACTTCGACGGCTGCTTGGGAATTCACAGCCAGGGTCTGAATCGTGCAAGTGATCGTCTGCCCTTGCACCGCGTTGCAGCTTCCCAAACCGCTGTTGACTTGGGCGTAAGGGGCTGATGCCAGGCCGCTGATAGGCAATCCTTGCACGGTAAAAACCAACTGGTTTGCCGGGTCGGTTCCGGCGTTGGTGATGTCGAAAGTAAACACCACCTGGTTTCCGGCCGCGACCGCCGGGAAGGGAGATGGATTGGGGGTGGCGATGGTGAGTGTGCTGCTGTTGCCGATTGTGCTCACGAAGGCATTCTGCGTCCCCATCAACTGCGATTGGTATGCCGCTGGGGTAATAGTAACGGGGAAGTTTGAGGATTGGGTGACACCGGCCGCGTAAGTTGCGTCGTAGACCGGGTCGATGGCGACTCCAGTGCCCTGATCGAGCCCGCTGCCGCCCAGATAGGTTGAGTAATCGCCAAGGGGGTTTGCCGGTGTGCCCCCCGATGTGGTTGAAATCAGCGCGACAAAGGCGTCTCCCTCACCGCCGTACACGCCTCCATTGTACGGGCTTGTCGGCGGCTGGAGGGGGTTGACGATGGGGAAGCCCGTCGGGGAGAAGGTGGTGCCCACCACGTGGACGGTTTGCACAGCGTCTACCTTAATGTCCTGGCCGATGTCGTTGCCCGAGCCGCCGAGGTATGTGAAGTAGGTCATCGGATACTCCGACCCACTCAGATTGCCGATCTTGGCGATGAAGGCGTTGGTGCAAGTGCCCGTGGTGGCAGTGGAGCTCTGACAAAGCGCGTTCTGAAATTCAGCGGTGCTGCAGTCGCCGCAAACCCAGTCGGCCGAGTCGGTCCGACCGGTGACGTAGGCGTTGCCGGAGGTGTCCACGTCGATGGCGTTGCCGTAGTCATCACCGCTGCCGCCTATATAGGTGGAGTAGACCGGATTGGAGGCAGCCAGGTTCGGATTGATCTTGGCAACGAAGGCGTCCGGAGTGGGCGTCGGGGCTTGCGGGGACGGGGTGCAATTATTCTGGCCGGATTCGTTGAGGCAGGACTGCTGCGCGTTGAAGAGCGGAAACGGCGCCAGCCCCAAACCGGTGGGGATCTGGTTCAGCATGTTGGTGGTGCCGGTGAAATACATGTTGGGAGAAGTGTTCGGGGGAGGGTCCACGGCAATGCCGCCGCCAACCGCAATTATCGGCACTCCGGTTGCCGCAGACGGATATCCACCACCGTAGTATGTGGAGTAGAGCATGCTCTGGTAACCGCTGCCAGTTGTGCTGATCTTACTGGCGAAGAACTGGAGATTCCCGGAAGAGTTCGACACCGTCTGAAAGCCGTTCGGGCTAGCGGGGAAAGGGTAGAGCGTGGTAGCGGGGTTGCTGGAAGTGGTGGTGCCGGTGACGTAGGCGTTCTGGACGCTGTCGATGGCGAGTCCGGTGACCGTATCCACTGCAGTGCTATCCACTGCAGTGCCCGCTGCATTGGTACCGGCGAGATAGGTGGAATAGGTGAGATCGTAATCGGAGTTGACCAGGGTGATCGCACTGACGAATCCGTGGGTCCCGCTTACAGGGCCTGGTAGGGGGAGTGCGTTGCTGGTGGTAGGAAAGTTCGTAGAAGTGGTCGTGCCGGCAACGTAGATAGTGTAGCTCGAATCAACCGCGATTCCCGCCAGGCTGTCGGTCCCATTACCGCCCAAGTAGGTGGAGAACACGAGCTGTGGGTTGCCCGATTGCGGCGTCGGATTAATCATGGAAATAAACAGGTTCTGCGTGCCGTTAAGGGTGGTCTGCAACGGCGGAATGTACGGGGACGTCGAGCCACTCACCGGAAAGTCCGTCGAAGTGGTCGAGCCCGCGAGATATATGTTGTCGGCGGAGTCAATCGCGACTTTCACCAGATTCAGGGGACTTAGGCCGATGAGGCCGCCCTCGACGCCGTTGCTGTTGCCGAGGTAGGTCGAATAGCTGAGCACCGGGTCGATGACGAGTTCGCGGCTGTGGTCGTAGTCTCCGATGGTGAAGCCGATTTTGTTGTCGGCGAGCTGGCGGAAACTTCCCGCGATTGTCTTCTGGGCGTTGCCGGACGGATTGCCGGACTCGGGCGTGGCGGGCTGATAGACGTTCGGCGCGTGGAAGCGCACGTCGCCCTGGTCGGTCGAGAGAATCAGATCGCCGGAATCGCCCGAATCCCCCGAAGTCGATACAATGTGCGCGGAAGCGCCTTCGAAGCTCAGCGTAATCTGGTTCGGGTCAGCGCCGGGCGCGACGCGGAAGTCGTATTCGAGCTGTCCCTGATTGCCGTAGTACACCAGGTCGACACCCGGATAAACCGCCTGATACTCGACGCGGGCAAACTGGGGAATGGCATGACGCCACTTGGAAGGATCGTTTCCAATAAAATAGTTGCTCTTACCCGGCAGAAGCGAAGCGCCCGAGACCCGTGGCGAAGAGTTCGCTCCCTCCAGCCGCATGCGAATCACCGAACTGGATGCACGCTGAGAGCTGAGAGCTGAATGCTGGGTGCTGACGGCTGAAGTCTGCAGTTCCAGCACCGCTTCGTCGGCGGTCAGAAACAGACCGTAGCCGGCGCCGCGCGCCAGGAACTTGACCTGAGGAGCGGTCTGACCCTGGTTCTGCTCGAAGAACAGCGGCAGCGACAGCGACTTCGACGCAAGCGCCTTATGGGCGGCAGATATTTGCTCGGCAGATCGGGGCTCAGCAGATCTTTGATCGGCAGATCCTGGCCCGCTGGTTTTGGCGGCGTGTACAGCGGTTCCAAAATAAAACACGACGCCTGCGGTGGCGAGCACGGCCGCCGCCAGAAACGCAGCCTTCATCCCATTTCCTGTGTTTCCCGTCTTGCCTGTCTTTTTCTCTGAAAGCGAACGTCTCACCGAACCTCCTACCGACTGCGGGCAATTCCGATTCACGACGCTCCTCCGATTCCCAATTGCGTGGGGTGAGAACTAGAATGGCACACAAACGCCGCTGCCGCTCGACGCCCTCAGGAGCAGATGCGTACCTGTCACCAGAACTGGGGTTAAACCAAACAGATACTTTTACATCCAACCGATACGCTGTCAAGCTGGGCAGGCACTGTGGGCCGCATAGTGAGAAGCCAAGAGAGGGCCAAATGGTTGCAAAGAAAAAGGAAGGTCCAAGGTCTCAGGTCTCGGAAAAACGTCGGCGATAAAACCGCGAGCGTGAGTCTTAGACCTGCGGCCTGAGACCTAAGACCTGGCACCTGGTTTTTTCAATTCGTCGATCTCCCGCTTCAGGCGCGAGTAGCGACGGACGATGGTCCCCAAATAGGCGATGTGGATGATCCAGGTGACGGTGTAGGCGGCAAAGAGATAATAGGTTTTGTTCATCGCACGCTCCCGCGGGGGGCCAACAGCGATTCCAGGGCATGGGCGTGGTCGACGTCGCGCTGCAGCTTTTCCAGTCGATAGCGGGACCAGCAAACCAGAAAAGCGAAGCACGAAAACGCCAGCCAGTTGATGAGCAGAACGTGCAGCATGCGCGGATCGATCGATCCGCCTCCGCCCATGACCGGCTGCGGGTGCTGGGTGCGGAAGAACCAGATCGAGAAGTAAACGAACGGCACGCACAGCGCTCCCAGAACCGCAAGGGCGGCCGCCAGCAAGGGCGTCTGTCCGCTGGAGGAGAAGCGGCGCAGAAAAAGGTAGCTCACGTAGATGAGCCACAGAACCAGGGTCGAGGTCAGGCGCATGTCCCATGTCCACCAGATGCCCCACACCGGACGCGCCCAGATCGGGCCCGTGACCAGCACGACGGTGCAGAAAACCACGCCGACTTCGGCACTGACCAGCGCGACGATGTCGGCGGCCGGGTTGCGCTTGATCAGATAAAGAACCGAGGCTCCGAAATTGATGAAGAAGAGGATGAACGCCGTCCAGGCCGAAGGCACGTGGTAGTAGAAAATCCGCTGCACGTCGCCCATGGTCCGTTCGGTGGGCGCACCGACCAGCGCCATGTACAACGCGTAGCTCAGCAGGATCGCAGTCAGCACGCCGAGGATGGGGAAGGCTTTTCTCATTCCGTGTTCGTCATTCTGCGTTTGTCACTCCGCGTTCAAGACGGTTTCAAACAAGAGCAGGCACACCGTAGTAAACACCAGATCGTAGGTTACAAGCAACACGATCCAGAAACGCGCGCCTTCGCCGTTCAGTATAGCGGTGGTGGATTGCACCATGGCGAGGAGGGCCGGGATCGAGATGGGGAACAGTAGCAAGGGCAGCATAATCTCGCGGCTGCGGGTACGCAGGGACATGGCGGCGAAGAAAGTTCCGTTTACGACCAGGGCCCAAGTCCCGAGCACCGCGACCAGCAGCAGTTGCCAGGCCGGGCCCAGCGCGCGCAGCCGATAAAACACGACGAACAGCGGAGTCATGAGCGCTTCCAGCACGGTCACAAAAATGAAATTGCCCAGTGTCTTTGCTATGAACAGCGAGTTCGCTGGAGCGGGCGATACCCGGTAGGCGTCAAGCACTTGGTTGCGCAGCTCGCGCGCCCAGGTCTGGTTGAGCGCCACCACCGCCGCGAACAGGAACGCCACCCAGATCAATCCGCCGGCGATCTGGCGCGATTCTTCGGCGCTCGGATCGAACGAAAAACTGAACACGACCACCACCAGCAGAGAAAAAAACAGCATGGAGTTGATGGCGTCTTTCGATCTCCACTCCAGGCGGAGGTCTTTGAGCAGGGTGACGCGGGTGATGCCGGTGGGCGCGGTCATTTTGAGTTTTCCCCCGTCAAGTTTCCCCCCGCGCTCTCCCCATGACGCTCTGGCCGCTTCAGTTCCCGCGTGCGCCCGACAATTTTGCCGGATTCCATCCACACGAACTCGTCGGCCGCGCCCTCGAGCAACGATGCCTGGTGGGTGACGATGAATAGCGTTTTGCCCTGATCGCGGGTACGGGCCAGCAGGCGGACCATTTCCGTTGCGGAATGAGTGTCCACATTTGAGAAGGGTTCATCGAGCAGCAGGATTTTCGGATCGTTCAGCAGCGCGCGGGCCAAAGACATCCGCTGCCGCATGCCTTGCGAATACTGGCCGACGGGGCGCACGAGCTCGGGATCGAGACCGACCGCGCGAATGACCTCCGCGCAACGCTCCCTGCTGGTGATTCCGTACAGCCGGGCAAAGTATTCCAGGTTCTCCATGCCGCTCATCTCGTCATAGAGCAGAGACGGATGCGCCATGTAGCCCACCTGTTGGCAGATGTCGTGAAACTTGCTGGCGCCGAGAATCGCGATCTCGCCGCTCGACGGCTGGTTGAGTCCTGCGAGAGTACGCAGCAGTGTAGTCTTGCCGGCGCCGTTATCGCCGAGAATGGCATAGAGTTTGCCGCCGGAAAACTCCGCGGTAACGCCGCGCAGGGCGGCAAAACGGCCAAACTGTTTGATCAGGTTCGAGACTGTAATGACGTTGACGGGGACGGGCGTGTTTTCAGTCAAAGGAATAAGGAATGAAGGTTAATTCGCCATCCCGCCCGACCCGGAACTCTGGGCCTGCGACATGCTCTTGCCGGGCTCAGCGGCCGGAGTGGCTCCGGGTTGACCGGTCGACCCGGGCTGCGTCGCGTACTTCGACGCGCACTTGGCCTGCAGTTGCTTGGCGTGGAAGACGCCATCGCGTCCGAAGCTGCCATCGGCCAAGGCTTGCGAGTCGTCCTTAAAAGTGTCGGGCGGAGCTTCGGTTCCCGTGTACGAAACAGGCAGCGTCAGATCGTTTTCCTTCAACATGAAATCCACGCGGGTTCCGGAGCGCTTGATCGATCCGGGCACTACGTTGCCAGCCACACGCAGACGCTTGGAATAAGCCTCTTTTCCCATGCCGTTCAATTCTTTGATGGTGACGTAGTAGCTCATGCTGTCCTGCACGCCGGTGTAGGCAAGATAGCCGAGCGAGAGCAGAATCAGCACGGTGACCGAGCCAAATTTCAGATATTTGCTGGCTTCGGTCGACCTTGTTTCGCTGGACATGGAAAAACCCCACCCCTGATCAAGAACTGTACGCGCTGCCCTGTTACGGGTCAAGGTGCGGGCCGGTCAAGACGCACAGGTTGCGATACACCTCCGTACCGCTGCCGTACTGCTGCCGTCCATTCGCCCCGGCTCTTGCCGATCCTGCATTTACAATGCTTCAGCGGCATTATACGAACTCCAAAGGCAGGCCTGATTTCGTGCGATAGTTCGAAGCGAGTTCGGAGCGAGTTCGAAAAAAGTTCAAGAAAAGTTCGACGAGCCCATGCCAAGTACCTTTGAGCTTAACCCGTCGTTCTGCTTCACCCTGCTGGGCACGTTCGTGATCTACCTCTGGACGCGCCCGGCGCGTTCCGCACGGCTGGCGGTTTTCATCCTCGCGGTTGCGCTGCGGGAGGCGTGCGCGCGGCTGATGGGCGGCCTGGGCGCGTATTACGGTGTGTGGTGGATTAGCTGGGGAGCCTTTCTCGGTATCGCCAGCCTGATGGTTCTGGCCGCTCAGGTTGTTCCGTTGCGCGACCGGTCGCGCGACCCCGAGCGAAAGTCTCGTCGTCAAACCTTTTATGCCGGAGCCGTCTTTCCTCTCTGCAGTCTGCTGATCGGTTACACGGTTCCGCTCACGACCTGGCTTCGCCCCAAGACCTACGATGCTTTCCTGCTGGCGTTTGACGGCGGCCTCGGGTTTCAACCAAGTTTCGTGCTGGGGAGAGTTCTGCCGGAGGGCTCAACCGCGTGGGGCCTGACGACGGCCGTTTATTACGCGCTGCCGCTGGCGGCCTGCATTCTCTATGCATCGCATCGGGCGCGGAAGCGGCACAGTGTTTTAATTCTCGCGCTGTTTCTATCCCTGATGCTGGTGGGATTTGCCCAGTACGGGATCTATCCTGCGGTAGGTCCGAGGTATGTGTTTGGCGCGTTATACCCTTGGAGCCCGCCGCTGCTCACGCAGATTGCCATTCAACCCATGACCGTACCCGACGCCCCGCGCAATTGCATGCCTTCGCTGCACCTGGCTGGCGCTTTGGCGATCTGGTGGAACTCACGCCTTTGGCCGCGATGGGGAAGACTGCTGGCGGGTTTGTTTCTGTGGGCGACAATTTTTTCCATGCTGGCGTTGGGGGAGCATTATCTGGTGGACCTGGTGGTCGCGCTTCCGTTCACCCTGATTTTCCAGGCGGCATGGACCGTGTCGGTCCCGCTCCCGCAGTCTGTCCGCCGAACGCCGCTCGTGGTCGGGACCATGCTCACGCTTGCCTGGTACGTACTGCTGCGCTACGGCTTGCGGCTGTTCCTGATTTCGCCGGTAATTTCGTGGAGTTTGATTCTTCTCACCGTGGGTTGGTGCCTGGTGCTGGAGAAAAAATTAAGCGCCGCTGCCCGAGCCGGGGAGTTACCGCCCGCGCCGGCGTGACCGGGGGCAGCGCCGGATAGACTCGAACAACCAGCCTGTTTTCAATAGAATGCGGGGGGACTTGCGGTGGGCGATTATCTTGGTCGCGGCCGCAAAAATAAAGTCGATAGACTTACTTGACATTGTCCGGAAACTGCTCTATGGTTGGAATTGTTTCCTCCTGGCCCGTACCGCTATTCGCCTGGTGGTACGGGCCCCTTTTCCGCTTAGCTTCCTTTTTCCCGCTCGTAAGGCTTTTGCATGTAGCGGCGGCATTCCTCGAGCGCGCCCTGGGTATTGTCGTTGGTCTGGATGGCCTGGCGGTATTCATTGACGGCG
>Ga0316363_10001218_pt1 | contig 23985 bp, 15 predicted proteins | sample Sb_taG_3_FD_200459 | JGI IMG/M metagenome (GOLD analysis project Ga0316363, IMG submission 200459) | Peat soil microbial communities from Weissenstadt, Germany - Sb_50d_a_PC metaG (v2) (version 2) | ecosystem: Environmental > Terrestrial > Soil > Wetlands > Peat | place: Germany: Weissenstadt...
CCAATCATGCTGCGATATCCGCTCTTGCAGTGAACGGCAATCGGACGCTCTCGATCGATTGCGGGCAGTCCGTGCGGAAACGTATCGAGCGCCCGACATCCCACGTGCGGGATATGCCCAGCTTGCCATTCGACTTCGCGGCGCACGTCGAGGACGTCGCTCGCGCGCAGGCTCCCGTCGCGCAGTTTCTGGTTCAGTTCCTGAGGGGAAATCTGCGCCGTCTTCAGCACCGGCAGGCCAGCCTTCTGCCAAGCCGCCAAGCCACCCGCCAGATAACCACGCAAATCTTCGATGCCGACACGAGCCAGCCGCAGCCGAGACTCCTCAATCTGCGCCTCTGTGTCTCCGATCAGAACCGGTTTTGAGTGGATACCAAGAATTCCGCCTGCCCACGATGCGAATTGTCCCGACAGCGCAATGTTGATCGACCCGGGCACGTGTCCCGCCGCAAACTCGCCGCCCGGACGAACGTCAATGACGTTAACGTTGACATTGGCATTCTGCTGCAACAGCCCCTGCACTTCGGCCGGGGAAAGTGCCGGAAGCGGCGGCAAGTCCGTCAACGCGGCAGCCCCCGAACGATTGATCTCGGCATCCTCAAGAAAATAGTCGGGGCGAGCCGGAAGGTTCGAGGTCAACTGCGCGATGAATCCTTCCCGGCTCGCAATCTGCAGCGCATAGTTTGTAAGGCGCTCCGCCCCAATCGTGGACGAGCGTTCTGCCCGCATGGCTCGTCCGCAGAGCGAGCCCGCACCGTGCGCGGGATACACCATCACCGCATCCGGAAGCGCCAGCAATTTTTGGTGCAGACTGTCGTAGAGCAACCCCGCAAGTTGCTGCGGCGTGTGCGTGCGCGAAAGATCCGGGCGTCCGACATCGCCAATAAACAGCGTATCGCCGGTCAGAACCGCGCAGGGCTGCGCTGATTTATTTTCAGGCGATTTGTTTTCATCGGTAACCACCAGGCAGACGCTCTCGGGCGTATGGCCAGGCGTCTCCAGCGCGCGAATCCGCACGGCTCCCATCCTGACTTCAAAACCGTCGTTCAGCGGCACATGCGGGAATTCGGCCCTGGCTTGCGCTCCGATGTAAATCTTTGCGCCCGTGCGTGCCGCGAGTTCTTTGTGTCCCGAAACAAAGTCGGCGTGCAGATGAGTTTCGAATATGTGGCGGATTTTAAGATTCTGCTCGTCGGCCGCCTTCAGATAAATGTCCACATCGCGTTGCGGATCCACCACCGCCGCTTCGCCCTCCGATCCGATCATGTACGAAGCATGGGCCAGACACGTTAGATAAAACTGTTCAAAATACATATCGCGACTCCGGACGGGATACAGCTTTCCCGCAATTTTCAGATTGTCGTTTTGCAGATTATCACTGTCGCCCGCCGGGGTCGATACCGCAGCTGCATTCAAGATTACAGGCCCGTATGGAGTTCAGAAGTTTTTGCACGAAGTCCCCGCAACTGGGAAAAAAGTATCCTGAGAATGTTTTCCAAGCTATTGACCGGCTTATGGTTAAACGATGCACCGTCTGCGTACTCCTTTTGTAACTTGGACTTGCACCCGATCACGGCCTACAGTCAATGGAGCCGCGTTTTTTCGGTTTTCGGTCCCCGGCGTGCATCGAAGTATTTGAAAGTTCGAATACTCACAGGGCATCCGAATAGGATTTACGAGCAAGGCAAACGAATGACGAAGCGCAACAAAATCGGGTTGGTGCCGAGCGCATTAGCACTCATCGTATATGCGATCGCCGTCGTTCTCAGTATGTCCGTATCGGGATGCGCCCAAGGCAGTCCCTACGTCATCGCCGCTTCCAGCAGCGCCACTGCTCTGCCCGCCGCCACCAGCGACGAGGCGGACGAGCCTATCCTCACCATCAAGAAACGCGTCGATGAAGTCAACGTGCTGTTCATCGCTACCGATCGCCACGGCAAGTTCGTGCGCAATTTGAACCAGAACGATTTCTCTATTTTCGACGACCACAAGCCCGTGCAGTCCATCCTCAACTTCCGGCGCGAGACCGACCTGCCCATCGAATTGGGCCTGCTCATGGACGTGAGCGGCTCCGTGCAAGGCCGCTTTGGATTTGAAAAAGAAGCAGCCACCGGATTTCTGCAGCACATCATCCGTCCCGGCTACGACCGCGCGTTCGTCGTAGGCTTCAACAAAGAGAGCCACCTCACCCAGGATTTCACCGACCAAGTACCACTACTCGCCGCCGGAGTGCAGCGCCTGAGCAATGGCGGCGGCACCGCGCTCTATGACGCAATTTATAAGGCGTGCAAGGAAAAGCTGCTGCGCGAACATTCCGATCGTCCCATTCGCAAAGCCATCGTCATTGTCAGCGACGGCGAGGACAATCAGAGCGAATACACGCGCGCCCAGGCCATTGAAATGGCGGAGCGCGCCGAAGTTATCATCTATGCCATCTCCACCGACGACAGCGGCCTGATTCTGCGCGGCGACAAAGTTCTCGAGGACCTGGCTTCCGCCACTGGCGGCCGCGCGTTCTTCCCCTACAAGATGAAAGACATCACGCGCTCGTTCGCCGCCATTGAAGACGAACTGCGCAGCCAGTACGCCGTTTCCTACAAGCCATCCGACTTCGACGCCGACGGACGCTACCGCTCGATCGAGATCACTGCCCTGAAAAAAGATCTGCAAGTCCGCGCCCGCCGCGGATACTACGCTCCACGGCAATAACACCACTAGCAAGCTTCCGACCTAGATCGCGACCGCTTCCTCCAGCCTGCACTCTTCCGCCGACTTATCAGCTCTGAGTCCCATGAATACAGGCGCTCGCAGCTTCACTCCACCCTCCGCGGTTTCGTGAGTCCACTCGGCGAACTTGATTTCAGCAACAATTTCCGGACGCACGAAGTGAACTTTTCGCAATCCGCCAATCTCGCCGTGAAACGGATTCTGTTTCGTCCTGAGCGGGTGCAGGCGAGCGAACATTGTTTTAAGCTTCTTCTGATCGAAGCCCGTGCCCACCTGGCCAACGTGAATGAGGCGTCCTTGCTGGTCGTACAACCCGAGCACGAGCGCGCCAAAATATTCGCGGCTGCCCTCCGGATCGGTGTAGCCTCCGATGACGCACTCCTGACGCTGCGTGATTTTGATCTTAAGCCAATCGCGCGAGCGCTTTTCTTCGTAAGCGCTGCTGCGCCTCTTGGCGACGATGCCTTCCAGTCCGCGTTGCTTTGCCGCTTCGAATAGAGCAAGACCTTTCTCAGCGTAGTGGTCGGAAAAGTGAATGACCTCGCCAGCCTTGATCCGGTCTTGCAGCAACTGTTTCCGTTGATCGAGCCCGACGCGGCGCAAGTCAAGGCTATCGAGGTAGAGCAGATCGAACGCGTAGTAGATGACCGGCACACCTTCGCGCCGTTGCAGGCGGCGCCTGCCGGGATGGAATCCGGTACGCTGCTGCATCAGGCTGAACGAAGAGCGCCCTTCTTGATCGAGCGCGACGATCTCTCCGTCAAGGATGGCGCGCTGGGCTCTTACGAATTGCGGCAGGCTCCCGAGTTCGGGAAACTGTGCCGTGAGGTCATTCTGGTTGCGCGACACCAAACGCACGCGCCCGTCTTCAATGAAGGCGACGGCGCGGTAGCCGTCCCATTTAATTTCGAACAGCCAGTCAGGATCGTCAAAGGCCTTGCCGGTGGGAGTAGCCAGCATCGGATGGATGACCGTGGGCATAGGCTTCTGCTCAGCGCCGGCGAGAGCTTTAGCCGCAGGGTACGCAGAGTCAGAGGATTTCTTGCGTCTTGACTTGGACGTGGAATCATTAGCCCCGGCTTCCTTGGACGCTGTATCCGAAGTATTCGCGTGAGCTACACGTCGCGCGGCTTGTCTTGGGCTTTTTCTTTCATTTTTCTCCGCGTTGTCCGCGGTTAAAGTTTTTCTCTCCGCGTCCTCTGCGTTCAAAGCTTTTCGCTTTGAGTCGGCGCGTGCGATTGCGTCCGCCAGCCACGCGGCCTTCACTTTCCCTCGCGATGCCGGACGGCTGCTCTTCCATTCCGCCGAGCCTTCATCGCCAGCGATCTGTGCCATGGTGCGACCGCTGAGGACGGAGGTGTCATACGCGTCGATGTCGAATCCCGCGACGACGCGATCATCTTTCTTCTTGATCAGCAGCCATTCATTTCCTTTGCTTCCGGCGCGGCCTTTGATGTGCACGAGCGCGAAATCGCCATTGAGCCGCTTCCCTTTCAGACGAAACTTCAGGTCGCCCTTTACCAGCATGGCGGCGGCTTCTTTTTCTGTTCCCGGAACGTACTCGCCTTTGACTGGCACCGGCGATAGTGGTATCCAGGTCCCTTCGTCCCAAACCATCACGGTGCCGCCGCCGTAGTTGCCTTTGGGAATGGTGCCTTCAAAGTCGAAGTACGAAACGGGATGATCCTCGACCTGCATGGCCAGGCGCTTGTCGGCGGGGTCGAGCGACGGGCCTTTGGGAACTGCCCACGACTTGAGCACGCCTTCCATCTCCAGGCGGAAATCGTAGTGCAGCCGCGACGCCTGATGACGCTGGACCACAAAGCGGTGCCGCGATTGTTGTTCGAGTTTGGGCGGAGGCTCGGGCGTTTCCTCGAAGCGCCGTTTTCGTTTGTATTCGTCGAGAGACATGGTGGTTATTGTAATTCTGGAGCGCTCGCGTAGGGACAGCCGCCCCCGGCTGTCCAGCGGGGCCAAGGTCCGCAAGTGGCTCGGCATAAGACGGCGCCCTTGCGCAAGCGGTAACGCGGCACACTGTTAAACCCACGACCATATACTGTACCCGTATGAAACGTGAGTACCCGGAGTCTCCGCTGGTGGGCGTGGGCGCTGTGATCGTCGATGATCACCACGACGATCGGCGCGTGCTGCTGATTCGCCGCGGACAGCCGCCGCTGCTTGGCGAGTGGTCGTTGCCCGGTGGCGTCCTCGAATGCGGTGAAGCTCTGCGCGAAGCGGCGGTCCGTGAAGCTCGCGAAGAAACGGGATTGCTGGTCGAGACGGGTGAACTGCTGGGCGTGTATGAGCGGGTGATCCGAGGCGACGAGGGACGGGTGCGGTACCACTATGTGTTGATTGATTTTTTGTGTCGTCCGGTCGGCGGTGATTTGAAAGCGGGCAGCGACGCGGCGGATGTTCGTTGGTTCACGCGTGACGAATTGCCCGCGCTCAAACTGGCGTATGACGCGAATGACGTCGTGCTCAAGGGATTGTCGCGGACTCAGTAGTCCCGTAACCACAGGCAGCACAGTTGGCTGCCGAGCTGGCGCTCGGCCTGGACGGGTGAGGGCGCCCGTCCCCACACGAGCAATCTAGTTGGCCATCTTGGCCACATGCACTGCGAAGCCCGTCTTGGGCAGCAGAGACGTTAACTCGAACACCTTGAAGCCGTCACCGGTGATTTCCGTCTGGCGATAAATGCCGGGCTCGGTTTCGGCCGTTTCGTGTCGGCCTTGCAGATCGTCGAGAAACTTCTGCGCGTCTTTGAGGCTGGCTTCCCCGCCTTTGGCACGCGTCACCACGGCCTCGGTGGCATAGGAGCGCACAAGTTTCGGCCAATACTTTTGCAGCAGATGCGTGCTGGCGAAAATGTCAGCCCAAACAATTTCTCCGTTCACGGCGACCACGACGCCCACCGCGTTCTTGTCGCGCAGTTGGCGGATGACGCTTTCGTAGTTGCGCTGCACCGGTTCGGCGACAGCATCAACCTGTTTTTGCACTTCCTTATTGTCCATAACGCGCGCATAAGAGGTGGTCGCATTCACTGCGGGAGCGGCGCCTGTTGCTTCCACGGTCACTGCCATGGCGCTCTGCGAAGTGCGGACGCTGTCCCACACTTGCTGCTGATCTTTCGCGGCCATCGCCTTGCTGCGCACGACGGGAGAGGCGACAAGGCCGCCAATAACGCCTCCGGCGCTGCCGAACTCGTTCTTACCGTTCGCCGCCACCCATCGTCCGGGCTCGACGCAGAAAACACTCAGGTCGACCGGATCGCTCTCCGCGGGCACGATGCGATCTTTGCCGATGACGCGGTCCTGCTTGCCGCCAGTAACTATCTCGCCGGCGAGGAGTAACAACGGTCGCTTCGAGTTATTGACCAGGACCAGCCGATTCACCTCCGCGTCGCGCGTGGGATGGGTGATTGCCGGTTCGCCGGGGCGGTGACGGATGAGGCCACGCGCCTGGCCAGCTTCAGTCACGACAACGTCGCCGCTGCGCAGGCCTTCATCGAGGGTGAGAAACTCTGCCGTGTCATACGACTTACTGGCGACTACGGGAAAGACGGTCAGATTGCCGCTGCGAATCGGGCTGAGCAGCGAATAACCAGACGCTGGCGCCACTTCGCCCGCTTGCAACAGGCACGGACCCACAACCGCCGCCACTACTATCACCATTAGAGCGATTCCAGCAACTGCAGAACCAATGACCAACCGCATAATTGGGCCTCCTCGTAGTAAAGACACCACTGATCTCATAAATGATTCTCAGGGCGTAACGTCTGGCCCTCGGGGGCTAAAGACCGCATTTCTTTTGGCGCTGAGCGGCACGGCTGAAGCCGTGCCCTTCCCGAAACCTACTCAGAACCATTTATGAGACCAATTCCAGCGGAGACACTAATGCTTTCGCGTGCGCGCGATCGTCTGCGTGCGCCGCCGACCCGCGCCCCGGCACACCTAAGATAGAGCGTGCCGGGGGACTCAACCGCGAGTCTTCCAGGAGTGTCCTTCTCTGCTCGCTGAACGAAGAACGCACGATTTATTCTTCCTTGCGTCGAAAAAATTGCTAGCATCATCTTGGACATGCCAAAGTGACATGCCAGGGGGTACATGCCAAAGTCCGCCCAATCCGGCCACCAAGCAAACGCCGCTCCGGCTCTTTACGAGCGCAGCGGGGCTGCGGCTTATGGTGTGAGCGCTGAGCAGTTCGCGGCAATCCTCGACGAAATTCTGCGCAAATATCTTTTCCCAAACTCGGCCCACCCTTCGGCCCCAAATTCGGCCCGCGCTTCGGCGGAACAGAAGGCTGACTTCTGCGCCGGGCTGCGTCTGGAAGAACTGGCGCTGGCGCGCGCATGTGCCGCGGGAAACGAGCGGGCGTGGCAGGACTTCATCGCCCGCTACCGGCAGAAGATGCACGGCATGGCGCTGCACATTACGCGCGACGGCGCACATGCCGCGGAGTTGGCCGATTCGTTGTTTGCGGATCTCTACGGCGTGAACGCACGCGATGGAGTACGCAGTTCGAAACTCGTGTTCTACACCGGCCGCGGTTCGCTCGAAGGCTGGCTGCGCACGGTGATGGCGCAGGAGTTCATCAATCGCTATCGCAAGCAGAAACGCACGGTCAGTCTGGAAGAGCAGACGGAAGAAGGTGTACAGTTTGCAGCGGCGGTCCAGGAGCCGGCGTGCGCTTCAGATCGCACCTCGAACCATCGGCTGGAAGCGGCCACCGATGAGGCGCTGGCGGAACTTTCGTCAGAGGACCGGTTTACGCTGGCGTCTTATTATCTGGATGGGCGGACGCTGGCCGAAATTGCGCGCACGCTGGGGCTGCACGAATCGAGCGTGAGCCGGCGGCTCGATCGGCTCGCAACGGGGCTCCGGAAGCGTATTCTGGCGGGGCTGCGAATGCAGGGAATGAGCCATGCCCAGGCTACGGAAGCGCTGGAAACCGATGTGCGGGACATAGGGTTGAATTTGCGCTCGCGCTTAACGCAAGATTCCGGGGCGAAAACGTTCCCTGAGGGAAAGGTTCCGGCACAAGACGCAGGCAAAGGAAGTCATGACTGACGTACCCAAAATCGTGTATGACCGCCTGCGGGCCGCTCGGCCGGAGCGTGCGTTGCCGGACCGAACTTTGGCGGAGCGAACCGGGCCCGAGCGAGCGCATCCGGATGCGGATCTGCTGACGGCTTTTGCCGAGCAGGCGCTTTCGGCGACCGAGCGCGACGGCGTGCTCGAGCACCTGGCGCTCTGCGGAGACTGCCGCGAGGTGATCGCTCTGGCGCTTCCGGCTGCGGACATGGCGGCCGCTCCGATTGCGACCGAGACTGAAGCTGTTCGAGCAACGCCGATTCCGGCGAAGTCCGAGAGGAACTTCCTGGCCGCATTTGCCTGGCCGCGTCTGCGCTGGGCCGCGTTGGCAGCGGGCGTTGCGGTGGTCGCGTCGGTGCTCCTGATGCATCCGGGAAAGCTGAACCAGGCGACGCCGCCTTCCGTAAACCGGCAGGTCGCGATTACCGCGCCGGCAGCTTCCGCCCCGCAGATCGCATCGTCGTCAGTCCCAGCATCGTCAATCGCACCGTCGCCAATGGGCCAATCGGCAATCTCGGCTAGAACTAACGAAGCCCGACCAAAGTCGGAAGTGCGGCTGTCCAAGAAGCTCAACGCTGGAGAGGCATTATCACCGCCGCATCAGGCGGAGCACGGCATGCTGCTTGCTGAGAATGAGAACCATTCAGGCCAGGCAGGCAAGCGGTCGGCAGCGCCATCGGCCGGAGCCTTTGCGTTCGATGCATCAAACAGTCCACGGGCGACTGAAACTGTCGAGGTTTCTGGAGCCGCCGCCGCAGTGGAGGTTGCACCCTCCGCGGACGACACCCTGATGGCACGGAACGAGACTCCAGCGATTGAAAAGGCAAAGCCAGCGCTGCAAGAGAAAGAGATGGAAACGAAGGAGCAGCAGAAAACCCAGGCAGCCGTTGTCCCCGGGCTAGCCAGGTCACAGGTCAGGGCGATGATGTCATCCGCGAAACTGGCATCCCCTGTGAGTCAGCCTTTGGCGCACCATGTCACCTGGGTGATTACCGGGGGTGTCCTGCAACGGTCACTGGACAGCGGCCAGAGCTGGCAAAACGCTTTGCGCACGGATCATCCATTACTATGCTACGCAAGTCACGAAGAGGATGTATGGGCCGGCGGTCAGGCGGGTACGCTTTTCCACTCCGCCGACGGCGGTGTAACTTGGGTGCAGGTGCAACCTTCCATCAAAGCCCAGCAACTTAGCTCCGACATAACTCACATTGATGTGCGCGGCGATGTCCACGGCGATGTCCACGGCCCGGCGGAGATTGTACTTTCCACCAGTAACAACGAAATCTGGAGCAGCGCGGACGGCGGAAAAACTTGGGAAAAGAAGTGATCCCGTCGCTTCTGACGTTCTGCCATGCGGCTCTTCTTCTCTCCAGTTTTGGGAGCAGCTCGCAGAACTCTTGACAGGTTTTCCCTCTTGCTTTCAAACAGAAGCATCTATTAACTCCGCAAGTAACGTTACCTCTACGCAGGACGCGCGGTACTCATTTGCAAGCTTGGGATTACGGAAGTGACATTTACAGTGGGGTCAAACGAACATAGGATGGGCACGTGGTTTGGCAGTTCTGGGGGAGGGCTGCCGAAGACGCCCTGAGCTTAAACGCTCAGGGCTCTTTTTATTGCTCTCAACAATTCAACGACAAAAACCTTCTCCAGCTCTTAGGTCGTGGCAGGAGCGGCGATCCTCTTGGCGCCAAAAACAGAATTCACCGTGGCTACGATCTGGTCCATGGCGCCGTCGATGTCGAGCGTGAAACGAACGAGGTCCATATTTTCAAGCGCAGGGTAAGTGCGAACCAGGGTTTGCCACGCCGCATCACTGCCGAGCTCGACCCCCATGATCTCGTCATAGCCGTGGCCCAGGTAGCGCACCCGGCACAGGAGATCACTCAGGTGAACCAGGCAGGCCAGCGGCCCGGCAGTCGGCAGAAGGCTTACATCGTGGTGACAGCCAACGACGTCCAACAACTCCTTTGACAAGCCCCAATGCTCGCAGAGCATCTGCCCGGTCTCGCAGTGAGTGAACCCGAGGACTTGCTCTTCGATGACGTGGAGGGGTACGTGCTGCCGGGAGGCGCGTCGGAGGCATTCTCGAAAATCCTCGGTATACAGGATCGAGTTCACCAGAAACCCGAGATCGTGCAGCAGTCCAGCCAGGTAAGCTTTTTCGGGCTCCGGATATTCGATTTTCTTTGCCATTCTTTGCGTGACGAGTGCGCAGCCGAGCGCGTGCCGCCAGAACTCATCCGGCCCGATCACCCACTTATCAGGCGGGATGACTCGATTCACGCACAAACCGAACAGCATCGAGCGTACTCTCTCGAGGCCGAGAGCCATGACCGCGGTGCGCACAGTTTCGGTCTGGCGCCTCCCGAATAGTGGAGAGTTTGCCAGGCGGAGGCATTGCGCCGCGATCGCCCCGTCGTAAGAGACTAGCTCAACTACCTTTTCAAATCTGATTTGCTCGGAAGGCAATCGCATCATCTCGAGGAGCGGCTCCAGGATTGCGGGAGCGGTCGAGATCGAGTCTAGCTTCTTGATTTGCGTTTGCAGCTGTGAGTGTAGTTTGGCGTTCATTTTTTGCCTCCGCCGGCCTGAACGGCTGTCGGTTTCCAGTACCCCGTCGTCCCTGGGAAATGGACCAGCCGAAACGAATCGTCCACCTGGAACAGAGATTCGGCATGTCCCAGGAAAAGGTAGCCGCCGGGCAACAGGTTGGAATAAAAATGCTGCACCACCCGGCGCTTCGAAGCCAGGTCGAAGTAGATCAGCACATTGCAGCAGAAAATGACGTCGATCCCTTTCTGGAACACCATCTTGCTGTCGTCACTAAGGTTGATGCGGTCAAAGCGGATCTGCGCTTTGAGCAGATCGTTGGCCTGGAGTCTCTTGTCGCCAACATCTTTGAAGTATTTCCGGCGCAGCGCGTCGCTTGTATTGCGCAGGGCATACTCTCCGTAAATGCTGGCGCGCGCCGCCTCCAGCGAATCGTCGTTTAAATCGGTGGCGAGAATGTCGAAGGCCCAACCGGCAAGCAGCTTGTCTTTTTCTTCGAGCAGACACATGGCCAGCGTGTGAGGCTCTTCTCCGGTCGAGCAGCCGGCGCACCACAAGCGAAGACGTTTGAGGCCGAGAAAACCCTTGGTCTGCAGGATCTGGGGAAGAATCACGTTGCGCAGCGCATCCAGCTGGGCGGGGTGGCGGAACATGTAGGTTTCGCCAATGGTGATTTCGTTGAGCAGAAGGCGCAACTCCGCGGTGCGGTTTCCGCGTGTGGTGAGGTGTTCCAAGTACTCCGAGGGGCTGGCCACGCCGAGCGCGGTCATGCGGCGCGCGCAGCGCGAGCTCAGAAGATAAAGCTTTTCCTCGGGATGATAGATTCCCGAGATCCGGTAAACCAAATCGCGGATTTTCAAATACGCCGGATCACCCGGGTTTGACTCCGGATTCACCGCTGGCTTCGCTTTTGCGATTTCAATGGTCATCGTTTCATCTTTCGCCAGCTAAACTTCCGGGCAGCGTTTAGCAAATTCCGAAGTTCTTCACCGGCAGGCAGCGATCGCGGAAGCCCTCCGCATCGACACCCTACGCACAACTTCCGGCCCGATGCCGTCCAGCGGATATATGCGATCGGTCAGGCTGGCGGCCACCACACTTCCGGGCATGCCCCAAACCACCGAGGAGGCTTCGTCCTGGACGATTACCTCACCGCCCGCCTTGCGTATGTCGGACGACCCGCGGGTGCCGTCCGCCCCCATGCCGGTGAGCACTACCGCCAGCACGTTCGCACCATAGGTTTGAGCCACCGAGCGGAACAATACATCCACCGCCGGGCGGCAGGAATTTTCCTGAGGATCACGGTTGAGGCCCAGCACGAATTCAGTCCCCTTGCGAACCACCGTCATGTGCTGGTCGCCGGGCGCAATCCAGACTTGACCTCGCTGCAATTTCTCCCCCTCTTTGCCTTCCCCCACCTCGAGGCGGGCGAGTGTATTGAGACGCTCGGCGAGCAGGCGCGTAAACAGGGGCGGCATGTGCTGCACGATCACGATGGGCACGGGGAAATCTGCGGGAAGTTGCGGGATCAGTGCAGTCAGCGCGTTTGGTCCACCCGTTGACGCGCCGATGGCGACCACGTCGATCCGCGCCTGCGGGCGGACGGAAACAAGAGAGGGCGTTGGCCCCGGCGGTGGCTGTGCCTGCGGCACGCGCACCGCGCACAAGGACTTGATCTTCCGAATCAACTCTTCCCGCACCCGCTCTTGCGAGAGTTCCCGGGTCTCGCCATGGGAGGGTTTGGTGACATAGTCGCTCGCGCCCCGCGCCAGCGCATCCAGGGTCGCAGTTGCACCGCGCTCGGTAAGAGTACTGAACATAATCACCGGTAGTTTTGGATAGAGCTTGCGAATCTCGACCAGGGTTTCCAGCCCGTCCATTCCTGGCATTTCAATGTCGAGCGTGACCAGATCCGGCTTAACCTCCGGAATCCGAGCCAGGGCCTGACTGCCGTTTCCCGCCGTGCCGGCGACGACAATCTCCGGGTCGGATGCCAGCAGACTGCCGAGCACCCTTCGAACGACCGCCGAATCATCGACGATTAATATGCGAACTGGTTGCATGTCTCCCGTCCTAAAGCCCTGGCCTCAAGAGCTGTCACAACAGCTTTTTCAGCGCGCGCCGGCAGCATGCCTTGCCGCCTTCAGCAAGGGAGCCTCACCCGGTGGCCTCGCGCTCTCCGCCCCGACTTGGAAGCGGCCCACCAGATCCCGCAACTGGTTCGCCATCCGCGCCAGATGCTCGGTCGCTGTCTGCGCTTCGCCCACATTCGTCGAAGTGTTCTGCGCCGCATCCGCCACCCCTTGGATGTTGCTCGAGATCGTCGTCGCTCCCCGCGCCGCTTCCGCCACATTGCGCGTCATTTCGCCGGTCGTGGCACTCTGTTCCTCCACCGCCGTGGCAATGACCGTCGAGATATGGCTAATCTTGTCGATCACATCCTTGATCCCCCCGATCGCCGATACCGCCCCGCTCGTGTTCTCCCGGATCACCGTGATCTTTTGCTTGATCTCTTCCGTCGCTTTCCCCGTCTGCTTGGCCAGTTCCTTGACCTCGTTGGCCACCACCGCGAACCCTTTTCCGGCCTCGCCCGCCCGCGCCGCTTCGATGGTGGCGTTCAGCGCCAACAGGTTGGTCTGCTGCGCGATCGACGTGATTACTTCGATCACCTTGCCGATTTCGACGCTGGAATCGCCCAGCCGCGACACCGTCTGGTTGGCTGATTCGGCGGCTTCAACCGCCTCGCCTGAAACTCGCGCCGCCTCGGTGGCGTTCTTGGCAATCTCGCCGATGGTGGCATTCATTTCCTCGGCCCCCGAGGCCAGCGTCTGCAGGTTGGCGTTGACCTGACCGCCGGCTTCGGAAACCACCCGCGCCTGCGCCGTCGTTTCCTCGGAATTGGCTGTGATCTGCTGGCTGGTGGCGGAAAGCTCTTCGCTCGCCGATGCTACCTGAGCCGCCGTTTCCGCGATGGACTGCAGCAAGCCTCGCAAATTGTTCTTCATCGCATTCAGCGCCGACGTTGCGTTCCCAATTTCGTCTTCGCTTTCCACCAGCAAATCATCCATCGCCAGATTGTTGGCGGCAATTTTGTTCGCCAGATCAACGGCCGATGACAGCGGCTTGGTGACGAGTTTACGCACCAGGATGAACACAACGCCGGCAGCGGCCAATAGCGTGAGAAAGCTGGTTAGAAAAAGCGCCATCGAATTAGAACGGGCAGTCTGCGCCAGCCCTTCCGTGGAAGCATTGACTACGAAGGCGCCCCGCAGATCCCCCACTTTCAAGCCTTCCTTGGCGTAGTCATAGGGGTCTTTCTGACCCGCCGGTTCGCCATGACACGCCAGGCAATCCTCCGTAAGCCGCACCGCACGAGCATAGTGCATGGTGTCTTTGCCATCCTCGACCACCCGCTCGGAGTATTCGGGGAGCGCAGGGTCTTTTTCGAACGCCTCCAAAGCCCGGCGTTCGAACTCGCTGGGCTGATTTTTCGCATCGCGGGGACGGAGCGAGGGCATGCGGAAGGTCATGTGCTGATCGGCCGCATACTGTTTTGCTATGCCCAGGACTTCGCTATTGTTCGAGGACCAGTCGCGGGTCGCGGAAGCCATTCCAGAAATTTGACGCACCTTATCGCGAAACGCCTCTTCTGCCTGCTGGTTCACGCGGCGCTGCGTGATCCAGAAACTGACCGCCGAGGCCAAAAGTAGGGTTAGGGCAATCGATCCTAGAATCTTCCCATTCAGTTTCATCTTCTTAAGCATCTCGTCATCTCCAATTAATTTCTAATCATCGAGTCCAGTGCGCTTCATCTACGCATGAGCTGCCATCCTCCCAGCTCAAAGGTGGTCTCGTCGACCTCACCCCATCACCCTGCCCAACCGGGCAGCCTTCTCAGCGCGCACCGGCAGCATGCCTTGCCGCCTTCAGCAAGGGAGCCTCACCCGGTGGCCTCGCGCTCTCCGCCCCGACTTGGAAGCGGCCCACCAGATCCCGCAACTGGTTCGCCATCCGCGCCAGATGCTCGGTCGCTGTCTGCGCTTCGCCCACATTCGTCGAAGTGTTCTGCGCCGCATCCGCCACCCCTTGGATGTTGCTCGAGATCGTCGTCGCTCCCCGCGCCGCTTCCGCCACATTGCGCGTCATTTCGCCGGTCGTGGCACTCTGTTCCTCCACCGCCGTGGCAATGACCGTCGAGATATGGCTGATCTTGTCGATCACTTCCTTGATCCCTCCAATCGCCGACACCGCCCCGCTCGTGTTCTCCCGGATCACCGTGATCTTCTGCTTGATCTCTTCCGTCGCTTTCCCCGTCTGTTTGGCCAGTTCCTTGACCTCGTTGGCCACCACCGCAAACCCCTTCCCCGCCTCGCCCGCCCGCGCCGCTTCGATGGTCGCGTTCAGCGCCAGCAGGTTGGTTTGCTGCGCGATCGACGTGATCACCTCGATCACCTTCCCGATTTCGACGCTGGAGTCCCCCAGCCGCGATACCGTCTGGTTGGCCGATTCCGCGGCGTCGACCGCCTCGCCCGCCACCCGCGCCGCCTCGGTTGCATTCTTCGCAATCTCGCCGATGGTGGAATTCATTTCCTCGGCGCCCGAGGCCAGCGTCTGCAGGTTGGTGTTGACCTGACCCCCGGCTTCGGAGACCACCTTCGCCTGCGCCGTCGTTTCCTCGGAATTGGCCGTGATCTGCTGGCTGGTGGCGGAAAGCTCTTCACTCGCACTGGCCACCTGGACGGCGTTTTCGGCAATCGCCCGGACCATCTCGCGCATCCGGTCCATGAAAACGTTGAACCACTTCGCCAGCTCTCCAATTTCGTCATCCGAGGTAATATTGATCCTCTTGGTCAGATCCCCCTCTCCCTCGGCCACGTCCTTGACCCGGTCCACCATGCCCTGCAAACGCAGAAAGATCGAACGCGAAGTGGTGATCGACACCACCACCAGAGGAATCAGGCAAGCCAGGGCAAGCCCTGCCGCCGTCAGGGCGCTTTCGCGCCAGGCGGCATCGACATCGTCGATGTAGATCCCTGTCCCAATCACCCAGCCCCATGGAGCGAATCGCTTGACGAACGAAAGCTTATCGACGGGCTCGTCTTTCCCCGGTTTGGGCCACAGGTAGTGGACATAGCCCCCGTTGGGCGCCTGCGTCGCCGCGCGGACGAATTCGACAAACATCGCCTTTCCGCTTGAATCCGTGAGTGACGTCAGATCCTTTCCATCCAGTTCGGGCTTCATCGGGTGCATGATCATCGTCGGATGCTCGTCATTGATCCAGAAATAGTTGTTCTCCTCGTAACGCATGGATCCGACGACTTCGAGCGCGCGTCGCTGCGCCTCTTCGCGTTTGATTTTTCCCTCTTTTTCCAATTGATATTGCTTTTCCACGACCGAGTACGGCACCTCGACCAGGTTTTTCGTCTTCTGCATTTTCTCGGTGAGCAACGTCGAGCGCTGGCTCTTGATCCAAAAACCTGCCACTGCCACCAGTCCGGCGGCAGCCACCATGACCATGACCTTGAATTTTGTTCTGAGACTCATATCAACTCCTCGCTGCGATACATCTCCGCAGATGTGCTGCGTTCACGTTTCTCACACTCGTGCTTGTATATCCGAAGCCGCAAAAGCCAAGCTTCGCGTCGCTGAAACTGCCGGACGTCGGGCGCGCAGCTCAATCCTCGCTGCTCTGCCCCTGACCGATTGCCTCTACCTCGCATGCCCGGTCGGTATCGAGGACGTGCATCAACTGGTGCTCGAGCTTGTGCACTCCGAGGATCACCGACCGCAACCGCGGGGACAGCGTCTCCGGCGAAGGCTCGAAGGTCTGCTCTTCCACCTCCACTACGTTGCCCACTTCGTCGGCGAGCAGACACACCGTACCTCCGGCGGCACGCACCACCAGGCAGACCGGGGGCAGGTTCGGGGGGCGCTCCGGCAGTTCCAACTGGCGGCGCAGTTCGAGAGCCACCACCACCTGTCCGCGCAGGTTCATCAGACCGCTCACCACCGGTGGGGCCAGAGGAACCGGGCGCAACTCGCGGTAAGTGACCACTTCCTGAATCTTTTGCGACTCCACTCCAAACAGCAAGTGATCCAGGTAAAACGTGCAGAATTGACGGGCGCTTGTCATAAGATCAACTCTCGGCCGGATCGGCCACCGCCGGCTCGTACGCTTCTCCGGCGCGCAGCAGGGCGGGGACATCCAGCAATTCGGTCACCCGCTCCGCGATCACGGAGGAATGCAGCACCCCGGCGCGGGTCGCGGGAGATTGGGGTTGGAGCGTGCTTTCGACAATGTCGAGGATCTGGTTGACCACCAGCCCGAAGGACTGATGTTCGTTTTCGAGCACCAGCACCTGCAGCATGGCAGTGGTCGGCAACGACAGCACGTCGTCCGTGGGCGGCCGCTGCCGCCGCTCCTCGAGCGCATGACTGACGCGGATCAGGGGAAGAATCTGCCCGCGGTACTGGGTCACCCATTGATTTCCGGAGCGCTCGACCTGGGCCCCCGGAATGTTTTCGAGACGTGCCAACAGGTTGAGCGGCACCGCCATCCGTGCCCCACCCCGGCCCGTGAACAGCACCAGCTGTTGTTTCCCGTGCGCGCCTTCCGCCGTGGCTTGCACTTCTTCGCCCAGGATGCGCTCCCGTCCCTCGGTAAGCAGGCTGGCGCGTTGCGCCAGACCGATCACGTCCAGGATCAGCGCCACTTTGCCGTCTCCCATGATGGTGGCCCCGGCGTAGACGCTAATGTTTTTCAAGTGCTTGCTAAGCGGCTTGACGACGATTTCTTCGGTGTCGTTGATTTCGTCCACCACCAGCCCGAACTGCCGGCCATCGGCTTCGAGCACCACGATGTTCACCGCCTGGCACGCCAGGACTTTCCGTTCCACCGTCGTCAACAGCTCGACGACTTTCCGCGAAGCCGGCCCCACGCCGGTGAACGCGTGCTCCCCCGCCACCGTGTCGCCTTTCGCTTTGAGCGCGACCACTTCCCGCACCAGTTCATGGAAGCGCTTGTGAGCCGCTTCCACCTGGCTTATCTCCGGGATGCTGCCGTAGTCCTTCAGGCCGCTCCCATAGAGCCACTTGCCGAGCGCACACTGCGTGGGCGAACCGGCTTGCTCGACCGTCATGGTGATCGAGCCGTCCAGCACTTGCCGTAGGCGCCCCAGCCACTGCTCGTGCGCTAACCGGGCCTTGGCGAAATCGAGGAGGTCGGTTTTCGCGGCGGAGACGGCGGGAGCCGCGCTCGCGGCGTCCGGGGCTTTCGCGCCCCCTGCCAGTTCCCGGTTCAAATAGACGAGCGGCAGCAGGCGGCCGCGCAGGCGGTACACCGGCGCGCCGTGAATCATCTCGATTCCCTTCCGCTCCGCTCCAACTTCCAGGCCGACCAGTTCCAGCAGGTTGACCTGAGGGACGGCATAGCGCTCGCCCGCGCTGGTAACAATCAGCGCGGGAATGATGGCCAGGGTTAGCGGAATCTTCATGCGGACCATCACGCCCTGACCCGGCTTGGACTGCAGGTCGACGGTGCCGCCGATTTTTTCGATGTGTGTCTTGACCACGTCCATGCCCACCCCGCGGCCGGAGACGTTGGTCACCTTCTCCGCCGTGGAGAAGCCCGGCAGGAAAACCAGATTCACGATCTCGTGATCCGTCAGGCGGCCAGCCTGGTCGGCGGAGATCAAGCCCTTCTGCAGCGCCTTGTTACGAATCCTGTCCTGATCGAGACCTGCCCCGTCGTCCGAAATCTCGATGTTGACCTGTCCTCCTTCATGAAACGCGCGCAGGGACAGGCGGCCCTCCGGATCTTTCCCGGCGGCCTGGCGGACCTCGGGGCGTTCGATGCCATGATCCACGGCATTCCTCACCAGGTGGGTCAGCGGATCCTTGATGGCCTCGATCAGCGTCTTATCCAGTTCCGTCTCTTTGCCCTCCATCTCCACCCGCACCTGCTTGCCGCAGTCCAGGGCGAGGTCGCGCACGGTACGTGGGAACTTGCTCCAGATGTTGCCGATCGGCTGCATTCGGGTCTTCATCACCCCTTCCTGCAGCTCGGTCGTGATCAGGTTGAGCCGCTGGCTGGTGGCCACCAGGCCGCTCTCTTCGGTGCTGTTGGCGAACTGCAAAATTTGGTTGCGTGCCAGCACCAGTTCCCCGACCAGGTTCATCAACTGGTCGAGCAGGCTGACGTCCAGCCGGATGGTACTGTCGCTGGCACTTTGCCCGCGTGCGGCCTGCTGCAGGTGCAGCGCTTCCACGACATCGGCCGACCGCGCCACACCCTGTTCCACCAGAATCTCGCCCATGTGGCGCGGGTCGCCGTCTTTCTGCTTTTCGGCCGCAAGCAGGACCTCCGCCGGCGTGACGCCCGCCCGTTGCATCAGAATGTCGCCCATCGAAGACGGTGCGACCGAAGACGGCAAGGCGGCCGTTGCGGAAGAACTCTCCGGCACCGGAGCAACCTCGCTCTCCGCCGGTGTCTCCGCCGGCGCTTCGGGCGCCTTCTGCAGTCCGGTCAACCTGGAAATCAGCCCACTGTCGTCGCGTTCGCCCTCGCCGCCGCTGGCTTCTATGCTCGCCAGCATCTGGCGGACGGCGTCCACCATGGCCAACAAAGCGTTCGTGATTTCTCGATCCAGATCGAGTTGGCCATCGCGCAACCGCCCCAGCAGGCTTTCGCCGACATGGGTCACGGCTCCCAGTTGGTTGAATGCCAGAAAACCAGACGTGCCTTTAATGGTGTGAATCGTGCGGAAAATGCTGGCCAGTATCTCGCGGTCGTTGGGATTTTTCTCCAACGTAATCAAGTCCCGGTCTAGACGGTCGAGGTTCTCGCCGCTCTCCACCAGAAACTCTTTGACTATGTCGTCGGAATCATTCATAGCGAATACTCTCTCCATCGACGCGACGCTGCTCTTGCTTGAGCACAGAGGTGCCCGCTGCTCTCGATTTCGTTTCCTTCCATCAACCCCTCGCTCCCACGGAAAGCCCCGATCCAATTAGAAAGCTCTCACGCTGCGGCTCGATCATTCCTGAGATGGAGCATTCTCGCGCCCCAAACGCGCGCACCCGGCACCTTCGACAGTCCCCGATGGACGGATCGGCAGTACTAGGTCCGGCAGTCCTAGGTCTGAACCGGTTGGGCACACTGTTGTGCGAACTTTTGCTGCAAACTTCAGGGATGGGCGAAGAATCCATCGCCCACAGGGACAAAGGGGTCGCTACTTCCCCGAGAGGATTCCGGTTCTTTCGAAATGACTATGCCCAGCGAATCAGGTGAGCTTTGTATTACCGGCGCGGAGAGCGGACATTCCCAGTCTTCTTCCGGTGTTCCGCGAATCGGCTGTCTTACACGGAGTAGGAGACATCGTCACTTGCGGCGCCTTGCGCCATACTTTCCGTCGTCGAAGCAGCGTCGGCAGACTTGCTGCCACGTCGCATGGCAACGATGCCGGTGCGCACCATCTCCAATACACCGTATGGACGCAGCACTTCGAGCAGTCCATCGATTTTGTCTTCTCCGCCAGTGATTTCGATGGTCAGTGATTCGGTAGCGACATCAACCACCCGCGCACGAAACACGCTAGCCAGTTCCAGCACATGGGAGCGAGCATCGTGAGTGGCCGCCACCCGGATCATGGCCAAGTCCCGGACGATGGCCGGTTGATTGGTGATGTTCTCGACCAGCAGCACGTTCACCAGTTTGTACAGATTCGCTTCGATGCGGCGGGCCTGGTCGCGGTCGGCCTCGACGGTAATGGTCATGCGCGACACCTCCGGTTTTTCAGTCCGCCCAACCGTCAGCGAATCGATATTGAAGGCGCGGCGGCGAAACAGCGAAGCCACGCGGGTAAGCACACCCGGTTTATTTTCGACGTACACCATGAATGTATTCAGCATATTGTTTTCGTTTCAGCTCTTAGCTAGCAGCTAGCAGCTAGTAGCGGGTTCATTAGTCCTCGGCCGTCTCGACGATCGGGCTGGGCCGCCGGATCATGTCGTGCAACGCAGCCCCGGCCGCGACCATCGGATAGACAGTGTCTTCCTGTTCCACCTTAAAATTGATCAGCATCGGCCCCGCGTGCTGGCGCGCCGCTTCGACCGCGGGCACGACCTCGGAACGCCTCGAGACAGTCGCGCTCCGTATGCCGTAAGCCTCCGCCAACTTTGCGAAATCCGGATTGAGCAACGGCGTCGCCGCGTAGTTGCGGTCGTAGAAAAATTCCTGCCACTGCCGCACCATGCCGAGAAATCCGTTGTTGATGATGGCGATATGGATCTTCAGGTTTTCCTGCACCATCGTCGCCAGTTCGCACATGGTCATCTGGAATCCGCCATCACCCACCACCACCCAGACCTCGGCCTCCGGGCAAGCGACTTTGGCGCCGATGGCGGCAGGCAGCGCGAAACCCATCGTGCCTAATCCGCCGGAAGTAATGAGCGAGCGCGGACGCTCATGCTTGTAGTACTGCGCCTCCCACATCTGGTGCTGCCCGACGTCGGTTACCACGATGGTGTTGCCGTCGCGCGTCTGGTGCCACAAATCATTAATGACATGGGCGGCATAAAGATGGCCGCTGTCGGGGAGGTTCTGGATGTCGCGCACGGCGGAATCGCCCTTCACCTTGTCGATGGAATCCAGCCACTCGCTGCGGTCGATGGATTCGATGTGCGGCAACAACTCCAGCAAAACTTCCCGCAAGTCGCCGACCAGCGGAACGTCGACCTTGACGTTCTTGTTGATCTCCGCGGGATCGATCTCGATGTGAATCTTCTTTGCGTTGGGCGCGTAGGTTTTCAGCGTGCCGGTGACGCGGTCGTCGAAGCGCATGCCGAAGGCCAGCAGCAGATCCGCTTCTTGAATTGTATGATTCACCCAGGCTTCCCCGTGCATGCCCATCATGCCCAGATTGAGCGGGTGCGATGCGGGGAGCGCACCGATGCCGAGCAGCGTGAGTGCGACCGGAATCCCGGCACGCTCGGCAAAATCGCGCACCTCGCGCATGGCTCCAGAAATGATGATGCCGTGACCGGCGAGGATCACCGGCCGCTTCGAATTGTGGATCAACTCCAGCGCCAGCGCATACTCCTTCGGAGCGGGCGAAAGGTCAGGCCGGTAACCCGGCAATTGCGGCTTGGCCGCTTCCCAGTCGAACTCGCACGTACCCTGCTGCGCATCTTTGGTGATATCGACCAGCACCGGACCAGGCCGCCCCGACCGCGCCACATAAAAAGCTTCGCGGATCGTGCGCGCCACTTCGCTGGCGTGCGTAACCAGATAGTTGTGCTTGGTGATCGGAAGGGTCACGCCGGTAATGTCGGTTTCCTGAAACGCGTCCGACCCAATCAGCTTGCTGCCCACCTGCCCGGTGATGCAGACGATCGGTATGGAATCGAGCATGGCGGTGGCGATTCCGGTGACCATGTTGGTGGCTCCCGGCCCCGAAGTTGCAACCGCAACTCCCACCTGTCCACTGGCGCGCGCGAAGCCGTCGGCCATGTGGGTTGCGCCTTGTTCGTGGCGCACCAATATGTGATGAATCTTGCTGTGCTTCAAAGCGTCATAAGCGGGCAGAATGGCGCCGCCGGGATAGCCAAAGACGTGCTTCACGCCTTTACGTTCCAGACATTCCCAAAGAATACTGGCCCCGGTCATGGTCTTGCCCTTGCTCGTGGTTGGCGTGGTTTTCGTATCCGTCATAAGACCTCAGACCTCCCTGGCATTCCGTGGTGCAAATCCAGCCCCGGAGGGGCGAACCAGCGTAGCCCAGCGCTTCAGCGCTGGGTAACTTGGAAAAAACGATCCAAGTCCCGGAGGGACGACCAAGCGCTGAGGACGGCGATCCTGCATGCTCCTCGGAAAAAACAAAACCCACCTTGCCAGCGTTTCTGGCGGGTGGGATTCGGGAGCACTTACGATTTCTAATTTCTCAGCTCACGCTTCCCCCCGCACCGAGACCGGCAGGCATACTCGTACCCCGGGAATTCTAAAACTAAGCCGTCGAAGACTCCGTCCATTCGTCACGGTCGCACCAAAGAGTTGACGTGATAGTACCGAAGCTCCCGCCTGCCTGCAAGTGGAAAGTCAGGGTGGCGGCAGGTGAGTTTTCGGGTGGGGCCGTGATCCGGGCACAAGCCCGCGAGGCGCCGCGGATCGCCTAGCCCTATGATTCCAATAGACAGGGAGGTACCAGTCCTACTAGTTAGGATCCCAACTAGTAAACAGCCGCGAAGGTCCGGTTGCGTTTCACTGGCCCTGCGTGTTGCCTGACGCTCGCACCGCCTCCTGGCAAGCGCCCGCAGCGGTCAGCACTTTGTCAAACGCCGTATCTGTGCGAAGTTTTGCCAGCAAAGGATCGGAAAGCAGATTCTCGTGCGCGCAATAGTTCTGTTCGACCGCGCTCTGGAGCAGATGCAGAGCCGCTTGTTTCTTGCCGCAGTAGGCTAAGAGCGCTCCCTGGTAATACCACGTCTCAGGGTCGGGCTCGGTGGGCAGGCTGGTTTCCGCGTCGTGCGCGATCCGGTCCAGATCCGCGGCGGGCCGCAACTGCAGACAGGACTCCAGCAGATCGCGGCGATAGCGCGGCGCGGTCGGCATGCGCTTCACCGCCTCGCGCGCTTCCGCAATCTTTCCCTCGCGCAGAAGGATGGATGGCGTGATATACGCGGCCCATTCCGAACCGGCATCCAGACGGACAAAATCCGCGGCCCGTTCGGTCTTACCCAACTCCATGAACGCCCAGGCGCAAGAGCGAAAAGTGTAATTACCGGGGTCAAGCGCCAGCGCAGTGTTGCATTCATTCGTCGATTGCCCCAGCATCCCGGCATAACGATAGACATAGGCCATCGTAAAATGGGCGTAGGCACTCTCCGGACGACGCTTGACCAGCGCCTGCGCCGCCTGGTATGCCTTGCCGAGTTCGCCTCGCTCAACGGAATTGCTAATCAGCTGTCCAGCGGCAACGACCCGATTCGGATCGAGTTCTACGGCACGTTCGCAGGCTTTGTTGGAGCGCTGGAACATCGGCTCGCCACCATCGGAAAATTCTTCGTCATAGTAGCAACGCACTCCGAGCTGTTCCCATGCCGGCGCATAGGTTGGGTCGACGTCGACCACATGCTCCAGAACCGCGATGGCATCCTTGTTCGGCCCAGGATCATGCGGCAGCGCGAGGCTATGCAGGTAGAGATCGTACGCCTCCGCGTTTTTCGGGCGCGTGCCGGTATCGAGAAAACCACCGGCCGCACCGAGCGCCGGCAACAACCCTTGCCGTATCTGGGCAGCCATCTGCGCTTGCAATGCGATCAGGTCCTGAGCGGGCGCGGTCACGTTGGACTGCCACATAAGCCGGTTGCCATCCACCTGGATCGCTTCGAGCGTAATCAGAAGGCGGTCGCCTTGCTTCAGGAAGTGTCCGGTAAGCACGTGGGCGACGTGCACTTCCCGGCCCGCCATCTGCGGATCGACGTCATTGCCTACAAACTTTCGCGTGATCGCGGATGGGCGAACGTCAAGCGTCCGGGTATAGGTGAGCGTGTTGGCAATTTCATCGGCCAGCGCGAAACGCAGAAACTCCACGCTGATGTCGCCATTCATGTTTTGC
>Ga0316363_10001231_pt1 | contig 23777 bp, 22 predicted proteins | sample Sb_taG_3_FD_200459 | JGI IMG/M metagenome (GOLD analysis project Ga0316363, IMG submission 200459) | Peat soil microbial communities from Weissenstadt, Germany - Sb_50d_a_PC metaG (v2) (version 2) | ecosystem: Environmental > Terrestrial > Soil > Wetlands > Peat | place: Germany: Weissenstadt...
GATCGCGGTTGACCTCATAGATGAGGCGGTTGTGGTCCCAGGTTTGTCCGGGCCAGAACCATTGCCACCCCGGCCCGCGAATGAAGGTCCCGATGATGATCATCGCGACCCACAGCACAATAAAGCCGAAGAGGAATGTCCCGATGGCAAACTTGCGCTGCTTCCACGTGTAGTAGCCGCTGCCCAGCGGGTTGGTATCGATGTAGGGAATCACCATCAGCCCGATGATGATCAAGGTCGGCATCACGACACCGGCAATCCAGGGATCGAAATACACCAGCATTTCCTGGAGGCCGAGAAAGTACCAGGGCGCCTTGGCCGGGTTCATGGTCAAGTTCGGGTTCGCCGGCTCTTCCAGTGGTGCATTCAGCGTGATGGACCAGATCATCAGGATAATGGTGACGATGATGGCGGCCAGAAACTCCACGCGCAACAGAAATGGCCACACGTGAATTTCTTTCTGCCATCCCGGCTGAAAGGGCCAGGTCTTGCGATATTGGGTTTTAGCCGCCGCGGCATCGCCTTCCAGTTGCGCGATCAACTGATCGTTGGCGTGTGCCTGCTTCCATGCCAGATAGATATAGAAGGCGAGCAGTGGAATCAGTGCCACGATGGGCACGTTGTCAGGAGCGGAGACGATGTCCCACAATTGCTTCCAGTCCATACTATCGGCGCGCCTCCTTGATTTCGGATTCGAGCACCACCGCCGCCGGGCCCGAGATGCCGCCATCCTTTCGTACGCGCCAGAAGTGCACGATCATCAGCACCGAAGCGACGATAGGAATGCCGATGCAATGCCAGATGTACGAACGCAGCAGCGCGTTCGCGTCCACGATCGAGCCGCCCAGCAATCCGAAGCGAACATCATTATAGGGCGTCATGCCCAACATGCGACCGAAGGGGCCCTCATGTCCGAGGCCCGGTGTGGCGCGAGCCATGTTGGTACCGACAGTAACCGCCCAGAAACCGAGTTGATCGTCGGGCAGCAGGTATCCGGTGAATGAAAGCAGCAGCGTGAACACCAGCAGAAGCACCCCAATATTCCAGTTGAACTCGCGGGGCTTTTTGTACGAGCCGGTCAGAAACACCCTAAACATGTGTAGCCAGACGGTGATCACCATCAGGTGTGCCGCCCAACGATGCATGTTGCGCAACAGCTTCCCAAAGGGCACGTCATGCTCCAGGTAGAGCACATCCCGGAATGCTTGCACTTTGGTGGGGTGGTAATAGAACATCAGCAGCACGCCAGTGAAGGTGAGCACGACGAACAGGTAAAACGTGATTCCTCCCATGCCCCAGGTGTAGCTGTAGCGCACCGCATCGCGGTTGATCTTGGCCGGATGCAAATGCAGGAAGGCGTTCGACAGCACGCCCAAGGCGCGATTGCGCGGGGTGTCGTCGTGCTTGTGACGAAAGATGGAGGTGTAAACCTGAGTCTTGGTCGGGTCCTTGAGAAGATCGACCTGTTCCTTGGCCTTGGCCGGCAAGTCGGTCTTGAGTGATTGCACATCGGCCTTGACCCCGGTGGCCACTCGCTCCAGAATGCCGGTTGTCTTGCCGTTCTTGCCGTTCTTTCCAGTCGAGCTATTCTCTTCAGCCATTTTCGTCTCTTTTCTGCTGGCGCATCTGGCGAGTCCCACCAATGGGCCGTTCACTCTTCAAGCGAGCTAAAGTCAGACTTATGTCGACAAATACGCTCCCGGGTCATTGAAGCTGCTCGGCTGACCCTTAGGCCACTGAAAAAGCCGGGAGGTGTCCACGATGATTTCGCCGTCAGGAGCCAGTTGCACGAAGGCGCGGTCCATAGGTCGGGGCGCCGGCCCCTCGAAATTGATCCCTTCGTCATCGTAGCCGCTTCCGTGGCAAGGACATTTGAACTTGTTTTCGCTGGCCTTCCAGTCAGGCGTACAGCCCAAGTGGGTACAACGAGCGTAGATGACAAAGATGCGATCGGGTCTGCGATCCACCCAGATGCGATACTTCTGCTGCCATTTCGTGTCCACACCCAACCCGTAATCGGAGGGATAGCCGATCTTGAAGATGGTGGCTGGTTCGAAAAGAGTGCGGGGCAGAAAAAAACGGAAAAAAGCCAGAAACCATGCAGTCAGAAAGGCTGTGACAGACACCCATACCAGCCGGCGGCGGCGCTGGTTGACCGCACTGTCTTCCGGACCAACCGCGGCCACGCCCGCGGCGGCGGCCGCCTTCGAGGTGCCCACCGCACCCGCACCAACATAAGGAGTAGCCGCTCCTCCTCCAGCCGGGGGCGTTTTGGGTGCATCCGGGTTTTCTGCCATGATCCTTCTCCTGAATCTGTCGCCTGAATCTGTTTCTCGTGCGTCAATCGGCGACCATGGAATGCGCCGCCAGTTCCCTTTCCTGATCCTGAACCATCGCTTGCGGTTCGCCGATCGCTGCCAACACGGATGCAGCGAGAGCCTGAATAAATCTTGGCGAGTCATTGAGGCCACGAGTCATCTCAAAGCGCTCGATGCCGAGAACCCGGGCCTCCTGCCGCGCATGATGATCAATCTCTCCCAGGGTCTCCACATGGTCGGAGACAAATGAAATTGGGACGATGCATACTCCGCATCGCTTCTCCAAGGCCGCTTGCCGCAGCGTCTGGCGCAACGACGGCTCTAGCCATCGGCTGGCGCCCACCTTGCTCTGATAGCACAGGCGATGATCATTGGACCATCCTCCCTGCTCCATCACCAAGCCCACTGTTTCTTCAATTTGCCGCTGGTAGGGGTCGCCCTTTTCGATCACCGAGACCGGGACACTGTGCGCACTGAAGACTAGCGGCACAGCCGGCGGATGGGGAAAACGGGCAAGCGCCTCATCAATCCTCTCCACTACGGCTGCGATGTATATCGGATCACGATAAAAAGGCGCGACACAGGAAGTCGGGACGGCGCCCGTCCACAACCGCCGCCACTCGTTCAAGCTGCTGCCGGTCGTCGTGCTCGAGTATTGCGGGTAAAGAGGTAACAACACGACTTGGTCCACTTCCGCATCCTGTCTCGCATACTGAAGTTGCGCGATCGCCTCGGCGGTGAACGGGTGCCAGTAGCGCATCGCCACCACGCAGCGCGCATCGACACCGTCGCGCATCAGGCGTGCTTCCAGAGCAGCGGCCTGCTGTTCGGTGAACCGGCGAATGGGAGAACCGCCAATGGCCGCGTAGTGCTGGGCTGCTTTTTTCGCGCGCGTTTTTGAGATCAGCCTCGCCAGCGCACGCCTGCCCAGCCGGGAAAACGGGAAGTCAATGATGTCCGGATCGCAGAAAAGGTTGTAAAGAAAGGGTTCGACCGCCTCCAGCGAATCGGGTCCACCGAGTTGGAAAAGGACTACACCAACACGCTTCGAAATCCGCGCCATTCCCGTCGATCCCCAGACCCCAGAGAGGTGGAGACGATGTTACTCACAAACCGCCGCGTTCGTCAATGCGCCATCGCTCTTAATGTTTGCGCCACACCAAATAAAATCGATTGTCAGCTCGTGTAAGAACAGAACTCGAATCCACTTGCGCAAATCACGTCGAGCTGTGATACACTTCCGTCCATTCACGAGCGGTCGCATCGATTTCGGCGCGCTCTAACGGGCGGGGGAGCCGATTTATTCGAGTGGGGCAGGGGGTCTTGGTACATGGGGCTGGTTCTTCTCTGTGTGATCTGGCTGATCACGTTTGCCAGCATGTACTTCTTCGTCGCCAAAACCTGGTGGTTTCCTCCGGGAGCTTCCGCGGTAGCGGCAGCGTTCGACCACCAGTTTGTCAACACAGGCATTGCCATGGGTGTTGTCTTCGTGGTCGCGCAGGTTGGACTGGGAATCCTGCTCTGGAAATACCGTGACCGTGGCACAACGAGCCGCGCGCAGTACTACTCTGGCGAAACTCGCCCTGAAATTCTAGTGCTGGTCTTCGCGGCGGTACTGTTCATGACGACGGACATTGGTGTGGATATTTTGGGAGGGCATCTCTGGGCCGCGGAACGCTTTCGCGACGCGGCGCCCAATGCGGTGCGGGTGGAAGTGACCGGCATGCAGTTCGCCTGGTATTTCCGCTATCCAGGTCCCGACGGCAAGTTTGGGGCAACCAGACCGGAACTGGAAGACGCCTCGGCCGGAGGCGAAGCGGCGCTGGGGCTCGATCCGCAGGACCCCGCATCCAAAGACGACGTGGTGACGGGAACGATGGTGGTGCCAGTGAACCGGGAAGTCGAAGTGATTCTGCGAGCGCACGACGTCATTCACAGTTTTAGTATTCCCGCCATGAGGTTCAAGCAGGACGCCGTCCCCGGGCTGGCCATCCACATGCATTTTACGCCCACACGGGAGGGTGATTTTGAAGCGGTCTGCAACCAACTTTGCGGGCTGGGGCACTATAAGATGCATGCCATCGTGAAAGTTGTGAGTCAGGAAGAGTTCGACAAATGGCTGGCGGCACGGGAGGCCGAGAAACAATAACATGGCGACTCACGAGTTCGCTGCCAAGGAATCACAAGCACACGCGGCACCGCAAGGATTCGTTCGCAAATATGTTTTCAGTCTAGACCACAAAATCATCGGCCTGCAGTACTACTTCCTAGCACTCGCGGCGGTGTTTGTGGGCATGTTTCTTTCGGTGCTAATGCGCATCCACTTGATCTGGCCTACGGCCGTCCTGCCTTTTCTTGGCGAGATCAAGCCCGAAACGTATTTGAGCCTGGTGACCATGCACGGCACGATCATGGTGTTTTTTGTACTCACGACGGCGCCGCAGGGCGGCTTTGGAAATTACGTTCTGCCGATTCAGATTGGCGCGCCGGACATGGCTTTCCCGGTGTTAAACATGCTGTCGTTCTGGGTGACCTTCCTGGCCTTCCTCACGTTGATTGCTTCTTTCTTTGTGATCGGCGGCGCCCCCCTGCACGGCTGGACCGGCTATCCACCGCTGAGTGCGTTGCGGTCGTCCGGGCCTGGGGAGGGACTGGGAGCGGATTTGTGGATCGCCAGTATTGCGGTGTTCTGCATTGGAGCGCTGCTGGGATCGCTGAACTTCATTACCACCACGCTGGACATGAGAGCGCGTGGAATGACGTTGATGCGAATGCCGTTGACGTGCTGGGCGTGGTTTTGCACCGCGATCATTGGTCTCCTGGCGTTCGGCGTACTGCTCTCGGCTGGCATTCTGCTGTTGATGGATCGCAATCTGGGGACGAGCTTTTATCTGCCGCTGGGCACGATCAACGGGCAGCTCACCGGACATAAAGGTGGCTCCCCACTCTTGTGGCAGCATCTGTTCTGGTTCTTCGGTCATCCCGAGGTGTACATTGCGATCTTGCCGGCCATGGGGGTGTGTTCGCATCTTCTTTCGGTCGGTTCGCGCAAGCCGGTCTTCAGCTACAAGACCATCGTGCTGGCCCTGCTCTCCATCGTGGTCCTGGGCTTCGGGGTGTGGGGCCACCACATGTTCGTGAGCGGGATGAGCCCGTATTCGGGCTATGCCTTCTCCATACCGACGATGGCCATCACCGTGCCTTCGGCCGTCCTGACCTTCGCATGGCTGGCCACGCTGTGGCGCGGCAATATCCGCTTCACCACTCCGTCATTGTTTGGTATCGGGTTTGTCTCCCTGTTTGTTGCGGGCGGAGTCAGCGGTCCCTTCCTGGCCCAGCCCGCGCTGGACATTCAACTGCACGACACTTATTTCGTCATCGCCCACTTTCACCTCATCATGGCGGTGGCGGCGATCTTCGGAATTTTTGCGGCAACGTATCATTGGTTTCCCAAGATGTTTGGGCGGCTGATGAGCGAATCGCTCGGGCGCTGGCATTTCTTCGTCACACTGATCGGCACGTACGCGATCTTCGTGCCGATGCACTACCTGGGGATAGCCGGACATCCCCGCCGCTATTCCCAACTCACCGAAGTCGATTTCCTGCATGATCTGATTCCACTGCAGAAGTTTATTACCTACGCGGCATTTGTCACTATCGCGGGGCAGCTCATCTTTCTATTCAATCTGTTCTGGAGCATGTTCCGCGGAAAGAAAGCCAGCGACAATCCCTGGGAAGCGACCACCCTCGAGTGGACTACCTCCACTCCGCCTCCGCACGACAATTTCGGGGGACGTACGCCCGTGGTCAATAACGGCCCCTACGAGTACAGCGTGCCGGGAGCGCCGCGCGACTACGTGATGCAAAGCGACCCGGCTACCGCAGCCACACATTAAGAAGAGTATCGAGAGAGATTACTAGAGAAGTATGGCGACCTTCACTCCTACGGTTCCGGCGCCCCACCCCACAACCTCGCGGGGAAAACGCGCCGATCTGCCGCCCGGGGCGGGTGGCGGAGACGGCGGGCGTCCCGATCCCGGCTCGCCTGGCTACGGAGCGCGTTTGCGTCGGGCGCGGCTCGGATTGGTTATAGCTCTGACGCCGATCATGATGTTGTTCGTTGCCTTCACCAGCGCCTATATCGTGCGTCAGGGGCTGCCGACTTTCGACCCGAGCACAAACACCGTGGTGCGCGACTGGATCCCCGTGCCGCTGCCCACACTGCTCTTTCTGATCAATACGTGTGTGCTGCTCTTGAGCAGCGTAACCATCGAGTGTGCGCGGCGACAACTGGCGCGGCAAGTTGCGCTCGAACCCGTGCACTCCATTCCGGGAGTATCCCCGGTCACGGAAAGGAAACTTCCCTGGCTGGCGCTGACCATTGTTCTTGGATTATGTTTCCTGGCTGGACAGTGGCTGGCCTGGAGGGATCTGGCGACGCGCGGATTCTACGTCGCCACGGGCCCCAGCAGTTCCTTCGTCTATCTGCTCACCGGCGCGCACGCCGTGCATCTGTTCGGAGGAATCATGGCGCTGCTGGCGGCCGGAGCGGCCGTCGCGTTTAACCGGCCTTTGGCATCGCGCCGGATTGTGGTGGATGTCACTGCCTGGTATTGGCATTTCATGGCTCTGCTGTGGATTTACATTCTGGCTCTGCTGGAGTTCGCACACTAGCCAAGACCACATTAGTCAGACAAGGAGACCGAACGCATGGCGGAAGCTGCCTTGCCGCATAACGTCGCGGAGATCTACGAGCCGTCGCTGTTTGGCACATATTCGAAGAAGGTCGGGATGTGGCTGTTCCTGCTGTCCGACTCGCTGACTTTCGGCGCGTTGCTGTATGCCTACAGCTATGGACGCATCTCCAGTCCAAATTGGCCGACGCCGTTCCATTCCTCGAGCATCGTCAATGCCACCATCATGACCGCGTTCCTGTTGACCAGTTCGCTCACCATGGTCCTGGCGGTCAATGCGGCGGCACGTGGAAACGAAAAGGCCCGGGTCCTCTTTCTATTGGCTACCATGGCGTGCGGAGTAGGCTTTATCGTTCTCCACGCCAAAGAATGGAGCAACCTGATCGCCGAGGGTCTCCGCTTACCCATCTTCCCGGCAGTCCCGCACCAGGAGATTGCGTCCGAATTCGTCAATGTATCCAAAACCGTGCCCCAGTTCGCGGCAACTTTTTTTGGGCTCACGGGAATGCACATGTTGCACGTCACGCTGGGAGTGGTTTATCTGGGAGTCATCGCGCTGCGGCGTAAGTTCATTCCGATTCTTTTCGCGCTCTGGCTGGTGGCGTGGCTGGCGACACCCGCTTACAGTCCGTTCCACTATGGGGCTCACGTGCTGCTGATTGCGGCCCTCGTGTGCTCCCTGATTTTGTACCTGAAGCCGAAGATCTATGACGCCGCCGATGTCGAGGTCGCCGGCCTGTACTGGCACTTTGTGGACCTGGTGTGGATGTTCATCTTCCCCCTCGTCTACATAATGTCCACCAAGATCGTCTAGGAGTCTAGAAAGATAAACCTATGGAAGACGCTTCTCAGCTGGCAATTGAAGGACGCGTAGCGGAAGAGCACCGCCACCACAATGTCATTCCTTTCTTCTGGGTGTGGGGGACCCTTCTGTTTCTGACGGCAATCGAAGTTTACCTCGGCTATCAGAACATGGAACCTAAGCGCATGCTGATCATGCTGATGGGTCTGTCCTTCGTCAAAGCTACGCTCATCATCGGCTATTTCATGCACATGAAGTACGAGGTGTCGCGCATGAAGTGGCTTACCATGTGCTCGCTGGTGTTTTGTCTGGCCATGATGATGGTCTTCTTTCCGGACGCGTTCCGCATTCTCTCGTTGGGGGTAAGGTGAGACCTTCGGTGCAGCCTTCGGTGCAAAGCCCGGTGCAACCTGCGGTGCAACCTGTAAAGACGCATGCGGTCAGGCGTAGCGCTGCCCTGCTGGTCGGGCTCCTCTGCTTGTGGGCGGTCCCCGCGTTCGCACAAGGCTGCGCCATGTGCTACAGCTCCGCCTCGGCAGCTTCCAAACATGGGCAAAAGGCCATTAGCAAAGCCGTCGTAGTCTTGGTGGCTCCGCCCCTTGGAGTCATGACCTTGGGCGTGGGGCTGGCTTTTCGCTACGGCAGGAAGCGTGACCAGGAACAGAATCTCGACGACGATTCTCTCCCCCTATAAGCTCATTCCGAATTCGTAGTCACTAGACAAAAATTGCAGGGCTGGCCGGAGCGGCAAGCCCCGACGAGGGCTACCTCAGCCGGGATATCGCCCCGTAATGTACCCTTCCAACTGGTGGATGGTTTGTGCCTGACCGGAGATGATCCAGCTGACGAGGTCGCCAAGCGACACCACCCCCACAACCACGTCGTCCTCGACCACGGGAAGATGACGAAAACGGTGGTTGGTCATAATGGCCATGCATTCGTCCACCGTGTTTTGACGAGTAACGAAGACCACGGGGCTGGTCATGATCTCGCGCACAAGCGTCTCCTTCGAGGAGTGCCCCTTGAGGAAAACTTTGCGGGCGTAGTCGCGCTCAGACAGGATGCCGATCAACCTGCCCTGGGATATCACAAGCAGTGCACCGATGCTCTCCGCCGCCATCTTCTCAATGGCCTCGTAGACGGACTGATCGGGCGTTACGGACAGGACCCGATTGTTGCCCTTGTTCTTCAACAGCAAGTCAATTGTGTCAGTGATTTTCATGAGGCACCGACGATCGTGTCCTTCACAACTCGAAATCGGCCCGTTTCAGGCGCGGTCGATACCCGGCGGGGGCTGGACGGAAGCCTCCTTCGCCGGAGCGGAGTTCGCGGTCGGCGTTTCCGGTTGCGGAACGGTCTCGGCACATTCGCCCTGATCGTCATAGTCGCAGACCCGGCCCGGGTGCGACTGTTTGCAGCGAGAACAAAATTCAGTGCTCATCGAAAATCCCCTAGCGTATCGATTAAACCACGCCGCTCATGAGTCGAGTGGAAAGCCCCAGCCCCGCCACTAACTGCCCGAGTTAGCCATCATGAGCGCGAACAGCGCGGGCAGATAGATAATCGTAGCCCGCAGCAAACGCCGCGCCGACGGTTTGGATGCTGGAGCCGTCGCCGGCAGTTGCGGATAAGCCATTCCCATGGATGCACGGAACAGCGCAGCGCCCATCAGAATCGCCCCAACCAAATACACGCGTCCCGCCATCCCCAACGCAACCGGCAAAACACTCACCGGGATCAACGCTCCGGAATAAGCCAAAATCCGCCACACCGTGGACTTCCCATCGGACTGCACCACCGGCAGCATGCGAATGTCGCCCTGCGCATAGTCCTCGCGATAGAGCCATGCGATCGAGAGAAAATGCGGAAACTGCCAGACGAACATGATGGCAAAAAGAATCAGAGTCTCGACTTCCAGTTTTCCCCGCACCGCCGTCCAACCGAGCACCACCGGCATCGCTCCCGGAAACGCGCCCACAAATGTGCACACCGGAGAAACTTTTTTCAGTGGAGTGTACGCCGCCAGGTACACCAGCGCGGTCAAAAACACCAATAACCCGGTCAGTAAGTTGGCATAGATCGCGAGATAAGCGGAACCGCCCAAAGTCAGCGCCAATCCGACCGTGGCCGCGTGTGCCCTGCTCATGCGTCCCGCAGGCAAGGGGCGCAGAGCAGTCCGCCGCATCCGCGCATCCACGCTCGATTCCAGCACTTCATTCAGCGCCGCCGTTCCGCTCGAAACCAGCGCCACCCCCAACAGGGCATGGAACAATCCCAGCGACCACGACGATACGCCCAACCGGTGCGCGCCAAAGAAGTAGCCGCACCACGCCGTAAGCACGATCAAAGTCGTAATGCGCGCCTTGGTCAGTTCGGCGTAATCGCGCAACAGAGAAACGAAATTTTGCAACATGGATTCCCACACTCGCCCGTTTGCCCCCTTCCGCCCTCATCCGGCGGTTTAGCTCAAACCGGCAGTCCCCGAACCAATCCCCACGGAACAGACCAACGCCAAAAGACAGCATTGGTACCACGCCATCTTCAATGTCAAAGCAAAAATGTCAAGCCCAACCCTAAGGCGACCCCGCGTCTTGCTATCACGATGCTCGCACCAAACGCAGTCGTTGGCAACTGGCGACCGCAACCGCGTGAGGATTCATACCCTGGAGGAACGGGGCGTCTCGCCCGTTCAGCCGGGGACGACCCGCTCTCCATCCGCAAACTCGAATCGACCCTTTTTGACTTCGACAACCGGGAGCATTGTACACGGGTTCACGATCCTAATTACTTTCAGCCCTTGCGCCCAGCGCCCGCATCCTCGAAGATGTTCTATACCCTATGCCGCAAACCATCGCTCCACCCCCGGCCCATTCCGCGCAACTTGAAGCCTCCGCGCTCGAAGCCGCTCTCCGCCGCCACCTTCGCGGAGAGGTTCGCTTCGACTCGGGCAGCCGCGCCCTCTACGCAACCGACGGCTCCAATTATCGCCAGGTCCCAATCGGCGTCGTAGTTCCCCGCGACAAAGAAGACGTGCTCGCCGCCGTTGCCCTCTGCCGCGACTACCGCGCTCCGCTGCTCGCGCGCGGCGGAGGCACCTCACTCGCGGGACAATGTTGCAACGCCGCCCTCATCCTCGACTTTTCGAAGTACATGGCGGGCATTCTCGAAATCGATCCCGCGCGCCGCATCGCGCGCGTCGAGCCCGGCGTTGTCCTCGATAATCTGCGCGCCGCAGCCGAGAAGCACCACCTCACCTTCGCGCCCGATCCCGCGACCCACGACCGCTGCACGCTCGGAGGCATGATCGGCAACAATTCCTGCGGCGTGCACTCGATCATGGCCGGCAAGACGGACGACAACATCGAGTCGCTCGAAGTCCTCACCTACGGCGGCCAGCGCCTGCACGTCGGCGCCACCAGCGCCGACGATTTCGACCGCTTCATTCGCGAAGGCGGACGCCGTGCCGAAATCTACACCGGCCTCAAGTCCCTCGCCGACCGCTACGGCGAGCAGGTCCGCCGTCAGTTTCCCAACATTCCACGCCGCGTTTCCGGATACAACCTCAACCACCTGCTCCCTGAAAGCGGATTTCATGTGGCGCGCGCGCTGGTTGGCTCCGAAGGCACTTGCGTCACGATTCTCGAAGCGACGTGCCGCCTGGTCGAAAGTCCGCCGGCGCGGGTGCTGCTCGTCATCGGATGGCCCGACGTTTACATCTGCGCCGACCACGTCCCGCAGATCATGGAGCATCGCCCCATCGGCCTCGAAGGCTTTGACGACATCATGGTCAACGCGAGCCGCCACAAGGGCGTAAACCTCGATGCCCTCGCAATGCTGCCCGAAGGCGGTGGCTGGTTGATGGTCGAATTCGGCGCAGACACCGCCGCCGAAGCCGAATCGCAGGCGCGCAATTTGATGGAGACGCTCGAACGCTCCGCGGCTCCACCGAATATGCGCATCTTCACCGACCCACGCAAGGCGCGCCGCATCTGGGACGTCCGCGAGTCGAGCCTGGGCGTGACGGCGCACGTCCCGGGCGAACCGCTGCGCTGGGAAGGCTTCGAAGATTCCGCGGTTGGGCCCGACAAACTTGGCGCCTACCTCCGCGACCTGCGCAAGCTGATGCAAGACCATCACTACGACGGCTCGTTCTACGGACACTTCGGCCATGCCTGCGTACACACCCGGATGGACTACGATCTGGAATCGACCGAAGGCATCCGCAAGTTCCGCCAGTTTATGGAAGAGGCCGCCGACCTCGTCGTACGCTACGGCGGCTCCATCTCCGGCGAACACGGAGATGGGCAGTCCCGCGGCGAACTTCTTCCCAAAATGTTTGGCCCCGAACTCATGCAGGCCTTCCGCGAGTTCAAGTCGCTCTGGGATCCGGATTGGAAGATGAACCCGGGCAAGCTCATCGAACCCTATCGCCTCGACGAAAATCTCCGCCTCGGCGCCGGCTATGATCCGTGGCAGCCCGCGACGCATTTCAAATTTCCCGACGACCACGGCAGCCTGGCGGCCGCCACGATGCGCTGCGTCGGAGTCGCCAAGTGCCGCCACGATGCCGGCGGAGTCATGTGTCCCAGCTTCCGCGTCACGCGCGAGGAAGAGCACTCCACCCGCGGCCGCGCCCACCTGCTCTGGGAGATGACGAAAAGAGACTTCATCAAAGACGGCTGGCAGAGCGAAGCCGTGAAAGAATCGCTCGACCTCTGCCTCGCCTGCAAAGGCTGCAAGAGCGATTGTCCCGTTGGCGTTGATGTAGCGACCTACAAAGCGGAATTTCTGTCGCACTACTACGAAACCAATCGCCGTCCGCTGAAGGAGTTGGCGCTCGCGAATATTGACTTGTGGCTCGGAGCCGCTTCCCACGTGCCGGGGCTGGTGAATCTAACAACTCAACTCCCCGGTCTGCGCGACCTCGCCAAGCTAGCCGCCAGAATCCCCGCCCAGCGCCGCATTCCGGCATTTGCACCGCAGACGTTTAAGCAGTGGTGGGAGCGGCAAGGTAGCGCCGGCGTCTCGCCGGCTGTCAAGCGGGCGTCCCGCCCGCTCGGTCGAGCCAATCTCGACAGCGGTTTCGGGGCTCCCACACAGTCGCAGCCTGCCGGAAACGCCGTTTTGCTGTGGGCTGACACTTTCAACAATCACTTCCTTCCCGCGACCGCCAAAGCTGCCGTCGAAGTGCTCGAAGCCGCAGGGTTCGACGTCAGCGTCCCGCGCGCCCACCTGTGCTGTGGACGCCCGCTCTACGACGTCGGCATGCTCGACCGCGCCAAGGGCCTGCTCCTCCAGATCATGGACGAACTTCTCCCCGAAATCGAAGCCGCCACGCCCATCGTCGTCCTCGAACCGAGTTGCGCCACCGTCTTCCGCGACGAACTCACGAACCTTTTCCCCAAAGACGAACGCGCGCAAGCCCTCTCGAAGCAAGTCTTCCTGCTCAGCGAATTTCTCGAGCAGCGCGCAAAGGATTTCCCGCTCCCGAAACTGCCGCGCCGGGCGCTAATCCACGGTCATTGCCATCACAAAGCGATCATGAAGATGACCTCCGAAGAAGCGGTCCTCGAGCGCATGGGCATCAACTTCACCGCTCCCGCCCCCGGATGTTGCGGCATGGCGGGAGCGTTCGGTTTCGAAAAAGAAAAATACGAGATCTCGAAGGCGATCGGCGAACTCGAACTCCTGCCCGCCGTCCGTCAGGCTCCGACCGACTGGCTCATCGTCGCCGACGGTTTTAGTTGCCGCGAGCAGATTGCCCAGGAAACCGACCGCCACGCCTTGCACCTCGCCGAAGTTCTCCAGATGGCACTGCGCGAAGCCGCCGAGACCCCCGAAGGCTTCCCAATGTTCGATCCCGCGCCGCAACACTATCCCGAAGACGCCTGGGTGCGGCCGCACCGGGCGGCTGTCGAACAAAATATGAAGCGCACCGGCTTGGCGGTGGCTGGCATCGCAGCGGGAGCGGCCCTGCTGTTGGCGTTGACTAGAAGGCGCTAGTGTGGGGACGGGCGTCTCGCCCGTCCATCCCGAGCGCAGCTCGGCGAGACAGCCGAGGCGGCTGTCCCTACGCAATCTGCAATCTATTGATAAATATGGATTTAGTTGACCCCCTGCCCATCCGGCTCGCTTTCTGGGACAATAGACAGAAGGCCTCCCTATGGAAACCGCAAATCCAACCCTCGTAGCCCCACACCCAGCCTCGACCCCAGTTCCGTCCGCAGTCACCATCGTTGCCCAGAACAAGACGCTGCAAGGTTCGGTCCTGGTGCTGATCCAGTTCGACGTTTGCGAGGAGATCAACCTCGACGCCCTGCGCGACATCTTCGGAGCTCGTCGCCAGGAGGCGAGCTTCAAGCACCCTGCTCCCGGATACGTCCGATTCCAGCGTCCGCCGGTCGTCGAACCGGTCGAACCGCTGATTCTCGAAAGCGGCGAACGCCTCGACGTGCAGATCAAGTACTACGATTACGGGGTCCTGAGCGTGGTCTTCGAGCTGCCCTTTTCCGGAGACTGGGACACGCTCGTCCGCCTGGCCAGCCGCTGGGTTTGGGACACCGATTTCACCAGCTTTGCCCAGAAAATCGTCAAACAGAAAATCGAGCGCGCCCGCCCCGCGCTGGTCAAGCTCTACGACAGCTGGCTGCATGAGGATTATTTCGTCTTCCACGTGCGCGACATCGCCGGCAATCCGTCCGCGGCCGAACTGCTCGTGGCTCAGGGTGGACGCATCGCCCAGATCGTCCGCGGCGAAAACGTCCCGCTCTCCGACGGCGAGCAGCAGGAAATCATGCAGTCGAAAATTTCGTACTACCCCAACGACCTGGCCGTGATCAGCTGGAACGGAGCGTTCCTCTACGACAGCGCGCCCGGCGCGGAAACCGTCATCCAGCTGCTCGAATACGCCAACTCGCAGCTCCTCGAATTCCGCCACTACGACGAATTGCTGACCCGCGAACTGCAAAGCGTCTACGACTTCATGGACCGTGGTTCGACGGGCATCTGGGCTCGCTGGCGCACCGCCAAACGCGCCACCCGCCTGCACACCGTCCTGCTCGATGTGGACGAACTGACCGAGCGCGCCGACAACGCCATCAAGTTCCTGAGCGACATGTTCTCCGCGCGCCTCTACAAAGTTGCCGCGTCGAAGATCGGAGTCACCGACTACAAAGACCTGGTCAACCAGAAAGTCCACACCGCCGAAGAGCTCTACCGCTTCATGGTCGACCAATTCCACCAGAGCCGGGCGTTTGTGCTGGAGCTGATGGTGGTGATTATTCTGATCATTGATTTGATCTGGCTGTTCAAGGGATCGACTCCGATCTAGAGGCAAGTCTCAAGTGTACGTACAATGTTCCACGTGGAACATGGCAAATTTGTACGTACATACCCAGAGACGGCGGGGCAGGGCTCCGGCGCACAAAAAGCGAAAGAATGGCCGGTGGCCCACTCAAGCCGTCCTTTGGCTTGAGTGGGGTAGTTCCGGAGACCGCCGCCGCTTCGTTCGTCATGCGCGAACAAGATCGCGCCGTTCGAGCCTGGGGAGGCCCCGGATGGATTTCCCTGCCTTCTTCTGGGCGAGCCGCAGATCGTAGAGGCTCTGGAGATTCAGCCAAAATTCCGCGCTCGTGCCAAAAAAATGAGCGAGGCGCAGGGCAGTGTCGCCCGTGATGGCCCGTGTTCCGTTCAAGATTTGGGTAACCCGATTGGTCGGAACGTTGATCATACGTGCCAGCTCAGCGGCGCTCATATTGAGCGCTTTGAGTTCTTCGGCCAGGTGTTCGCCGGGATGGATAGCGGTCAATGCCATAGCGATGCTCCTTAGTGATAATCGACAATTTCTACGTTAGACGGCCCAACAGCCCCGTCCGCCCATTCAAAGCAGACTCGCCATTGATCGTTAATGCGAATGCTGTACTCGCCCTTGCGATCCCCCGCCAAAGCTTCCAAGCGGTTGCCGGGGAGTGCAGCAAGATCCCGAATCGAGGTAGCAGCCTCCAGACGGTCGAGCTTCAAGCGCGCAGATCGTTCGAACCCCGAGAAAGCCTTGACCCGTTTCCCGGCGGCGAAGTCCTGGGTGCTCTTGTCCCGATAGTTGAGAATCACTCGTGCGTATATTACCAAAAGTTATCCGTTACGTCAAGCGTAACGGAGCAGGGGGATGTGGGCCAGCTGTGGCTGACTGCTCCCGTCGCATGTTGCTCCTGGCTTTTGTGAGATATTTCTATTGAGCCTTATGCCTTTCCACTTCGAGCACAAACCCGCCCTCATCGCCTACGTAACCTGCGGCGATCCTGATCTTGCCACCACGCGGGAGGTTATTCTGGCAGCCATCGACGCGGGTGCGAGCGTGATTGAGCTCGGTGTCCCCTTCAGCGATCCGCTCGCCGATGGCCCGGTCATCCAGCGCGCCAGCGAGCGGGCGCTCAAGCACGGAACGTCGCTCCAGCACGTGCTCACCCTCGCCGCCGAAATCCGCGAACATTCCCAATCCGTCGGCCTGGTGATTTTCTCGTACCTCAATCCCATCTTGCGCATGGGTCTGGCAAAGTTCTGCCAGGTGGCGCGGCTGGCGGGGATTGACGGGACGCTGATCACCGATCTGCCTGTGGAAGAATCGGCCGAGTATCTGCGCGAGGCGCGCAAGAATGACCTCGCAACCGTCTTTCTGGCTGCGCCCACCAGCACCGACCAGCGTCTGAAGTTGATCGCCCAGGTTTCAACCGGCTTTATTTACGCCATCTCCCGCACCGGCGTCACCGGCGCGCGCCAGCAGATGACCGGAGACGCCAAAGCTCTCGTCAAGCGCATCCGCCGTTTCACTAAGCTTCCCGTAGCCGTCGGCTTCGGAATCTCAACCCCGGCACAGTTCGCAGCCGTCGGCAAATTCGCCGAAGGCGCGGTCGTCGGCAGTGCAATCGTCCAAGCCATCGAACAAAATCCCGGACGAGAAGCCGCAACTGTGGCAGAATTCGTAAGGCAGCTTCTAACTCCTGGCTTCTAGCTCCTAGCTTTACACAAGGGGATTGAGCTAGAGGCTAGTAGCCAGCAGCTAGCAGCTTCTATGGACATTTCCGATTGGCGCAAGAAAATCGACGACCTGGACCGCAAACTGGCGGCGCTGCTCAACGAGCGCGCCGCCGCTGTAGTCGAAATTGGACGGCTGAAACGCAATACCGGCCTGCCCATTTACGAACCCGGCCGCGAGCGCGAGGTGATCGCCAACGTGCAGCGCAGCAGCGCCGGTCCATTAGCCGCGCGCGATCTCGGGCAGATCTACGAACGAATCATCGACGTGATGCGCAGCATCGAAAAGCACGAAATCGTTCCCGGCTCCGGGAGCACGGCCCGCGAAGCCGAGAGCGATTCAGAGTTCAAGGACTAAGAAACTACCCCGGGACGCCGCAGACGCTGAGCTTCGTTCTTCGGTCTTCGTTCTTTGCGTGCTGCGGCCGGGCAAAACGAGCGCACTCATGATTGTGGCAATGCAAGATTCGGCCAGTGAAGATCAGATCCAGCAGGTAATCGATCAGCTGGTCCACTTCGGTTTTGAGGTCCATCGCTCCACCGGAGCGCGTCAGACCGTTCTCGGCGGCGTCGGAGTTCCCCATGATTTCGACGCCCGCGAAGTCGAAATGATGCCGGGAGTGCAGGAAGTTCACCGCATCACTTCACCCTACAAACTAGCCGGCCGCAATTTTCGACCCGAAGGCACGGTAGTCAAATTTGCGAACGGGATTGAAATCGGCGGCAAGAAAATCGTCGTCATGGCCGGGCCCTGCTCGGTCGAATCCCGCGAGCAACTGTTCACCGTCGCCGGACTGATCGCCAACGCCGGAGCGCGCGTTCTCCGCGGCGGCGCCTTCAAGCCCCGCTCCTCTCCCTATTCGTTTCAGGGACTCGGCGCTGACGGCCTGAAATTGCTGCGCGAAGCGGGCGATCGTTTCAACCTGCTTGTCATCAGCGAAGTTATGGAAATCTCCCAGATCGAGCTGATGTTGCCCTATGTCGACATCTTCCAGGTGGGCGCGCGCAACATGCAGAACTTCAATCTGCTGCGCGAACTCGGCAAGGTTCGCAAACCCGTGCTGCTCAAACGCGGCATCGCGGCCACCATCGAAGAAGTCCTGCTCTCCGCTGAATACCTGCTCGCCGGCGGCAACTACGAAATCATTCTCTGCGAGCGCGGCATCCGTACTTTCGAAACGTACACGCGCAACACCATGGACATTTCCGCGATCCCGATCATTCATAAACTCTCGCACCTGCCCATGACCGCCGATCCCTCGCATGGCACCGGACGCCGCGATAAAGTGGCCCCCATGGCGCGCGCCTCCGTGGCCGCCGGCGCCGACGCGTTGCTCATCGAGGTTCATCACCAGCCGGACAAGGCGCTTTCCGACGGTGCGCAGTCGCTTTATCCGGAACAGTTTGCCAAGTTGATGGACGAACTCCGCATGATCGCGCCAGCGGTTGGACGCGAGATCGCATAGAGCCTAATTTGTAATTTGCGATTTGTAATTTGTAATTGAAAAGCAAAATCAGAAATTGCAAATTACCAATTACCAATTACCAATTTTGCAAATTTACCCATGGCCTTCAAACAAGTCACCATCATCGGAACCGGCTTGATCGGAGGCTCGCTCGGCCTCGCCCTGAAAAAACGCCAGCTCGCCGGACGAATCATCGGGTGCGATCGCGCTCCCGTCTTAAGGCGGGCCAAGGACTGCGGCGCCATCGAAGCTGGAACGGCCAATCCAGCAGAGGCCGTGCGCGGAAGCGATCTGGTAGTGCTGGCAACACCCGTGATCCCGATCCTCGATCTGATCGGTCGGCTCGGTCCAGCGCTGCTCGCCAAGACACTCGTTACCGATGTCGGCAGCACGAAGGCGGAAATTGTCCAGCGCGCCGCGAAATCGTTCGGACGAAGCGCCGGTCAAAGATTCCTCGCCGGGCATCCCATGGCAGGCAAAGAAAACGCCGGTGTGGAGTTTGCCGACGCCGATCTGTTCGAAGGTGCCGTCTGGTTCTTCACGCCGCTTCCCGGCCAGAACGTTCACGCCGGACAATGCGGACAATTTATCCACTGCGCGGAAAAGATGGGCGCCAGAATCGCGATTCTCGATGCCTCCGATCATGATCGCTTCTGCGCCTGGATCAGCCATCTGCCCCAGATGATCTCCACCGCTCTGGCCGCAGCGCTGGTCGACGAATTCGGCCCTGACGCGCCGGTGCTCGACATCGGAGGAAGAGCCCTGCGCGAGATGACCCGCATCTCCGGCAGTCCCTATTCGATGTGGCGCGACATCGCCATCACCAATCGCAAGAACCTGAGCGACGCCCTGCACAAGCTGGAACAACGCCTCGCCCACATCCGCGAAAGTCTGGACTCGCGAGAACTGGCAGCGGAATTCGAGCGCGCACATCAGTTGAGAAAGACATCACCACGGAGGCACGGAGGCACGGAGAAACGCTTTTAGCTCTTAGCCTTTGGCTTTTAGCCAACAGCCAAGAGCTAACAGCTAAGAGCTTCCTTTGTGTCTCCGTGCCTCCGTGGTGAGATTCCTATAGAATTCTCCTGCTATGCATAAAGTCGTCGCGAGCGCTGCAGAGGCGATCCAGGACGTATTTGACGGAGCCACCATTATGGTTGGCGGATTCGGTTTGTGCGGGATGCCTGAGAACCTGATCCGCGCACTTGCCCATAAGGGCGTCAAGAACCTCAACACCATCAGCAACAACGTCGGCATCGATGGCGTCGGCATGGGGCTGCTTCTGGCCAATGGCCAGATCCGGCGGCACGTCGGAACCTACGTCGGCGAAAACCGGCTGCTCGAACAGATGGTGTTGAACGGCAGCTTGCAACTCGACCTGGTTCCGCAAGGCACGTTTGCCGAGCGGATTCGGGCCGGGGGCGCGGGCATTCCCGCCTTCTTTACGCCCACCGGCGTGGGAACGGTGGTCGCCGAGGGCAAAGAAGTGCGCGAGTTCGACGGCCGCCCTTACCTCATGGAGCGCGCGTTGACGGCCGACTTCGCCTTCGTCAAGGCCTGGAAGGGCGACAAGTGGGGTAACCTGGTCTATCGCAAAACCGCGCGCAATTTCAATCCCATGATGGCAACCGCGGCCAAGATCACCATCGCCGAAGTCGAACACCTGGTCGAACCCGGAGAACTGGATCCCGACCTGATTCATACGCCGAGCGTGTACGTAAAACGAATCTTCCAGGGCGAGCTGTTTGAGAAGAGAATAGAAAGACGGACGGTGAGAAAGTCCGTAGCCAGTAGCTAGCAAACCGTCGTTGGTCGTTAGTCGTTAGTCGTTCGGAAATCACAGCCGAGGCTTAGCGCTCGCCAACGACCAACGACTAACGACCGACGACGGTTCTACTCCTCAGCGGACCAGAATCGAAGGAAACATGTCAACTTTGCCGAAGACCACAAAAGACACCGATAAACGCGAACGCATCGTGCAGCGCGTGGCCCGCGAATTGCGCGACGGATTCTACGTCAACCTCGGCATCGGATTGCCGACGCTGATTGCCAACGCTGTTCCGCCGGGCCTGGACGTGATTTTTCAATCCGAAAACGGGATGCTCGGCATTGGGCCCTATCCCCTCGAAGGCACGGAAGACGCGGACCTGATCAACGCGGGAAAGGAAACGGTGAGCGAACTGGCGGGCACCGCCTACTTTTCGGGTGCCGATTCTTTCGCCATGATTCGCGGCGGCCATGTTGACCTCAGCGTACTGGGCGCGATGGAAGTCGACGAAAGCGGCAGTCTGGCGAACTGGATGATTCCGGGCAAAATGGTCAAAGGCATGGGCGGCGCCATGGACCTGGTTGCGGGAGCGCGGCGCGTGATCGTCGCCATGGAACATGCGACCAAAGATGGGCAGCCGAAGATTCTGAAGAAATGCACCCTGCCTCTGACCGGCGTGAAGGTCGTGGACACAATTGTCACCGAGATGGCCTACATCCGAGTCACACCAGAAGGCTTGCTGCTGGAAGAGATTGCTCCCGGCCTGACGGTAGAAGACGTCCAGAGAGCAACGGAAGCGAAGTTGCGGGTCAGTGCTGAGCTGAAGACGATGTAGGCGGTGAAACTCAGTACTCAACTTTCCGTTTTCTGTTCTGTGTGTGGCCAGGCGGCCGCGCCCGCCCAGCCGGGCGAAGCCCGGCCCCCCTCACCTGATGACACTAGCCACCGGTACCGCATTCCCCGTGCTATCGTAGAAATTCATGTCCACCGCACGACAAGAGCTATTAGAAATGCTGGCGCACAAGTCATTTCGCATGGGCGAGTTTCAGTTGTCGTCCGGCGACACCAGCGACTATTACATCGATTGCCGAACCACTACGCTCGATGCCCGTGGCGCGCAACTGGTCGGCCAAGTCTTCCTTGATGAAATGCGCGGCCAAGGCTGGCACGCCGACGCCATCGGCGGACTGACCTTGGGTGCCGACCCCATAGTCGTGGCCGTCGCCGTTATCAGCGGAACTCTGCACGGTTTCCTCGTGCGTAAGGCGGAAAAGCAGCACGGCACGGGCCAGCGCATCGAAGGCTTTCGCGAAAAAGGTGCGCGCGTGGTGATCGTGGACGATGTGTGCACCACCGGATCTTCCACTGTGCAAGCCATAGAAGCCGCCCGCGAATTCGGCTTCAAAGTGGTCGGCGTCATGTGCCTCGTCGAGCGCCAGGAAGCCCACGGCCGCCCCAGTGTAGAAAGAGCCGCCGCGCCCGCAAACTTCATCTCGATCTTCACGGCAACCGATGTGAGGAAACAACACTTGGAGATCAGTGAATAGTGGAGATCAGTGGACAGTGAATAGTAGATAGTGATGAGTGGTGCCGGACGAGCTACAAACTATCGACTATGCACTATCCACTAATCCACCGGTTCCGCGAACGACTAACGACCAACGACTAAATCATGATCCAAACTCTCGAATGGACCCCCCACGGCGTAGTCTTCATCGACCAGACGAAGCTGCCCACCGAAGAAGTGTACGTAACCTGCACCACGCACGAGCAGGTTGCCGACGTAATCCGCAACATGGTTGTGCGCGGAGCGCCCGCCATTGGCGTTGCCGCTGCCATGGGCATCGCGCTGGGCGTGAAAAATTCCAAAGCGGAGAACGACGCCAATCTCAAAAAAGAGTTCGACCAAATCTGCGAAACCATCCGCCAGACGCGCCCTACCGCCGTCAACCTGTTTTGGGCGATCCGCCGCATGACGGAAAAATTTGAAGCCCTCCGCTCACGCCCCATCGCGCAAATCCAGCATGCGCTAATCGAAGAAGCCCAGCGCATGCACGCCGAGGATATTGCCGCCAACCAGGCCATGGGACGCCACGGCGCCGCCCTCATGCCGTCGAGCGGCGGCGTGCTCACCCACTGCAATGCCGGAGCGCTCGCCACCGCCGGTTACGGCACCGCGCTCGGCGTCATCCGCGCGGCCGTCGAGCAAGGCAAGAAAATTCACGTCTACGTCGACGAGACGCGTCCCTTTCTGCAAGGCTCGCGCCTCACCGCGTGGGAGCTGATGAAAGACGGCATCCCCACCACCGTCATCTCCGACAACATGGCGGGAGCCATGATGCAGCAAGGCAAGATCGGCGCCATCGTGGTCGGCGCCGACCGCATCGCCGCCAACGGAGACGTGGCCAACAAGATCGGCACCTACACCGTAGCCGTCCTCGCCAAAGAGCACGGCATCCCGTTCTACGTAGCCGCGCCGATTTCAACCGTCGATCTGGAAACGCCAGACGGCAGCAAAATTCCCATCGAGCAGCGCAACGCCAGAGAAGTAACGCATATCGCCGGCAAACAGATGACGCCCGATGGAGTTGAGATCGAAAATCCTGCGTTCGACGTAACGCCCGCAAAATACGTAGCCGCCATCATCACCGAACGCGGCATCGCCCGCGCCCCGTATGAGAACTCCCTGCGCGATTTGGCTGCGGAGATTCGGAAGCACCCCTGAACCTTACGAACACCCGTCACGGTTTAGGCCCGACCTCCGTGTTGGCTCCGAATCTGTGCAAGCTCGAAAGGTCAGCCGAGTAATGGGAAAAAGCCGGACAATGAGTGTAATCGCGATTTTTCGACAACCACGCCCCCAGTGTCGTGACCTACTCCCCGTATAACAGCTTCCGCACATGTTCTCGGTTTACTGCCCAGCCCTGACATGCCGCAGCGCCAGCGCTGCAAAACGTGAGAGCCAGATACGTATCGTGACCATTGCCACCGGGACTGGATAAAGCGCCAAAAGTAGCCCTCGAGTCGCCGTTTGACCCCGGTGGGAATGCGTTTATAATACGGCTTGCTGGACTTAGGGTTCCGAGGGCAGAGGCTCTGGATGGAAGCAACTGCGAAGTTATGCGCACTCATCTCGGCGCTAAGTGCAGCGTTCTGTCTTGCGGGGTGCGGCGGTGGAGGAGGGGGCGGGACCGGTACTACTACTCCACCCCCCCCGGTCATCAACTACAGCGAACGGCAGTTATACAGCTTCGGCCAGGCACCTGACGGCAACTATCCTCAAGCCAGTGTGGTGTTCGATGCGCTCGGGAATCTCTACGGGACAACGTTTCAGGGCGGGACTTACGGCGAAGGCACGGTTTTCAAGTTGACGCCAAACGGCGGCCAGTGGACTGAGACCGTGCTCTATAGTTTCTGCCCGGCCCAAAATTGCCCTGACGGCGCACAGCCCTTCTCGAGCCTGGTCTTTGCCTGCGCCGAGGTATCGGCTGGGTGAAGTCGCCCTTTATTTTCAATGTAATACGGCCATTTTTCGGTAAGCTATTTGGAATCTATACTTTGCAAAATTGATTTAGCGTAAACCATTGATTCTAAAGATAAATTCGTAAACGGGTTTCTTGTAACCACTTTAGAATGAATACTTTGAGAGTAACTCATTTAAAATGAATACTTTGACCAAAAAAGGGGGGGGAGGGGGGG
>Ga0316363_10001234_pt1 | contig 23732 bp, 29 predicted proteins | sample Sb_taG_3_FD_200459 | JGI IMG/M metagenome (GOLD analysis project Ga0316363, IMG submission 200459) | Peat soil microbial communities from Weissenstadt, Germany - Sb_50d_a_PC metaG (v2) (version 2) | ecosystem: Environmental > Terrestrial > Soil > Wetlands > Peat | place: Germany: Weissenstadt...
TTCACTTCCGCCGCGTATTGCATGAAATTCGCAAAGTGCTTCAGGTCGAGCGTCTTGTCCCACAATCCGAAGCGCGAAGCCACCGCGGAAAGAAACGCGGTGCCAAGCGCAAGGCGCGCATAGACGACTCCGGCCCGTTCCCAATTCATCGTGAGGAATTTATCGCTGATGCCTTCCATATTGGTTACCGAGGTTGCCTGTGTGTGCTGGTTCATCGTGACGATCCTTTCGGGTGGACGCTTCCGGGCACATCAACGCTGAGGGGGCGTCATGATCGCAAATCAGGTAGGCGACGAGCTTCGCCGGTTCCGTGGAACTAGCGTTGGCCGAAACCAGGTGAACACCGTTGGGTGCTTCGTAGAAACTCTCACCCGCCTTGTAAATCTTCTCTGGCTGACCTTCCACTTGGGTTCGCAGCGCCCCTGCGACGACGTAGGCAATCACGGCGCAAGGATGCGAATGCGGTGACGACGCCTCGCCGGGGCCGTAGTTGACTTCCACTAAGACTGCCTTTAGGTGGTCACCATCCAATTTCGACAGAGGTTGGGAGATCACAATTCGTGCTCGATCTTTTCCCGTTCGATCGTGCGCCTGGCCGTGCGCACTGGAGGCGTCCTCCTGACTCCATGCGAAATGCGTTGCCATCACACCGCAAAGAATCGCCACGACGCTGATGCATCCTCTACTGGAGTTCATCGCTCTCCCCGTTCCGCCGGAGCTCACGACTCACTCCTGCGAGATTTACGGTAAAGCCATAGTGGATCATTAACAAGATCCATTATGTGATATTGTGTGTGTACCACTTCGATGGCGAAACTCGCGGCTGCGTTCGAACTGGCTCTTCCCCCAAGAGACCCCACCGTGCCTGCCTATCGCTGGTTGTATGCCTCCTTACGCGCCGAGATTTTGTGCGGCCGCTTGCGTCCGGGAGCGCGGCTCCCATCCACGCGCGATTTGGCAAACCAGTACGGGCTGGCACGAGGAACGATCGTGAACGCTTTCGAGCAGCTCAAGTCCGAGGGCTATGTTGAAGGCAGTGTGGGGTCCGGTACTCATGTCAGCAAGGTCTTGCCGGAAAAATTGCTTCATGTTTCGTCAGAGCGGGTCGTGCTCGATCATGCAGCGAGACTCGCATTGCATCTGAAACGGCAGCCGCTCTCGGACTATGGTCGACGGGCAAAGCTATTTTCGGGCTATGAGAACCGGCCGATCCGCGCCTTTCGCGCCAATCTGCCAGCGTTAGATCTGTTTCCCACCACACTGTGGACAAAAATCACGCTGCGCTGCTTGCGCCGAATTTCAACGCGCCAACTGATGGGATGCGATCCCCTGGGGTACATTCCGCTTCGGCAGGCGGTGGCACAGTACCTGAGCACGTCGCGCGGCGTGAGGTGTGTGGCGGAACAAGTGGCGATCGTTTCGGGAGTGCAGGAAGCACTCGACCTGACTGCCCGGCTTCTGCTGAGTCCTGGGGACCGCGTGTGCGTGGAGAACCCAGGGTACCCTGGCGCAGTCCTGGTGTTTCAGGCTTCCCGCGCAAGGATCTTCGCCGCCGGAGTGGATAACGAGGGAATAGAAATTCGCCAACTCCCCTCCCACGGAGTGCGGCTGATCTACGTCACACCCGGGCACCAGTTTCCTTTGGGAACCACCATGAGCCTGGCTCGGCGCCTTCAACTGCTGGAGTGGGCGCGGAAGTCAGGCGCAACGATTTTTGAAGACGATTATGACAGCGAGTATCGCTACTCGGGGCGACCGATTCCAGCTCTGCAGGGACTCGATGACAGAGGGTTGGTTCTCTATGCGGGCAGTTTCAGTAAGGTGCTGTTTCCCGCGCTCCGCCTCGGATACGTGGTAGTTCCTTTCGACTTGTTGCATCATTTCGAAGCGATCCAGTCATTGACCTCGCGGCACGCGCCGCTGTTGGAGCAGCTCGTACTCACTGACTTCATCACCGAGGGCCACTTCGGGCGCCACCTGCGGCGCATGCGAGAGGTATATGCCGAGCGTCTGTCAGTGCTTTTGGAAGAAGCGCGGCTGAGGCTCGCCGGGTTGCTCGAAATCTCAAACGTCGAAGCTGGATTGCAGACTGCCGGATGGCTAGGTGGCGGGATCGACGCCGAATCGGCGGCCGCTGCCGCAGCGAAGCGCAATGTCGACGTGACTCCGATAGACCGCTACAGCCAAGGCAAAGTTGTGCCAGAGGGACTGCAGCTGGGATTTGCTGCGTTGGACGTGAAGGAGATTCGTCGCGGAGTGCGGGAACTCGCGATCGCACTGGAGGGTGAGCGGAAGGCCTTTCACCGTGGCTCACGAAGCGCTCGGCGGTGAGGCAAGGAGGATTCGGTGAGGTCTGTCGGCCATCCAGAAGTTGGGAACTCCTGCGCGGAAGGCAGCACGTTGTCCGACAACTGACGACTCGCAGCGCTGTCCGTAAAGTCGAGTCCAAGCTAGGACCGGTTTCATAAACCCCAGGAGACTGATTGTTGCCGTTCACTTCCGGACAGTGACGTCAGAGCCTTGCTCGCGAGGTTCACCTGGCACCTTTGTCGCCGTCGCGTGTCGAGCGCCGCAGCTGTCATTTGCAAGTGGCGTCGCGGCACGGCGTCGCCACGACGCGAATCCCATTGTGGCGCTGTAGTAAGAGTAGAGAAAGACCAAACAGTATGACTGGTGTGCTCCAAGACGTACGTTATGCGCTACGCCAGCTCCGCAAGAGTCCGGGCTTCACGGCCGTCACGGTGCTAACGCTGGCACTGCTAAGATGGAGCGCGCATCACGATCCCCGTACTCATGTCAGTTATAACTGGCCGGCGTCCTGAGCTGGTAGCGGGTCAGGAAAAATTGAACCCATAAGAATGGCACCCATAAAAGACGCTATGAGCGGTAAAAACTGCGATGTGAGTTCAAGGAGTGCATTGGCCTCCTCTCCACAAATGGGAGTCAACTACTGGATTCAATGGCCGCCCGCAAGCGGCAGAACATGCGCGACAAGTTCCCTGAGAAACTGATCCGAGTTCATAAACACCGCAAAGTGACCGCCATCGATCGGCATAAACTCTTTGTGCGGAGCTTTGATTGCACCGAGATATTGCCTTGCGAGCGCGGTAGGAGTCGTAAAGTCCTCGGTTCCCTGGAAGAAAAACATGGGCACTGCAAACTCAAGCCCAAGATCCTTCGACGTAGAGGACCTTGCCTGTGGAACGAGACGGTCGCCGCTCAGAATCTGGCCGTCGATAGAATCGTTCAGATCTCGCACAGAATTACCGGGAGCGACCAAAGCAAGTCCAAGGGTCCCGGGGAGGAATCGATCCGCGCCTTCGAAACTGTTCGCCCATTTGCGCTGTACGCCGTAGCCCTCACCGTTCGGGTAAGGTGGTGGGCCAATGCGGCGCAGTTCGGCAACAGCCTGCTGATTTCCGGTAACCTGCGCTTTCTCCAACAGCGCGGCATAAGCAACAGAGTAGGTCTTTGTTTCATCGGAGACCTGGCCTGTGCCCACGTAAGCGTAGAAAAGGTCTGGTCTGGCCTGCACCATTCGTAGGCCGAGGATCGAGCCAAAGGAGTGGGCGACGAGAACGACCCTGTCCTTGCCGAGATGCTTCCGCAGAAATTCGGACAGTTCGATCCCATCTTGCGCCATGCGATCAAGGGTCATGGTGGACGCAACCGAGGGACCGGTTCCCCGGAGCGTTCTACCCGCGCCGCGTTGGTCCCATTGCACTACGGTGAAGCGCTTTTCCCACGCCGCGAAGAGAGCGAATGACCATGGATTTGTTACATCGCCTGGGCCGCCGTGAACAAATAGCAGCACAGGATTCTGTCGATCTTCGCCGCGGATGGTGACCCATTGGTCGATGCCTCCGACGTGAACGTACATTGCCTCGTCAACACCCCTTGCGGAGTCAATCGCATACTGCCTCGCGTTGCGCTCCCGCAAGAACGAAAGTGTCTGGTCGAACTTTCGATAGTCTGCATCGTTGTAATCGGCGGCCGTCGTGCTCTCTCGTGCCGCGGATTGTTGCGGCGCTGGATTCTGTGCTGGTGCTGTGACTGACAGGAAGGCAAAGAGGGAGACATAAACTCTGCAACAAGGCAACATGTGAACTCTCATAGCGGAAGGATACGGATCACGCGCGTCGCCGGTTCCCGTGACTTTCGGCAAGTTTTGATTGCCGCGCTGCATGAGGACGTCGATTTGTGAGCGAAGCCTTCAAAGAAAGTACTGGTACCTCCTCCGGTGGCCGCGATCCGGTTCAGAGCATCCTTGTGGTCGGCGAAGTGCCACGTCTGTTGGTTTCAACAAGCATCGATGTAGAAAACCAGTTCTCCGTGTTTTCCGATGGAATTCCGCCACTGTTTTACCAGGCTCCGCATATTGTCGATCAGAGTGGTCAGGTCATTCTGGTTGACGACTACCCCTTGCTCTCCCAAGCTGTCTTTGAAACTGGCGGCATTGAAGCGTTCGTCCGCCTCCATGTAGTCCAGAACCTTGTTGCCACCTTCGAGCCAGACTGCCTTGTTGTCTCCGTATTCGTGCTCGTCGCTGGCTGTGCCCACTCTGGCGGCAAGGTCGTGGAGCAGTGCAATCAACTCCTCAGGTTCAACGAAGCAGGAGGAGTGCATATTCCAAATTTCCTTCACTGGCCGAAAACTTTGGCTCATGGCCTAACCTCCCTTTCCTTTCTTTTGTGTTCCGATGATCCAGTCGATGCATGGTCGTCTGCTGCCACGTCAGGAGATCTACGAGCAACAACGTTTGTAGGAACTTTTTCTCAGATTGATAAAGCTGCGTTGCTGGGCTAGATCCGGACGGGAATAAGTGCGCAGGTATTCTTCTGTGAGGTTTTCAAGAGCGTGCGAACGCGAGCAGGGGGCCGAGATCGTGCGCATCGGCCGCGCGCAGCGCGTCAATGTAACGTTGACGAAAGTCACCGGCGCGCACCAGGTCCGCGCCGCCCCAAGTAAAGACGGGCCTGTCTTGTCTCTGGGCGAGCACGTCCGCCATGAGTCGCGCATGGCGGCCATTGCCGTTCGCAAAGGGGTGGATGAAAACTAAGCGGTGATGAAAGCGGACGGCGAGTTCATCGGGAGCATAGGTTCCGTGTTCCAGCCAATAGCGCGCATCGCCAAGCAGGGCGGCGAGTCTCTCGCGAATCTCATGGTGGGGAACACCAAAATTCTTTTCGGTGGTTCGATAGGTGCCGGCCCACTTCCAAGTCTGATCGAACATACGCAGGTGGAGATCTCTTATGTATGACTCGACAAGAGGGTCACGCCGGCGAAGATTGTTGGGTGCGAGTGCCCACGCATACGCTTCGAGAATATTCTGTCGTTCCCACTCATTTAACTCTTCCTTGGTCGCCAGGTTGGGAATGAGATCGGCCTGTTCATCAGCCGACAGGGGTGTATTCCCTTCTCCCTCGGTGAAGAGATTCACCGTACGCCACGCTTTCTGAGTAGTCGCTTGGTTTCGGCTTCTACTGCTTCATCAACGCGGCCCACGGCTTGATCTTCGAGTGCCATCGAGTGTTCGACGCCTAGTACCTGTTTCTTGGCCTGGGAGCGCGCCCGCTCTTCGACCAGATCATGGAGCGAATTCGCCCTTGGCACCAGCGCATACACCAACTCACACCCAAGCGCATTCGCAGCTGCTCTCAGACTTCTTAAGGTAATGCGATCCTCGGCTTCGGCCTTCTCCAGTTGGACCGGGAGCTGGCGGCTTGTCTTCAGTACGCGTGCAACTTCACTGGCAGAAATGCCTGCGGCTTCTCGGATGGCGCGAAGCCAGCCTTTCGGCGGGCGTGGAGTCTTCGCAACCGCACGAAACGGCTCGAGTGTGCGATCCAGTTGCTTCAGGCGTAGATTGCGGAATTCATTGCGCATCACCGGCTCCCCGCATGCCGTTGTATAGCTTCACATCGCATGTCATTGTGACAACCTAAACATATATAAGAATCCTATAGATGTCAATGTATAAATTTACTCAGCCATAATAAGGTCTTCGATGTCCCTGAGCGCTATGGCCGTTGGTCCGCTAGCGCAATCCGCCCCGGAAGGGAGCCATATAGATGCTGGCTATCGCTCGCGATATCCGATAATATGAGCGATATGGGAGGGTCGCTATCGCTCATGACATGGAATTGGCAGCAACCGGACTGGCCCAACTTTTCGTTTGACCGGGGTAGGCTCGCAACGGCGGAACGGGAGTTCCTCGTTGGGGGCGGCATGCTGGTCGGAACAGTCAAACATCTTGGAACCGATGAGCGCGATCAACTCACGATTGAGGCGATGAGCACAGAGGCGGTAACGACCTCGGAGATTGAGGGCGAGACTCTGGACCGTGCGAGCGTCCAATCCTCCATACGCAAGCAACTTGGACTGTCGACCGACAATCGGCGCGTGCGCGCGGCTGAGCAAGGGATTGCGGAGATGATGGTGGATCTCTACCGCTCGTTTGCGGCGCCTCTCTCCGATGAAACATTGTTTGCCTGGCACCGGATGCTAGTAGGCGGCAGGCGGGATCTAGAAGATGTCGCGCGGTATAGGACCGGTGAGGAACCCATGCAAGTGGTTTCAGGGGCGATTTATGACCCCAAGGTGCATTTCGAGGCGCCGCCGTCAACCCAGGTGGCGCCAGAGATGGCCCGATTTATCGACTGGTTTGACCGAACGGCACCGGGCGGCGAAGAGGCTTTGCCTGCGCTGACCAGAGCGGGGATAGCGCATCTTTACTTCGAGACCATCCACCCGTTCGAAGATGGAAACGGGCGAATTGGTCGGGCAATCGCCGAGAAATGCTTGGCACAGACCCTGGGACAACCGACGCTAACCGCCTTGGCCGCGACCATGCTTGCCCTGCGAAAGAGCTATTACGACGCGCTCGAAGCGGCCAACAAGCACAACGAAATCACTGCCTGGCTGGCGTGGTTCGCTGGGGTCGTGATCGAGGCACAGCGACGGACAATTGCACTGGTGGAGTTCTTGATCGACAAAGCGAAGCTGTTTGACCGGCTGAGGGGCCAGCTCAACCAGAGGCAGGAGAAGGTATTGCTGCGCATGTTTCGCGAAGGCCCGGAGGGATTCAAGGGCGGGCTTAGCGCGGGCAACTACAGCACGATCACCGGGGCGTCGCCGGCAACGGCGACGCGCGATCTGGTCGACCTGATAGCGAAAGGTGCTTTGATTCGAGTGGGTGAGCGGAGACACACCCGCTATCATCTCGGCGTACCGTTGCGCGCGGTGCGGCGGGTATCCCTCAATGAGCGGGGAGCAATCGTGGAGTCATAGCAGTGGAACGCAAAGAGCAATTCGGCGAGCCAGGAATACCGGGCCTCCGATTAGGGCCGTTCTCACTCCAGCCGATTGGAAGCACCCTGAATTTGCGTTCCAAATTCCCTTCACTCGCCGAAAACTGAGGCTCATTGCGTGACCACTTTTTTCCCTGGTGCTTTCGAGCTCTGCTGGCTCAGTGGAAGCGTCATCATCCGTTGCCAGACAAATGGGTCGACTCGGAGCGGCACTGTGCGCCCCGTCCGCAGATTCACGAACCCGCCATGGTACGAGAGCCGCCCGTATCGGAATAGACGCGCAAGCATCGCCAACGCCTGGTACGCAAGGGTCTGGTTCACGAACGGCTCCTGCCGCTCCAACGCCTCTAACGCGCTGCACGGCGGAAGTTTGTCCTTCTTGTCGAGCTTCACGTTGATGAGTTCAGGGAAGAGTTCGGGAGCCGTCGGTAAGCGCGAGTCTACTGCTTTGTTTCTCTGGTTTTCAGGCTGGCCGAGGACGAACTGGCCGCTATCGGCGTTGTTGCCCAGATCCAGCCAATAGAGGCAGTTCCAGTAGGTTTGCGTGCGGGTAATGGCGTTCCGGGCGGCACGAGAATCCACGCAGCCGATCAGAATGTCGGTCTCTTGCCCCCAACGTTCATCGACGAAATGTGGCACTCCCTTCCACCCAAGACCCCAAAACAGGTTGATCCGGGTGGCCAGCACTGTCGCTTTGTGCAAGCCGACCTCACTCTCACTGAAAGGTTGGCGGACACAGTTGGTCCGGGAAATCCGGTCGCCGTCGACCAAGGTTACGTCCAGCCCATGGGGATGCCCTAAGGCAACCATGGCCTGGTGCAGATATGGCAATCCCGCCGCCATGGCGCTTCCCGTCCCCCCGCACCCGACTACCGTGACCTGAACTTTCTTCTGCAGCAGTGCACCAGGAATCTGGTGTTCAGTCTTCGTGGCGATTGTCGTTTCGATAGCTGTGGTCATCGTTCCTCACGAATTCCGCGAGCGTCTGCGGCAGCTTCACCAGGTACTTCTCTGGGAACGCTTTTTGTCCCGCGAGGGATTGCCACATCGCCAGGAAGCCGCCGCGAAAATGAACGTGTTTGCGAACGCCGGAGGCGTGCGTGAATTCGCTTTGGAAGAACGACTCCTCCCACAAATCAATGGCAGTGACCGACTTCTCCTGCGGAATCTTCATGCTCCCGGTGCAACACACGCCGTTGTCGTAGCAGTTCCAGTAGGGCGCCGTGCACAGCTTGGTTTCCGCCTTCGGCCGTTCGTCTTTAGGAAGCGCACGCACCCACAAATGACTCCCGCACGCTTTGAACAGCAAGGGCGGGTGTGGATAGACCTTTCCATTCATGTTCGTCAAGATACGATCGTTGCCGCGGTCGCTGAAGAACATGGTCTGCTCGCAGGCGGGACTCCACCACACGATCATTTCTGCCGTGCGCACCAGCACACGCGGCGGCAAGATCTCCGCTGGAACCGACCTTCCAAGACCCGCCATCAGGTCGATCAGCATCTGCGGCGTCATCAACTGGCCTTCCGCCAGTCGTGCCACGGTGCCGTCGTGCATTACTTCATGGAGAGTTACAAAAGGATGGCGATACGGGTAGCCCTCATAGCTGTTCTTCCCGTAGACCAGCAGGGCCCGGCTCAGCCGGAAGTCCTGACTCGAGCCGATGTTCACGGAGATATTCATCGTAGAGGTCCCTAATGAGTTCGACGATCTTGGCAGCGGAGGCCAACGAGCGTAGCATCGCGCCGGCGTGATCGAAGACGCGTCGCACTTCTTCATCTAGCCTTTTCATGGGCACGTCCAGATGAATGGGAAGTGCCACATTCGGCTGGCAAGGGCCGTTCTCACCCATGTGCTGCGCCTCTTCATCAAAGCAGGCGTTGATTGCATCATTCTCGTACCAGGTGATCAAACATCCGGGCCGGGAGTTCTCGGCATCCATAAGCCAATCGTCAATACCTGGCACGTCCTTCTCATTAAGTTGGCCGGGCCATGCGTGTTCGTGCCCTTGGCCATGCTCGTCCATTTCAAGTAAGCGTCGGACTAGTTCGCGAGCCGCGCTTGTGTGGGGTGTGATTTCCTGCAGCAGGTTCCGGGCCCTCCCGTACTTGAGCGTCTTAGCGTGCCTCTTGATACAAGCTGGAATTTCCAAGTCGACTTTGCGATAGTCCGACGCTCCCAATTCCTCGTCGTTCAGATCCTCCATCCACATCTCGGCGTGCTCCTGGCCGTCTAAGTAGTCGTACACGCGCATCCACTTGTAGAGATTGGCGGTGAGGACCTGATAAAAGGCGGCTGGAAGAAGATCGTTTTCCGTTTCGAGGCGCGCGAGCGTCGCACCAATTGGGATGGAAGCTGCTGCTTCGTAGTCGCCGACCAAATACAAGTGACCGGTCATTCCTTCTCTTCCGGCTTCGACCTGATTTCGCTCCTGCTCGGTCAGCTCGAAAAGACTATCCGTTATTCGCAGGTCGCCAACCCACACCCTCTTCGCTTCAGCAGCGCGATTCCGCGAGCAAAACCTCCTGAAACCGCGTTCAACAAAGTCCACCGCGCTGCCCGACCAGTCATTGGGACGGCAAATTCCCAACCGCAGCATACTCATTCCCAAAACCGCGGCTGGCCCTTCGTCCCATGTCGTGCAGTACCGCCAGCGAATTCCCTTGAGCCTGGGGAACGTAACGTCTAGCGGCAGGCCGATCACACGAGCGGCGGAATGACCACTCCACTCGGTGGTAGGTATCGGTCTCCGAGTTCGCTTCCGTCCTGAACGTACTTGAGCGAGTCGAACGCCTTGCCGAGAATTTCTCCGACTTTGAATGCTTCTGGACATTGTTTCAATTGCTCCATGATCGGATCGTTCGTATTGACGTGGTTATGCGCGGCATCTTCCAATGATCTCAGGACTCTCTTCGCGTCTTCGTCGATGGTTTGGCGGGCTGCGGCAGCCAACTTCCTGCGCTTCATGGAAATCAACCTTTCATCACGTCTGACTGACCGTGGAATTGTGGCCCTTGTTTTGCGAGAAGTGGGATTCCACTGGCGCAAAATATCTTGTGGCTTTGATCCTCGCTACCCGCACGTGACCGTGCGGACCGCATCAACGTCGAGTTGGGCAGAAAGTTCTAAGCGGAATCCTAAAGCCGTCCACACTCAGAAATGCCCACCCTTTGCAAAGGGCGCACAGGGCCAGCCTGCAGATTTTCCGCATCCAGGAGCCGGCCGCCAGCATCACTTTTAAGAAGGGGACCTCTTTTATGTGCTGCGACCACTGCCACTGCGCATCACCCCTGGAACTGAGAGAACGGTCTGGGATGGGTTGAAGCGGTGGGTGCGAGTGTGCGCTTTGTGTTTTCCGTTCGTCGTTTCTATCGTGTTTGGGCAGACCTCGCCGGAGCAGGCACCGCGGTCGATCCTTCGGGCAACTAGGGCTGTGGTTGTGGACTCGGGTTCTTCGGGCAGCACTCTGAGCGGGCGGTACTGGCAACATTGGAACGGCTTAGCGTTGATCGGCCAAGATTCGGACCATTACCCAGTGGCCTCGCTCACGGTGCCCCGTGACGGCTCGGCTCCGACACTTCCCGCCGAGGAACAACCTAACCCAGACAACCAGCCGCACCCGCCCCACCAAGGTTCAACCTTCCTCGGCATCAGCGGTTCCGGAGCGATGGCTAACACCAACGCTACGATCACGGTGACATCCTGGGAACCACCAAACGCCGCCTACTCTCCAATGGCGCGAATCTTCGCGAATCAGTCGTCCGCCCGGGGAGTGATGCTGAAGGTTGGGTCTGTGACGCCGCAGCTTCGTCCGTTCCTGCCGCGTGCGCGCCGGAACTGTCCACGGTCTTGACTTCGATAATTTGTTCGCCTCATACTGGGTACATGATCACCGCTACAGAACGCGGCCTTGCCTGTGAGGCCGTCATGTGGACCCACGAAGGTACAACCCTCGCACACGACGAACAACACGCCTTCCGGTATGAGGTGCGGGAACACGGAAACGTGATCGGCTTCATCACCGCCGATCGCGCTCGGCAACACCCTAGTGGTGCGAGGTGGAAGCGCTCCGTCCAGCGTGACGGCAGCATCGAGGAGCTAGAGGGCGACTTCCAGACGGTCGAGGAAGCACTCGCCGCGTTCTAGTCTCGGAACCTACCAAAACAATCCTGGCTACTTGCTCCCTTTGGGCTTTGAGGACCTCGTCCCTGGCCTCAGCTCTTTTCTCTTTTCCGCAGCGGCCGCCAACGCCTCAACTGCCTTTTGAAACTCGTCCTTGCTGTGCCTCCGCATGAAGTTCTCAGTCGTGATACTGAGTGTGAACATCATCGTGGCTGCGAGCCAACATGCGACTTCTCCCTTCGTAATCTCCTGCAAACCGTTACCGGTCCTGGCCTTGTCAGCGCGGTGAACGATGTGGTGACGCCTCTTCATCATCGCTTCCAAGAGTGCGAGGACCTCTCGATCTATCGCGAGACGCGGAATCGGGCTGGATGAGCTATCGATCTCTTCACGGCTTGGCAGCTTCACGTCGACGCTTGCCAGGAATGACTTGATCGCGGGGACGTTGTTGAAGGTATAGCGCTCCATGTAGGCGGCCACCGACTCCCTGATTACGTCGTCGATCTTCTTACCGCGGTGTCTGGCGAGCTTCCCGAGTTGAAATTTCTCAGCCCGTCCGGAGGTGCCCACCAGGGGCACGTCGTTCAGTGCGTCCTCGTTGGCGATTGGTAGTAGCCACAATGCTACGCTGCGGAGGAAGTCCTCAAGGTAGGCGTGGTTCAGAACGACGACAGCTCGGAGAATCTCCTCCGAACAGGCGCGCCTTTTTCCGCAAATCCATCCCGAACTCAAGACGCTCGCATACGCGGGTGTATGTGTTCAGGCTCGCCAAGTCGGCGGTGATTATTTCGACTTTCTGGATCTCGGCCGGGAGCGGCTCGGTTTGGTGATTGGCGATGTTTCCGGGAAAGGGATATGCAGCTGCTCTTCTGATGGCCAATTTGCAAGCAAATCTGCGTAGCCAATGCACTGGAACGCTGGAGCACCCTGAGTTACTGCTCCGATCCGTGAATAGCCTTTTTTATGAAAACACCGTGGATAGCGATTACGCGACGCTGTTCTTTGCGGAGTATGACGACAATGCTCGGCGACTACGCTACGCGAATTGCGGGCATCTGTCAGGGCTTCTGTTGCAACGCGATGACACCATAAAGCGGCTGGATTCGACCGGAACGCCATTGGGTCTCTTCGAAAACTGGGAATGCTCGATGCAGGGATGCGACATGGCGCCAGGTGACACACTTGCCCTCTACACCGACGGGGTGACTGAAGCGGCTAACGAAACAGGAGAGGACTTCGGGGAGGAACACCTAATCAAAGCATTAAAACAATCGCACAAGTCTTGCCCAGATTTGCTGTCAGCTGTATTAGGCGAACTTGCACAGTTTAGCTCTCGCGAGCAAATCGACGACATCACGTTAATAGTCGCAAAGTGCCTGACCTGACAAGGTGTGGCAGATCTGCACCCCCGAAGCCTCCTCGGCCAGGATGAGACGACCGCTCGGTCTGAGCACTCGGTGGAACTCGCCGAGCGCCTGCTGCGGATTGGGATAGTGATGGAAGGAATCGACGCAAAAAACGTAATCGAACGAACCGTCACTCCACGGCAACGACTCGGCGTTTCCAAGTCTTATGTCAGCTCGAGATTTCAGGCGCTCTGTTGCTACCCGAATCATCTCCGGTTCACCAACGTCGAGCAGCGATCCACGAACAGGCTGATTCAGGCAGGCAAGGGCCGCTTCATATCGGTGGGCCCAGCGGTTTGAATGCCGCGCGCGCGAATGTTCTCTTGCTCTTTCGATTGCCATTACCTTGTCCGTCCACCGCCCACACTGATCGCCGCAGGTTCGGTGACTTAGAATCGGTGACCTTAGAAAGTGATGACAGTGGTCTACCAAATCAAGGGAACTAGGCGATAACGGACACGCTTAGCATATTTCTCGTACGCGATGTCCGCTTTGCGGCGGAACCATGCAGGTTGTCGAACGCCTCTCCGCCGCGCAACTCCTCCTCCGATCTCCGCCTCATCTCAGCCGGTGCGCCGCATGAATCCACATCTCCAGCCTCGAATCTCGCTCGTGCTTCCGACGCGCACACTGGTTCTGTGTCTCGCATTTGTCAGAATGCAGTATGGTGGTGCGATTCAGACTCTTCGATGCGCCGCCCCACGCCCATTCTCTCTACCACTCGCTACTGAAACCCAAGCGCGCCGACAGCGACGGCAAACTCGCAAACCATCAAGACTGGCTTATCCGGATACAAATCCCATAGTCCCCCTGGGGCGGCTTCCTTCAGGTCGCTGTATCTGAAGCGCCCCGACACACAGCGTCTTCACTCCCAACTCTTCGCTCGTGGGCGCTTCAGATACAGCACTAAGACTTGTCGGTACCGATCCGTACATCGCAATCTGGATTACTTCCGGCTTGCCGCTAGCCTTGATCGGAAACGCCTCGGGGCACAGTTTTGGGGCGGAGCAGAATCTCGATCCGAGGCGTTTTCGATAAGGAGGTTAGGAGGAAGCCGCTGGCGTTTGCGGCGGACGCGTGGAGCTATGGGATTTGAATCGACTTTGGTTTGGAAGTTGTTGTATTGATAGGAGTTGCGTGAGGAGCCCGTTATTGATGCTCATCGATATAATGCCGAAGTCGCTTTCCATGTTCACATCATCGTACCGCGGCACGGTCAGTTGTTCAAGACTCCACCGGCGTATGAAACTTGTACACGCGAAGCGTCCGCCGCGCCAGCGGCTTAGTCCTCGCCGACCACCCGGAAACTACTCCATTCGTGGACACAACATTTGCCGGAGACCGACTTCAACCGAGCGCGATTGGCCGGTTATCTCCGCCGATGCACATATCGAAGTCGGATTTGGTAACGAGAAGTCGTTAATCGAACAGTTGAGCGGGTTGGGTCATTTTCCCGGCCGGGAACTGTACAAGATGCCCGTTATACGGACAAGCGGATCGAAGTTGTCGATCGTTTTCCGCCATACCATACCCTCGTCCGAGAACCGACTTCGTTCGGAATCCCGGGTTCTTAGCAGTTCGGGCAGCATAGAAGCGCGAACTCTCAGCGGCCAACGGAGAGCGGCTCTGTGCCGGACGAACGTCACAGCGCTTCAGGAAATGGTGAAGGGGCGAGCCCATTAAGTCAAGCCGGCGCGACCCCAAGAAGCGCCGGCCCCCACCAAGCTCAGCGACCTCACAGTATTTCCTAAAGCGCTCTAGAGACCCGGCAGGCGCTGGCGCAGCGGCCGGGCCTGCCGTTCGCTCACGGCGATTTCAGTGGATGCAGCGTCGGACATAACAAGCAGAAAGCTGCTCTTGAAGTAAGGCTTGATCTCTTTGATCCGCGACATATTGACCAGCACCTCGCGGCGCGCGCGGAAGAACTCCTCCGGTGGCAAGGCGGCTTCAAGTTCGGCCAGCTGGTAGTTCACCCAGAACGAGTCTTTCGCTGTCGTCGCATGCACGATGCCATCCTGTACCTGGAACCAGAGAATTTGTTCCGCAGGCACAAGCAGAGCGCGTCCGTCTTTCCGGCAGACGATTTTGCGGAGCGTCTTCGGTGCCTCGCCTGTCGCGCGCAGAATGCTCTCGCGCTCCTTTTCTCTTTCCGCGGAAAGAGAGCAAAGCTTGCTCGATCGCTTTATCGCAACCGACAACCGCTCCGGTTCGATGGGCTTGAGGAGATAGGCTAGCGCGTTGGCCTCGAAGGCCGCGAGGGCGTGCTGGTCGTACCCCGTGGTGAAGATGACGAGCGGGATCTCGATGGCGGACGGAATCGACCGCAGTACCTCGAAGCCCGTGAGTCCGGGCATTTCTATGTCGAGAAACAAAAGGTCAGGCCGGAGCTCTTCGATCTTCTCAATCGCCTCGAGGCCATCCTGAGCCTCGCCGATCACAGCGACTTCGGGATGAGCGCCGAGCAACCGGATCAGCCGCGCGCGAGCATCCGCCTCATCGTCAATGACCAAGCTCCGCATCACGCCGCGGCTCCGCTCTCGCGTGGCAAGAGAATTGTGACGCGCGTTCCACCCGCCTGCCGCACTTCTACTGTTATCCGGCCCTGGTCCTGATAGAGCGCATTGAGGCGCTGCGCAACATTCTCGAGCCCGACTCCGTTCGATCGTCCATTGCTGCCGTTGAGTTTCAAGACACCGATTGCGGGTCCGACGCCGTCATCTTCCACTCGCAGACGCACCTGATTTCCGTCGGCCTCCGCAGTGACCCACAAGTGGCCTGGACCGGGCTTCGGTCCCAGGCCGTGCTTCAGCGCATTTTCCACAATGGGCTGAAGCATCAGCGAGGGAATCTGCTCCATGGCGACCGCCGGGTCGACGGCGATCTTGACTTGAAGCCGGCTGCCGAACCGAGCTTCTTCAATCTGCAGATAGGTCTCTAGGAACTCGACCTCTTCGTGCAGCGGAATGAGGGGGCGCGCGGAGTTGGCAAGTACATGGCGGAAGACTCTGGCGAGCCGCAGCGTCATGGTCTCGGCTTGCTCGGGATTGGTCACCACGAGGTTTGCGATGCTGTTGAGCGAATTGAAGAGGAAATGTGGGTTGACCTGAGCGCGCAGGGCGCGCAGTTCCGCCTCGGTCACCTGCTGCTGCAGCACCGCTTCACGGCTCTGCGCCACGATCAGCCGCTCTTGCATGTGCAGTGCGTCGAGCCGATGACCGAACTGCGCTGCCACGCTGCGCAAATAATTCACTTCGTGCGTCACCAGACCGCGCCGCGCAGGACCAGGCGAGATGGCGAGCATGTGGGTGACCCGGCCCTCCGATCGAACCGGAACGAGCAGTTCGACTTCGTCCTGGGTGTGTCCCACGTGGTACGGGTGCTGGCAATCGAGTTCTACGAGTTCGCCGTCGTTCACCGCGTTCAACCATGGCGGCTCGGGCCCATACGAGTGCGGCCAATTCAATGAGGGCAGGCTCGTCTTGGACAAGTTCTCGAGCATAACCAGCTGGGCAGCTTTCAGCTCCAGCGATTGACGGGCAGTTGTCTCCACGGCTTCGGCGATCTCTGTCTCGGACAGAAGGCGCGCCAGCTTTTCCGACAACTCCCGCAGCAGAGTGCGGTAGTCCGGCGCACGGAAGATCCAACGGTTCACGCATTCGCCGATACGACGGTCAACGAACGTGAACAGGACCAGCACTAGAACCGCCGTCAGGGTCTCGATGCATGCCCGGGCAGCCCCCGGATATGCCACGCGGCCCTCGAATCGGAAGAACGAGAGGGTGTAGTAGGACAGCGTCAAGGCCACGGCCGTGAGCGCCGCCAACACGACCTTGAGGCTATGACGGATAAACAAATCGGAAAACCGGAAACGGGCGAACAAGAAGAACGCGCCTAGAACGATGAGGAGTGTGATCTGTTCGCTGACGACGCGGAGCAGGTCGAAAACAACACGGTCGAACGGCAACAATTGCGTGATGAGAACTGCCGTCATGGCGCCGAAGGTGCCCACCAGCATCGCCAGAACAGGAAGCCTCATCGCCCGCGATGCGAGCCGTTCCCGGAACAGGGCGATTCCCAGCGTGAGCAGAATGGCTCCGTTGTATGGGGTCGATTCCTTGAGGAAAAACAGTGACGAGTTCACACCGGTTAAGACGTCGTGCCAGAGCGGTATGACGATCAGTGTACAGGTGATCACCGCCAGCGCCTGCAGCGACCGGCAGCCGATTCTTTGCCAATGCAGGGTAGCGAGCGGGCTCCACATGCTTAACACGGTGATGGGCCATGCCGCGGCTGCAGTGTACTGACAGGCAAAGATGATGAGCGCCGCTCGTCCCTGTTCGGGCGCGCCGCATGTGAGGGCGATGGAATGCGCGAGACCGCCCAGATTCCAAATTAGGCTGCAGGTCACGAACAGGATATTGGCTGCGCTGGCGCCCGGCAGTTTGGCCGCGCGCACGGTGAGAACCAGAAGAAGAATGCTGATCGCCGTCCCAGTCGCGAAGCCGATGAGGCTGCCGGCGAGATAAAGGTTAATCGTGATCGCGCTCGGAAACATTGAGACAGAAAACATGGATCGCGCGGCCCCTCTGAACTCGAGAAAAGCGGCGCCCGTGAAAACCGGGACCGTGGCGAGACGCGGCGCTCGCGTGCATCAAGAATACCGCCAAGTGTCAGTTTTGGCCGCAAAATCACGCAGACGCGGAGATCCGTCCCCGGGCGAGGATTCCTGCGCTGCGATCGCGGCTTAAGAAACGAACAGCCAGGCGAGCTGGCCCGCGAAGGTCCGTCGAAGGCGAGGAACGAATTTCGTCACCACGATACTCGCTCGATCCCCGAGCTTCGCGTTCAATGCCGCTACTACGCACCGGCGCGATTCCGGTGGCTTTTCTTCGGCGATCAGCAGGACACTCAGTCTCGGAATCGCTCAGACGAAAAGGAGAATGCATGAGACAGGGACTCGTACTCGGAATGCTGGCTCTTTGGATGCGGCTGGGCCGTTTTAGCCAGGACGTTCCGACGCAGACTTCCCCGCTAATGACTTTGCCACGGGAAGTCATGACCTCGGGAAGGACAGTAGAGATAGCCAATGGCCAATGACAAGAATGGCTGGACCCGCCGACAATTCGCCCTCTGCCTCGGAGCAGCTGCAATCGTTGCCGGATGCGAATCCAAAAGGCCCGCTTCTGAGGCACGGAGGTTTCCAAGCACGTTTCGCTGGGGATGCGGATCGTCTGCATTTCAGGTCGAAGGAGCCTTGGATGTCGATGGAAGAGGTGAGAGTATCTGGGACGTTTTTGCTAAGCAGAAAGGGCGCATTAAGGATGGCTCAACCCCCAGCATCACGTGTAACTCATACTACCGGTACAAGGAAGATGCGGCGTTGATCAGCGCCGCTAACCTAAATTCATACAAGTTTTCGATCTCATGGCCGAGATTGTTTCCCACAGGTTCAGGATCCCTGAATGAACGCGGCATGGATTATTATGATCGGCTAACCGACGCGCTCCTGCAAAGACACATCACTCCTTACGCAACGCTGTTTCACTGGGACCTTCCTCAGCGCTTGTATGAGTTGGGAGGCTGGACGTCGCGAGATACGGGAGAGCGGTTCGCGGACTACGCCTTGGCGGTCACTCGCCGCTTGGGTGATCGACTTAAGAACTTTATTACACTCAATGAGCCGAACGTTCACTTACTCCTAGGCCATGTCACTGGCAATCATGCACCGGGGTTGCACGACGGCAAGCTTATCGGCCCCGTCACCCACCATCTGAACCTGGCCCAAGGCCGAGCCATGCAAGCGATGCGTGCGCAGCGAAATGATCTGACGATCGGAGTCGGACTGGCACTCGCGCCAGTCCGGCCGGAGGGAGGGAGAATCCATTTACTTAACGATATCGCCGCACTGGCGTTTGATGAAATATGGTCGGGCGCGTTTCTGGACCCGCTGCTGAAGGGCAAGTACCCTCTGGCGGTGCATCAGATGCTGGCCGACGTGGTAAAGACCGGGGACATGAGCACGATTCATCAGGGTTGCGATTTCATTGGCGTCAACTATTACTCACCGGCCTATCTCAAAGCGGATTTTAGTGGCCCAAGTTTCTTAGGCCCGGGCGGAACACCCGCCGGCGTCACTCAAGATGCGTCTGGCCGCGAAATAGACCCTTCTGGCCTCCAAGAAGTTCTCAATCGACTGACCAAAGATTACGGTAACCCGCGTCTTATTGTGACGGAGAACGGTTGTTCCGACCCCTTGGGTGAGCACGCCGCAATCATCAATGATGAGTTCCGAATTCACTATCTGAGCGCTCACTTACGTGCTGTCATCCAGGCTATAGACAACGGCAGCCGGGTGGAAGGCTTCTTTGTGTGGTCGTTGCTCGACAACTGGGAGTGGGATTTGGGTTTTACCTCGAAATTTGGTCTGGTTGCTCAGAATGTCAACGCGGGCGAACGAACCCCGAAGAAATCCTATGCGTGGTTTGCCGATATCGCAGAGACCGGACTGTTACCGGCCTAACGAAGTTGTCCAAATCAACGAGGTCATCGTGCCAACAGCTCTCATCACAGGCGGTCACGCCGGGATCGGCTTTGAATGCGCCAAACAGCTTGCGTCTCGCTCGCGTTTCAACTTGGTTCTCGCCGGACGGAGCATGGAACAGATCAATGCCGCAGCGCAACAGCTCCGGACGGACTTCGGCATAAGGGTCAGCACACTTAAGCTCGACACCTCCTCGCTGAGTTCTGTCAGAGATGCAGCAACAACGTTCCGTGCGATGCTCGACAGTGGCGAAGTCGACTCATTTCAGGCACTCCTGTGTAACGCAGGCGGATATTTCGGTGGGCCGCTTTCCTATAGCAAGGACGGCTATGAGACAACGTTCGCGACCAATTGCCTTGGACATTTCCTATTGATCGAGCTGCTCACTGAGCGAATGGGAGACAACGGACGCATCGTGTTCACCGGGAGCGGAACGCATGATCCCGACACGGCGGATGGAAAAATGGTCGGCATCGTGGCTGAACCGGACGCGATTGCTCTTGCCAACAATGGAAAAGACGCCAGGAAGTCCCTCTCCGCGGGAAAGCGCTACTCGACGTCAAAACTCTGCACCATCCTTTATGCCTACGAACTGCACCGTCGGTTGCGGCGGGCCGGTAGCTCAATCGCATCGATTGCCTTCGACCCCGGGGCCGTGCCCCAGACCGGGCTGCTCCGGACGATGCCGAAGCCTGTGCAGTGGCTCGCGAAAACTCGCTTGATGAAGTGGATTACGAAACGAGTTGGTGTAACTCAGGGCTCCATCAGCTTCTCTGGTGCATCCCTTGCGAAGGTTGCTACTGATCCCGCCTACAGGAACGCGTCTGGCAAGTATTTTCAGTCGAATAACGGCGCACTCAGTGATAGACGATCTTCTAAACTTTCCTATGACGAACAGCGGGCACTGAAATTATGGAACGACTCAAAGACGCTCGTACGATTGCAGCCAAACGAGGAGTCCGTTCAGCTGCGGTGACAATGGACCGAAGATTGATTATCGCCGCGATAGCGTTGCGCGAATCCGGTGGCGAGGGCGCCGTCACGCTCCCGACGGTCGGCGATGCTTCCGGAATCCCTCACAATGCTCCCTACAAGCATTTTGAGAGCCGGATGCGTGACCGACAGTCACAACACGAAATCTAGTTTGAGGTCCCACAATGAAGAGGAAATCCAAGATCCTAATCGGCTTGGCAATTGTCTTTGTCGCCTTACTCGTTGCACTGTTCCTCGCAAGAAAACAGTTTGTCGGTGGTCCCGGCAGCCCCACCGTAGAAGGCTCCCGTGCGGTAACAGATGGTGGTATCAAGATTCCCGGTTGGAACGGAAGAGTCGATGCTGCTGAGGAGAGGGCGGGTATGACCCTCGATGCCGCTCGGCTTGTTGGAGAGGGACAGGCCCTTCATGTCACAACCGGCCCGGCCACCAGTTACTGGAAGACCGATGCGATTGCGTCAGGGGACTTCACAGTCAAAGCGACATTCAACGAGCCAAAATACATGAATCTCAACTCTCACCCGCATCCCTACGGAGTGTTTATCGGAGGGAACGACATGGGTACTCCTGGCCAGACCGAGCTCTACTGCGCTGCATCTGGAAACGGAAAGTTTATCGTGCGCGGATTTGGACCAGAGCCGTTCAGAATGACCGGGCTGCTGGGTGGCAGCAACGCCGCGATTCATAAAGCAGCCGGACGGGGCCAACCGGTGACTCAGGAAATTTCGCTCTCGGTAAGAGGGGATAAGGTGGTGTGCTCCATCAACGGCTCGAGTGTTGCAGGCTACGACAAAACTACCCTCGTAGGCCCCGGCAAACTGAAATCGACAAATGGCTATTATGGCCTCCGCTTCGCGCATAACACGGACGTGTTCGTCCAGTCTTTTGGTTACGTCAACGAAGTGGACGCCGCAGGGAAGTAAGGGAAGGTGCAGTGCGACCGCTAGGCACACAAAATAATAAGGAGAGCATCTTGGCCGCAAGAATTCTCATGGTTTTTAGCGCGAGCATTATCCTTACGCTCGGGGTCGTCCACCTCGTCTATACGTTCTGGGGGCCAAAGCTCACGCCCCGTGACCCCGCGCTGCAAATCAGCATGAGCCAGATTTCACCTGTCATTACGAAAGAAACAACCATGTGGCGGGCTTGGGTGGGCTTCAATGCCAGCCACAGCATGGGGGCTATTTTGTTCGGTTTGGTTTTCGGTTTTCTCGCATTGGCTCACGGCCAACTCCTCTTTCAGTCACCGTTCCTGCTGGTTGTCGGGCTGGCAATGCTTGGTGGTTTGGTTGTGCTCTGCAAGGTTTATTGGTTCAGTGCGCCTTTCACAGGGATCAGCATTTCTTTGGCCTGCTATGTCGCCAGCATTGCGCTATCGCGGGTCTAACAATGCGCTCCAGCCGAGCTACAACCCTCCGCTTCGCTACGGGTTCCCCCGCCTGGTCGGCCGTATTATCGGCTCGCTGGGTAAAGGCGGCGGACCATCCCCATTAGTTGGGAGGTCCGTCCTGGAGTATCGGGCCTGGCTCAAGCTCTTCGATTTCCGAGTGCTCCCGATCCGGAACCATTATTATCTTAGGCGGATGCGACCCTACTCGTCACACGGAAGATTGCCCCGACCGGCATCAAAGCGCTCACGCTACCGTAAGTATTTTGCCATGTCCAGCTACTACACTGAGAAGCTCTCTTCCGAGCGCCTGCGTGCCTGCTATGACCTAGCTCCCCCCAGAACGAAGGTCTACCTGCAAGCGGAGATCGAATTCGTACTTCAGAAGACATCTTCTTCAATGGCGATTCTGGAGCTCGGGTGCGGTTACGGAAGAGTGCTTCGCCAGCTCCTGCCTCGGGCGCGTAGTGTGGTCGGAATTGATACTTCGTTGCGAAGTCTGAGGATGGCCGCGGAATTCGCGGGCCGCAACGGCTCTCTTCACTTGGTCGCCATGGACGCGGCACAGATGGGTTTTCGGGATCGCACGTTTAATCTCACAGTCTGCATCCAGAATGGCATCTCAGCCTTCGGGGCAGACCAGAGTGAGCTGTTCACCGAAGCCGTTCGAGTCACTCGGTCCGGGGGCAGGGTGCTTTTCTCCACGTATTGCGAGCGCTTCTGGGAGGAGCGCCTCAAGTGGTTCGAGATCCAAGCCGAGCATGGGTTGATCGGCGAGATCGATTACCATGCAACGGGTAATGGCGTTATCGTCTGCAAAGACGGCTTTCGCGCAACCACAACTGATGCTGAAAGTTTCAGGAAACTGTCTGGGGTTCTCAAGCTCGCTCCGAACATTATCGAAGTAGATGGTTCAAGCCTGTTTTGTGAGATTGCTGTCCCCTGAGTAATTCTCGTTTCTAGCGGGTTGCTTGATTCTCCGCTGCGATTCGCTTTGGAACGAACTGCGGAATCATGCCAGATGGATTTTTCTTCCGACCACCTGTCTTGCTTGTGAATGGTTGGTAATCTGGAAATAGTCCGGTCCCGATATCACTGGGAGTCGGCTTCGGGGGAGCCAGTCGGGGAAGCGCGATGTTCCACGCGGCAATTGGTAGTTAAAAAGGAGCGGTCGGCCGGCACCGCTCCTGTCGCTAGAACGATTGTGAGAACTGGGCCTCCAGGAATTCACCCAGCTTAGCTGTCGCCCTGAACTGCGGGATCGGCTCCAGGTCCTTGAATGCAGAAGTGAAGGCGTTCGAGAGACTCCAAATGGTTCGTGGCCGAAATTCCTCGTACTTCGGCTCGAAGTAGAGGTTATGCACGCTGCGAGCAAGGTGCTTGGGAGCTTCCAGTCTGCCCTCGACGAATGCCTCGTAGATGACCACCTTGGCGGTGACGTCCGTCAATTCACTTCTCTGCCAGGCTTCCACTTGCTTTCGCATCGGCTCAAAGTTTCGCTGCATTCGATCAACGCCAACTGAGATGCAGTCGATGAGCGAAAACGACTTTGAGTGTTCGGCGAGCACGGGGGTAAACACGCTTGCGACAATGTCTCCGAATTGGGGTGGGAGTTCCAGAAAGACTGGGACCGGCCGTATCCTCGGATAGCAGCGGTACTGGAATTCTATACGGACGAGAGCGTCGGGTTGACCGACAACCGAAGCAGGGCTGTCATCGTTAGTATCATGATGATCCGGAAGCTCGAGCCCGTTGCGCCGAGTGGACGTCATAACTTTGAAGTGGCGGCCAGGGCTCGTTAGCCATCGCTCCACCGAGTGTTGAACCGCTTCCGGGCGGATTTTCGCTAGGCTTGATCTGAGATTCTCGGGGCAAAAACCGGAACGCGAGGTAGAAGAACCCGATCCGAGACATCTTCGATTCAATCTTGTGGCCGCAACTTCCTCCGCTGTTCCGGCCTCTACTTGCTCAGCAG
>Ga0316363_10001237_pt1 | contig 23701 bp, 24 predicted proteins | sample Sb_taG_3_FD_200459 | JGI IMG/M metagenome (GOLD analysis project Ga0316363, IMG submission 200459) | Peat soil microbial communities from Weissenstadt, Germany - Sb_50d_a_PC metaG (v2) (version 2) | ecosystem: Environmental > Terrestrial > Soil > Wetlands > Peat | place: Germany: Weissenstadt...
CGGAGTGGTGCCGCGAAAACCTCGGCACGACATTGTTCGCCAAACGCAAGCTGGCCTTTACCACCAGCGCAACAGAAACAGGATGAAAGCAGTGCCGAGGCTTTCATCAGTCCACCCCCGACCCCTCTCCCCGGAGTACCGGGGCGAGGGGAGAACAAGCGCTGCCGCTCGGCTTAGGAGGCACGCCGGTGTTCCTCGCGGCGCACCACCTGAACCAATAGCTGTCTTGCCTCATCGATGCGCCTGGCGCCTAGGTCGGAGGCAATGGTTCTCAGGTCTGCGAACAGCTCCGCGCCGTCATCGTCGCCGTGGTGCTCTGCCCATTGCCGGCGCAGGCGCGCTTCGAATTCGACAAGCCCGGCAAGCACGCGGAATTGCCACGAAGGCCAATGCTTGGAGGCGTATGTTAGCAGGGCATGACGTGTGAGGAGGCGCAAGTAGGCCGGCACGCTCCGCAAATGCAGCGGATGGTGGTGGACGGCGCGCAACCGCGGTTCATACCAGACCGACCAACCTCGAGAGCGCGCTCTCTGGCAAAGGTCCACGTCCTCATAGTACAGGAAGAAGTCACGATCCAGGCCGCCCACGTCCTTCAGGCAAGCACGGCGCAGCAAGAGACAGCAGCCGGTGACCCAGGGCACCCGCCTTCGCCTGCGGGCACGCACGAAATGATACTTGCGACGCGTGCGCGGCAACAGCATGCGTGCGAGCGTCTGCGCCAGGGTTGGAAATGGGCCGCAAGAAAGTTGTCGCGTACCGTCGCTGTTTCGCAGCTGAAAGCCGACGATGCCAGCCCGCGCGTCCTCCGCAGCCAACCGCTCAGCCAGGCGCAGCACGCCGTCCAGGAATCCCTGGGAGAAACTGATGTCGGGGTTGAGGAGAAGCACCCATTGTCCCCGGCTCAGCCTGCAGCCTTCGTTCACGGCTCGGGCAAATCCCCGGTTACGCGCCCAGCGCCGCAGTGAAACTCCCGGCCAGCGGCGCAAGCGCCGCGCGAGCGGATGAAGAGGCGAATGATTGTCAACGACGATGATTTCCACTTCCCCGCGCTGAGCGCAGGGGGCTGCCCGGAGGCGTCGCACGAGACTGGCGGTTTCCTTCCAGAGACAGTAGTTGACGATGACGACAGATAGCCGGGGCACCTGGGGTAGGGAACGCGGCCGCTTCGGGCTGCGTTGTTGCGGTGTGCTGTTCGTTCGCTGCCCTGCGCGTTCCGGCGCAGGTAGAGCCAGGGCCATCGGGTTCCCTCCCTCGCGGCATCGGGGCTCGAACGGGGCTGTCCCGTGAGCGGGCTGAGTATAGACACCACGAAAATTGAAAGCAATCCCGGCTGGCGGGCAAGCCTGGGTATTACCTGGACGCTAGTCCATGCATGTTTGATGCGGTTTTCAACTCAGCCAACCGAAATTGTCGCGCTCGCAGAATCCTGCAGCACCTTGCGCGGCGCTGGCAGGGCAAGCAACTGAGGGAATTGGTTTTCGTGCGCGTCGTATCCATCTTTTCATAGGCTCCAGGCATGACATCTGCGTTTGCTCGGGATGGGCCGCAGGTCGGAGGCCGGAGGAGAATTGGAAAGCTGGCGAACTGGGGCCTCGGGAACCATATAAATAAGAATGAGAAACCAAGTAGGTTGAGTGAGGGACCAGCTCTTATGGAGGAGTCGTTGCGATGAAGAAACTACTGCTCTTGCTGGTCATTGTGGGAATCTTGCTGGTGGTTGGCGCAATTTGGCTCAGGCATTTCACTTCTGCCGTTTCGAGCGAAGACCGGTTCACGCTTGCCTCTGTGAAGCTGGGCTCGCTGGTCGAGACTGTAAGTGCAACCGGGTTGTTGCAGCCACACACGGTGGCGGCTGTCGGCAGCGAACTCTCTGGGAAAGTCGTTGAGATCTATCCGAGCGCGGAGGTCAACAAGATCGTCACAGAGGGAGAGCCCCTGCTGAAAATCGATGATCGCATGGCCCAGATCAAGCTTCAGCAGGCCAAAACAGCAATCCGGTTGGCGCAGGCAGACGTGCAGAGAGCGGAAGCGGCTCGAGGTGGTGCGCAGCTTCGGGTCAAGAAACTCAGCGACCAGGTCAAGAATGAGATTGGCTTCCAGAAGGAATTGGATGAAGCCGAGATGGGTCTCAAGATGGCGGATGCCGCGGTCAGAGGGGCCGAGGCCAAGGTCGAGGAAGCGCGCGACGCCGAACGGCTGGCCCAGTACGGCCTCGATCTTACCGTGGTGCGCGTGCCGAACGGGAAGGAGGGAGCCGGCACTTCGCTCTCTGGCAAAAAGCACTACACGATCATCGAACGCAAGGTGGTGCGCGGTCAGCTGATTGGCCCGCCGGCGTCGGCACAGCTCTTCACGTTGACAAGCGACCTCGAGCAGATGCAAGTCCACGCCCAGGTGAGTGAGAACGACATCGGCAAGATACGCAACGGCTTGAATGCGACGTTCACCGTATTCGCCTACGCCGAGGACGAGGCTCGATTCCACGGAAAAATCGTCGAAATTCGGCCCATGCCCACCAGCCTGCATGGCGCGGTTTTTTACGACGTCTTGATCGACGTTGCCAACGCGCGCGATCCAAAAACCAAGGAATGGATGCTCCGTCCGGGGATGACAGCGTCCGTGGACATCGTTCTCCGCGAGCACACGGATGTTTGGAAGATGCCGACCGAAGCCCTGAGCTTTCAGCTCGAGGAGCCCTATGAAAGCGAAGCCGCACGGGCCAAATTGGCTCAGTGGCAGGGCAGGAGCGACTATGCGGACTGGAAGCCTGTGTGGATCCTCGACGCGCGCGGCAAGCCCTGGCCGGTGTTTGTGCGCATCGGCGGACGAAACGCGCAAGGCCAAACAGGCATCAAAGACGGCCAGTACAACGAAGTACTGGAATGGGATGCCGATCTCGAGCCGAAGCCACAAGCGGGAATCACTTCAACCTACCCGCAGGTGATCACAAACGCCCCGCCTGTGCGGAAACGAGGCCTCTTCGATCAGCCAAACGTCAAGCTTTTTTAGCCGCCGGGCGGACGATGATTCGAGGGGCAGGCATGGCCAACGTGATAGCTCTGGAAAACGTTGAGAAGATTTACGACACCGGGGAGGTCAAGGTGCCTGCTCTTCGGGGTGTCTCGTTGCAGGTCGCTTCCGGCGAATTCGTGGCCATCATGGGCGCCAGCGGCTCGGGCAAGTCGACGCTCATGAACATTATTGGTTGCCTGGATCGACCCACCAAGGGGAAATATCTTTTCGATGGCCAGGATGTAAGCCGGCTGAGTCGCACGGAGCTGGCGCACATTCGCAATCGTAAGCTGGGTTTCATCTTTCAGGGCTTCAACCTGCTGAAGCGTCATTCCGCGGTCGAAAATGTCGAGATGCCGCTTCTCTATGCCGGTGTTTCGGCGCGGCAGCGGCGCAAACGGGCCCTGGAGATGCTTAGTCTTGTCGGCTTGAGCCAACGCGCGGGCCATTTGCCGAACCAGCTCTCCGGCGGACAGCAGCAGCGGGCGGCCATCGCCCGCGCGCTCGTGAATCAGCCGCAGCTACTCCTTGCCGACGAGCCGACGGGAAACCTCGACTCGCACACCGGCGCCGAGATCCTCGACCAGTTCCAGCGGTTGAATCGGGAAAGCGGGCAGACGATCGTAATGGTGACCCACGATCCAGCGATCGCCGCGTATGCCGCGCGATTGATCGCCATGCGCGATGGCTTGATTGCAAGCGACGCTGTCAATCCCAGTCAGCATGCAGGACCCGCGAGCCACGGCGCAGCTACGGCCACGCTTGCCGGCAGCGGCGTCGCCGGCACCATGCGCACTGCGTCTTGAAGAAGAGGACAGCAGAAACCTGGTTGTCATACGGCGAGGACTATGGGCTTTTTATCGGCAATTCGAGTGGCCCTGGATGCACTGTTGGTCAACAAGGGCCGGTCCGTGCTGACGAGTCTCGGCATCGTCATCGGCATTAGTGCTGTGATCGCGATGGTCGCGGCGGGTGGCGGCGCTCGGCTGAAGCTTGATGAACGGCTCGAGACGGTTGGCAAAAACCTGATCCTCATTCGCGCCGGCGCCAGGACGCAGCAGGGAATGGTCGCCGATTTCGTGCCCCTGACCCTAGACGACAGTGAAACGATCCGCAAGGAGGTCGGTTCCTTGCTCATCGGGGCTGCTGCCGTGCAAATGACACAACGCCTCGCGCAGACGCGGACTGGGAAGTGGCCCACGACCGTGGTCGGCTCGTCGCCCGACATGCAGCGGATTCGCAACTGGCAAGTCCCGCTCGGCCATTTTTACACCGAGGACGACGTCAAGAAAATGGCCACGGTCTGCTTGCTCGGGAACACGGTGCGCCGCCATCTCCTCCCCGATAGTCCCAATCCGGTGGGCGAATGGATCCGCATAGATAATTTGCAATTTCGCGTCATTGGCGTGCTGGGCGAAAAGGGGCGTTCCCCCACCGGGGCAGATCAGGACGACCAGATTTTCGTGCCGATCACGACATTCCAGCGCCGGCTGGCTGGGGAAGACAAGATTGGCTTGATCACTGCGGCGGCGCGCTCCGAGACCGTGCTCGACCATGCCAAGAGCGAAATTATTCGCGTTCTGCGCGAGCGACACCACCTGAAACCGGGCGCTCCCGACGACTTCGACGTCAGCACCGTGCGCGAAATGGCGGAGCTGGCCGAGATTCTCACTGCCACCATGCAAATCCTCGTGGGAGTGATCGCCTCGATCTCTCTGGTCGTCGGAGGCATTGGCATCATGAATATCATGCTGGTGTCGGTCACGGAGCGAACGCGCGAAATCGGCATTCGCATGGCTGTGGGCGCGACCGGGGCCGACGTGCTAGCGCAATTTCTCATCGAAGCAGTAGTCCTGGCGCTCGTGGGTGGACTGATCGGCATCACCCTTGGGATTGCCGCCGCCGCCGCTCTGGGCTACTTCGCCGACTGGCCAGTCGTGGTCTCTCCCTTCATCGTCCTCCTGTCGTTCGTCGTTTCAGCCGGGGTCGGCATTTTCTTCGGTTACTACCCGGCGCTGAAAGCCTCTCGTCTTGATCCGATCGATGCGCTCCGCTACGAATGAGGGTGGGAGCGGGATCAGCATATGGCCACCATCGTCACACACGGCGTCGTAGGGCTTGGCCTGGGCAAGGTGTACGCGACTCGGCGCATGGGCGTGCTCTTCTGGGTACTGGCATTCCTATCGCCCATGGTCCCCGACTTCGACGTTTTTGGCATGTTTTGGAACATTCCGTACGACGGTTCGCCTCTCAGCCATCGCGGGTTCACCCACTCGATCGTATTTGCCTGCGCGCTCGGCCTGCTAATGGCCTGGCTGACATTTCGCTATTTCAACGTGCGCTTCTGGCCCCTCTGGCTGTTCTTCTCCGCGGCTATCGCATCCCACGGAGTCCTCGACGCGCTCACCAACGGCGGGTACGGCATCGCGTTCTTCTGGCCTTTCGATTCGACGCGGTACGGACCGCGCTGGGGCCCAATCCAGGTTACGGACATAGGCTTTGAGATTCCCGATTTCCGAACTAGTCGAACGGTGCACACGGAGTTACTCTGGGTATGGCTGCCAACGGCCCTGATCGTCAACCTGGTGATGTCCTATCGCTACTGGAAGTCGTGCAAATCGTCCGCCACCCGGAGCACCGGTGCCAATCCTACTCCCCCGGCGCCATAGCCGTATACCATGCAGCCGGCGGCCGTTCCGTCAATCTTCACGAATCCTCTTTCCTTCTGCGTAGCGTGCCTTAAAATGGTGAGCCAGAAACGGGAACGACATTTGCACCTTTGTTCGAGGGCTAATCATGGCGTCGAAGTATCTCGTTCGGCACGGCGCCATGCGCTTCCTGGGCGAATATGAGCCGGCCGAGGGTGAAGCGTATCGCCGGAGCGACCAGGTGATCATTCGTTCCGATCGCGGTCTTGAATTCGGCGATATCCTTTGTGAGACCAGCCCGCGGGCGCTGGAATTCATTGCCGAGCCCACACGCGGACAGATTCTCCGGATCGTCACCAGGGAGGATCAAGCCCAAATGGATCGGCTCCGCGAGAGCGAGCGACACGAGCTGGACATGTGTTGCCGGATCGTTGAGGAGCGCCAGCTTCAGATGGAATTGGTGGACGTGGAGCACATCTTCGGCGGCGAGAGAATCGTCTTTTATTTCCTGGCGGAGAAGCGCGTCGATTTCCGCGACCTCGTGAAGGACCTGGCCCGCGAGTACAAAACGCGGATCGAAATGCGCCAAATCGGTGTGCGCGACGAAGCCAAGCTCCTGGCCGACTATGGTGATTGCGGCAAACCGGTTTGCTGTAACTCCCACATGACGAGCATGCCGCCCGTATCCATGCGCATGGCGAAGTTACAGAAATCGACCCTTGATCCTTCCAAGATCTCCGGCCGTTGCGGCCGCTTGAAATGTTGCCTGCGCTTCGAGCAAGACGTCTACGATGAATTTCAGAGGCAATTGCCGCCGCCCGGCGAGAGGATTCTAACGCGCAAGGGACAGGGGCACGTTGTCTCTCAGGAGATTCTCGCCCGAAAACTGCTGGTCCAGTTTGAGGACGGGCGCCGTGTCATTGTCGAAGCCGATGAAGTCCTTACACGACTTGGGAATTGACAAGAAAAGACAAAAAGGAAGAAAATCGAGGCCTGGGCAGAAGAACCACAGCCCGAAAGCGCCGACAGAGCTTTTGTTTTTTCCTTGGTTGGAGGGAGCTCCCCGGATATGTCGATTTATCAAGCCCGGCTCGCGGAAGTGGTGCGGCGCGATCCGCGCTACGCATACGAGGCTTATGAATTCGTGTTCGCCGCGCTGGGCCACACGCAGCGTCTGCTGGGAAGGGTGCCCAGCGAAGACGAAGCAGCCGCCCCCGGACCTCAGTACCATGTTTCCGGCCGAGAGTTGGTCGAGGGCATCCGCGACCTGGCGCTCCGCGAATTCGGCTTGATGGCGCGTGTCGTCCTGCGGATGTGGGGCATCAATCGCACCGGGGACTTCGGGGAAATCGTCTTCAACTTGGTCAAGGAAAGCCTGATGAGCAAGACCGACCAGGACAGCCTGGCCGACTTCGCCGACGTTTATGATCTCGATCAGGCTCTGGTTCAAGATTTCCAGATCCGGCTGGACGAGGCGGAGTGGACGCGATGAAGTGGGCCCGTATTCGCTTGGCTGTTGCTGCTCTGCTCTTCGTGGCCTGGCTCGGCTGGCTTTTTTATCTGGCGGCTTTCAGTAACGCAAGGCCCCCGGTGATCTTGTCACGCCTGCAATTGGACAACTCGAACTTCGACGTGATTGCCAGTGTGGCACAGACCGACAACCAGCCGCCCAAGGTCACGATTGAGGATGTCCATTGGCCGCAGACCCGGGCCGCCGAAAAACTGCTGCACACTACAATCTCCGTTCCGGATTTACTTTCCTGCGAGGGTTGGAAAGGGCCCGGAAGATACATCCTGCCGCTGGTGACGAATTGGAAGGGATCGTATGAAGTTGCTCCTCTGCCCAGGACGCCTGGCTTCGAAGGGGCCAAGCCGCGCATCTACGTTGAAAACGCCGACACTTTGAAGCAATTAAACTCCATCACAAAGCCCGATGTCTTCGCGCTACCGTCTCAATGACCGGAGAGCAAACGCGCACCGCGGTTCCACGAGCATCGAAGGCCGCGATCTCCGTTTCCTTCAGAAGAATCGGCGCTGCCTGGCCGGTTCAAGAATCGCTGTGGCCAGACGTCTCTGCGGCGAACTCACCGGGTAAGCAGGCAGTTGCTCCGGCACAACCCACTTCCCTGCTCGATAAAACCCGGGCCGAAACCTTCCAGAGCGGTAGCGAGCTTCGAAGCAAATCAGCGTGATGCGGTGATGCGTGATGCTGTGCCGCACCGTCATCCATTCCGGGCCGATGTCGGCATGGACACCCGTCAGTAGGGGCAAGATCCGGGCTGCCGCGCTGTCGTGCGTCTCGCCTGCTTCGAGAGGAGCATGCGGAAACTCCCACAGCCCGGCCCAGCGCCCTTGATCCCCCCGCTGGGCCAGTAACAATCGAGTTCCGCGCCGCACGATCACTGCAACCTCTTGAATGGCGAGGGTCTCCGGCGCGCTGGCACGCGGCGGAATCTCTTCCTGAATGCCAAGGCGGCACGCTACGCAAACCTGTTTCAGAGGGCATGACGTGCAGCGCGGTGCGACAGGCAGGCAGACCAAAGCGCCAAGCTCCATCAAAGCCTGGTTGAATTCTCCGATTCGGCGCATAGGGAGCAAGGCCTCGGCAGCCTGCCAAAGCCAATGGCGGCCCGATCCGTTCTTCGGATCCTCCGTGCGTGCGAACAGACGGCAGAGTACCCGCTCGCTGTTGGTTTCCAGGATCGGAAGACGCAGGTCGAATGCCTGCGAGAGAACGGCTCCCATGGTGTAGCGGCCAATGCCGGGAAGTTTCGCCAACTCCACCGGTTCGTGCGGTATCTTACCGCCGTATTGCGCGACGACGAGGCGAGCGGCCTGGTGCAAATTGCGCGCGCGCCGATAGTAACCCAGGCCCTCCCACAAGCGCAGAACCGCTTGTTCATCGGCTCTTGCGAGATCCGCTACGCTCGGGAAAGCCAGCAGGAAACGCTCGAAGAAGGGAACGACGGTTGCCACCTGGGTCTGCTGCAGCATGATCTCGCTGACCCAAATGCGGTAGGGGTCGCGGTCCCGTCGCCAGGGAAGGTCGCGGCGCGCACGCTTGAACCATTGGAGCAGCAAACGGCGGACGCGCCGCTCGAACTCGGCGGGAAGCTCGTGGGACTCGATCGCCTTGGCCAAGTAACTGCTCCAGCGGTTGCCGTCTCAACCATCCGCATTGCAATCAGAGGCTGTCAGTTCCCATGATATGTAGAGAGAGTCGGATTGGCGGCAGCGATCGCTGGAAAAACAAGACGTGCTTGTGCCGCGGAGCATCAACCAGGATTATCCTTGGCAGGCTTGTCCGTTGTCGGGCTACGTTTGCCTTTGGCGCGCAGCAGCGATCCCAGCCCGATGCGGATTTCCTTGGTGTCCGCTGCCTTTTCGATAGCGGCATTGGCCTTGGCCAGAAGTTCCTGCTCCAGCGCGGGCTGCCAGCGGTGGATAATGCTTCTGATCACATCGCCGGCGGCTTTGGCCGCATCGCCGCCTATTCCCGCAACGTGCTCCAGCACAAAGCGATCGTAGTTGAAATCGGCGTGCACGACCCGCAACCGGAAGACGCCATCGGGGCCAAGTCCGGAACTCCAGTCTACGCGTGCGGTCAGCTCGCAGGCCAGGGCCACCTTGACGCGAGCCCGCGCGCGGGCACTCCAGGCATCGAGACGGATACCGGCCTTCCAGTTCTCTCGCTCCAGTTCGACACGGGCATCGAAAGTCAGGTAAACGTCAACCAGCGTACGTCCGGGCTCGGGCTGCTGAAGGTTTTTCAACTCCAGAGTAAGGCTGTCGGCGAGGTTTGGCGCGGTGACCCGAACCCTGCGCCATTTGCCGTCATTGCGCTGCGATTTCGTGATCTTGGGGTGGGTTTGCAAGCCCTGCCCCGTCCACTTGATGCCGGTCGGCTCCGCTGCTGTATGGCCCCAATTGTGGGTCTTCTCGTACAAAACCCCAGGTGCATTGCGCACCACAAAGCCGCGCACGGCGCCAGCGAGCGCGTTGACGGAAGGTAGGGCAGCCACTGGAGTAGTAACAGCACCTGACGGGGATGGCGTCGAAGGCACATCGGTCGCAGCCGTCGGATACCCTGGGAAATAGAGTGAAGCCAGGCAAAACACAAGCATGCGAGGTAACATGGCTTTTACTCCTTTTGCGGGAGCAACTACGGCGTCTAGAAAACGGAACAGTACTTGGTGAGGAAGCACGATGCGCGAGGCTGAGATTGTTTGCTGGGAAGCCCTCGATCCTGTGAGTGCCGAGATGCAGCAGGCTCGACACCTTTATGAATCGACCTTGGATGAAGCAGAACGAATTCCCTGGTTGTGGATCGAGAAGGCCGTGACAAGTCGTGCAACCTGGCGTCCGGGTCGCTGGAGTCCGCACTTGCTTCTCTCAGCCAGGCGCCGAAGATCACGCTTGCCTGGGCCGGTTGCCGGCTTTGCCTATGGGATGCATCTTCCAGGCTACGGCGGCTACGCCTGTTACCTGGGGGTCGAGCCACGTTTCCGCGGCCAAGGTATCGGCAGCCGCCTAATGAGCCTTCTGGTCAGGGTGCTGCAGGTGGACGCTGCCTGCGAAGGTGTGCACTTGCCGTTTGTCGTCGTGGAAAGCCATGAGCCCGACGCGCCGGAATCTACGAAAGACAGTGCGCTCTGGCAAGCCCGATTGCGCCTGTTCAGGCGTGTTGGAGCACGTCACCTTTCAGGTCTGACGTTCAGGGCTCCGAACTTCATGCGGCGCTCGGCGGGCCCTGTGCCGCTGCAACTTTTTCTGATCCCCGTCGACAAGCCGGCAGAGACCTTCGATGGAGCAGCGCTGCGTGGCGTGGCCGCCGGATTGCTGCAACATGTCTACGGCCGCAGCGAACGCGATCCGCTTTATCGAGAGACTTTACCGCCCGATTGCCGACCAGCGCTGGAAGTGTTGGCCCCATCTCGAAACGGTGCCATCGCTCTGGAGCGACATCCGCAGTCCTCCGGCTCGCCATAATTCGCACGTTCGGCCCGCCCGAAGAATTACTTGGATAGCAAGTCCGCAACTGGGACCTGGATCGTGGTAGCAGCGTTTATCTTCAGCGGAACGACCTGACCGAGTTGATAATCCACGCGCTGGGCGTAGCGGCCCTCAGAGGAGATTGGAGATTCATAGAGTTCGATCTGATCTTCGACGAGGTTCAGGATCCAGTACTGGCCGATGCCGGCAATCGCGTACTTTCCCTGCTTGGTCGTGCGATCGAATTGGAGGGAGCTATCTGCGACTTCCAACACGGCCACGAGATCCCTCGGACCTGGATGATGATCTGCAAACGCCTCCGGCGTGCCTTTCACTACGGCAGCATCGGGTTCCGGCTCGCTCACTTCCGACAGCGTGACCGGAAGCTGGCTTTGCAGGTGACAATCATAGGGTTCCAGCCGGCGATCCAAACGCAGCAGACGCTTGATTACAAGTGCATGGCGCGGATCGTGAGTCATTTGGTTAGTTCCAAGGGTGCTCCGATCTTTTCGTATCAGGACGCCATCAATCAGCTCCACAGGGTCGCCTTCACGCAAAATGCCATTTTCAATCATCGCGTGATACTGCTGAACCGTAAATGAGACGGCGGGAGGTGCTTCGCCAGCAGCCATCTGTTCAAGGAGAGTGGATCCCATTCCAGTTTGCTCATCGCGAGGGTTATGGGTCGAAAGCAAGCAGGCACAAACTTTTATGACTATATCGGTTGGCTCTCAAAAGTACGAGACCGTCCCTTCGAAGCTGAGATTTAGCAATTAGCGACTTTTTACGCCAGGATCTCCTGTCGCACCTGGGCATCCCCTTCGGGACCAATGAGCCGTTGCTGCAGGCCCTGATAGGAATAAGCAAACTTCCAGGGGTCCAAACCGAGCAAGTGCAAGATGGTTGCCTGCAGATCGTGCACGCCCATTTTGCCCTGGGTAATGAAGTAGCCCAGGTCGTCCGTCGCTCCGAGCGTAACGCCCTTTTTGATGCCGGCGCCCGCTAGCCAAATCGTGAAGCAATGCGGGTGGTGGTCGCGGCCGAGATATTTCGAGCCGCCGCGCGCCTCGTTCATCGATGTCCGCCCGAACTCGCCGCCCCAGATTACCAGCGTCTGATCGAGCAGGCCGCGGGCTTTCAGGTCCCTGAGCAACGCGGCAACAGGACGATCCATCTCCTTGCATTTCTTCGGCAGTTGGTTGACGATATCGTCTCCCGGCCCAGTGCCGTGGATGTCCCAGCCCCAGTCATAAAGCTGCACGTAACGCACGCCACGTTCCACAAGTCGCCGGGCCAGCAGGCAATTGTTGGCGAGGGATGAGCCTCCCGGCTGCGCGCCGTACGCCTCCAGCGTTTTCTTCGACTCCTGGTTGATGTCCATGACCTGCGGAACCGCCATCTGCATGCGGAAAGCCAGCTCGTACTGGCTGATGCGCGTCAGCGTCTCCGGGTCGCCAAATTGCTGCAGCTCGAATTCATTGAGCCGGCGCAGAGCGTCGAGGCTGCGCCGCCGGACGCCGCGGTCCATGCCCTTGGGATCGTTGACATAAAGGATTGGCTCGCCGCTGGTCCGGCATTGCACACCCTGGTAGTCCGAGGGGAGGAAGCCGGTACTCCACAAGGCCTTGCCACCGGTTGGGTCTGTGCCGCCGCTGATCAACACGACGAAGCCCGGAAGGTTCTCGTTCTCCGAGCCCAGGCCGTAAGTGATCCAGGAACCCAGCGCCGCCCCGCCGGCCCGGCTCGAGCCGGTGTAAATGAATAGCTCGGCGGGAGCATGATTGAACTGGTCGGTGTACATCGACTTGACGATGGCGACGTCGTCCACTTGCTTGCTGAATTGCGGCAACAGCTCGCTGACCCACGCTCCGCTCTTACCGTATTGCTTGAATTTGAAAGGTGTGCCCAGCAGCTTGGGATGGCCCTTGATGAAGGGGAAGCGTTGCCCCTTGAGCAATTCATCTGGGCACGGCTGCATGTGGTGCTTGACCAATTCGGGCTTGTAGTCGAACAACTCGTGTTGCGGCGGAGCGCCGGACATATGCAGGTAAATGACGCTCCTGGCCTTTGCCGCGAAGTGGGGCTCGTGGCTCGAAGCCGGTTTAGTCGTGTCGGCAGTCGTTTCGCCGGCCGCGCCCCGACGATTCAAGAGCGTTGCCAAGGCAATCGATCCGATGCCAAGCTGACAATTCTTCAGAAACTGCCGGCGAGTGTGGGCCCGGGCGAGTTGAAGATGAAGATTTACGTCCTCGGACATTGGCGAACTCCGTTCTGAGCGGTGCAAGATCGAGTTTTCTTATTTATTGATGACTGCGCATCGAAAGCTACACAAGCCTGAAGCGCCAGCGAAGGATGCCGCTGTTCCTTCGCTGGCGCTTCAGGCTTGTGTGCCGGCGCGTCGCATTGGTTGCGCAGTCGTCTATAGTTCACCGTACAGCGTTCTGCGAGCGCCACGATCACCCCTTCACCAAGACTCCGTCCAGATTGAGCAGGACATTTGCGACAACTGTCCACGCCGCCAATTCTTCCGCCGTCATCCCCGCCGGCAACGGCCCGAGCGGGTCGGTCGCCAACTCTAGCGCCGCCTTGGGATTCTCGCGATAGTGCTCTCTTTCGCTCTTGTAGAGCGCCAGCACCTCTTCCACCTGCGCCGGCTGTGCCGGCCGGGCCAGACAGAGACGCAGGCCATAGCGGGAACGCTCCTCCGCGCTCGATCCTCCCTCGCGCACAATCCGCCGTGCGAGTGCTTGCGAGATTTCCACATACACCGGATCATTGAGCGTGACAAGTGCCTGAAGCGGCGTATTCGTGCGCACGCGCCGCACCGTGCAGGTCTCCCGGCTCGGGGCATCGAACGTGGCCATGGACGGATAGGGCACCGTCCTGCGCCAAAAGGTATAAATGCCCCGGCGGTAGCGATCTTCACCCTGGCTTGTAGCCCAGGTGCGCTGTCCGTTGAACGCCGCCTGCCATAATCCCGGCGGTTGAGGCGGAAACACCGAGGGGCCGTACATCTTTCTGCTCAAGAGGCCGCTCAGGGAGAGCGCCTGATCGCGGACCATCTCCGCCTCCAGCCGGAAGCGCGGCCCACGGGTCAGCAACCTATTGCGCGGGTCTTTAGCAAGTACTTCCGGGGTGACCTTCGACGACTGCCGATACGCGGCGGATGTGACGATCTCACGCAAGAGCGCCTTGCTATCCCAGCCCAGGCGGACATACTCGGTCGCCAGCCAATCGAGCAATTCGGGATGGCTAGGCATGTCTCCTTGAGTGCCAAAGTCCTCCTCGGATTCAACCAGGCCGGTGCCGAACAACTGGGACCAGTAGCGGTTTACCGCTACCCGTGCAGTAAGAGGGTTTTCCGGGCCGATCAGCCATTTGGCGACGCCCAGGCGGTCACTGGGAGCGCCGCTCGGCAGCGGGTTAAAGGCTGCAGGAATTCCCGGCTCGACCTTGTCGCCCGGCGCCAGGAAATTGCCTTTGACCATGATGTGGGTTTCCCGGCGCTGCTTGGCGGATAGTTCGACCATTACCGGCAAGGTCGGCAGCGCGGGTCGGGATTTCTCGAGCCTGGCGATCTCGGCGCGGACAGGTTGCAGGGCAGGGGCGATAGACCGGTAATAACGTGAAAGTGCCTCGCGCTGCTCCTTCCCGCGTTTCTCTGCCGGGGTCGCGAGAATGGCCAGGACCGGCGCAGGCAACGATTGTCGCGCCAGGATCCTGGGATCATTCGTCACGGACAGGCGAAACCGTCCCAGGTTGTAGCCAGCATCTTTGAAGCGCTGTTCCAGGCGAATGGTCAGCAATTGTTCGCCCCTCCCCTCGGTACTCCGGGGAGAGGGGTCGGGGGTGAGGGGCCCTGGCCCGGGATCGTTCGTCCCCCTCACCCGCAACCCCTCTCCCCCGAAGCGGGGGAGAGGGGAGATGATTGCCTGCCGCTCACCTAAGCGGGGCGAGGTGCTGCCGCTCGGCCCGGAGACGAGAAAGACTGCTGCGTGTGGCTGGCTCTGCTGGGGAGCGACGGCCCAGCCGGCTTGCGACAGGTTCTTCTGGTTCAAGACGCTGGCGACGGCGAAGCCGTTCTGCGAGAAGTCTGCCAGAGCCTGGCTCACGCTCCATGCTAGCCGGGTCGAGGGCAATAGCTCCACTTTCGGGCTCGGCGCCTCCGCCACTTCTCGATGCCATACGACCTTGTGCACATCATCCAGCACTTGCACGCGGAAATTGGCCAGGCGAACGCCGACACCGCCATCGGTCCGGTTCCAGATCAAGATGCGTTCGATGTTCTGGCCCGCTGCCAATTTCACTTCCCACCATGGATTCGTGCTGATGCGCGTGTGCGTCGTCGATAGGGCGGCGAAGTATTCGCCGTTAGTGTTCCCATCGATGGCCCGCGCTGCCACACCGCCATAGTCGGTGCTCGACTGTTCCGCCTTGCCGGCCCGGGCGATGTTCACGCTCTTGCTGAATACCTCTACCTCCGCGAGCGACAGGATCTTGCCGTCGCCTGGAATCTCGATCCGGACGAAGCGTCCAGCGATGGGTTTCGCCTCCTCGCCCGGTGTGCCAGCGGTAATCGACAGGTGCGACAGTACAAAGTTGCCGTCCGCGGCGCGTCCCGCGCCGCCCCTGGGAAGAGTTGGATCCGGGATCGTTTCGAGTCGAAGCGCCGTGAGTCCATGAAGATCGGTTCGGCCGGAGATCGTGTACGTGTCATGCGGCGGATTGATCCCCTCGGCGCGCAGCGAACGGTCAGGTAACGAAACCAGATGGGCGCCCGCCTCGGAACGGGCGGAGACCACATCGAGCGTCCGCCATGCAGGTTGCTGATCGAACTCGGCTTGCCACTGGCGCTCGGCTGCCGCGAGTTCCGGTGTCTGACTGTCGAGCTTGGTCTTGAGCGTCGCGATGCGGGCATCGATGTGCCGGATTTGCTCTTCGATTTCGCGCGTCGGCGCCTGGAGCACCGGTTTCTCGTCCGGCCTGTCCGCGTCGGCGGTCTGGTTGAAGAAGGCGTAAAACCGGTAGTACTCCGCTTGCGTGATCGGCTCGTATTTGTGGTTGTGGCACTTGGCGCAACCCATCGTCAGCCCCATCCAGACTTGCAGGGTCGTGTCCACCCTGTCCTTGACGGCGGCGACGCGGAACTCCTCTCGGTCGGTTCCTCCCTCGGTGTTGGTCATCGTGTTGCGATGGAAGGCGGTCGCCATGCGTTCATCCAGCGTCGGCTTGGGCAGCAAGTCACCCGCGATTTGATCGATGGTGAACTTGTCGTAGGGCAAGTTGCGGTTGTAAGCATCAATCACCCAGTCCCGGTAACGCCAGATGGTCCGCAGCGGATCGGAACCGTAGCCGGCGGAATCGGCATAGCGGGCCAGATCGAGCCACATGCGCGCCCAGCGTTCGCCAAACGCCGGGTCCTTCAAGAATCGGTCCACCGCTTTCTCATAGGCGTCGCCGCTCGTGTCCGACGTAAAGAGATCTATCTCCTGCGGCGTTGGCGGTAGGCCTCGCAGATCCAGGCTGGCACGGCGGAGCAGCGTAAACCGATCGGCCTCGGGCGCCGGTTTGAATCCCTCGCGTTCCAGGCGACTGAGCACGAAGTAGTCGATGCCGTTGCGCGGCCACGATTGGTTCTTCACCGGCGGAAGAGAGTAGCGCTTGGGCTTGACGAACGCCCAGTGCTCCGCATAGGGAGCGCCCTGCTCGATCCAGTGCCCGAGCGTGGCGATCTGCGCGGGTGTGAGATGTTTTCCCGACTCCTTGGGCGGCATGTGATCCGCCTCGTCGGTAGTACTGATGCGCCGGAAAAGCTCACTCGCTTTCGGCGCTCCCGCGACGATGGGCGTGGCGCCGCTCTTCTGTTTCTTGGTGGCCGACTCACGTTGATCGAGACGGAGTCTTGTCGCCCGGTGGGCTGCATCCTGGCCGTGGCAAGCGAGGCAATTCTTCGAGAGGATCGGCCTAATGTCCCGGTTGAAGTCTACCGAGCCGATCGCCGATTCGGCAGCTGGCAAGGCTTGCGCGTTGGCAAGAACGCCGAACCAAACGCCCAGGACCAAACCATCAAGGGCTCGCGGGAGCATCGCATACCTCGCTCGGGATGATCTACGCAACAGGCGGGCAGGTGAGAACTTCAATATAGCCGGTTGCCGGTGGGGATGACAACTAACTTGTGCCAGAAAGCTGCCAAAGAGTTGCTGCGAAGGCCTCTTGGGCGGGCGGCCTCTCGCGGACTCGTCCCCACCCCGAACCCCTTCCGCGCGAAACTGGACTCTATATGGCCGTGCGTGAATCGGCTGCTGGGGTTTGTGGGGCACGTTTGTAACGTGCCCAGACGCCGGCCGGCACGTTGAAAACGTGCCCCACAAATGCTGCCGAATTACGCACCGTCATACAGATTCCTGGCAGTAGAATACCGAGGATCGATGCACCAACGCATCCATCTCCGTGAACTTTTTCGCAGGTCGACTTTTTCCGGCGAGTTTTGTCCCAGGAGCGCATCATGAAACCTCACGTCGGCTTCATCGGCCTCGGCAGCATGGGGGAAGCCATGGCTGCCAATCTGCTCAAGGCCGGCTATCCTTTGCGCGTTTTCAACCGCACGCCCGAAAAAGCTGTTCAGCTAGTAGCGGCTGGAGCGTTTCAAGCTACCCAGCCGGCCGACGTGGCCGAGCCGGGCGGGATACTGATCAGCTCCTTGGCCAACGATCAGGCCGTCGAGGAAGCGATCGGCAACGACACGAAACTGCTCGAGCGTTTGGGGAAGGGTGGGATACATGTCTCAACCAGCACGATCGCGCCGGCAACGGCGCGCGAGCTTGCCGAGGGCCATGGACGCCACGGCGTCGCTTATCTCGCCTGCCCAGTTCTAGGCCGGCCCGACGCTGCTGCGGCTGCGAAGCTCTGGCTCTTTCTTTCCGGTCCGCCAGAAGCCAAGGAACGCGTCCAGCCATTGCTCCAGACTCTCGGCCAGGGCGTGTTCGACTTTGGAACCGACCCCGAATCGGCCAACGTCGTCAAGCTGGCCTGCAATTTCCTGATCGCCTCGCTGATCGAGGCCCTGGGCGAAGCGTTCGCACTCGCGGAGAAAAACGGCATCGAGCGCACCAAGGTTGCGGACGTGCTCGGCCAAACCATTCTCGCGTCGCCCGCCGCGCGCAATTACAGCAAGCAGATTGCGGAGAAACGGTACACGCCAGCGATGTTCAAGCTGCCGCTCGGGCTCAAGGACATCGATCTCGTTCTTCAGACTGCGACCGCCAGCCACGTGCCTATGCCGCTCGCCAGCCTGCTCCATAACCGCTTGCTGGCCGAGTTGGCAAAGGGACACCAGGACCTGGATTGGACCGGGTTGGCGCGCGGCGCGTCAGAGGACGCCGGCCTTCCGACTTAGCAACTCGTGATTGATCAACATAGGGGACTAACTGCCGCCAGCAGATTAAAGTAACTGGCCCTTGCGACCAGCGAAGCTACGAGCACCGCGCCGCCTAACTGCTAGCCGGCTGGTTGACAAATGGAGCATGGCGAGTGGATTGATTATTCTTCGCTCTCCTCGGTCGATGAAATAATCCTTTCGCGAGATAGGTCAAGTTTCAGTGTTTGCCCGAGCGCTTCGGCCCATTTGAAGAGCGTTGCCACGGTTGGGTTCAGCATCTTGCCCGCTTCCAGGCGGGATAGAGCTGGGGCGTCGATGCCCATGCGCTTGGAAACATCAGCCAATGTCATGCCCAGGTTTTCCCGTGCCGTTTTGAATTGCGCAAGCAGGGACAGAATTGCCGCGAAGCTCTGATGATGAATGGTCCCTGCCGGTCGTTGGCGCACGGGTTGGCCCGCGTGTTGGCGACGAATGGCTTCTTCCTCGGCCCGCTGCTCGGGTGTGCGCTTGGGCTTGATAGTCGGTTTCATAGCTTCACTCCTTCGGCTCTGGGACATCGTAGGCGGTGATCGGGCGGATGATGAGTGGGTCGGCCAAATTCAGCACTTCGAACACAATGGCGATGAACCGGCCCGTACGGGTGCTGCCAAACGCAATGGGGCGGCCAGAGGAGTCGCTCACCTCGAATGTGGTTTTCTCATCCAAGAGTGCGGACTCAACCTCCTCCGGGCTCAGGCCATGTTCCGCGATATGTGCCGTATTGCTTCCTTCGTCATCCAGCTCGTCCCAATCGATCAAGGCGTCCCGCAAGTCCATACCCGCTCCCCAACGGCCTTCCTTCTTTGTGTTTTAACACAAAGATGTACCAAAGCAATGGAGACCCTCGATCTGGGAGGCGGCGTGCGGCTGCGTTCGTGCCTGCGAGCTTTGTGGGGTGTAAAAGGGGTCGGGAGTCTTTCCGTACAATGAGGCTCCCATAAATGCCGAAAGACTCCCGACCCCTTTGCTTCTCCAGCAGCCGCAAGGAATTCGCCCGGTGGAGCGCGTCGGCCTCCTTCTTCTCCGACCGCGCCGCCAAGGCGACGCACACCCTTCAACCCAGCTCGGCCATCCGTGGCTTGAAACCGTCCTGAACGCTCTGCGATACTGACAAGGGTGGCCGTCGGTCGTCTTCTGCCGACGCTCCGTGCTAACACCAGGGAAGAAAGGAAGCAGTGAATGAACGCACCGAGCTATTTTGAGATCCAAGCCGATGACACGCAGCGAGCGCTGCACTTCTACGGAGAGGTTTTTGGTTGGAAATTTACCAAGGCAGAGGGGCTTCCAGTCGAGTACTGGCGAATCGAGACGGACGGACCGCGCGGCGGTCTCTTGAAGCGTCCTGCCAAAACCCCGCCGTACGAATGCGGGACCAATGCCTTCGTGTGTTCCATGGAGGTCAAGGATTTTGATGAGACCGCTGCCAAGATCCAAAACCTTGGCGGTATCCTCGCGCTCCCCAAGTTTGCGGTGCCGAGCACTTGCTGGCAAGGGTATTTCCTGGACACCGAGGGGAATACCCTTGGCATCTTTGAGGTCGATCCAGAAGCAAAATAGCGCGGAGTTGCCGATGTCCCACGCGAACAACCCGAACGCTGCTCTTCGCACCGAGGGTCGAGCGCGCGCTGGTACGTGGGGCTGCGACCAGTGAAGTTGGAAATCGACCACGAGGTCTTAATCGAGTTGGCACGTGGGTAAGAGCGCCGCCGCTTCGGCACGCCCTTCGGAGTACCTCAGGGCGTGCCACCCGCCGAGGGACAGCACTACTTGCGCGCGGCCTCCTGGACCCCGGGACCGGCCACTCTCCTGAGCAAATTTCTTATGCCGCCGTCACTTGCCGTCGTTTCCAGCCGTAGCCGGCCATGCCCACGATACCTATGCCCAGAAGAGTCAGAGTAGCCGGCTCTGGGGTAGCGAGCGTAAATTCTCCCCCAAGGATGAACGTAGTCGGCACTGGACCGCCATTTTCATAATTGGTTGGCGGCTCGTCGAAAGCGCCTAAACTTAGAGTCATGAAGTGCACAATCCTCGGTGTGTTGCTGGCTTGAATTTCAGCAACGAGTTGGGTCGGATCAGTCGGGTTGGGCACGATGGCGTAACCTGCGAAAGGGTACGGCGTGGAAATGCCGTTAGCATCCACGAAGGTGAAATAGAAAGGGCCCATCAATGACCCCAGCCCGTTCGTTTGAAAACCGCTGATAGACGTTGACCAGAAACCGGAGGGATTACCGGCGAGCGGCGTGGGCGCTGTGACACCCGTGGTAGTGAGGGTGAATTGAATGATAGCGCTGGTAGGGCTGATCGGCGTGATCGCCTCGGTGACGCTCAGCAGGCCACCATCGATAAGCGTCGGCCCGCCGTTCAGGGGGGCGAGGTTTACAGGCGAGTTATTCCCCAAGGGATCGTTAGTGACATTCACGTTGAACGGAACACTCGTGTTGAACACAGGACCCGCCTTCGCTCGCCCGGCACCCCACAAGAGCAGCAACGAAGCTGCCATCAACAAAGGCAAACGCCTCACGATGCACCTCCTTCGGTTGAAGAATAGACTGCTGGGCACCGTTTCATGAGCTTAAGGCAGAAGCAAGTGCCCGTCAACAAAAATGCGTCGAATGTGCATTCCCGTTCCTGCGCCCGGCAGCCGGAGCACGCAGGATAGATTCCAGTTGGACCAAATCGAGGGCCCATCGGCACTGGCGGAGAGTAGGTTACGTGTCGTTCTTTGTCAAAGGTTTTAGCACTGACGGCAGAATCCTGGCCACGGGAGGATCGGATAGCACTGTGCGGGCGGGTGGCACGCCCTTCGGAGTACCTCAGGGCGTGCCACCCGCCCGCATACAATGCTTGACGTTATAGGAAATTTCCTATATGATGGAGGAGCAAGGAGTTGGCTAGTACGGAGAATGACAGCGAGCAAGAAACGCCGGTGTTGCGGCCGTTGATCTGGATGGGGAACTCGAAACGCAACATCCAGGCCTTTCCCAAAGGCGCGCAAAAGATTATCGGCGACGAGTTGCAACTCATCCAGTTTGGCGGCATGCCGAAGGACGCCAAGCCGTTTAAAGGCGTCGGCAGCGGCGTGATCGAGATCGCCGTGCGGTTTAAAGGCGATGCTTTTCGCACACTGGTCGCGGTGCAACTCGGCGAGAGCATCTATGTACTGCACGCCTTTCAAAAGAAATCGAAGAAAGGCACTGCGACGCCGAGGCAGGATGTGGAATTGATTAGACGACGCTATGCCGAAGCAAAGGAGCGAGCGAAACATGAGAAATAAAAACCACCCCGAAGCGGAATTCGAGGAAGGTTCCGGCAACGTCTTTGCCGACCTTGGCCTTGAGGACGGCGACGAGCTGTTCACTCGCTCCAAAATCGGATTTCATGTCTACAAGATTCTCAAGGCCAAGAAACTGCCGCAGCGGGAGATCGCGGCGTTGCTGGGGATTAAACAGCCGGAAGCATCGCATCTCATGAACGGGCATTTCAGCCGGTTCACCACCGACAAGCTGCTGGACTTCCTCAAACGCCTCGAGCGTAAAGTCACCATCCGGATCAGCCGGCACAAGCCGGGCGAGCCTTATCAGGAAATCGGCGTCGAGAAGAAAAAGGGGTCAGGTTAGGTTTTTGTCGTTCCCCCCGTTCTCCTTTCGCGGTCGGCCAGGGCGGCGCAACGCCGATTCCAGCCCCAGAGCTTGGGCCGTAAGCGCTTGCCACTCGTCAGCGCCATAAGGTGCGCCGCGCACGACGGATCGGCGCAGCGCGGCCAGTTCGCCTTCCGTCTCCGCTTTATTGACATGGTGCAGCCAACGTTCTGGCAGAGGCAAAGGCCAGTCGTGTAACCACGGGACGCCGGTCGCATGGCAACGGTGCCATAAGCTCGACCAACGCCAGTGCTCGGCTCGCGTTACCAGGTTGGCGCGCAGAGCATTGCGCTCGACGTAGCGACAGAGCGTGAAAAAGTGGTCATCGGCCTGAACGGGAAACGATCGGAAGCGACCTTGGTATACAGGTCCGGTGCCCTCCGTGTGATGGTGCGCATGCCAGCGGCGGACGTGGGTGACCGTAAGCCACTGCGCGTACACACTCAAGTCACCCTCGTGTTCCGGCCAAACCACGAGGTGCCAGTGGTTGGGCAGGATTACGTAGGCCAACAGGCGCATGTGCGTGCGCTCCCAGGCCTGCCGCAATACCTTCTCAAACGCCGCGTAATCCGGCGACTTTTCAAAAACCTGTGCGCGCCCAACCGCGCGGTTGAGAACGTGATAGACGTAGCCTCCATCCGAGCATCGCGTCCGCCTGGCCATGGGGATGAAAGTAACAGAGCCCTGTGGCCAACGTCAATCGAAAACCTAACCTGACCCCTTTTCTTTCCCGCTCAGATGCGTTTCCCGTGACTCTCTCCCAGGGAGCGAAAACGGACCCCCGTTTACCTTCGCCAAGCTCCGGGCCTAACTAAGGCGATTGGCTGAGACCTTGCTTCCTTTGGCCGGCCCAAGCAGCTAGATGGTCAAGAAACTTCGTCAGTTCGCTGGAATCTTCCTCCAAGGTGGTCAACTCAGCCACCGCATAGGAGTTCCAGGCCCGATCGAAGATCCCGTCGCTGCAGATGTCCTTCTGGGACAGGACAAACACCTCCAGGCCAAGTGCATTAGCAAGACCCGCTTCGAGGTGCAACCAGCCGGACGTGTACTTCCGGTGCATCTCTTCGCGCTCGCCGTCCGCTCCTTCCTTGTCCCGCAAGAAGTACGCATGGCTTCGCTCTAGGCCGATCACGATCATGGCCTTGCATGTCTTGATCTTGTCTCGCACGGCGCCGATGGGGTCTTTCCGGTCGTAGATCGTCGGCAAGTGGCGCACCGGCCTCAGGCCGATTGTCTTCATTCGCGAAATGAGCATGTCCAGGAAGTAATCTTGCCTCGGGCTGTGGGGCGTGATCGTGCTGATGAAGACGGGGATCCCCTCGACATTTTCAGGTTCAGCCTGAGTTGCGAGAAGTGCTTTCTCTGGCCGAACCGTTCGATACCAATCAAGAATCACCTCCAGCCCTGCAATGATGAATTCCGCATCCTGGGTGAGGGTTGTTTTTGCCAAGCCGCAGTCGTGAACCAGCCGGTTGCGCGTGTTGCGAATGTCGTGGCAGCGCTTGACGATCTCGTCCGGGAGATCGGGCTGGGCCGGGCTGTGATTCTTGCTGTATTGCTGGATCTGCTGAATGCGGCCGTTCAGGTCGTCCTGGCTGGCGCGCGAGAGTCCCAGGTCGGTGGCCAAGTCGGACAGGAAGGCTTCGAGGAAGACCGCCCCCCAGACGGCCGAAGCAAAATACTGCTTCTCCGAATGGGAAAGAGCACAATTCTTCAAGTGCTGAAAGACCATTTCAGAGAGACAAGGACGGTATTTTCCTAGGTTCATGGCATCAACTCCTTCGCTCAGCCTTCCTCTCCCTTCGTTATATGCGGCGTCTTCTGCTCTCGGGAAGGAAAAGGGGAAGAAGGAAACGGGGACATCGTACGAATGGCACTGTCGCACGTGTGACCCGTCTCTAACGACATTGAGCATCTCTACTTGTGGATAATAGACGAGTTCGCAGGTCGTCGTTTTGCCCGGCGCGCAACACGAACGCCCCGGCCGACGGTGC